>Ga0228536_1002327_pt1 | contig 11571 bp, 8 predicted proteins | sample SJ1Smetagenome_FD_168611 | JGI IMG/M metagenome (GOLD analysis project Ga0228536, IMG submission 168611) | Enriched culture of PCE-dechlorinating microbial communities from Ithaca, New York, USA - SJ1.S | ecosystem: Engineered > Modeled > Simulated communities (microbial... > Unclassified... | reverse complement strand
TTATATCAAGACCGCACTTCTTCCCGTAGGACTTGACGCGGCGGGACCATGATGTTTCCTGCAATCCGGTTCCTGTCTCATTGGCGAATATGGGCGCGTTGGTCCAGGAGTCGGGGCGGCTCGACAATAGTTTCCCGATTGCCGCCACAGTGGGGGCCGCGAGGGGAAGAACTCTCGGCGTCCGCGTCTTGGAAACTTCGGCGCGGATCAATACTTCTTCCTTCTCGTGGTGGAAATCATCGGGCAGCAGCTGCAGGGCCTCTCCCGGGCGTATACCTGTATCAATCTGAAGGAGCAGGATACAGTAGTCCCGAAAACCGGCATAAGTGGTTTTATCAGGCTGACGGATCAGTTCATGGACCTTGTCTTCCTCCAGCTGCACGATCCTTCCGCGAGGCTTGCGCTTCTTCAGTCCATCGAGGGGATGGCGGTCTCCACGGAAATATCCCTCCCTCGCGGTCCAGTCCCAGAAGACTTTCAGATACGAGAAATAAAGATTGTAGGTTGACGGATTATCGTATGAGGACAGAAATTCCAATGTCCTCTCTCGCGGGTAGTCAAGACCGTCAGGGAACCGCGAGAAGAAGAGGGACAGGACTTTCCTGTAATCTCTTTGTGTGCGCGGCGCAATGCCTGAAGCTCTTTTCAGCGTGAGAAAGGATGGTACAATGTCATTCGGCTGAAGCTCCCGGTATTCCTTACGAATCGGCACGGTGGACATTTAATATCAACCTCTTAAGGTTAACAATTCCCGAAAAGGCGATATTTTCAAGGGCAGCTGACTGATATGGGAAAAACCGCTTTTTTTAGAGTACAATGAACCCGTTCGTGTTTCGGTATTTCTGTCGGGATTCTTGACAGCCCATGAACCTCTGTTACTATATTGTGGTTGCTGACATTGGGGTGTAGCCAAGCGGCAAGGCAGCGGACTTTGGATCCGCCATCGCTGGTTCGAATCCAGCCACCCCAGCCAGATGGCCATGCGGAGGGGGACCTGAAGCGGCTCCCTTTTTTTGTCTTATAAAAATTCTCGGAAAAGGTGTTGATTCACTTGTCAGGCTCTGACGGAGTCACAGGAGCACTTGTTCTGGCGGCGGGAAAAGGAACCAGGATGAAGAGTACCCTGCCGAAGGTTCTGCTCCCGGTCCTTGACCAGCCGATTTTGTACTATGTGCTTCGGGCGCTGGAAAAGCTTAAAGACGCCCCGGTCGGGCAGATCACTTCGGTAGCCGTGGTCGTGGGGCACAAGGGTGAAATGGTCAGGGATTACCTTTCCAATGAATGGGGCAGCGCGGTCCCCATCTGGCAGAACGAACAGCTTGGAACGGGCCACGCGGTCCAGATAGCCAAGGAATGGTGGGCCGGCCTCGACCATCTTCTCATTCTTCCGGGGGATGTCCCCCTCCTCAGGAGCGAAACCCTTGCGGAGCTTGTGTCCGACCACAAAACATCAGGGGCTGACTGCTCCTTCATAAGCTTCCGCGCATCCAACCCCTTCGGCTACGGCAGGGTCGTCCGGGCAGGGGACGGAATGTCTATCGTAGAGGAAAAGGACGCGTCGGAGGAACAGAAGCTTCTCTCAGAGGTCAACAGCGGTATCTACATTTTCAGGATATCCTCTCTTCTTCCCCATATTTACAGGCTTGACAACGAAAACTCCCAGAGAGAGTACTACCTCCCCGATATCATATCGATGATGATCCGTTCCGGAATGAACGTACGGGCAACGCTTGCCGGAGATGAAAACGAGTTCCGGGGCATAAACACTCCCCGCCAGCTCGCCGATGTCGTCTCGCTGGTCAGGAGCGAAATAGTCGAAAGTCACCTCGCTTCCGGTGTCAGGATGATGGATCCTTCGTCTGTCTGGATAGGTCCCAAGGTCTCCATAGGCGGGGACGTCTCCGTCGATCCCTTCGTCCAGATCTGGGGCGAAACATCCATCAAGTGCGGATGCAGGATCGGGGGCTTTTCAATCCTCCGGGACATGGATCTTGAAGAGGACGTCCATGTGGTCAGCCATGCGGTCCTCAGCGGCAGCATCCTCCAGAAGAGCGCGAAGGCCGGGCCGTTCATCGTCATCCGTGACGGTGCATGTCTCGAGGAAGGCGCCCAGGGAGGGAAATTCGTTGAAATCAAGAAATCTGTTATCGGGAAGGGGAGCAAGGCGCCTCACCTCTCCTATCTCGGCGATGCGGTCATAGGCGAGGGCACCAATATCGGCGCCGGAACCATAACCTGCAATTACGACGGTGAAAAGAAAAATCCCACGGTCATCGGCAACAGGTGTTTTGTCGGCAGCGACACCATGTTCGTCGCTCCGGTAACCATGGAGGACGACGCAAGTACCGGCGCCGGATCGGTGATCACGCAAAATGTCCCTGAAGGCGCCCTTGCGGTGGGAAGGGCCCGGCAGAGGAATATAGAAGGATGGGCGCAGAGGAAAAGAAAATCGGCGAATGAAGGGGGAGACCGGAATTGATGGGGACAGCCAAAAGGGAGCTGAAGATTTTTTCGGGCACTGCTCACCCGGCATTTGCGCGCAGAATTTGTTCTGAACTTGGAATTGAGCTTGCCACCGCCAAGCACTTCAGGTTTTCGGACGGTGAGATCGGGCTTTCCATAGAGGAGAGCGTCAGGGGTGCGGACGTCTTTGTCATCCAGCCCACATGCAACCCGGTAAATGAGAACCTCGTCGAGCTGCTCATCATGATAGATGCGCTCAGGCGCGCCTCTGCCTACAGGATAAACGTGGTCATACCCTACTTCGGGTATGCCAGGCAGGACAGGAAGACGAAACCCAGGGACCCCATATCGGCCAAGCTCATGGCAAACCTGCTTGCGGGAACGGGAGCGGACAGGGTCATTTCCGCAGACCTCCATGCCGGGCAGATACAGGGATTTTTCGACATTCCCGTTGACCATCTCACGGGCATGCCCCTCCTCGGAAGCTACTTCAGGGACGCCATCGCACCGTCGACGCAGACATGCGGTTCCCTCGTCGTGGTCTCTCCTGATGTCGGGGGGGTCGTCCGCGCGAGGAAATTTGCCGGCAGCCTCAAGGCCGACCTCGCCATCGTCGACAAGAGGAGGTCCCATGAGGTCGCCAACCTCTGCGAGGTGATGGACATCATAGGCGACGTAAGGGGGAAAACGGCCGTCCTTGTTGACGACATCATCGACACCGCGGGAACCATCTGCAACGCTGCGGCGCTGATAAAGGAACGGGGAGCCGTGCAGGTTTTCGCGTGCGCGACCCACGGGGTCCTGTCCGGGCCGGCGATTGACCGCCTTGAGCAGTCGCTGATCGATCAGGTGGTACTTACTGACACCATACCATTGCCTGAGAGCAAAAAATCGGATAAAATCATTCAATTGTCAATAGCCCCCCTTTTCGCGGAAGCCATACTGAGGGTCCACAACGACCGTTCCGTAAGCAGCCTGTTCGATTAGGAAAAACAGGCCTTTTCCGGTTTCCGCAGAGGGGATCGCAATTTAAGGAGGATGTGTCGGTTATGTCGGAAATGGTACAGGTAGTTCTTGAAGCACGCGCAGAAAAGGGCAAGGAAGCCTGCAGGAAAATGAGGCCCGCGTATACCCCGTGTGTGGTCTACGGGCCCGATTACAGGGAGTCGGTACCTGCAAAGGTCAAAACATCAGATATTGCGAAGATCGCCAATTCAGGATACTGGGAGACCCAGACACTGGACCTCACCCTTCCCGGTGGCAAGCAGGAGATGTGCCTCATGCGGGAAGTGCAGAAGGACCATATCACCGGCAGGATCCTGCATATAGATTTCCTCCAGCTTGTCAAGGGGCACAAGCTCACAGTGAACGTTCCTGTCGAGTTGAAGGGCCGCGACGAATGCAAGGGAGTCAAGCTCGGCGGCGTCATCGACCTGCTTCTCAGGGAAGTGGCAGTTGAAGTCATCCCCTCCCGGATCCCCGACTCCTTCCACGTCGATGTCTCTTCCCTGGGGCTGGGCGCCCAGTTCCACGTGAAAGACCTTGCCCTCCCGGAAGGTGTTGAGGTCCTTGCCGATCCTGACGAAGTCATAGTTGCCGTTGTAGTCCCCAGAGGCGTGTCCGAGGAAGAGGAAGCCGAGGCAGCCGGGGAGAAGGAAGTCGAAGTAGTCGCAAAGGGCAAGGCCAGGGAAGCCGAAGCGGAGGAGTAGCGCCGTTTGAAGCTGATCGCCGGATTGGGCAATCCCGGTCCCGAGTATGTTTTCTCAAGGCACAATGCGGGCTGGCTCCTGGTGGACCATCTTGTGGACAGGTATTCCTGCGGCACACCCCGCATGCAGTTCGCTTCCATGGCGTGGTCGGTTTTCAGGGAAGGCGAAAAGCTTCTTCTCCTCAAGCCCATCACCTACATGAACCTCAGCGGAAGGGCCCTCAGGGAAGCCGTAGACTATTTCGGCCTTTCCTGGGAGGAAGACGTCCTCGTGGTATACGACGACGTCGCCCTGCCCTTCGGAAAGCTCAGGCTCAGGAAAAAGGGGTCCGCCGGAGGGCACAAGGGGATGCTCTCCATCCTGGGGACAGCCGGGACGCTCGAAGTCTGCAGGCTGAGGATAGGAGTGGGATCCGCCCCCAGTGAAAAAGGCATGGTCTCATGGGTTCTCGGTGCCTTTTCCCGGGCGGAGCGGGACACCCTTCCGGCCCTCCTCGACCAGGCGGCCGGGGGTGTCGAGGCCTGGTGTTCCGAAGGCCCCGACCGGGCAATGAATATACTGAACGGAACTGTCTGAGAGACGGCGGGCTACAGGCCGTCTCTTTTTTTCTGAAACGGAGAAAAAAATGAAAAAAACGGGAACATCCCGGCGGAACAGAATATGGGACCTGGACACAAAGCTCTGGACAGGCGGAGCTGCCCTGCACCTTCTCCTCGACGGGGCTGCGAGGTGCTGGGCTTTCCGGAACCCTGAATCTCCGGCGCTTCTCGTGTTCCCCGACCAGAAGCAGGCGGGCGTTTTCTGTTCCGACTGGGAGACGCTCTTTCCCGAAGAACCGGTACGGCTGCTCCAGGAAATCCCCCTCACCCCCGGCGGAATGATCGACAGGGCACTTCCCGTTCAGCGCGGCGAGACACTTGCCGGGTGGAAACGCGAGGGCGGCCTCCTGGCCGCAAGCGGGGGATCTCTTCTCGCGCCCGTGTTCAAGGGAAGCAGGGACATCCGCATCTCCGCGGGCATGGACTACAGCCGGGAGAGCCTTCTCGACTGGCTGGTGCATGCAGGCTACGTGAGATCGGACATAGTCTGGGCTCCCGGACAGTTCGTCTTTCGGGGCCACATACTTGACATCTTCGACCCCGCCTACGCGCACCCTCTCCGGTTCGAATTTTTCGACGACACCGTAGAAAGCATCCGCAGCTTTTCTCCCCGCACCCAGATGAGCGTCGGCGTACTTGAAGACACGGACATCCATTCCCTCAGCGCGTCAAAAGAGGCCAGCCTCTTCGACTTCCTGCCCGAGGGGACCGTTTCCGCTTTTTTCGAGCCCTCGCGGATAGAAATCTCGGCAGAATCCTACTCCATGCTCTGGAAGGACATCGCGGAAGCGGAGGGAAGAAGCGAGCCGCTCCCGTCGTGGCAGGACGTATTTCTCAGGCTTGCCTCACGTCCGCGGATCAGGATCACCGCATCGGTCTCGTTCTCGGAAAGCCGCCTGACCCTGGAGGAAATCCCCCCGTTTCGGGGGAACCTCGATAAATTCCGCTGGACCTGCAGTGCATGGGAAAAAGACGGCTACCGGGTCTGCCTCGTGACCAGGAACAGGCGCATCCTCTCTTTTGACGGTGAGGACCTCCCCCTCACCGTCGAAGGAACCCTGTCCCGGGGATTCCTCGATCCCGAGGAACGGGTCGCTTTCATATCCGACCTCGAGCTTGCCGGCATCTCCGAAAACATCCCGGCCAGGGGACTCCTTGCCGCCCCCCCCAGAGAATGGAACGACCGTCTTTCGGAAGGGCAGCTTCTCGTCCATGACGAATACGGACTCTGCGTCTTCCGCGGCTCCGAGGAGGTCTCCATCTCCGGGGAAGTGATGGACAGCCTCATACTTGAATTCGCAGACGGGCAGCGTCTCTTCCTGCCGGCGCTCCAGCTTCACAAGATAACACCTCTCCCTGATCACATGGGGGAAAATGTCAGGCTCGATTCCCTTCGGGGAACGAAGTGGAAAAACACCGTCAGGCGGACCCGCGAACGGGTGCAGAAGGACATCAGGAAACTGGTTGAGCTCTACGCCAGGCGCGAACTGGTCAGGGGGTTTGCCTTCCCTCCCGGGGACAGCCTTTTCCGGGAGTTCGAGGAGACCTTCCCCCATGTTGAAACCAGGGACCAGCTCACCGCGATCTCGGAGGTCCTCGCCGACATGGAAAGCACTTCCCCCATGGACAGGCTTCTCGTGGGCGACGTGGGCTACGGAAAAACCGAGGTCGCCGTCCGTGCCGCCTTCAGGGCGGTACAGGGGGGAAAGCAGGCTGCCGTGCTCGTTCCAACGACCATTCTCGCCCAGCAGCACTACATGTCCTTCATCGCCAGGCTGACGGGCTTTCCCGTGAACGTGGCGCTCCTCTCGCGCTTCGCCGGACGCTCCGAACAGCAGCGGGTGCTTGCCGGCGTTGCCTCGGGAAAGACCGACATCCTCATAGGCACGTCACGGATGCTCCAGAAGGACGTCGCATTTCACGACCTTGGGCTCATCGTCATCGACGAAGAGCACCGCTTCGGAGTGCTTTCCAAGGAAAAACTCAAGGAGGGCAGGGAAAACATAGACGTCCTCATGCTCTCCGCCACGCCCATACCAAGAACGCTCGCCCTCTCCCTGAAGGGAATGCGCAGCATTTCCGTCCTCAACGAACCGCCCCGGAACAGGATCCCCGTCCTCACGGCGGCCGGCCCCTGGAACACGTCCATCGTCAGGACGGCCATAGCACGGGAGCTCGAGCGGGGAGGGCAGGTATTCTACGTCTCGAACCGAATTTCACGGCTCGATGAAAGGGCAGCGTTTCTGAGAAAACTCTTCCCCTCGGCCGCCCTGGGGGTGGCCCATGGAAGAATGAAGGAAAACGAACTTGAAGAGACCATGATGAACTTCTATAATAGAAAACTTGAGATCCTTCTCTGTACCACCATCATCGAGAGCGGTCTCGACATACCCGGCGCGAACACCCTCATTGTCGAGGACTGCCAGGAGCTCGGCCTCGCCCAGATGTACCAGCTCAGGGGCCGTGTGGGTCGCAGGGAAGAGACGTCCTTCGCCTATTTTCTCTATCCCGAGGGGCAGCCTCTGGCAAAAGAGACCCTGGAGCGGCTCGACGCGATCACGGCGCTCAACGATGAAGGGGCGGGGTACGATCTTGCGCTGGAGGATCTCCGCATACGGGGAAGCGGAGAGCTTCTCGGAACGTCCCAGCACGGAAGCGGAAGGGGGAAGGCTGACTCCTTCCTGTATTACTCCATGCTGGAGGAAGAAATAGCAGGCATCAGGGGCGCGCATCCGTCCTCTGCAGAAGTTTCTGTTGATATCCCCTGCCTGGTTCCCGCGTCATACATACCCCAGGAGGCCATACGCATCGCCCTCTACCGGCGCCTGCTGAGGATCGACGGGTACGAAGAGCTTCACAGCCTGGAAAAGGAAGTGCAGGACCGGTTCGGTCCACTTCCCGAGAGCCTGAGGAATCTTTTTTCAGTATCATTACTCCGGTCACGGGGTGGAATGTATGGTATTGTGTCGGTGGAGTGCGGAAAAAGGGAGACAATCCTCAAAGCAGCCGGTCCCGTTTTTGACGGGCTGAAGGGAACGCGCTCATGGATCGCATCGGGAGACAGGCTTGTCGGCCCGGGCGGGGCGACGGGGCTCGCGGGAATACTTCAGGCGCTCCGCCACGGAAAGAAGGTGCGGTGAATGAACGAGAGAAGCGGCAGGGCATTCGGGGAGCTGGTCGAGGTGATGAAGCGCCTTCGTGCTCCCGGCGGATGTCCATGGGATCGCGAGCAGACCATGGAGAGCCTTCGGGCCTATATCGTGGAGGAAGCCTACGAGCTGGTGGACGCCGTCACAAGGGCAGACCTTCCCGACATAAAGGAAGAGTGTGGTGACGTCCTGCTCCAGGTCGTCTTCCTTTCCCAGATCGCCGCTGAAGAAGGTCGTTTCTCCGTAGAGGACGTTATCGACGGCCTGGTGGAAAAACTCGTCAGGAGACATCCCCACGTATTTGCCGATGCTGACGCGGCCACGAGCACCGACGTTCTCAGGAACTGGGAACAGATAAAAACGGAGGAAAAAGAGAACAGGAAAAAGAAGGACACTTCCCTTCTGGCCGGAGTTCCCGAAGGGCTTCCTCCCCTTGCGAAAGCTTTCCGGATCCAGGGAAAAGCAGCCCATGTGGGGTTCGACTGGCCGAAAAACGATCCTGCTCCCCTTTATGGTAAAGTGGAGGAGGAAATGGACGAGATTCGGGAGGCTGTACTCTCAGGATCTCCCGAAAATATCGAGGACGAAGTGGGAGACCTGCTCTTCGCGGTTGTGAACCTCGCCCGCCACCTGGGCGTCGATCCTGACGCGGCACTGGGGCGGGCGAACAGGAAATTCACCGGCCGCTTCCGGAAAGTGGAGCAGCTTGTTTCCAAAAGTGAACGGCCCTGGGGCTCCTACACCCTCGAAGAACTGGACAGCCTGTGGGAGAAGGCGAAAACGGCCCATCTCACGGCGGATTGAAAGAACGGGATCAATGCAGCTGAACCGGCTTCATCAATTATAAAACCAAACGGAGGAGACTATCTATGAGCAACCACAACAAGAATAAGAGTATGCCCTCGGCCGCTCCGGCCGGACCTGCGGAACAGAAGGCCCCCGAAGTGCAGCCTGCGGATGTTCAGAAAAAAGAACCGAGAAAAGTAGGAATAACGGACACCAGCCTTCGCGACGGCCACCAGTCCCTGATGGCGACCCGTATGAGCATCGTGGACATGACCCCCATCGCAGAATTGATGGACGACGTGGGATTCCACTCCATGGAGGTCTGGGGAGGGGCAACCTTTGACACGTGTATGCGCTTCCTCGACGAGGACCCCTGGGAGAGGCTCCGCACCCTCAGGAAACTCTTCAAGAAAACGAAGCTCCAGATGCTTCTGCGCGGCCAGAACGTGGTGGGCTACCGTCACTACGCGGACGACACCGTGCGGGAATTCGTGAAGCGCGCTGTGGGCAACGGCCTTGACATCATCCGGGTATTCGATGCCCTTAACGACCTCAGGAACATGGAAGTCGCCGCAGACCAGATCAAAAAGGAAGGGGCCCATCTTCAGCTCGCCTTCTCCTTCACCCTTTCGCCTGTCCATTCCCTGGACGCGTTCGCCAGGCTCTCCCGGGACATGAAGTCCATGGGAGCAGACTCCATCTGCATCAAGGACATGGCCGGCATCATCAGCCCTGTAGAGACGTCCGCCCTCGTTCGGACCATCAAGAAAGAGACCGGGCTTCCCGTGCAGATCCACTCCCACTACACGAGCGGGATGGCCTCCATGGCATACTTCGCGGGCCTCGAGGCCGGTGCGGACGTGGTCGACTGCGCCATCTCCCCGTTTGCCCAGGGCACCAGCCAGCCTCCCATCGAGTCAATGGTGGCCGGGATGATGGGCGGAGAGTTCGAGAGCGGCATTGACCTGAAGAAACTTGTTCCCATCGCCGCCCACTTCAAAAAGGTCAGGGAAAAGTACTCCAAGATCTTCATCGACCTGGGCGGTGTCGACATCAACGTGCTCATGTACCAGATCCCCGGGGGCATGTACTCCAACCTGGTCAGCCAGCTCAAGGACCAGAACGCCCTTCACAGGCTCCCCGACGTGCTGGACGAAGTGCCCCGGGTCCGGAAGGAAATGGGCTACCCTCCTCTCGTCACCCCCACCAGCCAGATCGTCGGCACCCAGGCCACGCTCAACGTCCTGGTCGGCGAGCGCTGGAAGATCGTCCCCAAGGAGGTCAGGAGCTACTTCCTCGGCCAGTACGGCAAGCCTCCCGCAGAGCTCGACCCCGTGATCCAGAAGAAGGTCATCGGCGACGAGACGCCCATCACCTGCAGGCCGGCGGAGAACATCGCCCCCGAGCTCGAGGCTGCCGCGAAGGCAGTGGAGCCCTGGATCCTTCAGCCCGAGGACGTGCTCAGCTATGTCCTGTTCCCGGCAGTGGCGAAGGACTTCCTCATGAAGAAATTCGCCCGTGAAATGAAAGTGGACGTGGGGGTCGCCGAACTCGTTGACGGCGCCGGGTATCCCGTATAGACGAAAGGCGGAATCAGACCGAATTCATGAATACAGTCGAGGGAAACAGCACCGTCGGAACGGGGGAGGTCATCAGGGAGATCGATTTCCCGGACATCGATTCCATGTCCCGGTTCGCCGGGAAGGACGATGAAAACCTGGCCGCCATCGAAGAACGGTATCCCGTCAGCCTGATAGTCCGCGGGAACAGGGTCGCTGTCCGCGGTCCGGACGGCCCGGTGGTCGACATGGTCTATTCCCTTCTCGAACAGCTCCACAGGATCGCCTCGAAAGGGCATACCCTGGTCCTTGCCGATGTCCGGTACGCCATGGACATGATAGCGGAGAAGGGGGAGGTGGATCTCGCCCCCCTCTTCTCCGAGGTTATCTGCATGACCGCAAGGGGAAAGCCCATTCGGGCGAAGACCGAGGGACAGAGAAAATATCTCCAGGCAGTGAGGAGCAACCATATCGTCTTCGCCATAGGTCCCGCGGGAACGGGCAAGACGTATCTCGCCGTCTGCCACGCGGTCGCCCTTCTCAAGGCTGCCGCCATAAGCCGCATCGTCCTCGTCCGGCCGGCCGTGGAGGCCGGCGAAAGCCTGGGCTACCTTCCCGGCGACCTCCGGGAAAAGGTGGAGCCCTATGTCCGCCCGCTCTACGACGCGTTCTACGATCTCCTCTCTCCCGAGAGGTTTCTCCGGTACGTGGACAAGGGTGTTATCGAAATTGCCCCCCTCGCCTACATGAGGGGGCGAACGCTGAACGACAGCTTCATCATCCTCGACGAGGCCCAGAACACCACTCCCGAGCAGATGAAGATGTTCCTCACCCGTCTCGGTTTCGGCTCAAAAGCGGTCATAACCGGAGACGTCACCCAGATCGACCTCCCCTCGGGGAAGAAGTCCGGCCTGAAGCAGGTCAGGGAGATCCTTGACGGAATCGACGGCATCGAATTTTTCTACCTCACCCACTCAGACGTGGTCCGGCACGAAATAGTCCAGCAGGTGGTGAAGGCATACGAACGCTATGAACAGCAGCGGGAATCAAGTGTATAAGGGGGCATCCCCCTCTGGGAAAAAGGGGATCCCGGGTTTTTTCGCGGAAAAATTTCCGTTTTTCCGCACGTCCGGGGTCATTGTCCTTGTGGCTTTCGCTCTCTCCATCCTTTTCGTGAGATGGGTCATCAACGACAGGATGACGGGCTTCCTGCCCGGTGAACCATCCCCCCGGTCGTATTTCGCCCTCTATCCCATGAATTTCGTGGACGAGGAGGGAACAAGCGTCCTCAGGTCACGGGTGGGCG
>Ga0228536_1002325_pt1 | contig 11590 bp, 12 predicted proteins | sample SJ1Smetagenome_FD_168611 | JGI IMG/M metagenome (GOLD analysis project Ga0228536, IMG submission 168611) | Enriched culture of PCE-dechlorinating microbial communities from Ithaca, New York, USA - SJ1.S | ecosystem: Engineered > Modeled > Simulated communities (microbial... > Unclassified... | reverse complement strand
CTGGGAGTGGCGCCTCGAATGGTTCAAAGAGCAGGCCGGCAAGGGGCTTCTGGGTGAACTGGACATGGAGAAGACCGGGGACGGGAAGATCGTCTGCGCTGATGGTTTTACCGCCACAACCTTTTCGCAGAATGACCTCGAGGCCCTGGGCAAAAAAACCGGATGCTCCTACAGCCTGCAGATGGTTGACGACTCCAGTCTCTTCCTGATCATCGAGAAGAACTGAGGTATCATAAACGGCAGGGAAAAAAGAAACGGAACACACTTGCTAAAATTTAACAGGGGTGTATAATTAATCTGAACAATGAATGTGCAACTTTCCAACTGATACTTTTATCCAGAGCGGCTGAGGGACTGGCCCTATGAAGCCCGGCAACCTGCCTGAAAAGGCGTGGTGCCAACACCAGCGCTCCAATGAAATCGGGGCGGATGATAAGAGGAGAACCAGAAGCACGGATCTGTCTCGATCCATGCGCCATGGCGGCCAAAGGCCTCTCCTCGGAGAGGCCTTTTTTTTGTCTTTTAAACCGGTTCGCCTGAACCGGAACACATTCCCCGAAGGAGGAACTGCCCATGATCACGATCGATTATTCCAGGCGCCCCGAAGACTATTCCGAGCCATTCGACCCCGAGGAACTGATGCTCAGCCGCATCAGCGGCGCCGCCAGGCGGAAGGCAGTCAGGAAAATGATACGGGAGGGCCGGATGAATGAAGTTCCCGAGGGATTTGACAACCCCGTCCTCAGCCACGACGAGAGGAGGGCCTGGGCCCGGTACAACCCGTCGTTCCTCGGAGGGGAATACCTGCCGCCGTGCCGGGAAGACGAAGCGGAGATCGCCAGGGTCACCATCCGGTCCACAACCTTCGACGTCGTCTCCGTCCGGGCGAAATCCGGAAAAAACCGCATCAGCTACAGGATAAACGACGAGTACAACGGCGATAACCTCGGCGAAAAGCACACGCGCACCTCGGTCCGCCCCCTCACCCTCGGGAGTTTGCTGGATTTCCTCATCGGCGCGTGGAGCCTTTACGAAAGCGTGGAATGGAACTACCCCGGCGACCTGGAAGGGCAGCTCGGGTTCTTCTGGGGAGAGTCACAGTTCTACCCGGAGTTCGACGAGGCCCTGCGGGAAAAGGTAACGGAGCGGTTTTACGCAAATCAGAACAGGGAGGAATAAATCCATGTACACGGGAAGGGACACAATTGAGTGGCTGTACGGGAAACAGCTCCAGGTCGACGACGAATGGTCGGTCAGGACGGAGAACGGATTCACATGGTGGGCCGGTGATCACGCACAGACGGTGGAGGTCGTCGGCGAGGCCGACGGGCCTTCGGGCGAGAGGGGGTATTACATCTCCATCCGGACGGAGCTGCTGAAGGTCAGGAGCCTGGACCCCGACGCCCTGAAAGCCGTCAGCCTGACGCTCATGCCCTTCGCATCCATGGCGGGGCCGGTTTTCGACCCCCGCAGGGGAACCCTGGACCTCTGCTCCTGGGCCCTCGTCTACGAGGGGATCAGCCCGTGGATGAACGTCCTCCTCAGCGTCGCCGCAGCCATCCAGATCTACGAGGCACGCAGGCTGGGGGACAATTTTTCCGCCTTCGGCATGGAAAACGCTGTCAGCGCCCATCCGAAGAACGGGGTCCGCATGGAACACGACGAAATCGCCGGGCTGGTACCGTCGCTTATCCAGCCCACAGGGAAAGAACCGTCCCGGTGGCCCGACGACGAATTCCAGAAAGCGGCGGACCTGCTCGGGCAAAACCCCCCCGTCCTCATGGCAAGCGCCGGAGGGCCCGGGCTGTCAGCCGAGTTCCCCTTCGGCACCTTTTCCTCCCTCTGCAGGATGGCTGCCGATCAGCCACACCCGTTCTACGGAAACGGCCTGCTGGTCACCCATTTCTTCCCCGTTTCCGGAAAGAAGGGGGAGGAGGAAAAATGGATCCGGAAGGCCCTCTCCCTGAATGAGCCTCAACTGGGCTCCGACCCCGCCGGATACGGCTTCGGCAGCTATGCCTACAGGGACGGCATGATCGTCTACACGGCGTTTTTCCCGAACATTCTCCACAGCCCCGGCTTCCTGCTGAACCTCTTCCTCTCCTGCGGGGCGCGGGGAATGGCCATGAACAGGGTACTTGCGGGAGTCACGGGGGAAGTTGACCCCTTCAGCATCTCCCGGAGCGCTGTGGAACGGCTTCTGGGTGAGACGGGGGAAAACTGAGGCGCAGGGCGCGTCGGAATATGTGAAGAGATTACAACACAGGAGGGAGCCGAATGAGGGACATGATCCGCAGGCTGATCGAGGACGCAGGGCTTACGTTCGGCGAGGACGTAAGCGACGGGAACGGCGGCATAGCACGGTACGGCGGTCGGCGTGAGGCGGGCGGCTGGGTTGTGGCCGGAAACAGCGCCAGACAGGTCAGGCAGGGCATCGCCGAACTGAGGAAGCGGGACGAGAAGCGGTTCGTCAGGAAGGCGCTGGTCGACAACGGCCTCCGCCTCTCCTTCCACGAAAGAAGCATCCCGAAAAACGGGGTCCTGGTCAACAGCATCCTCTACAAGGGGTGGAACGACGACGGGGAGGATGTCGTCTCGGGATCATGCCTCGGCGAGGTGCTGGAATCCATCGAGAAATGGCAGGAAGAGGCCCGGGTATGACAGGTGTTTTCCAGCGGCCTGGGAGATTCAGGGGTACCCGTAAACAGCACCGAAGGAGGAATTGCCCATGAGCACCATCGATTATTCCAGGCGCCCCGAAGGCTATTTTGAGCCCTCCGACCCGGGGGAACTTATGCTCAGCCGCATCACCGGCGCCATCAGGCGGGAGGCCGTCAGGAAAATGGTACGGGAAGGCGGAATGAACGCCGTTCCCGAAGGATTCGGCAACGAGGAGCTCAGCGAGGGGCACAGGAGGGCCTGGGGACTGATCCACCCCATGTGTATGGGAGGGGAGTTCCTCCTGCCCTGCGAGCCCGGAGAGCTGGAGATCGCCCGGCTGACCATACGGTCCACCACCTACGACGTACTCTCCGTCCGGGCGAAACGGGTGAAAAACCGCATCCGCGTCAGGGTCGAGGACGAATACGACGGCGAGACCCTCAATAAAAAACACTCGTGCATCTCTGTCCGGCCCATTACCCTCGGGCGTCTGATCGACCTCGTGATCGTCGGGTGGGACGTGTTCGAATGCCTGGAACGCAACTACCCCGGAGACCTGGAAGGGCAGCTCGGATTCTTCTGGGCAGAGTCCCGGTTCTACCCCGAATTCGACCAGGCCCTGCGGGAAAAAGTTCAGGAGCACTTCCGCGCACACCACGAAGAGGAAGAAGAGGAATAAACCCATGTACACGGGCAGGGACACGATCGAACGGTTTCTCGAACAGCCGGAATAGACGCAGACATGTTCAGAAGGAGGAGATGCCGGGGATGACATTGAAGCTCGGAAAAAAAGGCCTGAGCAGGGTGTGGATGGAGGAAATCGAAGGGGAGTACGTTGTGAGCGGGTTCGTCAACAAGGACAGCAGGAACTGGGAAAAAACAGAGGTCTCCCGGCGCTTCGGCACCCTGGAGGAAGCAAACGGCTTCATTGAATGGGCCTGGCCCAAAATGGTGTTTCTTACCCTGGACGAGTTCTTTGACCCCGAACAGCCCGTGGTGTACGAGATTTTTACAGCTGATGCGGAAAGCGGGGAGGAAAAACCGCTGAGCCTGTCCCACTCGGCATGGAGATCAACACTCATCGCCAGGCAGGCGCTCAGGAATGCCGGAGAGGGGAAACGGGCTGTCATAAGGGGCTCGGACGGATCGGTACGAATAATTGATGGATGAGGGGCGTACGCCCCTCACAAGGAGGAGTCACAATGGAACATAAGTACAGGATCATTGACGGAAACGGGAAATTCTACAGGGGAGATGAAAGCGGCGGGGGATGGACGGAAGTGATGGATGAGGCAAAAGTGTACGACAACCAAAAAGAACTGCCGGCCGCCCTGCTGAGCGACGACGGAGAAGTGTGCATAAAGAAGAAGATCCGCTTCGAGGGCATAAGCGGTTATACATCTATCCGCTACTTCCCGGAGCGCTCCGGGAATGGAGGATGCGGCGGAGGGGGGAAAGATATAACCGCAGCCCCATACTGTGTGATCAAGGGAAAGGTGTCCGGGATCAGGGAAGCAGAACCGGACGACCCGATCTACACCCGCGGGTTCATAATCGGGGGAACTTTTTCGAGAATGGCTTCGAAAAGAAATACGGAGCCAATTTCAGAAGAGAAGAAGAGGCGCAGGGCAGAATAAAAGGTTGGCGCCTCTGCAGCAGAGGAAATGTCTGAAAAGATTGATGAAGAATCAGGAACGAAATTGCAAAAGCTTATGGGGCAGAGCCTGGCGAAAGCGCTGGGCTCCGTGGATTGATCAAAACACGATATTTACCATGGCCAGTATATTTTGCGTAACTCCCAGTGCCAGAGTAAAGTTGTAATAATCAAGTCAAAAAATAGGGCTCTAATGGATAGATTAAACAGGTCTGGAGAAATATTTCTTAATTTTTGTTCGAATAGTTTACATTTACCGAAACCTTGTACAGCACATGGGTGGGTAGTGGTGAAATAAAGAAAAAATTTATGTATCCTAGGTAGTTCCTCGAAAAGGCATTCTAAAAAATTTTTTTGGAAATAAGTGGTAGTATAGAAAAATAACCCTCTTATTTTGCTAACGGGGAGAGACCATGCTGAGGGAAGCCTTGGAAAAATTTTATTGAATAGTTGATAATCTAAACATTTTTTACAAATTTTTATTAAATCATACAAAGAAAAGTTTAGTAACATAAAATCAGCGATTTAACAACATTGAAAAAACACCTTGGATAAAATCGTGTTGCAATAGAAAATAAAATAGTGTTTGCTTGTTTGTGATTTATTTTACCGAAAAAAGATAGAAGATGGAGGTTTAAGCTTTTGATTAATGTGCCAATAAGGTTTATAGATTTATTTGCGGGAATTGGAGGCTTAAGACTTGCTTTTGAGAAGCAAGGATGTAAATGTGTTTTTTCGAGTGAAATTGACTCTTTTGCTAAAAAAACCTACAAGTATGTTTTTAAAGAAGAGCCTTTTGGTGATATTACAAAAATAGAAGCAAATAACATCCCATATCATGACATTCTCACAGCAGGATTTCCTTGTCAGCCATTCTCTTTAGCTGGTGTGAGCAAATATATAAGCCTTGGGCATTCTCATGGTTTTTTGCATAAAACTAAAGGAACGCTTTTTTTTGATATTGCAAGAATTCTTGATTATCATAAACCAAAAGCTTTCCTTCTTGAAAATGTAAAGAATCTTCGTTCTCATGATAAGGGTAATACATGGCACCTAATCGAAAATATTCTAACCAAAGATTTGGGATACTATATTTTCCCTAAAATAATCGATGCGAAAAATCTTGTTCCTCAACACCGAGAAAGAATATTTATCGTAGGATTCAAAGATATTGACACGTTTTTTTGGCCGAAAATTCCAAATAGAACACCAAAATTGAGTGAAATTCTTGACGACTCGCCTGATGAAAAATATACGCTTTCTGATCATCTCTGGCTTTATCTTAAGGCATATGCTGAAAAACATCGTAGACGAGGGAATGGATTTGGATTTGGACTTGCACAGATTGATGGTATTTCACGAACTCTTTCCGCTCGTTACCATAAGGATGGATCGGAAATCCTCATTCCTCAGAAAGGAAGGAATCCGAGGCGCCTAACTCCTAGGGAATGCGCTAAATTGATGGGTTTCCCTTCGATCTATTGGAATCCAGTAGTTAGTGATACTCAGGCCTATAAGCAATTTGGAAATGCTGTTGTTGTCCCTCTTGTTTCGCTTATTGCTGAGAGCATAGTAAAATCACTTTTACATCATGACCGCCAACAATTAATAGAAGGTAGCACGTTAAAGGAAGTGTGTCCTCTTGGTTGATATTGTCGACCGAGAAAAGAGGAGTCAGATGATGTCAGGTATACGGTCAAGGAATACTGGCCCGGAGATAATTGTCCGTAAATGGTTGCATGCCAAAGGATATCGTTTTAGACTATATAGAAAAGACCTCCCAGGGTGCCCTGACATTATTTTGCCGAAGAAAAAAATAGCAATCTTTGTAAATGGTTGTTTCTTTCATCAGCATGGTTGCTCCATTTCATATGTTCCAAAAACACGAACTGAATGGTGGCAGGCTAAATTTAAAAAAAATAAGGAAAGAGATGCCATTGCAGTTGCAACACTTGAGAAAAATGGATGGACGGTCCTTACTATCTGGGAATGTCAGATAAGGAATGAGCTATATAAAAACATTCTCGAAGATTGTTTTAAGGAGCGTCGGGTTTAAAATGAAAAAAAAAGCGTATCAATGGCTAATAACAGAAGAAGGATATATTGATATTGCTGATTCGTCAGGTCAAAATTTACACTTGACAGCTAGAGAGATTTTTAATGTAGAATTTAAAGGGAAAAAAAACATTCGTGAAATTGATGTAGAAAAACCATCTTCAATTCTAACTACCGTAAGCTTCTCAAGATATCCAGTAAGGTGTATCCTTTTAGTTTCTACAATTCAGGAAAAAATTCCTCTATCTGCTAAAAACAACTACTCTATAGCTTCTTGTAAGATAATCGCTGAAAAAGATGGATCTAGGTCAGATATATCCACTGCTTTCGATAAAGGATTGGATCACCTTCTTTTTGACAAGGTTTGGTATCCTTTTGCTCCTGAAGATACTGAACATATCAGACAAATCTTTAAAAGGGTAGGGATTAGTGGGACCGGACCCATGAATCTGGGGCAATATGTTCTTCTGTGCAGATCGATGATTGAAGGGCTCGATTTTGAACTGGAAACATCTCCGTTGGATTTTGAATCCTGGCTAAAAGGAACAAGACTTTTAAAAGTTAAGGAAGAGAAAAATCCTTTTTTTAATGGGAAACTACTTCCTTATCAGCAAGATGGATTTGAATGGCTTAGCATCATCAACCAAGAAAACATTGGTTGTATATTAGCTGATCAAATGGGACTTGGAAAGACCGTCCAAGTAATTCGTCTGCTAACTGAAATTTTCTTGAAGTTTGAAGATGCACAATGTCTTATTGTTGCGCCCTCGACTCTTCTTGAGAACTGGAGGAGGGAGTTTTTAAAATTTGCACCTGCGATCCCAGTGTTGCTTCATAGAGGGGCTGATCGTCCAGCTCTAAAAAAAGAATTTATGCCGTATACAATAATACTTGTTTCTTATGACACTGTGCTCAGGGATTTTACACTTTTTCAAATGTTTGAATGGCACGTCGTGATACTTGATGAAGCACAGGCAATAAAAAATCCAGCAGCTAAAAGGACTAGAATAATTAAAAGCCTTGAAAGAAAAGTGTCAATTGCGGTTACAGGCACACCTATGGAAAATAGATTAACAGATCTATGGTCGATAATGGATTTTGCAAATAGTGGATTGCTGGGATCGATGAGGGGTTTTCTCTCAAAATTTCCTGAAGGTATTGAATCTGCAAAAAAACTGGAACCGATGATTAGCCCTCTTATTTTACGAAGGACTATAGATCAGGTAGCCCTTGATCTCCCTGATAAGATAGAAATACCTCTGCCACTAGAAATGGACGAGCAAATGGCAGAGGATTATGAATTAGTCAGAGAAGCCGCTCTTGCAAAATATGGAGAAATATCTGCAAAACTTGCCTCTATTGGTCTTCTTAGATTGTTCTGTACGATCCCAGAAAGTGCTAGCCAGAGTCTTGGTATTGATTTTAAATTTAATTGGGAATGTTCACCAAAAGCCCTACTATTGCACCAGATTCTCGAAGAAGTATTTGCCTTTTCTGAAAAGGCACTTATTTTTACATCCTATACAAAATCTATTGATAAACTGAAAGAATATATAGCAGCAAGTTTTAGTTATTGCTGGATTGGAGTCATAGATGGACGGCTTCCCGTTGAAGAACGGGTACCACTGGTTGAATCCTTTAATAAGTTAAATAGGCCTGGCGTTTTAATCATGAATCCTAGAGCTGCAGGTTCAGGGTTGAATATAACAGGTGGAAACCATGTAATTCACTTCAACCCTGAATGGAACCCTGCTGTTGAAGATCAAGCAACTGCTCGAGCATATAGGATTGGGCAAAAAAGGAAAGTTACTGTACACAGGTTTTTTTATATAAATACACTTGAAGAAATCATTGTCGAAAGACTTGAAAGAAAAAGAAAGATTTCCGCTACGGCGATAGTCGGTACTGATGAAATAGATAAGACAACTTCTCAAGATATTATACGGGCGCTTAATATTTCGCCTGTAAGAGGGAGGGAGTTGGAAAATGGACGAAATACCAGCGAAAATAGTTAAAATTCTGTCAAAAAACGATACCGGTGAGAATGGAAATCACCAATCCGGTATTCTTGTGCCGAAAAAATTGGAAATCCTTTCTTTTTTTCCATCGTTGAACAAGGTGGAATATAATCCTCGAGTAAGGCTGTGTTTTATGGATGAAGCTAATAAGAAATGGTTTTTTAATTTTATTTATTATAATAATAAGTTATTTGGTGGAACAAGGGATGAATATCGGCTCACTGGTTTAACACCATTTTTCAGGGAGAATATTCTCTCTGCTGGTGATAAGCTTATTCTGGAAAAAAAGAAACTTGGTGATTTTTTAATTGCTTATTCGAGGAAAGAAGAAACCGTATCTATTGATAGAGTCGCCTCATCTGTGCTTAGGCTTGGAAATGCGTGGGCAACTATCAGCTTAAAATAAGTCTAGGAAAGAAGGGAATAAAACTCATGTCGGTAAATTACGTTGAAGTAATTCCAGATCCTTCACGAGTCATAGAGGGATTAAGGGATACGGGTTATTCACCTGAAACTGCTATTGAAGATATTATCGATAATTCAATATCTGCAGGAGCAAGTAAGATAAAAGTAAATCTTAGAATGGATTTATCCGGTGAGGTTTCGGTTTCTATAATTGATAATGGTTGTGGTATGAATGAAGAAGAACTTAAAAATGCTATGAAGTATGGTTCTAGGCTCAGGCCTGATCCAGCAAGCCTAGGAAAATTTGGATTAGGAATGAAGACGGCATCGACCGCTTTTGCTAGAAAGCTTGTTGTGGTTTCCCGAGGAGAAAGTTCTAAGGATTATATGAAAGCTTATTGGGATTTAGATCACGTTGTAAAGGAAAAGAAATGGGAACTTGCGTTGGAAGAGCCTTCGAATGAAGAAATAGAACTGATTCGTGAAGTTTCAGGAGATGGTAGTGGAACGCTTGTTGTCTGGGAAAAGGTTGATCGATTGCTAAAAACCTACCAAGACCCCGTAGGGAATGCAAAGAGGAAAGCCCTCGACAGAGTTACATCTGACCTGCGGGATCATGTGGCAATGGTTTACCAACGTTTTCTTGACCCTGATGACAAGCGGTGTAAAACAGTACTAATAGAAATTAACAGCAAAAAACTAGAAGCGTGGGACCCTTTTTTATCTGATATTTCAACTCCTGCATCTAATCATATCGATATGGCAGTTCAAGATGAAGATGGCAAGGAATTGGGGAAATTTAGTGTTCAAGCATTTATTATTCCAAGAAAAAATGACATTCAAAATGAGGAGTTAAAAAATAAGGCAAAAATAAGCAATGAAAATCAGGGGCTCTACATTTACCGGGAGAACCGGCTTATTCATGGGCCCAGTTGGCTTAAAATGTTCTCACAAGAACCTCATTTGTCGCTTTTACGGGTGGAGTTTTCTTTTGACCATAAGCTGGATGATGCTTTCCAAATTGATCTAAAGAAATCTCAAATTTATCTGAATGAAAGTCTTCGCAAGTGGATTTTGGATTTTCTCACTGCCCCAAGAAGGGCAGCAGAGCAACAGTACCGCAAAGGGACAAATGACTCAATTTACTCAAATTCTCAGGAAGTGCATGACAGCTCAAATGAGAACATTAAGAGTAAAGCAGCAGATATAATAAATTCTAGGCTAGAAGAAATCAACAAAGAAACGGGGACCGTATCAGTAATCAATCCACAAGGAAAATATATACTCAAGCTCAAAATTCTTGATTCTCGAAAACCTGGTGAAATTTACGTAAGACCTGTGAGTGACATGCAAGATGGAATGTTATGGGAACCCTCAATAATAGATAATGGCAATCAGGCGGTTTGTATTAATACTGGACATCCTTATTACGCAAAGGTGTACATGCCTAATCACAACAATTCTGTGACAATTGAAGGACTTGATTCGCTTTTATGGGCTTTATCTGCAGCTGAACTGGAAACTGTGAATGACAATACAAAGCGTCATTTTGAAGAAATGCGTGTGGTTGTTTCTAGAATACTTAGGCGGCTTGTTGAAGAACTTCCTGAACCCGACTTAGATAAATAAAAATGAAAAATAGAGAATTTCTTCGACTGATCTGTAAGGAAATTTCAGCAAGAAACGGTTTGCAAATAGCATGTACTGAGGAGGAGGAGAGGGAAAGTACTTTTACTTTCCGTCTTCGGCCACATGGAATTGAAAGTAATGCGGGTTTCAGTATTCTGACTAGGGTTTTCTGGCACATAATGGAAATACGATTTGAGCCAGAAAATTACGCTGGTAATTTGTTGAAATCCATGGGGTGTAAGGTGGAAAAGCTAGGTGCTTTTCTTTATTTTGAAGAAAAATTGAGAAAAAAGGGAAATATATATCTTTTTTTCAATGATAAAGAAATGGATCTAGGAAAGCCTGAAATGTTGGAGCCAGATAATTTCCAAAAAATAAGAATCAGTTATTCTGAAACTTTTCCCAATCATAACCTAGAGAAGCTCAATGAATCTTTACAATTGATAATTGATCGTACAGATTTGTTTTTTTCTCTCATTTTATGTCTTTTGCCACATCAAGATTTTAATGATGAAGAGTCCGAAGAGGTTTCAACACAAGGCTTACAGGGTTTTGAGGGAGGAATGTTAAGGAAAGAATGTACCTTATACGAGCGGAGCAGGCTAAACCGGAAAGCTTGTATAAGTGCAAAAGGAACTCGCTGTGAGATATGTGGATTTGATTTTGGCGAGTTTTATGGTGAAGTAGGAAAGGATTACATTGAAGTGCACCATATAATACCGCTTTCTAAAATGGGGGGCGCTTTTATTATCGATCCAGTGAAGGATTTAATTCCTATTTGTTCGAACTGTCACGCTATTATTCATAGACGTACCCCCACTTTCTCTCCCGAGGAGCTTAAAGAAATCCTTAAGGAAAAAAAAGGTACTTCTTTTCTTTAAAGCGGTGTCTGTCAACCCACTTGTCGCTTTTCCGGGGTTAAAGTTTCCCGTGCTCTTTCATCCTTCTCAGGATTGAGCCACACCACTTTCTCCTCCTCAAGGTTCCTCACCGGACGGGTATTCCATCGTTCCGGAAATTTCCGCTTCGCTTCTTCAAAAATGTATTTTGCAAGAGGGAAATCCTCTAAGTTGCAAAGATTTTTCCCCACCAGGGGGTGAGGAATTTTTCACACCTCCCTGCGCATCAAAGAGTCTCTCACCCGGTTGCTCGGGCCATCGAAAAGCAG
>Ga0228536_1002322_pt1 | contig 11620 bp, 13 predicted proteins | sample SJ1Smetagenome_FD_168611 | JGI IMG/M metagenome (GOLD analysis project Ga0228536, IMG submission 168611) | Enriched culture of PCE-dechlorinating microbial communities from Ithaca, New York, USA - SJ1.S | ecosystem: Engineered > Modeled > Simulated communities (microbial... > Unclassified... | reverse complement strand
GATACGAACTAATCCACGCATATCAGACTGATTCATCGTCGAAGCAGCCTGCATCATAGAAATCCGGAAATAAATATGAAAATAAAATGAAAAAAACCTGTTGACAAAGGTCGTTCCATATCAGCTCCAGATAGAGCCGTTATCAGGTTGATATACCCAACGGGTATGATTATTTCGCGAGCAAAAGCAGCAAGTGGTTGATGCCACTGTACTTAGCCGCGTGGAAACGGGAAATTTCAAGTAGGATTCAATATAAAACGCCTTTTCCCACGAAACTCTAACCATTTCCTCATCCGCCGCTCATAGAGAGCGTTCATAATCCGGCCAAATGATAAGTATAACACGTAAACCGAAAGGGGCAACCATGAGTCCAGTAAAAAAAGAAGAACGGCTGGTCCGGTATGAGCGGATTGAAAACCTGATGCTGATGGCGGTTCTCAGCGAAGAACCCTACCGCAGCCAGGCGATTGCAGAGCTGAAAAAACGACGCCTCCTGACCCATCCTGAATCCTTCATCGACAGCTTCATGACCAACCTCGGTATCGTCTGTTAAAGCCGATGCAGCAGTAAACCCGTTTCGTGTATCAACGAAAACGGGCCTGTCGTGGACAGGCCCGTTGGATTGGCTGTGCTGAAGAAAAAACCTGAAGTTACGCAGGCTGCACTTTTACCGCTTCCATCCCTTTACGTCCCTGGGCAGCTTCATACTGGACTTTCTGTCCGTCATTGAGGGTGCGGAAACCTTCGGAAGTAATGTTGGTGTAATGGACAAACAGATCCTCACCGCCATCCTCCGGAGTAATAAAGCCAAAACCCTTTTTCTCATTGAACCATTTTACTGTACCGATACTCACAATTGCTCTCCTTGGCTCATTCAGAGCCACATTGCAAACCCCTCGTGTTACCAGGCTGCCCGCGTCCCGAGGGAACTTGACGCGGCCTTATTCCATTGGAAAGATTACTCATTTTTATCGGTATTTGTCAAAAAGGAAATCATAGGTTTTGTTAAATTAGGTATTTTTCCGGATATGACAGGTCGCTTGTGTTTTTGCTTTAAACTGTTTTAGAATAAGGACTTAATCCTCTAATCGAGAAACTCGTCCTGAGCGAGTTTTCTTGATGTCGGAACGCATTTTTTTGGACCTTAAACGTCGCTGTTTGGAAGCATAGGTAGTTTTCGTAGGCTTGCGCACCTTGGGTTTGACAAGAGCCGAGGCGATTAATTGCGTCATTCGATCCAGTACATCCAGACGATTGGACTGCTGGGAACGATAACGATTCCCCGTCATTTGCAGGCATCCGCTTTTATCGATCCGATTTGCCAGTTTTTCCCGAATCAGCGTCTTCTGTTCGGTATTCAGAAAACTGCACCCTTCTATATCCAAAATAACAGTTACTTGTGTATTGACCTTGTTGACGTTCTGGCCTCCCGGCCCGGACGAACGGGAAAAGATAAATCGGACGCTTTCTTCTGGAATCTGGATATTACTCATACAAATAGTATCGTCAAAATCAATCCAGCAGCTTAATTCCAGATGCATGAAGTCGCAGAAGGGGCATAAAAAAAGCCGGGCATAAAACCCGGCTTTGAGATCTCATATTCGGTAAATTAAAGCTATAAATCAGCGGGATAACGAATTTTATCGGCCGAAACCGAAAATGACTGGCTCAGCGAATCAATCAACGCAGAAATGCGTTTAAGCTGGCTGCCGGTGACAGGACTGCTTTTGCGGTCGGCAATCACGCAAATCCGAATCACGCCATCCGAACCAGCGATATATTTCTGATTTACCCAGTTCTGGGTATATTCAATCTGGCCGTCTTCGGCACCATTGCCGTTGCAGACCAGGAAATGAAAACCGGTTAGTCCCTGGGCACGAAGCTGTGCCAGATCACCCTGATTGGTATGGCTGTAGAAGATTTCTATGCCGTTCCAGACGGCCTTCTGGACTTTTATGGATTGCAGGGTGACAGCTTCAACAGAGTCCAGCCGCAGATAGCTGGCCAGACTATATGCCCCGCGAGCAGGCTCATGGTTGTCGAGCGTCATTAAGACGACTCCACCCACCGTCATCGATGCCATCAACGCGACCAAAACTTTAGCTGTTCGTGCCTGATCCTTTTTCATAATCCATGAAGAACCATAAAGACAATAAACTTCTTACCTCCGATTTCATCCCTGAAACCGGAACCAATATAAAGCTCTTCGGCTTTCCCAAAACACTTACTATAACTTTTACGGCAAAAATTCCTTTGCTTCAATAAATTTTAACATATTTGTCTGACGATTGTAATGACTTTTCCGACTTTTTTCCAAATTCCGTATTAATCCTGATATAACGCCTGTAACACGTGTCGGGCAAATATCTTAGCAACGTCTTATAAAAATGTATCCAGGCATATATTCTGGTCTGATTTGGGCATAAATTCCTTGACGATAGGCTCAAAAAGTGAGATAAGAAAATAAACTGTTCCAAGGAGATAATTTTTATGTCGGAAATGGATGTAATTCGTCAAATCGCTGAAGAAACGATGAAAGTGCCCACCCTGACGGGAGTCAATGACAATTGGCTCTGGGACAGAACCCTGCGAATCCTCCGCAACGTCGAACACATCTGCCGCATGCCGGAATTACTGGATAAAAGTGTGCCGGTAGATCGCTTCTGCCTGATTGCGGCGACCTATTTTGCCGATGCGGGATTTGCCCGATGGGCCGATGCGGAGGACACCTCCAGCCGGCTGGTATTATCCGACGTCAGCCAGACCGATTTAAGAGATTTTTCCACTCAAATTGTCACCGACCGCCTCAGCGGGGCTTTGGCGGGGCCAAAAATCGAGAAAATCGACAAAATCATTGTCGAGTCCTCCAATCGCTTTACTGAAATGATTGAGGCGATGATCCTGTCCGATGCTCGCAATCTCGAAGATATGGGGGCGGTCGGGCTTTATCACGAATTCCGCAAATATGTCATCCACGGCAAGGGCGTGGCGGAGGTTCTGGATAGCTGGAAGCGGAAAATCGACTACCGCTACTGGCAGGCCCGGCTCAAGGAAAGCTTCCGGTTTGAGTCCGTTCGCAAGCTGGCGGAGCGACGGTTCAGTGCCGCGGAATTCTTCATGAATCAACTGCAGGTCGAACACAGTGCACGCGACCTCGAAGAACTGCTGCTGGAATCGCTGGATAAAGGCGGCAAATAGACTCCTGAATAAGAAACCTGTATCGCATGACACATAAATCCGTAATTGCTATTTATCCCGGCTCGTTTGATCCGATTACCAATGGCCATCTGGACGTCATCCGCCGGGGAAACAAGATGTTTGACTCCCTGATTATCGGCGTCGGCCAGAATCCCGGCAAGGCGGAATTGTTCACTATTCAGGAACGCGTCGATATGATTCGGGAACTGGTCGATGATATGCCGCGGGTCACGGTGGAGAGTTTTGAGTGCCTGACGGTGGAGTTTGCCGCCCGCAAGAAGGCCGATGTGATGCTGCGCGGCCTGCGAAACCTGTCGGATGTGCAGTATGAATTTCAGCTTGCGATGACCAACCGCACCGTGGCGGGGATCGAAACGGTCTTTGTGATGACCAGCGAAGAATACGGCTATGTCAGTTCCACGATTGTCCGGCAGATTGCCACGCTGGGCGGCGATGTATCCAAACTGCTGCCGCCGTCGGTATATTCCCGTCTGCGCAGGAAACTGGCCAAAGAACCGCACCAGGCCATCAACGACCTGCCGGAATAGCCCTCTTTACGGATTGCAGGTCAGACAGGGACGACGTCCCGACGCCACAGCATCATCTCGTTTACTGAATGTCACTTTGGTGTTGTCTTTCATTCTGCGGGCATGGGGGCATGATGCCTTGTGAAACACCTTGCCGTTCTTTGCGGCGACAAAGCCCTCTTCTTTAGCTTCAGCGGCTGCGGTTTGCACGGCCGTATCCGTCGGCTGGGCCTGTCCTTCGGAGGAGGCGGACGTTTTGGGCACAATCAGGCGTTTGGCGTAGCCTTTTTCGACCAGCATCTGGCCCAAATCCCGTCCTTCGACTTCCACCTCCGCTACCAGGCAGAAACTCTGGCCCCGCTGAATATGCTTCAAGACCACCCCGGGCGTTACGGGCTGATTCGGGTCGGACTGAGTCTGTTTTTTATTTAAAGCGGCATTGAGCGTATCGTGGATATACTGACGAACAGGCAGGTCATAATTCTGCTGCGGCTCCAGCCCGCGAATCTGGACGGGCATTTCCCTGCCGATGACGGCGGGCCAGTCGGCGATATCACAATAAATGCGGCACTGAGCATCCACCCGAATGACCTTCTGCACTGTGGCACTGCCATAGTCATTGTCGGACCGTTCCGCTGATTGGGAAAACACCGTCGAACCCGCCAAACACAATCCTGCCAGAATAATCCGGCACATCCTTGCAGCCATTGTCGCTCTCCTATGCGATTTATCAGTAACCCTGGTCCTGATACACAGGACGCTTTTTCTGCTGCCCGGCGAAACGACCGTCGGGCGCAACCGTTATTGTTTCATCAAGGCGATGATTTGATCCAAATCGTTGGGGGCCTGCACGGGGGGGTTGGCAAACGGGCCCTGCTTTTTGCTGTGGTAGTTGACCGTGGCGTCCGGGTCCTTGAGGACGTGGCCGGTCAGAACACAGGCAACACGGGCGTTCTTGTCAATCGTGCCGTCGGCCAGCAGGTATTTCAAGCCTGCAATCGTCGCCGCGGAGGCCGGCTCACAGCCCAGGCCGTATTTGCCGATTTGAGCCTTGGCATCAAGTATCTCGGCATCCGTTACAGAGCGGACGATACCGTTGCAGACATCCAGCGCCCGCAGGCATTTTTTAAGATTCACCGGCCGGGAAATCTCTATGGCCGAGGCAATGGTATGCGGCTTACAGCCGGCCGCATCGAGTTTGGCGTAATAGGCATCGATTTTGGCATTATCCACACGGCTGTCATTCCAGCGAAGTCCATGGTCGTTAACCAGTTCGGTCAGCGTATTGGCGCCGGCGGCATTGATAATGGCCAGACGCGGGACACGATCGATCAGACCGAGCTGCTTGAGTTCCATAAAGGCCTTGCCGAACGAGCTGGAGTTGCCGAGGTTGCCGCCGGGGACGACAATCCAGTCGGGGACCTGCCAATTGAGACCTTCGAGAATGCGGTACATGATGGTCTTCTGACCTTCCAGACGGAAGGGATTGAGCGAATTGACCAGATAGATATTCAGCTTGCGGCAGACATCCTGAACCTGACGCATGCAGTCGTCGAAGTCGCCGCGAATCTGAATGGTGTAGGCGCCGTAGTCCATCGCCTGGCTGAGCTTGCCGTAGGCGATCTTGCCGTCGCCGATAAAGACCGTCGCTTTCAGTCCGCAGGCCCGGGCATACAGGGCCATCGAGGCGGAGGTATTGCCCGTCGAGGCACAGGCGCTGGAAATGGCCTTGACCATTTTGGCGTGGGAAAACGCCGCGGTCATGCCGTTGTCCTTGAATGAGCCGGAGGGATTCAAGCCTTCATACTGCAGAAACAATCCTGCCGGATTCATCCCAAGCTCCTTGGCCAGCCCGCAGGCCTGCTGCAGAACCGTCTGGCCTTCGCCGACGGAAACCTTGCATGCGTCCGGGCAGAAGTTCAGCAGGTCACGAAACCGCCAGACGCCGGAAAAATCCAGCCGGTCGAGACGATTGGCCCAGCGCTTGCCGAAATCGGACAGTTTGGATGGGACCGGAACTTTATCCCAGTCATAACAGACATCCAGCAGGTCGCCGCACTTGGGACATTCAAACATCGTCTGCATACAATCAAACGTCGCCCCGCAGGCGGGATTGATGCATTTCTGAAAGGCTGGTTGATTTACATTTTTCATAAATTAGGCCTTATTCCAGTTATTTATTTTAAGTTATTATCCCACAAAGACATACAAATTATAAAGAGTGGTCGGTTATAAATAAATATAAATAATTATAGTTTCGCCATACAGACAAGTTGCATTGATTACTCCTTCGATCCGGAATTCAACTGCCTCACCACTTCCGGCAGGTCGGCGATTTTTTGAATCTCGATGACCCCGGACGGGACAGTCTTGTGCCGATTGGCGTGGATGCGTTTGAAGACCGGCCTCATCCCGGCGGCAATCGAGCCTTTGATATCGGTATCGAGGCGGTCGCCGACAAACAGAATCCGGGACGGTTCAACATCAATTTGCCTGGCGGCATCCAGAAAGATACGCGGATCGGGCTTGCGATAGGGAAAATCGCAGGTGTAAAGCTGGACCGGGAAAAAACTCAGTATGCCCACCTGGGCCAGATGCCGCTGGAGGCTGTCTTTGTTGACAAAAGTGTTGGAGACGATCCCGAGTTTCAGGTCCATCGCACGCAGGGCAATCAGCGTCTCTTTGAGATTCGGTTCGGTAAAGGCCTCCTTGCTGAGCGGCTCATACCAGATCCAGTTGAGCTCCTTGTATTGCTGGTCGCTGAGAGTAAAGCCATAGCGTTTGCCGTAGCCTTTGAGCAGTTCGAGGGAATCAAAATCATTACCGGTCAGGGTGGAATAAATCAGGTGCAGATACAGGCCGAATAAATGCTTCAGCCGATACCGCAGAAAAAACGGTACCGGCTGAGAGTGGTGTTTCAACCATGCATAACTGGCCCGGACAGAGACGGCAAACAACCGGTTCGTACGCAATTTGCTGAATTCCAGCAGCGTCTGCCCCAGGTCAAAAAGAATCGCCTCAACCGCACGCCCGGCCAAGTTTACCTCCGGGGCGGAAGTTTATCGCCAAACAACTCTTTGACCCACTTTTCCATTTCCTCATCGGAAATCGCAGAAATACGGTCCGCAGTGTATTCGGCGTCGATGTTGTCTTTGATCGCCAGCACATACGGGTCGTGCTTGGGAATGTCGATGACATACCGTTCTTCGATCCAGTGCTTGATGCCTGCGGCGCCGGATTTATCCGTAATGGCAACCCCGACGGGCCGTTTGAGCAGCTTGAGCGTATCAAAGCAATTGTAAATCTCTTCATTCTTCAACAGACCGTCGGCATGAATGCCGGCGCGGGTCACGTTGAAATCCTTGCCGACCAGCGGATAGTTGGCCGGCAGGTTGAAGCCCAGTTCCTTATTGGCATAATTGGCCAAATCGGTAATCGCCGCATAATTGACCTTCGGATTAGTCCCGCGAAGCTGGGCGTGTTCGATCACCAGCGCTTCCAGCGGCGGATTGCCGGTGCGTTCACCCATGCCGAAAATCGAGCAGTTGGCGGCTTTGCAGCCGTACAGCCAGGCCGCGGCGGCATTGACTTCGACCTTGTGCAGGTCGTTGTGGCCGTGCCATTCGAGCCATTCGCCGGGCACGCCGAGCTGACGCAGGGCATACACCATCTTCGGCACACCGCGGGGCAGGGATGCATTGGCAAACGGCACGCCGAAGCCCAGCGTATCGCACAGACGAATCTTGACCGGGGTTTTATACTGCTGCGATAATTTCATCAGTTCCGCGGCAAACGGCAGAATGAAGCCGTCAAAATCGGCGCGGGTGATGTCTTCGAGGTGGCAGCGCGGCAGAATACCTGTATCGAGGGCGGCCTTGACGATATCCAGATAGGCCTGCATCGCCTGGGAACGGGTCTTCTTGAGCTTCAGAAAGATATGATAGTCACTGGCACTGGTCAGAATCCCGGTCTCTTTGAGTCCCAGGTCCTTGACAATCTTGAAATCAGCAATCGTCGCCCGAATCCAGCCGGTGATTTCCGGGAATTGATACCCCCGGTTGCGGCACAGTTCCACCGCCCGGCGGTCTTTGTCGGAATACAGGAAGAATTCGCTCTGGCGAATCAGGCCGGTGTCGCCGTCGATAGCGTGCAGATAATCAAAGATTTTCAGGACCTGTTCGGGGCTGTACGGCGCGCGGGCCTGCTGACCATCGCGGAACGTTGTATCGGTAATCCAGATGTCCTGGGGATTTTCCATCGGTACCGAATCGGCATCAAATGTGACCTTTGGAAACTCTGTGTAAGGGAACACATCACGATACAAATTCGGACGCTCGATGTCCTGTAACTGTACTGGTTTTATCATAATTTACCTCCCGAAAATCTCGGTTTCATTCGTGACCCATACAGGCCTTCTGTTTTCCGGCAGGCTACGGATAAAACCGTAGCCGAGGTGGGAATCGAACCCACACGCCCTTGCGGGCAGGGGATTTTAAATCCCCAGCGTCTGCCTTTCCGCCACTCGGCCGGATTTGCATGAACAGGGATTGACCCTGCTCAACAGCCCCGGCATTATAGGAAAAAACAGCCTTTTTGCAAGATTATTAGTTCTTTTCCTTACCCAATCTGTCAAAAATACTTTGAAAAATGGGCTTCTATTAATTCAGAATTATTCTTTAATAGGAACTATTCGACGGATATATGCAAAATGTTCACATCAAATCCAGATTATAGTGATTTTTTATCGCGATATTAGAAATATTAATTATAAGACTTATTTATGATGCTGTAAAAACCACGCATATAATTCCGGATTGTCGTAGGTTACGGTCCAGGAATCATGGTCTGCCTCGGGATAAACCGTGAACTTGACATTCTTGTTGCCGCCCTGCTGATAGGCCTTGACCATGTCTTCGGAACGGCTCAGCGGTACGACACTGTCTTTGGCACCATGGAATACCCAGATGGGCAGTGAGCCGGCGTTATATCGCGCCATCGTAACATCGCCGCCGCCGCAAATCGGGGCGGCTGCGGCAAATTTATTGGGATATTTTGCAATCAGGGTCCAGGTACCGAAACCGCCCATGCTCAGGCCGGTCACATAAAGGCGGCTCGTATCGACACTGTATTTTTCGGAAACATCATCGACCAGAACAATCAAGTCCTCCGCCAGATTGGGCCACCAGTTGTTTTGCGGACACTGCGGAGAAACAATGATAAAATCGAAATCCTTGCCCTGGGCGGCCAGTTTCGACGGGCCGTGAGCTTTAAGCTGATTGAGGTCGCTGCCGCGTTCGCCGGCGCCATGCAGGAACAGAATCAATGGCCATTTTTTATCTACTTTGCCGTAATCTTTGGGCAGATATAGCAGATAATTCATTGTCACATCCCGCGAAACAGACTTGGTCATGGTTTGGGGATGCTGGCCGGTTTGAACAGGGGGTTGTGCTGTTTTCGACGAACAGCCCGCAAGAGTGATAATACCTGCTGTCATACTCACAATCATTGTCCTTAACATAAGATTGTCTCCTGATGAATGTCCTGTAGCCTTGATTTACGGTATTAGACGTATATCATCTTTTTTGTCATGCCGCCGTCAACAATAAAATTCTGTCCGGTAATAAATTCACTCTGCACGGAACACAAATGCAGGACCATAGCGGCTATATCGTCCGGCCTGCCTACACGCCCTGCGGGATGCTGGCTGTGGTCCGCTTTGGTCAGGGGTGGAAAAACGGGCTTTTCAGTATAGCTGCGCGTGTCAATCCAGCCGGGGCTGACGCAATTGACCCGAATCGCAGGCCCCAGGCTGACCGCTAAGGCATGAGTCAGGCCAACGATCCCCGCCTTGGATGCCGAGTACGCCTCGGTATTGGCCTCCGACATCACCGCGCGGGTCGAAGCAATATTGATAATGACGCCTTTGCTCTTGCGGAGATACCTGGCAGCGTATTTGACGCAGAGAAAAACACCCGAAAGATTGGTGTTGATGACAGTTTTCCATGATGCATACGTCAGCTTTTCGATGGGTTTATTGTCCGCAGTGGCGGCATTATTAACCAGATAATCGATTTGCCCGGCCCGTTTTACCGTTTGCTGAATCATAAAACGCACGGACGGCTCGCTTGAAACATCTGTTTGAATAAAAATAGACTCAGGACCGAGGAGTTGTTGTGCCTTTTTTCCCAACACGGGATTTTTCTCGGCAATCACAACACGCACTCCGACGGCAATAAAATAACGCGCAATACACAAGCCAATCCCCTGGCCGGAACCCGTCACAATCGCAACCGGATTTTTTACGATTTTCTTTTTCATGGCATCCGTCCTTTCACCGTAACGTCTGGGCTTTGTTGTGCAGCAGGCTCAGACAATCACGCCTGTACGATAATTCCGCATTTCCTGATTATAGTGTCGGGCCTTGCCGTCAAGAACCTGGTCCAGTCTGGCCCAGAAGGCCGGGGAGTGATTTTTGTGCTCAGTATGCACCAGTTCATGCAGGAGAATGTAGTCCTGCAAATGCCCCGGCAGCATCAGCAGATGAATATTCAAATTGATGTTATTTTGCGAAGAACAACTGCCCCAGCGGGTTTTCTGATTGCGAAAGGCGACCCTGCGATAACGGAAACCGTGCCGGCCGGCTAATTCCTGGAGTCGCTGAAATAAGCGATTCTGCCCGTCAATCAGTTCCTGAGCGGAAAACGGGACCGCCTGACGATTCTGGTTTAATCGGTCCAATTTGCTCAAGATTTTCTGAATCCAGGGCTGTCTGGAGCGAACGAAATCTTCGGCATCCCCGACAGGACACAGCCACGGCACCGTTACAAGGATCGTTTTATCGGGGCGAACGGTGATGCGAAGATTCTTCACCCCGTGTTTACGAATAAATTGAATATGCCCGCCGGATAATCCGAGCGAATCGGCTGTCACCGTCATACGGTCTTCTATTCCTGGAAAAATGTCAATACACTCCACACATACACTGCCGTAACTATATCTGAGAGAAAGCCATTTGAAAAGAGCCGATTTGTGCGCATAAAAAAGCCTGCGAATCCCTCCGGAAGCAATCGCAGGCAACTATCACCCTCCAGGCTCCAAACCAGTTCTGATTGGAGTACAGGGATTATTATGCAAAAAACAGGAGTGTGTTTCAATCGGGATTATTCCCTATTTTTTCACAGAACGAACCCCTAATACACTGTTTCAGATTTTAACTATCCGTATTTATATTATCCGTAGCAACCCAAGCATCTGCACCGGAATTAGCCCACCTCTGTAAATGCTGGGGATTCCTCAATACCATATACAAAACACATAGTTTTTGTTATCTGCGATTTGATAATCCAATCTTTTGCCTATACTCGGTCTAAAAATATAAAAAGTCCTGAAAATTTTTCTTGACTTGCAGTGAGAATTTCGGCCAACTGAAGACGTTAGTTGCTGTACTATCTGCGTTTCCTCAGAAAATCCGCTAATTTTTAACCGGAATGCAAGGTAGGAAAGCGCCTCTGGTTTGCTTTTAAAAAGGCAAAAAACCCAGAGGCGTTGTTTTTGCCCACGTCCGGTACGGTCTTTAGCGGGACCTCTGGGGAGCGTGTGTGGAACAGTGCCTCTGGTTTTTTTGTTGCGATGTTCAATAGAAATTCTACCGAGGTGGAAAAAATAAACCCTTCTGCCGCCAAGTGGCGGAGTCGGGCTGGTCTCGACCGGCCCGGCTTTTTATGCCCATGGCATACAATAGCAAAGAACAGAACAGGAGGCAGATATAACTGAGTGATGATGGTTGCGTCAAAAGAGTTCACAGGTGCTCTTTGTTGGTACGCAACACGGGGTCGTTCCTTACGCGGGGCGTAAAGGGCATCAAATAGGTACGGTTGGTCGGATATTTGATTTAC
>Ga0228536_1002318_pt1 | contig 11636 bp, 7 predicted proteins | sample SJ1Smetagenome_FD_168611 | JGI IMG/M metagenome (GOLD analysis project Ga0228536, IMG submission 168611) | Enriched culture of PCE-dechlorinating microbial communities from Ithaca, New York, USA - SJ1.S | ecosystem: Engineered > Modeled > Simulated communities (microbial... > Unclassified... | reverse complement strand
AAGCGGCTTTGACATCCGCAACTATCCCGGCGGCGTTCTGGGACTGCCGGAAGCGCGGGAGCTGTTCGCCCCCGTCCTGGGCGCCAAGCCCGAGGAAACGCTGGTCGGCAACAACGCCAGCCTGCAGATTCTTTCCCAGGTCCTGATGTGGGCGCTCGTGCGCGGCCTGGTCGGCAGCCCCGCCCCGTGGGGAAAAGCCGGCACGCCCAAAATGATCGTCACCGTCCCCGGCTACGACCGTCATTTCACGCTGCTTGCGGAAATGGGTTTTGAAATGGTCCAGGTTCCAATGACGAAAAACGGGCCGGACATGGACGCGGTGGAAAAGGCGGCGGCGGACCCGGCCGTGAAGGGAATCGTGTTCGTTCCCACCTACTCCAATCCGACCGGCGATACGGTTTCGGATGAAACGGTAAACCGGCTTGCCGCCATGAAAACGGGCGCGCCCGATTTCACGATCTTCGCCGACGACGCCTACGTGGTTCACCATCTGACAGACAATCCCCGCCGGCCCAAAAATCTGCTTCGCGCCTGCGAGGCGGCGGGCAATCCCAACCGCGTTTATCTTTTCAGCTCGACGTCCAAGATCACTTTCTCCAGCGCCGGCCTGGGATACATGGCCACGAGCGCGACGAATCTCGCCTACGTCGCCAAACTTTTCGGAACCATGTTCATCGGCCCCAACAAGGCGGAGCAGCTGCGCCACGTGAAATTCCTGGGATCCTATCCGGGAGGCATTTTGGGCCTCATGAAAGAGCATGCAAAAATTCTGAAACCGAAATTCGACATCACGCAGAAAGTGCTGGAAAAAGAACTGGGCACAACGGGGCTTGCCGTCTGGAGCAAACCCGAAGGTGGCTATTTCGTCAGTCTCGACACGAAAAAGCCGGTGGCCAAACGGGCCGTCGCCCTGTGCAAGGAAGCGGGCGTGGCCATTACGCCGGCGGGCGCTACTTTTCCCTTCGGAAAAGATCCCTTGGACGCCAACATCCGCATTTCCCCCACCCGTCCGGCGGTCGCGGAGCTGGAAAAGGCCATTGAAGTGCTGGCCGTGAGCGTCAAACTGGCTTCCGCCGAATTTGACGGCGCCGGAAAATAGCCGGCAAACGCAAAAGCCCCCCGGATCGCAGCGACTCCGGGGGGCTCTCTATTTTCACAGATCATGATTTTTTTGGCAGGCGGCTACAACTCCTTCATTTTTTGCTTCGCTTCCTGATACAGCCTCATGACGCAGATGAAGATCGCCAGGAAGAACAACCCGAACATGAAGTTCGGCGCGGTGCCGAAATATTCGTCAAGCTTGTATCCCAGCCACAAAAACAGGAAGGAGGCAATCACCATCGCAAATCCCCAGGCCGATATCATCAAAATCCCGCTGAACTTCTGAAACTTCCGGTAGTGGACGGTCTTGTGTGTGGCGATCATGGCTCTCTCCTCCTTTCTTTAAACGTCTTCTGCGCGTCTTGCCGTTTGAAAAATCAGGTCACGATGGTTTTCACAACTTCAATCACCGGGTTGGTAAAAAGCGCCATCAGAACCGTGTAAAGCGCGAAGGCGCCGACAACTTCCGCCGTGTACATTCTGTTATACTTCCTCTTCAGGCTGACCAGGATCAGCCCGCCCACAATCAGGCAGCCCAGCTGGAAATACGGGAAATTGGCCGCTCCCGCCGCCGCATATTCGGCAAATCCAAAGGTTGCCGTTAAAAGAACCACTGCCGCCGCCGCACCGATCGTTCCTAATGTCTTTTTCATGATCTGTTACCTCCTTTGGGAGTCGTTTGTTTTCTTGCCTTTATGCTAATGAAAAGTCCGTGCCAGAATTGGACCCGCAGGACAAATACTCTTTATCGACTTGAATTATCAGAAGAATTACCGATTCATCCGACGGCAATTCCCGCTGGCCGCGCTTGCTGTTTACGACTTTTTCAATGAAATGTTCAAAACACTGAACAAAATATTGAAAAACTTTTTCCTGGCCTCCCGATGAGTCGGGCCGCTGCCGACGTCCCGCGACGAAAAGTGGAGGCGGGCGTCCGGGATAAAGACAGTCGCCCGCTGCGGCGAACCAAAGCGCGCATTGAAAATAATTTGACAATTGCCCGCCTTGCTAATACATTCGCAAAGTGAGGAGAGGCGGGGTTTTCCGGCCTGCTGCTCCATGACGCAATCTGTTTTTCGTTCGGGAAAAAAATGGCGAAGATTGATGTTTTTTTAAAAGCGATGGTGGAATACGGAGCGTCGGATCTGCATATCAGTGTGGGTGAACCGCCCAGAATGCGCATCAACGGATCGTTGCAGCGCGTTCAGTATCACGATCTGACTTCCGGAGAGACGGAAGCTCTGCTTCTGGAAATGCTCAATGAGGAGACCGTTCGTTTGTTCCGGGCGAAGAAGGACATCGATTTTGCCTACCAGATCGAAGGCATCGCCCGCTACCGCGGCAATATCTTCACGGAGAGAAAAGGTCTGAGCGGCGTTTTTCGGGTGATTCCGGCAAAGATCAAGACGCTTGAAGAGCTGGGCATTCCCGAATCCGTCTACGCGCTGGCCCGGCTGAAAAAAGGAATGGTTCTGGTGACGGGGGCGACGGGTTCCGGCAAATCCACCACCCTGGCCGCGATGATCGATCTCATCAACCGGGAAAAGGACCATCACATCATTACGCTGGAGGATCCCATCGAATTCATTCATCCCCGGCAGCGCTGTCTGATTAACCAGCGCCAGCTCGGCTTTCACATGGAAAGCTTTGCGGCGGGGCTGCGTGCCGCGCTGCGCGAGGATCCGGACGTCATTCTGGTAGGCGAGATGCGGGACCTCGACACGATTCAGCTGGCGCTGACGGCGGCGGAAACGGGGCTGCTCGTTCTGGGCACGCTGCACACATCCAGCGCGCCGAAAACGGTCGACCGGATCATCGACGTTTTTCCCACGACGCAGCAGGCCCAGATCCGGACGATGCTGGGCGAATCCCTGCGCGGCGTCGTCGCGCAGAATCTGCTGAGACGGGCGGACGGCAAGGGCCGGGTCGCCGCGCTGGAGGTGCTGATCTGCAATCCGGCCGTGCAAAACCTGATCCGCGAAGGCAAAACGTTTCAGATTGTGTCCGTGATGCAGACGGGCAAAAACATCGGCATGCAGACCATGGCCGAACACGTCGGGAAACTGCTCAAGGACGGGGTCATCACGCAGGAGGAAGCGGGCATCTATCTGGGCAAAATGGAGTAATGCCGGTTCCGGGAGGCGGCGAACGTTTCACAACGGATGGATGAAAATGCCATGTTCTTATCAGAACGGATGCTTGAACTGCTGAACGAAAGAGCAGGAAGGACGGGCCGTCGGAGGACAGTCACCACAGTCACAGGAGGAGGCCATGCAGTTCAGGATTGAAACCGTAAAAAAAAGGGCGACCGTGTCATTTCCGGACAACACGCAGATGAGCGGATATTTTTTCGTCTCCACTGTCTCCGCGCTGGGCGGCGGCGAAGAACCGGTCGGCGAACTGCTCGCCAGAAAGCGCGAATACGTTCCCTTTGAATCCGACGAGGGGAAAACGGTTCTTTTGTGCAAGGAGAATCTGGTGGTCGTTGCGCTGGATGAAGAGGCGCCGGAAAGTGCTCTTCCCGGCTACAAGCGCGTTTCGGTGGTGATCCATCTGCTTTCGGGGCAGATGCTGAGCGGAAAGGTTTCCTTTGCCCTGCCGGAAACGCAGTCGCGTCTGTCCGATTTTCTCAATTCGCGCGACGCTTTTTTCCGTCTGGAGAGCGAAGGCAAAACCTGCCTCATCCACAACCATTTTGTCAAACTGATCGCCGCGGAATGAACGTTTCCGGCCGGCATCCGGCGGGGAGCGGGGAATGGGAAAGCAGAAGGCTCAGTCTTCCATGGCTTCGGCCACTTTGGCGGCCAGCGATTTGATCGTGAAAGGTTTCTGTAAAAAGAGCACGCCTTTTTCGACGACGCCCTGGCGGGCGATGACGTCGCTCGGGTAGCCGGACATGAACATCACCCGGACATCCGGCCGGATTTCAAGAATCCTGTCCCTCAGTTCTTTTCCGCTCATTTGCGGCATGACGACGTCCGTCATGACCAGATCGATTTCCCGGTTCCGGTTCCGGCACAGCCCGATCGCCTCTTCCGGACTCGCAGCCGCCGTGACTTCGTAGCCGATGGACTCGAGCATGCTTCGGGTGATCTGGAGCACCATCGCGTCATCCTCGACCAGCAGAATTCTTCCTGCGCCCCCGGGCTGCGCTTCTTCTTCCTCCCGGGCTGCGGAGATCTCTTCTGCTTTCGGCGCGCTCGGCAGATGGATTGTAAAGGCCGATCCTTGCCCCGGTTTGCTTTCAACATGAATATGCCCGTCGTTTTGCCTGACGATGCCGTAGACGGTGGCCAGTCCGAGGCCGGTTCCCTTGCCCACCTCTTTCGTGGTAAAAAATGGTTCGAAGATGTGCGGAAGCGTTTCGGGATCTATTCCCGCGCCCTTGTCGCAAAACAGCATCCGGACATAACGGCCGGGCTGCAAACCGGGATAGTCGGGGCAGTAGGAGTCGTCTGCGAATACGTTGGCGGTTTCAATGGTCAGGCTGCCTCCCTCCGGCATGGCATCGCGGGCGTTGACCGCGAGGTTGATGAGGATCTGTTCAATCTGGGACGGATCGAAGCGGATCGGCCACAGATTCCGGGTCCGGATCAGCTGAAGGTCGATGTCTTCGCCGATGAGGCGGATCAGCGCTTTTTCCGTTTGCGCCACCAGATCGTTGAGGTCGAGAATCCGGGGAATGATGATCTGCTTGCGGGAGAAGGCCAGCAATTGCGCCGTGAGGTCGCGGGAGCGGACAGCGGCTTTTTCGATCTCCACGATGTCCTGCCGGACGGGGTGCTGTTTGCCCAGCCGTAGTTTCACCAGATCCACATACCCCAGAATCACACTGAGCATGTTGTTGAAATCGTGCGCCACGCCCCCGGCCAGGCGTCCGACGATTTCCATTTTCTGGGCTTGCATCAACTGGGCCTGCAGTCTGTTTCTCTCCGCTTCGGCCTTTTTGCGCTCCGTGATGTCGCGGCCGGCAAGCAGCATGCCGACGGCGTTGCCGTTCGCGTCCCGGATGAAAGTTCCCGTGACCTCCATCCAGACGGTGCCGCCGTTTTTACGGTACAGCTCCTGTTCGACGGTTCTTGTCCGATGCGGGTCGGCCGACGGTGCGCTTTGCTCCAGTGCCAGTTCCTCCAGAACGATGCGGGAGGTTTCCTCCAGCGTTTCCGGCGTCATTATCCGATCCAGGGGCATCTCCATAAGTTCCGCCGGCGTAAAGCCGGTTGCGTGAATGCAGGAAGGGCTTGTGTAGGTGAGGCGCATGTTCAGATCCGCCGTCCAGATGACTTCGCGGACGTTTTCCACGATCATCCGGTAGCGGCGTTCGTTTTCGGCCAGCGCTTTTTCCATAGTCCGGCGCTCGGTAATGTTTCTGCCGACGGCCAGAATCTCGACCGCCCGGCCGCCGGCGTCGCGGTTGAACGTGGCGACGACGTCGAGCCAGATATTTTCACCTGTTCGCGAATACACTTCCAGCTGCAGATTCCGGGAACGGTTCGCATCGACGGTTTCTCCCGATGTTTCCCGCTCCAGTTCCTCGGCGAGGACCCGCGCGGCCAGTTGCAGGGAGGCAGGCGCGACCAGTTCGGAAAGCGGCATGCGCACAACTTCGTCCGGATCATAACCGGTCAGGCGGATGTTTGAAGGGCTGGCATAGGTAATGCGCAGATTCAGGTCCAGAACCCACACGATGTCGTTGACGTTTTCCGTCATGGTCCGGTAGCGTTTTTCTCTTTCCCTGATTTCTCCTTCCGCCTTTTTGCGTTCGGTGATGTCCCGGAACAGTACCCGGAAACCGGAGGGATTGCCGGTTGCATCGGTGTTCGGTGCGATATTCATTTCATAGGTGATGACCGTTTGATTGGGTCGGACCAGATCGTAATCGACAAGCCGCCGCGATTTCCGGCTGCGGTAAACTTCGGAAAAAACATTCTTCATTTTCTTTGCGACCGGTTCGGTGAGATATTCGCGGTAATGCATGCCGATCAGCTGCCCGCGCGAATAGCCCATCAGGCGGCAGGCGGCGTCATTGACGAAGGTGATCCTTCCGGTCAGGTCGCTTTCGATGTAGCCCTCGTTCATGATGTCCAGAATGGTTCGGTATTGCTCTTCACTTCGCTGAAGATCCTGCTGGTATTGAATGCGCTGCGAGATGTCCCGGACCACGCCCCGGAAGCCGATGGGGTGGCCGTCCTCCGCGCGCAGCAGGGAAACGGAGGCTTCCACCATAATTTTGCTTTTGTCCTTCCGGAGCACCTCCCAGTCGAAGCCTTTAACCGGCCGGCCGGTCAGAAAAACCCGGTGGAAAGTTTCGTGAAGCTTCGCGGCGTTTCGTTCATCCGCGAGCGCGCGAAATCCGATGCCCTGAATTTCGTCCGGCGTATAGCCCAGATCCTGGCAGAGGGTTTTGTTGAAAAAGAGGAGATTTCCCAGGAGGTCGACTTCAAAATAGGATTCCTGGATGTTGTCGATGATGTGGTGGTGGCGTTTGACCTCTTTGCCGACGCGGTCCATTCTGTCCCGGGTTTTTTGCACAAGGTCGTTGACGGCCGCGGCAATCCGTCCGAGATCGTCGTCCGGAAATCCGGCGGCGATGTGTTTCGTGTAATCTCCGTCGGCGGCTCCGGCCAGTGTTTCCAAAATTTCTTTGATCAGGTCGCTTTTTTGTCTGGACGCCATTTTTTTCTTCACCCGCTTTGCCAACCTACCCGATTTGCATTATCCGAGGCAAGCTTTTAATCCGGATGGGATATCGGTCGTTCGGGCGCAGAACCTGAATCGTGGATTGCATCGGCCGCCCGGGTGTGGTAAGGCTCCCGCTTTACAAATCGACAGGAGAGGGACATGGACACGACTCGACACGAAAAAATCGCCGGAGAACTCCAGATTACAGCCCGGCAGGTCGCGGAGACAGCCGCGCTTCTGGCCGAAGGGGCGACCGTGCCCTTTATCGCCCGCTACCGCAAGGAAAAGACGGGCCTGCTCGATGAAGTCGCCGTCACAGCCATCCGCGACCGGCTGGCCGAACTCGAAGAGCTGGAGAACCGCCGGGCGGCTGTCGTGAACTCGCTTACCCTGCGCAATCTTCTGACGCCGGAACTCGCCTCGGCCATCGAAGGGGCAAAGACGCTTTCCGCCCTGGAGGATATCTACCTGCCGTTTCGCCCCAAGCGCCGCACGCGGGCGACCGTCGCGCGCGAAAAAGGACTGGAGCCTCTGGCCGCAAAGCTCTTTGCCCAGGAGGACTTCGATCCCTCATCCGAGGCGGCCGGTTTTGTCGGCGAAGACAAAGGCGTGGCATCGGTTGACGACGCGCTGGCCGGGGCGCGCGATATTATTGCCGAATGGGTGAACGAACATGCGGACGCACGGGCGAAGATGCGCGATCTCTTTTGGAATAAGGGGACGATCCGTTCCAGAGTCCTGCCGGACAAGAGTGAGGCGGGCGTCAAATACCGGGATTACTACGATTGGGAAGAGCCGGTGGCGACAGCGCCCTCGCACCGTGTGCTGGCCATGCGCCGCGGCGAACGCGAGGAGTTTCTGAGTCTCGCGATTCTGCCGCCAGAAGAAGAGGCCATCGCCAGCCTGGAAGAAATGTTTATCCGTGCGGCAAACCAGGCGGCGGCCCAGGTCCGTCTGGCGGTGCGCGACGGCTACAAGCGCCTCCTTTCGCTGTCCATGGAAACGGAAACCCGCCTGGAGGCGCGCCGGAGGGCGGACGAAACCGCCATCCGCGTGTTTGCCGATAACCTGCGCCAGCTTCTCCTGGCGCCGCCGGCGGGAGAAAAGGCTGTTTTGGCAATCGATCCCGGCTTTCGCACCGGCTGCAAGACCGTCTGCCTGGACCGCCAGGGCAAACTGCTCCACCATGAGACCATCTTTCCGTTTATGTCGGATGCGGCGCGCGGGCAAGCCGGACAAAGCATCAGGGCCTCGTGCGAGAAGTTCGGTATCGAGGCGATTGCCGTCGGCAACGGCACGGCCGGCCGGGAAACGGAGGCCTTTTTGCGGACGCTGGATTTGCCGCGGCAAATCGCCGTGGTCATGGTCAATGAAAGCGGCGCTTCCGTTTATTCCGCATCGGAGGCGGCGCGGGAGGAATTTCCCGATTGCGACATCACCGTGCGCGGGGCCGTCTCCATCGGCCGGCGGCTGATGGACCCGCTCGCGGAGCTGGTGAAGATTGATCCGAAGGCCATCGGCGTGGGACAGTACCAGCACGACGTCGATCAGGGGCTTCTGCAGCAGTGCCTCGACGATGTCGTGACAAGCTGCGTCAACGCCGTGGGCGTCGAGGTGAATACGGCGAGCGTTCAGCTTCTTTCCTACGTGTCCGGCCTGGGGCCGGCGCTCGCGCAGAACATCGTCCGGCACCGCGATGAAAGCGGTCCTTTCCCGTCGCGCGAGGCGCTTAAAAACGTCAAACGTCTGGGCGCGAAAGCCTTCGAGCAGGCCGCCGGTTTCCTGAGAATTCGCGGCAGCGCCAATCCGCTCGACGGCAGCGCCGTACATCCGGAAAGCTATGCGATCGTTGAAAAAATGGCCGCCGACCAGGGCTGCTCGGTCGCAGACCTGATGGCCCAGGAAGCCAGAAGAAGCCGGATTCGCCTTGCCGACTATGTGACGGACGCGATCGGTCTGCCCACGTTAAAAGACATTCTGGCAGAACTGGCCAAGCCCGGCCGCGATCCCCGCGAGCAGTTTGAAAATGTTGTTTTTGCCGAAGGCATCGACAAGATCACCGACCTGGTTCCCGGGATGAAACTTGCCGGCGTTGTCACCAACATCACGGCTTTCGGGGCTTTTGTCGATATCGGCGTTCATCAGGACGGCCTGGTGCATCTGAGCGAAATGGCCGACCGCTATGTCAGGACGCCGTCCGAGGCCGCGAAGGTCGGCCAGAAAGTCGAGGTGACCGTCCTGGCGGTGGACATCGACCGTAAAAGGATATCCCTGTCCCTTAAAAAAACGCCGGGCGACAAGAAAGCTCCATCAGCGCAAGGAACGCCTGTGGCCGGCACGTCGAAAACACAACCGTCGCGGCGGGAAAAACAAAAGGACCTTCGTCCGGGACGGCAAAAGCCGCAGCCCTTTAACAATCCTTTTGCCGAACTGTTGAAACGCAAATGAATTCTGCAAACTGTCTCACCAATGAATCAGCTGCTTGATTCGTTTTGATACGTTTTGCTACATGAGTGAAACAAAAATATCCGGCCCATGGTCAACTCTCTGGATGGATTAAATAATCTATATTAATATTAAATATTTATATGATTGTTTGCCGGTTTGTAAATTGGCATGGCTGATGCAATAGCATTAACAACTTTCCACTCAGCGGTTCTTGGGCCTATCCCCCCCTTCCGCCACGGCCGCAACCGTGGCGGGAACCGCGTGGGCGGACCGTTGATAACCGATTTACCTCAGATGACGAAGCCGCCAACGAGAAGTTCAATGCGATCACTTCCGCCTGGGCTTTTCGCTCAGAAGAGACGAAACAATCTTTCGAATATTTAACGCGCCTCCGGCCGTTTTCCTGTCGCGTAATTGAGGGCCGGCGCGTTCCAGGATATTTTGTCGTTCATAAAAAAAACGAAAGACGAGGTGGCAGATGAAGAAAAAAATGTGGAGTGTTCTGGCTTTATTGGTGTTTGTCGCGTGGGCGTCCGCGGCCGCGGCGGAAGAAGTGGTGATCGGCTACAGCGGACCGCTCAGCGGACCGGCCGCCGAGTACGCTCAGGACAATGTCAACGGAATCGACCTGGCCATTCGGGAAATCAACGACGCGGGCGGAATTCTGCTCAAGGGGAAAAAATACACCTTTCGTCTCCACAAGCTCGACGACCGGGCGGGTATGGCTGAAGCGGTTGCCAACGCCCGCAAGTTTCTCAAACAGGACAAAACACCCGTCATCTTCAACTCCTCGGCCACCACCATCGGCGCCTTGCTGAAGATCAATGAGATTCCGGGCAGCGAGTTCCTGGTCGTCGGTTACTCCAGCGTTCACACCTTCCACACCCCGGGCAGCAAACTCCTCATCAATCCCACGCCGGATTACCTCTCCTATATGGAAATGGCGGCTGATGTCGCCTGGAAGCAGGGGTACCGCAATGGAGCCATGGTCGTGACGCTGGGCGCTTACGGCGATGCCTGGCGGAAAAATTTCCGTCTCGTCTGGGAGAAAAAAGGAGGCAGAATTCTGGCGGACTGTCCGATCAACTACTACACGGAAACGGACTTTACCGCCCAGTTGATTTCGGCCCTGGTCACCAGGCCGGATTTCCTGCTTATCGGCGGCCCTTCAGCGACCACCGCGCTGGCGGTTGAACAGGCCAGAAGCATGGGGTTCAAGGGCGGTTTCGTTTTGATCGATCAGGCCCGCATGGATTACATCGCCGGCGTGCTGAAGAATATGACGCTGATGGAGGGAACGATCGGCATTGCCAATATCGCCGACCTGCCGCTGCCGGCCACCCCGGATTTTGCGCGGAAATACCGGGAACTTTACAAAAAAGAAGCCACGTGGGAATCGGCGCTCAATTACATCACCATGCATATCATCGCCCAGGCCATGACGCTTGCCGGCACCGGAAGCGATCCATACGCCATCCGCGCCGCAGTAGGAAAGGCGCTTCCCGTATTAGGGGACAGGTATCCCAGCGAACTGTTTCGCATTGATGAAAACGGCGTGATTTCCTCTCCGGGAGTGATCCAGAGCGTGGCGAACGGTAAATTCAGCCCCGTTTACTACACGCTGTCCTTCCCGAAGACAAGGGCGGAATTTCTGAAATACAAAAAGATGAGCAAAACCAAAGATCCGGAAAACTGCCTCTGGATGCCCTTGCCCTAGGACGGGCGGTTTTTTCAAGACGCAGCCTTTCAGCCGGGCGGCGCTTTGGGGGGCGTGTTTCTTCCGAACGGAATGCCCAGCTTTTTCATTTTTTTACGCAGCGTCGACGGATGGATCTCCAGCAGGCGGGCGGCGCCGTTCGGGCCTTCGATTTTTCCGCCGGCTGCCTCGAGGGCCTTCAGGATATGGCGGGAAATCGCCGAGTTCAAAGAACCGGCGGCGCCGGACGGCTCCCGGGAGACGGCAACGGTTTGCGGACCGGGGCCGATCAGGTTTGCAAACGACAGAGGCTGTCCGCGGTGGACGATCAACTCGCGCTCGACCGCATTTTGCAGTTCCCGGACATTTCCCGGCCACGGGTAGCCGGTGAGCAGGTTCAGGGCGCCGGGCGCCAGGGACGGAATATGCGCGAGCGACATTTCTTTGGCCTTCTGGTGGATGAAGTAGTGGACGAAGGCGGGAATGTCCGCGATCCGGTCGCGCAGCGGGGGGATGGAAATGGGAAAAACCCGGATGCGGAAATAAAGGTCTTCGCGAAACCTTCCGTCGGCGATCATCGCCTCAAGGTTGCGGTGTGTAGCGGCAATTACCCGGACATCAACGGTAAGGGTTTGCGAACCTCCGACTCTTTCATATTCCTTTTCCTGGAGAATCCGCAAAAGGCGGGTCTGCGCTCCCGGGGGGAGAT
>Ga0228536_1002316_pt1 | contig 11645 bp, 9 predicted proteins | sample SJ1Smetagenome_FD_168611 | JGI IMG/M metagenome (GOLD analysis project Ga0228536, IMG submission 168611) | Enriched culture of PCE-dechlorinating microbial communities from Ithaca, New York, USA - SJ1.S | ecosystem: Engineered > Modeled > Simulated communities (microbial... > Unclassified... | reverse complement strand
CGGCGGCTCCTCCGGGCACCTGCGGCGCGAACTGGGGATGCTGCCGCCCGGAGATATCCGCAACTGCCTCGTGGCGCTCGCGGAGCCCGAGAGCGAACTCGCACCGGTCTTCCAGTACCGGTTCCCCGCAGGCGAGGGGCTCGTGGGCCACGCACTCGGCAACCTGATGATCGCTGCGCTCGCGGATATCGAGGGTGGGTTCGCCGAGGCGGTTGAGGCTGCCGGCCGACTGCTCGGTATCCGGGGCCGCGTACTGCCTTCAACGCTTGCCGACGTGATCCTCTCGGGCCGCGACCGTGAAGGAAGGCTCGTCATCGGCCAGGCCAGGGTGGCCGAGACTGAGGGTCCCATCGCACGCGTGTGCCTGGAGCCTGCGGATGTTCCCGGATACCCGCCGGCACTCGATGCGGTGCGTGGCGCCGATATCGTGGTGATCGGCCCGGGCAGCCTCTTCACGAGCATCATCCCGAACTTCCTGGTGGACGGTGTGACGGAGGCGCTACTGGAGAGCGATGCGCGTGTGATCTACGTGTGCAACGTGGCGAACATGCGTGGCGAGACGGCGGGGATGGACGCGGCCGACCACGTCGACGCGCTGGTGGCCCATGGCCTCGGCGGAGCGATCGACGTGGTGCTGGTCGATGAGCCGGGGCCGGGCCAGCGTGCCGATGCGGTGGAGTCGGGTCCCGCGCAGCGTGCGCGGATAGAGGCCGAGGGCATCGACGTGGTGGGAGCGGATCTCGTCGATCCCGCGAGTCCGGCGCGGCACGATCCCGAGAAGCTGCTGGCGGCTCTTTCGGGGGTGTGGTGATGTCGTTCACCGCCGAGGTCAAGGAAGAGCTCGCACGGATCGAAGCATCCAAGCCGTGCTGTGCCCGTGCGGAGCTCTCGGCGTTGATCCGGGTCGAGGGCACGCTCCATTTCACCGGCGGCGGTCACATGAGGCTCGAGATCGCCACGGAGACGGCGCCCGTCGCTCGCAAGATCATCAAGCTGCTGCACAGCGCGTATCAGCTCGAGACCGAGTTGACCGTGCGGCGCTCGGTGCTGCATCGCTCGAACAACTACCTCATCACCGTGGTGAACCAGCCAGCGCTGCACCCCGCCCTTGCCGACATGGGCATCGTGGACGCGTCGTTCGCGCCGCTGTACGAACTGCCGCGCGGTCTCATCAAGAAGGACTGTTGCGCGATCGCGTATCTGCGTGGCGTGTTCCTCGGCGGCGGCTTCGTGGCCGATCCGCACGGTGACTTCCACTTCGAGCTGACGGCCGAAAGCGAGCCGATCGCCAACGACCTGGTCACACTGATGGCCCGCTTCGGCATCAACGCCCGAGTCACCAGCAGGCGGGGCTCGTACACGGTCTACCTCAAAGGCGCCGAGCCCATCGTCGACTTCCTCGCCCTGGTGGGAGCGCATCGCGCACTGCTGCGAGCGGAGGATGTACGCATCATCAAAGAGATGCGCAATGATGTGAACCGCCTCGTGAACGCCGAGACCGCCAATCTGCAGAAGACGGCGACCGCTGCGGCGGGTCAGGTCGAGGCGGTGCGCTCAATCGAGCGGGCGAGGGGCCTTGATTCGCTTCCGCCGGCGCTGCGGGAGATCGCATCGCTCAGGCTCGAGCATCCTGAGGTGAGCTTGCGCGAGCTCGGCGAGCTGGCTGATCCTCCGCTCACCAAGTCCGCGGTCTACCATCGGATCCGCCGCCTGGAAGAGCTTGCTAAGGAGTTGTACGGGTAGGTACACACCGGAGGCATTGCCACGGTGAAGTCGCCCGAAGGAGCGGTCTCTGGTTCGTATCAATCGGTTACTATGTGAGACGGGCCACCCGGTCCGGGAATCAACGGCGCACGGCTTCAAGGAGGGGTACCACGTGACGATCCGGGTAGGTATCAACGGCTTCGGTCGCATCGGCCGACTGGTGTTCCGCGCGTGTGAAGGCGATCCGGCGATCGAGGTCGTGGCTGTCAACGACCTCACCGATGCCGCAACGCTCGCGCACCTGCTCAAGTACGACTCGGTCCACAAGGTCTTCCCGCATGAGGTGGTCGCGGGTGAAGGTTCGTTCACCGTCGACGGCCGTGAGGTCAAGGTGATGGCGCAGCGCGACCCTGCGCAGCTGCCGTGGGGCGACCTCGGCGTGGACATCGTTGTGGAGTCCACCGGCTTCTTCACCGACGCCACCAAGGCGCAGGCGCATCGTGACGCCGGCGCGAAGAAGGTCATCATCTCGGCTCCGGCCAAGAACGAAGACATCACCATCGTCATCGGCGTGAACGACGATCAGTACGATGCCGAGAAGCACCACATCATCTCCAACGCGTCGTGCACCACGAACTGCCTCGCGCCGTTCGCCAAGGTGCTTCGCGACAGCTTCGGCCTCAAGGCCGGCTTCATGAACACGATCCACAGCTACACCAACGACCAGAACATCCTTGACCTTCCCCACAAGGACCTTCGCCGTGCCCGCGCCGCCGCGATGTCGATGATCCCCACGTCGACCGGTGCCGCCAAGGCCATCGGCCTCGTCCTTCCCGACATGAAGGGCAAGCTCGACGGCATGTCCGTCCGCGTTCCTACGCCCGACGGCTCGGTCGTCGACCTTGTGGCCGAGCTTGAGACCCCGGTCACCCGGGACCAGATCAACGCCGCGATGAAGGCTGCGGCCGAGGGTCCAATGAAGGGCATCCTCGAGTACTGCACCGACCCGATCGTTTCGATCGACGTGGTGGGCAACCCCGCGTCCTCGGTGTTCGACTCGCTCCAGACCATGGTCATGGGCGGGGAGGGCACGTTCGTGAAGTGCCTCTCGTGGTACGACAACGAGTGGGGCTATTCCAACCGCGTGAAGGACCTCATCAAGATCGTCGGCTAGACCCGCACGACAGCGGGGCGCCCACCACAACGGGCGCCCCGTTTCGCGCTCCACAGTGTCCAGGCGTACCCCGGGAGGCTCCATGTTCGCCAAGAAGACCATCAAGGACGTCGACGTACGCGGCAAGCGCGTGCTGGTGCGCGTCGACTTCAATGTGCCGATCGCCGATGGCGAGGTCACCGATGACACGCGGATACGCGCGGCGCTGCCGACGATCCGCTACCTGGTCGACCACGGCGCGCGCGTGGTGCTTATGAGCCACCTCGGCCGCCCGACGGGGGAGCCGGACCCGCAGTTCACGCTCAAGCCCGCACGGCGCACCCTGCAGCGGCTCATCGGGCGCAACGTGGCGTTCTCGCCCGAGACCGTGGGGCCTGAGGCCGAGGAGGCCGTGGGCCGGATGATCGACGGCGAGATACTCATGCTTGAGAACGTGCGCTTCCACCCCGGCGAGAAGGCCAACGATCCGGAGTTCGCGCGTCAGCTCGCATCGCTCGGAGACATCTACGTGAACGACGCATTCGGGGCGGCGCATCGCGCTCACGCCTCGACGGCGGGCGTAGCCGCGTACCTGCCGGCGTACGCTGGCCTGCTGCTGATGCGCGAGGTGGAGACGCTCAACGGCATCCTCGCCGACCCGGACCGTCCGTTCGTCGCCATCCTCGGTGGCAGCAAAGTGAGCGACAAGTTCGGTGTGATCGACAAGCTCATCGATTGCTGCGACTCGCTGCTCATCGGTGGAGGGATGGCGTTCACGTTCCTCGTGGCCAAAGGTCACGAGGTGGGCGACTCGATCGTCGAGGCCGACTGGGTCGAGCCTGCCAAGGCGATGCTGGACAAGGCGAAGGCCGCTGGTGTGGACCTCGTGCTTCCCACCGACTTCGTGATCGCCTCCGAGATCGCCGACGACGCCGAGACGCGGATCGTGGGCCGGGAGGAGATCCCGAAGGGCATGATGGGCCTCGATATCGGTCCAAGCACGATCGAGCTCTACAAGGGCGATATCGCCATGGCGAAGACCATCTTCTGGAACGGCCCGATGGGTGTGTTCGAGAAGAAGCCGTTCGAAACGGGCACCCGCGAGGTGGCCGTGGCCGTGGGCCGCAACAACCGTGCGCAGTCGATCATCGGCGGCGGCGACTCCGCGGCGGCTCTCAAGAAGTTCGGCCTTGATGACCGGGTGACGTTCGTCTCAACCGGCGGCGGGGCATCGATGAAGCTGCTCGAGGGCGCGACGCTGCCTGGCGTCGACGCGCTCCTGAACAAGTAGGAGGGACGCATGGACCGTCGCATGCTCGTTGCGGGTAACTGGAAGATGTACACGACCTCGGGAGAGGGCGCGGTCCTCATCCAGGACATCGCGCAGCTGGTCGAGGAGCAATGGGACGACGTCGAGGTGGCGGTGTGCCCGCCGTTCACCGGGCTCAAGGCTGCGTCCACGGTGATCGAGCTCGATCGTCTGCGCATCTCGCTCGGCGCGCAGGACGTGCACTGGGAGGCCGAGGGCGCGTTCACCGGCGCCATCGCCCCGCGCATGCTCACCGAGCTCCGCTGCGACTACGTCATCGTCGGCCATTCGGAGCGCCGGGAGTTCTTTGGCGACACGAACGAGACCGTGAACAAGAAGGTCCGCGCGACGTTCGACGCGGGCATGGTGCCGATCATGTGCTGCGGTGAGTCGCTCGACGTGCGCGAGGGGCTCGGCACCGAGGCCTTCGTGCGCACCCAGGTGACCGAAGGCACGGGGGGGCTGACGGCCGAGGAGGCCGCGCGGCTCGTGATCGCGTACGAGCCGATCTGGGCCATCGGGACGGGGCGCACGCCCACGCCCGAGGCGGCCAACGATGTCTGCCGCGCGATCCGCGCGACGATCGGTGCGATGTACGGGCCGCCGGCCGCCATGGCGGTGCGCGTGCTCTACGGCGGATCGGTGAAGCCGGAGAACGCCTCGATGTTCTTCAGCGAGCCAGACATCGACGGCGCGCTCGTGGGCGGTGCCGCACTCAAGGCCGGTTCGTTCGCGGACATCGTGAAGGCCGCCCGCTAGTGTCCGCGCAGCGACCGGTCGCACTCATCATCATGGACGGCTACGGCATTGCCGCGCCGGGCCCCGGCAATGCCATCTCGAGTGCGAACACGCCCAATCTTGATGCGATCTTCGGAGGGTGGCCCACCACGACGCTGGCCGCGAGCGGCCATGCGGTGGGGTTGCCCGACGGGCAGATGGGCAACTCCGAGGTCGGCCATCTCAACATGGGAGCCGGCAGGATCGTCTACCAGGAGCTCACGCGCATCGACCGTGCGATCGAGGACGGCTCGCTTGCCGAGAACGACGTCCTGCGCTCGGCGATCGACGCGGCGGTGGCCGGCGGGCGGGCCGTGCACTTCATGGGGCTTGTCTCCGACGGTGGTGTGCATAGCCACCAGGAGCACCTGTATGCGCTCGTGCGGATGGCCGCCTCGCGCGGTGCGAGCCGCGTCTTCGTGCACGCGTTCCTCGACGGCCGCGATGTGCCGCCATCGAGCGGACTCGGATTCGTCGAGCGGCTCGAGGGCGTGCTCGGTGAAATCGGCGTGGGCGAGGTCGCAACGGTTGCCGGGCGCTACTACGCCATGGACCGCGACAACCGCTGGGAGCGCGTCGAGCGCGCATGGCGGGCGATGGTGCTTGGCGAGGGAGTGAGCGCCGCCTCGGCCACCGCAGCGATCTCGGCATCCTACGAGGCGGGCGTGACCGACGAGTTCGTCGTGCCCGCGGTCGTCTCCCGCGACGGCGGGCCGGTGGGGACCGTTGCCGACGGCGATGCGCTCGTCTTCTTCAACTTCCGCCCAGACCGGGCGCGTGAGATCACCCGTGCGTTCGTGGACCCTTCGTTCGCCGGCTTCGACAGGCCAGCGGTCCCTGCCGTCGGGTTCGTGTGCCTCACGGAGTACGACCCCACCATCCCGGCACCGGTCGCGTTCCCCAAGGACCTTCCCTGTTGCGTGCTCGCCGATGTGGTGGCCGAGGCGGGGTTACGGCAGCTCCATATCGCCGAGACCGAGAAGTACGCGCACGTCACGTTCTTCTTCAATGGCGGTGCCGAGGCGCCGAAGGCGGGTGAGGAGCGCGTGCTGATACCCAGCCCGAAGGTCGCCACGTATGACCTCCAGCCGGAGATGAGCGCGCCCGAGGTCACGGCCGCGCTCGTGGCGGCGATCGAGGCGGACCGGGCGGACCTGTACATCGTGAACTACGCGAACTGCGATATGGTCGGGCACACGGGCGTGTTCGACGCGGCTGTACGTGCGGTAGAAGCGGTGGATGCCGGCGTGGGCGCGGTGGTCGGTGCGATCCGCGCGAGAGGGGGCTCGGCGATCATCACCGCCGATCATGGCAACGCCGAGCAGATGCGCGACCCGGCGGATGGTGGCGCGTTCACCGCGCATACGCTGAGCCCGGTGCCGTTCGTGTGCGTTGCCGACAGCGTGACCGGCCTGCACGACGGCGGGATCCTCGCCGACGTGGCGCCATCGGTCCTCGAGCTTCTCGGGCTTGCCGCACCGGCTGAATGGACGGCCCGATCGCTCCTGATGAGGGGCTGAGCCTGCCGGGGCGTACTTGAGGTGGGACGGGTGCGCGGCTATACTGACACGGTTCGTCCGGATGTTCCGCCGCCTTGGCGGCTTGGGTGAGGAGATCACTGTGGATATCGTCGCATACATCGCGCTTGCTATACATGTAATATGCGGAATCGGCATGATTGTATTCGTGCTCCTCCACTCAGGCAAGGGCACGGGCGTCTCGTCGCTGTTCGGTGCGGGCATGCCGGCTTCAGCCACCGGCACGGGCATGATCGAGAAGAACCTCGACCGCATCACGATCGCCTTCGCCGCTGGTTACGGGCTTACCGCGCTGCTTCTGATGGTCGTCTATCGTCCGGGGGTCTAGGGCCCCCGCTCGGCCCGCAGCGATGTCTGGAAGGCCGCCGAGAGGCGGCCTTCTTCCGTGAAGGTTGCAGGTCGGTAACAATGCTAAACGCTTGCACTTCGATGCAGACACCGCCAAACTAGTACGTTAGGCAAACGGAGTAGACGCGGTCGGCACGGTGACGTCCATCGTGCCCGCAAGCCGCCGGAGCCGCCGTAAGGAGGGATGTGCGAGGCGAGAGCAGCCAAGACCGCAACGGATAGGACACACAGAACAGTCCTAGCACTGGAGGGAGGCTCTACCTTGTCCGAGCGAATTCGCAAGGGTTTTTCGTTTCTTCTCGCACTGACGCTGGTCGTATCGATGTTCTCGATCACCGGCTGCGCAGCCGAGGAGGAGCCCACCGACGACGGTACCGAAGAGCCGGTATCTGATGTCACTAAGGGTGGTACATTCAACTTCTACATCAGCGAGCCGGCGTTCATCGACCCGTACAACCTTCAGGAGTCTGAGGGCACGCAGGTCGGCCAGGCCGTCTTCGACAGCCTCGTCGCGTTCGACCCGATCACCTCTGAGCTCAAGCCTGCTGCGGCCGAGAGCTGGGAGTCCAACGAGGATGCTACTGTCTGGACCTTCCATCTCGTTGAGGGCGCCAAGTTCCACGATGGCAGCGACGTGACCGCGGATGACTTCAAGTACGCATGGGAGCGCATCTGCACCCCGTCTGTGGCGTCTGAGATTTCCTACCACCTGGGTGCCGTGAAGGGCTACGACGCCATGCAGGATGAGACGGCCACCGAGCTTGAGGGCGTCAAGGTCATCGACGACTACACCCTCGAGGTCACCCTGAACTACGGCTTCGCCGACTTCGAGTTCGTTGTCGGCCACCCGGCCCTCGCGCCGGTGCCGAAGGAGGCCGTTGAGGCCGACCCCGCCGCCTTCAGCGAGATGCCGATCGGCAACGGCCCCTTCAAGATGGCCGAGCCGTGGGCGCACGACCAGTACATCAAGATCGTGAAGTTCGATGACTACTACGGCGACGAGCCCAACATCGATGGTGTCGACTTCAAGATCCTTGCCGACCAGGACACCGCGTTCCTCGAGTTCGAGGCGGGCAACCTGGACTTCACCCAGATCCCGACCGGCCGCATCCAGGAGACCATCGACAAGTACGGTGAGAGCCCGGACGGGTACACGGTCAACCCGGGTGAGCAGGTCAGCCTCGGTGCCGAGCAGGCCATCTACTACCTGCTCGTCAACACCACCGACCCGGCCCTGAAGGACCCGAATGTCCGTGCCGCTCTGTCGATGGCGATCGATCGCCAGGACATCTGCGACAAGGTCTTCGAGGGCACCCGCACGCCGGCCACCGGCATCGTGCCGCCGGGCATCGTGGGATACGAAGCCAACGCCTTCCCGTACGCCAAGTACGATGTCGAGGCCGCCAAGGCGAAGCTCGCCGAGGCCGGCTTCCCCAATGGTGAGGGCTTCCCGGAGATCTCGCTCGAGTACAACTCCGGTTCCGGTCACGAGGATATCCTGCAGCTGGTCCAGGAGGACCTGAAGGCTATCGGCGTCAACGGTAAGCTCGTTGGCTCCGAATGGGCGCAGTACCTCGACAAGCTGGGCGCCGCTGACTACCAGGTCGGTCGCCTCGGCTGGATCGCCGACTACCCGATCATGGACAACTTCCTGTACCCGCTCTTCAAGACCGGCAGCAGCGACAACTACTCGTTCTACAGCAACCCTGATGTCGATGCGAAGCTGGACGAGGCCCGCACGACCGTCGATGACGACGCGCGTGTCGCCCTCTACCAGGAGATCGAAAGCATCGTCGGCAACGACGCCGTTTCGATCCCGATGTTCTACTATCGTCACACGCGCGTTGCGTCTGACCGCGTCAACGATGGCGTGTACAGCGCGAACGGTCTCTTCACATTCGAGTCGTGCTGGCTGTCCGAGTAATCGGAGCATGATCCGGTTCGACAGCTGATTTGAGGCGAGAGTGCCGGGGTGCCCCCGGGTGCCCCGGCACTTCGCTTTCCTGGCCGGGTGGCGTGGATTTGGAAGACAGGTCCAATGTTCAAGTACGTGATGCGACGCCTCTTTCAGATGATCCCGGTGTTCCTCGGGGTCACGCTGATGCTGTTCGTTCTGCGGATCCCCGGCCTCCTGCCCGGCGATCCGATCCAGCTCATCGTCGGAGAGCGCGAGCTCACACCGGCCTTGCGCGCGGAGATCGAGGAGAAGAACCATCTCAACGAACCCCTGCACATCCAGTACGGGTACTACGTCGGAGGCCTGCTGCAGGGCGACCTCGGCGAGTCGTATCAGAAGAGCCGTCCTGTGACGGAGATCCTCGGCGACAAGTTCCCGAATACCTTCCGCCTTGCGTTCGCCGCGATCCTCGTTGAGATCATCGTGGGCGTATTGGCGGGCATCATCTCGGCGGTGAAGCAGTACTCCTTCTGGGACGTATTGGTCACCCTGTCGACCTCGGTCCTCGTGTCGGTGCCTGTCTTCTGGCTCGGCATGTTGTTGCAGATGTTCTTCGGTATCAAGCTCAAGGAGTGGACCGGCGGCTCCGTGTTCCTTCCGATCTCGGGCATGGGCAATCCACCCGACTTCGTGCACCTCATCCTTCCGGCAATAACCCTGGCCTCCGTTTCGACCGCATATGTCGCGCGCATCATGCGCAGTCAGATGCTCGAGGCGATGGGTCAGGACTACATACGTACGGCGATGGCCAAGGGCCTCACCGAGCGTGCGGTGGTCTTCAAGCACGCGCTCAAGAATGCCCTGATCCCCGTCGTCACCTACATCGGTATCGATCTTGGCGCCCTTATGGGTGGTGCCATACTCACTGAGAGCGTGTTCTCATGGCCCGGTGTGGGTCGCGAGATCTACCTCGCGGTGCTGCAGCGTGACTGGCCCGTCGTCATGGGCGGCGTGGTGGTGGTCGTCGTGATCGTCATGTTCGTGAACCTGCTTGTTGACATCAGCTACGCGGCACTCGACCCGCGCATCAGGTATGGGGGTGCTGCCGAATGAACGGCCGCAAGAAGAAGGCCGGCGTTCCGTTCGCCCAGGCTGGCGAGCCCGTGGATGCCGGTGGTCACCTGCTGAAAGACGAACGCCCCGGTGCCGTCGCTATCCCGGGCGCTGCGGATATCCCGGCCTCGCGCAAGACCCGCACGCTTGCGGGCGACGCATGGCTCCGTCTGCGGAAGAACAAGCTCGCGATCGCCGGTCTCGTATGGCTCGTGTTCATTGCTGTCATGACCATCTCGGCCGATCTCTGGGTGCCGGAGTTCTTTGCGGACCCCACGTCCACCGAGTTCGAGGGACTTGAGCCGCCATCGGCGGCGCATCCGTTCGGCACCGACCGCATCGGACGTGACGTGTTCTCGCGCGTCGTGTACGGCGCCCGCCCATCGCTCTCGGTCGGTGTGCTGGCCGTGAGCATCTCGCTTGTTCTCGGGCTCATCTTCGGAGCATTGTCAGGCTACTACGGTGGCCTGCTCGACTCGTTCATCATGCGCACAGCCGATGTGTTCTTCGCGTTCCCGTACATGCTGTTCACGATCGCCTTGCTCGCGGTGCTTGGCCCGGGGTTGCAGAACGTGTTCATCGCGATCGGCATCCTCGGCTGGCCATCGATCGCGCGCGTGTTCCGCAGCTCCATCCTCTCGGTCAAGGAGACCGAGTACGTGGACGCGGCGAGGGCAATGGGTGCTTCGGACCTGCGCATCATGTCCCGGCACATCCTCCCCAACGCGATCGCCCCGATCATCGTGTACGGCACGATGAGCATCGGTGGTGCGATCATCACCGAGGCCGCCCTCTCGTACCTCGGCATGGGTGTGCAGGCGCCCACGCCGTCGTGGGGGAGCATGCTCTCCGAGGCAAAGGCGCTGATGACGGCTGCCCCGTGGCTGACCATCTGGCCCGGATTCGCCATCCTGACGACCGTTCTGTCGTTCGTGCTCATGGGCGACGGTATGCGCGATGCGCTCGACGTGAAGATGAAGGACTAAAGACATGGCCCTACTTGAAGTCACGAACCTCAAGACGCACTTCACCACCCGTGACGGTGTCGTCAGGGCCGTTGATGGCGTGTCGTTCAGTGTGGAAGAAGGACACACGCTGGCGATCGTGGGTGAATCCGGTTCTGGCAAGTCCGTGACCGCGTTGTCACTCATGCGGCTGATTCCCGACCCGCCCGGCAAGATCATCGATGGATCGATCATCCTGCGGGGCGACGATGTCCTCAAGATGGACGCCAGCACCGTGCGTGCGATGCGCGGTGACCGGATCGCGATGATATTCCAGGATCCGATGACATCACTGAACCCGGTGTTCAGGGTCGGCTTCCAGATCGGGGAGGCGCTGCGGATCCACAAGGGGCTGTCCCGGAAGGATGCTGCGGCGCGCGCCGTGGAGATGCTCGACCTCGTCGGCATCCCGAACCCGGCGGAGCGCGCCCGCGACTATCCGCATCAGTTCTCGGGCGGTATGCGGCAGCGGGCCATGATCGCGATGGCGCTGGCGTGCGACCCCGACGTCCTCATCGCCGACGAGCCCACAACTGCGCTCGATGTGACCATCCAGGCACAGATCCTCGAGCTTATGATCGAGCTGCAGCAGCGCAAGGGCACGGCGATCATCATGATCACGCACGACCTTGGCGTGGTGGCCGACATGGCTGACGACGTGATGGTGATGTATGCGGGCAAGCAGGTGGAGTACGGCTCGGCCCATGACGTGTTCTATCAGCCGCTCCATCCCTACACCTGGGGCTTGCTCGACAGCCTGCCGAGGCACGACATCGACGAGAAAGGCACGCTCCTTCCCATC
>Ga0228536_1002311_pt1 | contig 11693 bp, 10 predicted proteins | sample SJ1Smetagenome_FD_168611 | JGI IMG/M metagenome (GOLD analysis project Ga0228536, IMG submission 168611) | Enriched culture of PCE-dechlorinating microbial communities from Ithaca, New York, USA - SJ1.S | ecosystem: Engineered > Modeled > Simulated communities (microbial... > Unclassified... | reverse complement strand
GGAACGGGCCGAAGGCCCCTTGACGGGGGGAGGGCGGGGGCGGTAGTTTGGGGATGATCGCGCCCAGGCGCGACGGGACGACGCCATGTACGTGGGACTCACGGACAACATCGTGGCCGGGCCTCCGGGCCAGACCATGGCGGCCCCTCCGGGCCAGGTCACGGCCGCGCCCCCGGGGCAGGCGTACGTCTCGCCCCCGGCGAGCGCGCCCATCTTTCCCGGCGAATCCCATTTCGTTCCCGGCGGGCACGTGCCCATCGACACCTCCAAGGCCATGATCCCTTACGGGGTCGGCGAATCCCACTTCGTACCCGGCGGCAACGTGCCCATCGACACCTCGGCCCCGCGCATCCCCTACGGCGCGGGCGGTGGCGGCGCGCTTTCAGGCGGCGGCGGTGGCGGCATCGGCAACCCCACGGACGGTTCGCGCATCCCGATCCTGCCCAGCGGCGAGACCCACCCCGACACCTCGGCCCCGCGCATCCCCTACGCCTCGGCCCTGTCCATCTCCGGGGCCATGGCCGGTTCCGGCGGCGGCGTGTTCGTCGGCGGCGGGGGCGGATTCATCGGCGGCGGCGGTTCGGCCGTCGGCGCCAACGTGGGCGGAGCCCAGCACATGCTGGTGGAGGGCGGTTCCGCGCCTGTGGGGAACACGGGCGGGGCCATGCGCGTGATTTCCGACGGCGCGGGCGGCGGTCTGATTTCCGGCGGAGGCGGCGGGGTCGTGAGCGGCGGCGGCGGAGCTTCCGGCTCGGGCGGCGGAGGTTCGATTTCCGGCGGCGGAGGTGGCGGGACGCTCTACCTCACGCCCTCGGGCGGCGGCGGCTCGGGAGCCGGCGGCGGAGGCGGAACGCTTTATCTCACGCCCTCGGGCGGCGGCGGTTCGGCCGGGCCCCAGCGGGTCATCAGCGAGACCGGCGGCGGAGCCCAGCGCATGGTCTCCGAGGGCGGCGGCGGGGTCGTGCGCATCATCTCCGACGGCACGGGCGGCAACGCCATCCCCGGCGGCCCGGGGCACTACACCACGGCCACCGGCCCGGTGATGCCCTCGGCGGCCTCCAAGGTGGCGGCCATGCCCGCCAGCCATTTCGACGACGCGCCCGTGGCCTTCGTCTCCCGGGCCCCGAACGAGGGCACGGTCCAGGTGCGCCAGACCCCGGCCTACGAGCCGTTGCGGCTGAACGTGCTCTGGAATCCGTACCCGCCGGAGATGCGTTTTCTGGTGGACCCGGCGGACGCCATCAAGACCTCGATCACGGAGCTGGTGCGCTGGCCCGAGGACGTGCATCTTTCCTCCCTGCAGAGCAAGGGCGCGGGCCAGCTGACCTACGACTTCAGCACCCAGATCAGCGTGGACCAGTCCAGCACCGTGCGCCAGACCGACGCCTCGGTGCACGAGATCCGCACCGAGACGACCTCCACGGCCAGCCAGACCCAGAACGTGGAGATCACCCGGGTGGAGAACCGCGAGGTCTCGAACACCTTCGACTCCTCGCGCGACGTGAGCGCGGACAGTCTGAACTGGAACGTGGTGGACAACTCGGTGACGGTCATCGCCCAGGGCTCCCCGGGCGGGGCCATCTGGGTGGACCCGTTGTCGGTGATGCCGGAGGCGGGAGCTGGGCGGGTCATGTCGGCCGCGGCCTGAGCGGGCGAGGACAAGCACTGAAGGCCCGGGACCATTGCGGTTCCGGGCTTTTTTCACGCGCTGCGGGGGTCAGACCGGGCGGTTGTAGAGGACTCCGGCGAACTGCTTCAGGGATTGCTGAAGCTGCAGCAGCTCGTCCTGGGGAACCTTGCGGATCAGCTTGTCGCTGGCCGCGTCGTGGATCTCCACCTGGACTTGCCCGGCGTCCTCGCTGACCACGAACTTGAGGTCCACTCCCTGCTCACGCAGGGCGGTCTCCGCCTTCGCGGCCAGATTCCTGGTCTCTTCGGCGTTCAGGGGGGAGGCCTGTCCGGCCCCGGACCCCGTTTCCTCCCGCCGCTGGACCCCGCTTCCCCCGGCGACCGCCCGCGACGGAGCCTGGGCCGTCTGAGCCGGAACGGTCTGGATGTTCATCTGCACGTAGGGTTCCATGACACGACTCTCCATAGGGTCTGCATGTCCTGTCGCCCATCATATCGGCCATCGGATGGGGGAACTTTAGACTCAGCCCTACAGCCAGTAAGGCTAGTTGCTGGCCGAAAGCCGGTCGCGCCGCCCTGGAATATAGGCTTGACGGCATAATGCGGGCAGTCACACGCCGAAGAAAAAGTGCGGATCAGGGGACGGCCAGGATGCGGTCCGCCGCGCCCGCCGCGCGCTCCAGCTCCGGGAGCATGTCCTGGAAGGCTTGCCGGGCTCCGGCCAGGTCTCCGGCGCGGGCCATGTCCTCGACGGGCCCGGCCAGTTGCCGGACTCGGGGCAGCCCGGCCGTTGCCGCCGCGCCCTTGAGGGCGTGGGCCAGGCGCATGGCTCCGGCCGCGTCGCCCCGCTCCAGCGCATGGGTGAGGGCCTCGCGCTTGGGGCCGAGGTCGTCGAGGAAGGAGCGCAGCACGCCCCGGGCCAGTTCGCGGTCCCCGGCGCAGCGTTCCAGCAGTTCGTCCAGGTCCAGGTCCGGGGCGGGGAGCTCTTCGGCTCCGGGGGCGGGGGCGGCCGCCTCCGGGTCTTCCGGCGCGGGCGCGCGGCCCGCGGCGTTGTCCAGGGCCCGCTCCAGGTCCGTGATGTCCAGGGGTTTGGCCAGGAAGCCGTCCATGCCCACGGCCCGGCAGGCCTTGCGGTGCTCCAGCGTCACATGGGCCGTGAGCGCCAGGATGGGGACGCCGCGCACGGCCTCCCCGGCGTCGCCCCGGCGGATCGCCCGGGTGGCGTCCAGTCCGTCCATGACCGGCATCTCCAGGTCCATGAGCACCGCGTCCACGGGTTCGCGGGCCAGCAGCTCCAGGGCCTCGCCGCCGTGCGCCGCGCGCAGGGCCGTGTGCCCCAGGCGGGTCAGGAACGAGCCGACCACCTGGAGGTTCACCGGGTTGTCCTCGACCACGAGCACCCGCAATCCGGCGCGGGGCCGGTGCGTGGGCCGGGAAATCGCGCCCGCCCCCCGGCTCAGGAGCACCAGTCCGCCCAGGATGCGGCCGTCGCGCCGCAGCACGGGCCTGGCGCTCAGGAGCACGCTCGACGGGCCCGGCAGGTCCGGCCGGTCCACGAGGAAGGGCGCGTCCTCCAGGCTTTCGCCGCGCAGCACGCGCACGGCCGGGCTTTCGTCCGGGGCCAGGGGCGCGGCCCGGGAGACGTCGCACAGGCCGTAGGCCCGGCCCCAGTCCTCGGGCGGGCCCAGGTCCGGGCCCCGGCCCAGGAGGCGTTCGGCCTCCGGGTTGAACACGGTGACGCGGCCGTCGGCGTCGAACAGGATCATGCCCCGATGCACCGCTCCGAGCACGGCGTCCAGGAACCGCCCCTGGGCCTCCGCCTCCCCGGCGGCGCGGACCAGGGCGTTCTCGGCCCGGCGGGCCCGGCCCACGTCCGGCAGGGCCAGCAGCGCGCCGGCCGCGTTCCCCCGGGCGTCGCGCAAGGGCTGCACCCGCAGGAGGCGTTCCACGCCGTCCAGCAGCACGTCGCGCTCCAGGGTCCGGTCCTCTTCCAGGCAGACGGCCACCAGGGCGGCCAGGTCCGTTCCCGGCAGCCGGAGGGCCACGCCGTTCAGGGGCGCGCCCGCGTCCAGCGGCGACAGGCCCAGCAGGCGCGCGGTCGCCGGAGTCATGCGCCGGATGCGCAGATTCCGGTCCACGAACAGCACCGCGCCGGGAGTGGCGCGCAGGAGGTTGTCCAGGTCCAGGGAATCCTGGGAGAGTTCCGCGATGCGGCGCTCGTGGTCGGCGTTGATGGCCCGCAGTTCCTCGTTGGCGCTGCGCAGCTCCTCGGCCGTGGTCCGACGGGTCTCCTCGGCGGCCACCATGCGTTCCTTGGCGGCGCGCAGTTCGTCACGAAGCCGGGCCAGTTCGCGCGCCAGGGCGTCCCGCGCGGCGTCCGGAGCGTTCTCCGACGCGGGCTGTCCGTCCTGGATGTCCACCACCAGCAGGCGGCAGGCCCGCCCGGGCGCGGCTCCCGGCACGGTCGAGGCCGTGAGGACGCAGGGCCGGGGCGGATCGCCGGGCAGGAACAGGCCGTCGCGGCGGACTTCGGCCCGGCCGTCGCCCACCTGGGTCAGCAGTTCGGCCGCCGGGCCGCGCAGGGACACGGGCAGCCGGTCCCGCAGTTCGTCCGCCGTTCCGGGGCCGTCCGGGCCCAGCAGGTCCGTCCGGCCGAAGGCCCGCAGCACGCGGTCGTGCTCGTCCAGCAGCAGGGCCGGAGGCGCGTGGCGGGCCAGGAGCCGCTCCCCGGCCAGGGCCGACACGGCCCCCAGGTCCGGCCGGGCGGCGTCGACCCGCTCCAGGCCGCTTCTCGGGACCAGGAGTCCGCGCGTGGGCAGACGCACGTCGCGGCGTTTGGTGAAGATCTTCCACTGCCGGTCCAGGGGCTCGAACTCCGCCTCCAGCTCGCCCAGCGATTCGCTGGGGCCCAGGAAGAGCACCCCGCCGGGGTTCAGGGCGAAATGGAACAGGGTCAGCACCCGCTGCTGGGCGAAGGGCTGGAGATAGATGAGCAGGTTGCGGCAGGCCACCAGGTCCATGCGCGTGAAGGGCGGGTCCTTGACCAGGTCGTGCTCGGCGAAGACGACCATGCGCCGCAGGTCCGGGTGGACGCGCAGGCCCTGGTCCTCGATCGTGAACCAGCGTTCCAGGCGTTCCCGGGACACCCGGCGCAGCGGCTCCTCGCCGAAAAGCCCCCGCGCCGCCTGGGCCAGCGCCTCCCGGTGCACGTCCGTGGCGAAGATCTTCACCTGTCCGGTGAAGCCCCGGGCCTGGGCCCGCTCCTTGAAGAGCATGGCCAGGGAGTAGACCTCCTCGCCCGTGGCGCAGCCCGGAACCCAGATCCGCGCGTCGCGCCCGGCGGCCCGCTCGAGGATCTCCGGGATCACCCGGGCCTCGATGCAGGCGAAGGCCTGCCGGTCGCGGAAGAAATGGGTCACGCCGATGAGCAGGTCGTGGTGCAGCTGATCCAGCTCGGCGCGCTCGGCCTGGAGCAGCCGGATGTAGTCGTTCAGGCTCGGGCAGCGCCGGATGGCCTGGCGGCGTTCGATGCGCCGGGTGACGGTGGTGGGCTTGTAGGCCGCGAAGTCCACGCCGTGCCGCCGGTTGAGCAGCTCGAAGACCGGGACGAAACGGTCCATGGACAGCCCGTCGCCGTCTTCCGCCGCCGCGCCGCGCACCTCGCGCAGCAGGGCCTCGGGCAGGTCCGCCGGGTCCAGGGCGCACCGCGCCGCGCCCGTGGCCAGGGCCGCCCGGGGCATGCCGTCGAAGGCCGCGCTCTCCGGGCTCTGCACGAGCACCAGTCCCCCGGCCCGGGCCACCTCGGCCGCGCCGCGCGAACCGTCGCCGCCCGAGCCCGAGAGGATCACGGCCACGGCCCGGGGCCCGGCGTCGCGGGCCAGGTCCAGGAGGAAGCGGTCCACGGGCAGGGTCAGCCCGGCGGAGGGATCGCGCTCGCGCAGGCCCACCCGGCCTCCGGACACGGACATCTCCATGCCCGGCGGCAGCACGAGCACCTCGCCGGGGATCAGGGCCGCCCCGTCGCGGGCCTCGCGCACGGGCATGGGCGTGTGCCGCGCGAGGATTTCGGCCAGCAGGCTTTGGCGGCCGGGCAGCAGGTGCTGGAGCACCACGAAGCACATGTCCGGACAGGGCGGCAGGGAGGAGAAGAAGGCGCGCAGGGCGTCCAGGCCGCCCGCCGAGGCGCCGATGGCCACCACCCGCGCGGGCGGGGGCGGCATGGCCGCCGGGTCCGTGCGGTTCCGGTCCGCGCCGCTCATGGGCGGCCTCGCGTGGCGAAGGGGGGGGCGCATCGTCCCATCATAGCCGAAGCGCTTTCCGGCGTCAGCCCGTCGAGCGGCGCTTTCGCGCCGGAAGGACGGAAAAAAACGGGGGGCCCGGCCACCGCGGCCGGGCCCCCAGGCTGGAGGAGGGTATGCGAAACCTCTGTCGAGGCGGTCAACCCGCCTGGATGTCGATGCGTCGGGGCTGGACCCTGGCGACCTTCGGCATGAAGAGCTCCAGCACGCCGTTCTTCAGGGTGGCCTTGATCCCGCCCCGGTCCACGATGTCCGGGAGGGCGATGGTCTGGCGGAACTCGCCGGAGCCGAACTGGACCTCCAGGAAGCGTTCCTTCTCCGAGGGCAGGCCGCGCGTCTTGCCGGACACGGCCAGTTCGTTCTCGCGCAGGTCCAGGACCAGATCCTCCCGGTTCACGCCGGGCATGTCCATGTAGACCCAGTAGCCGTCCGCGCGCTCCAGGATGTCCGTGGCCGGGCGCAGCGCCGGCAGGCTCTTCTCGTTGGTGTCCGCGTTCATGCCGTCAACCTCCTAGCCCACGTCGATGCTCACGCGGCGGGGCTTGATGTCTTCGGTCTTGGGCAGGGTCACGGTCAGGATGCCGTCCGAGAGGGCGGCCTTCACCGCGTCCCGGTCCACCTGGACGTTGAGCTGGACCACGCGCTGGAACGGGCCCGCCGGGCGCTCCTGGCGGAAGTACTTGCCCTGTTCCGGCTTGCGCTCGCCCTTGATGACCAGGGTCTTGTCCGTGAGGGTGATCTCCATGTCCTTGATGTCCGTGCCCGGAATCTCCGCGCGGACATAGACGTTGCCGTCGTCCTCGCTGATGTTCAGGGGCGGATAGGCCATGCGCCGGCTCTCGCCGTTGACCGGCCGGAGGAACTCCTGCATCAGCCGGTCGAAGCGGTCCGGAAAGGAATACAGGGTGTTGAAGTCGAGCACCATGCGTCTACCTCCTTCTCGCTTTGTCGTGACGGAGAAATAGGCACGCCTCCCTCCTTGTCAACCGCCTTCGGCGGCTTTCAGAAAGGCGGGCCGCCTTCGGCGGTTTCCGGAAAGGCGGGGTCAGGTCATGAATCGGCGGGGCCGGGGGCGTGGCGCAGGAGGACGCGGGCCATGAAGCGCTGGGAATGATAGAAGGAGAAGAACTTCATGAGCATCTGGAGGGAGAAGCGCCTGGTCACGCCCTGGCCGCGCAGGTCGTTGAGGCGGGTGTGGGCCGCGTCCAGGGCCTCGGCCAGGGGGATGACGTCCGGCGTCCCGCCCCGGCCGAGGGCGGTCAGGACGTCGCGGGTGGCCGCGGACAGGGCCCGCAGCTCGGCCTCCATGAGGATGTCGTAGCCCTGGTCCTGGGCGTCGTTGAGGGAGTGGAGCATGGCCCGCAGGTGGGGCAGGCAGGTCTCCAGGGTGTCGAGCTGGAGGCCGAGGGTCGCGGTGTCGTCGCGGTAGAGGAGCCGTTCGTGGCGCAGGACGCTCTTGAGCAGGCCCCGGTCGGCGGCCACGTCCCGCTCCAGCCGTTCCAGCGGGTCGAGGGCGAGCATGTTCTGGCGGTTGAGGAAGGCGTCGAGCACGTCGCCGTAGAGGTCCGCCAGGGCGGTGAACTGCCGCCGCAGCCGCGCCCGCAGGACGTCGCCCGCGCGCTGGGGCCAGAGGGCCACGCTGACGATGAAGGCGCAGGACACGCCCAGGGCGATCTCCAGCACCCGCTCCATGCCGAAGACGAGCCGCTCGGGCTGGCCCAGGCTGGCCAGGAAGACGATGACCGTGGTGATGGCGGCCATGCGGTAGCGGGCGTTGTAGCGCGTCATGTAGGCGCAGAAGGCCACGGACAGGAACAGCGCCAGGATGGTCATGGGCGTGTTGTCCGGGAAGGCCAGGATCGCGACGGCCGCGATGACCGCGCCCACGGCCGTGCCGGAGAACCGGTACCAGCACATGCGGATGGAGTCGGCCACGGAGACCTGCATGACGATGACCGCCGAGATCGCGGCCCAGTAGCCGAAGGGCAGACGCAGCCATTCGGCGGCGATGTAGGCCAGCACGGCGGCCAGGCCGGTCTTCACGCCGTGGTGGATGTGGGAGCGGGTGGAATTGAACTCGGCTTTGGTCATGGATGCTTCATGCCCTGTTTCCTGGGCCGTGAAAAGGTTCGGAAAGACCGGAACGCTCATCCTTTCTTTTGTTTTCTGTAATCCGGCGAAGCCGGGCGAAGTCGGACGGGCGGGGGGGGAGGGGCTAGAAGGTGTAGGCGATGGAGAGGGAGCCGAAGTTGTGGCAGCCGCCGGGCTGGCCTTCGTATTCCTGGGTGCGCCAGGCCTGGGTGTAGGTGATCTTGACGTCGCCGAGGGTCAGGGCCGCCCCGGCGAGGAAGTCGGCCACGAAGGGCTCCTTGCTCACGTGGGGGCTGTTTTCCCAGGTGTTGCCGTCGAGGAAGATGTCGCGGGCCACGGCTCGGCCGTCGGTTCCGGCGAAGACGTGGAAGCCCCACCAGCGGGAGCTTTGCAGGCGTTCGGAGTTCAGGGCCACGGGCGCGCTGACGCCCCCGCCTGGGCCGATGAGGGCGGTGCCGAAGTCGGCGGGCAGGTTGTAGCCGAAGCGGACCTCGCCGCCGAGGTTGGCGTAGGTGGCCACGTTGCCCACGGTGACGCCCGCGTGGGGCAGGACGTCGAAGCCCAGGCCGGTGGGCAGGTCGGCCACGATGAGCCGCCAGTCGCGCTGCCAGGTGAGCATGAGCCCGGGCTCGTCGTGGAGCTGGTGGCTCCAGCCCTCGGAGCGGCGGGAGCCGATGGCGTTGTGGAAGTTGTTCTGGACCTCCTCGCCCAGGGCCGAGGGGCCGACCACGCCCAGGGTCAGGGCCAGGGTGTTCAGCTCGGTCTCGCTCTTGGAGTGCAGGGCCAGGGTGGTGAAGAGCCAGGCCGCGTAGGGCCGCTGGTTGTCGGGCGGGGTCTCGGAATAGACGTCGCGCGGCGTGTAGAGGTTCTGGCCCAGGGACACGGACACGGAACGCTGGCGCGAGGGGTCGTAGAGTTCGGGGAAGTTCTCCAGCCAGGGGTCGAGTTCGTCCAGCAGGGCGCGGACCCAGCGGGCCTGGTCGGGGGTCGATCGGCCGGGGGTCAGGTCCGGGGAGACCCAGGTGAGCATGACGCCGTTGGTGTACTCCTCGTCGGTGCCACCAAGAAATTTGTCGTTCTCCACGAACAGGAGGAGGGTTTCGCTGTCGCGGGAGGAGCGGGCCAGGCGCGGGCCGTCGTCCCCGGCGCGGGCCGGGGAGGGGAGCAGGAGGCAGAGCAGGAGCAGGGCGGCGAGGGTCGTCTTCATGGCGGTTTCCGGCCGAGGGCTACGCCGGAACGCCCCGGGAAGTCAAGTCCTACCTGCCCTCCACCAGATCGGTATTGCCGGTGAGCACGAGCGCGCTCTTGCGCGAGAGGTTGCGCAGGGTCCAGGTGTCCGGTCCCAGGCGGCGGACCTCCACGCGGTCCCCGGCCTGGGCGTCGCTCAGGCCCTTGATCGAAAGCCGGTCAGGGTCCGTGACCGTGAGCACGAAGCTTTCGCCCTGGGCCACCTCCCCGGGGCCCCGGTCGGCGGTGCCGCCCAGCACGGGCAGCTCCACTCCGGCCCCGGCCGCCCGCACGGGCAGGGCCAGGAGCCAGATGGCCAGGAACAGGCCGGAAAACTTGAGAAAGACGTTCACGTCACAGCCTCCGGGCCCGCCGTGGGGACGTTCCGCCGCGGCGCGGAAGCTCCTGACGGGCCGATCAATGGTAGCAATGCCTGTGCCAAAACGTCGGGCCAAAAATTTCAACCGCTTGGCCGCCGGGGCGCGTCCGGTGTGCGCAAACCGGCTGCGCACCTCGGCCCCAGGTGCGCAAAAACCGTACAAGCGGACCCCGCCGCCCCTCCCGGCCTTTCCGCAAACCCCCGAAGGGGGTTGACAGGCGCGGGCGGCTCGTATTGAGTGAAAGGCGGTACGGGGGAGGATGCGGAGAGGGACGATGGCGGACTATCCTGAAATTCTGGGCGTATACTCCATGCGCAAGGCCGACGAGATCGGCCTGGGCGCCACCACCTCCAGGCGCGAGCAGCTCACCTACTGGTACGTCCGCAAGCTGGACGTGGACCGCTACGAGGTCCAGCCGCTGAACGCGGGCAACGTGCCCTCGGGCATCAAGAAGGAGGTCTCGGAGCTGGACTTCCTGACCAACTACACGCCCGAACCCACCTTCTACCGCACCTTCACCGTGCCCGCGCTGGACTCCCTGGCCCGCAAGGTGATCCAGGGCGAGGAGATGCTCGCCGGAGGCCGCCTCGACGAGGCCGAGAAGCAGTTCCTCAAGGCCCTCATGATCGACGACGTGAACGTGCGGGCCAACTACGGCCTGGGCGAGGTCTATTCCGAGAAGAAGGATTTCGAACGGCTGCGCAAGGTGCTGCACACCCTGCTGGGCCAGGACGAGGCCTTCGGCCAGGAGCACCGCGAACGCTTCAACTCCTTCGGCATCAGCCTGCGCAAGAACCAGCGCTATGACGACTCCGTGGCCTATTACACCCGCGCCCTGGAGATCAACCCCACCGACGAGCACGTGCACTTCAACATGGCCCGCGCCCTGCACGAAAAAGGCGAGTTCGAGCGCTGCATGCAGCACCTCAACATCGCCCTGAGCCTCAATCCCGACTTCCAGGAGGCCCGCAGGTTCCTGGAATACGTCGAGAAGAACGCGACCGATGCGGGATAGGGTCCGGGCCGCCGACGTCCACATGTCCCTGCCTTGCCGGGGGCTGAAGGGCCTTTCTTCACGCCGGGCGTCCGGCGTCCTTCTCCTGCTGGCGTGCCTTCTCCTCGTCGCGGCCGCGCCCCTGCGGGCCGAGCCCGGCCCGGCCGTTTCCGCGCCCCCGGACTGGAGCTTCGAGCTGAAGACCAAGGTCTTCATGGACAGCTTCACGGCCTACGAGTTCGGCGAACCCACGCCCCCCACCTACGGCCCCCTGAGCCGCCTGGAGTTCGAGATGGACTCGGTCTGGGCCGGGTTCGCGGCGCGCCGCAGGCTGGACCGCTTCTCCCTGGGCCTGGAGTACCTCTCCAGCTCCCTGCACCAGGAGGGCGGGCACATGCGGGACTCGGACTGGGAGGACGTGACCGATCCCGGGCGGCTGACCACCTTCAGCAAGTCCGAATGCACCCTGCGGCCCAGTTTCCAGGTCAGCGCGGACCTGGACGCGCAGACCGCCGACCTGCTGGGCCTGGGCCCGGAATGGGACGTGCGGCCCTTCGTGGGCTTCCGTTTCCAGGAACTGTCCTTCCTGGCCCACGACGGCACCCAGTGGGACTACGTTTTCGGCGCCGTGACGCCCCTGCCCGGCCATGCGCTGACCTTCCGCCAGACCTGGCGGCAGTACTTCCTCGGCCTGGCCCTGGGCTACGACTGGGGCCCGGTCCTGGGGCTGCACCACTTCAAGACCACCGGCCGGGCGGACGTGGCCTACGTCCAGGGCGACAACCGCGACGACCATCTCCTGCGGCCGGACCGCATCACCCGCGAGGAGACCGACGGCTACGCCGTCCACGCCGTCCTGGGCCTGGTCCTCGGGCTGACCGAGAACCTGGACCTGGGCCTGGAGGGCGAGTACCTCGGCATCGAGACCACCGGCACCCACAAGCTCCACGACGGCTGGTTCGGCATCGACATGCAGTGGAGCAACGACGTGCACGTCTGGTCCCGCCAGACCTCCCTCCAGCTCTCCCTCACCTACTCGTTCTAGCCCCGGGGGCCTTCGGCCCGTTCCAGAAA
>Ga0228536_1002310_pt1 | contig 11700 bp, 9 predicted proteins | sample SJ1Smetagenome_FD_168611 | JGI IMG/M metagenome (GOLD analysis project Ga0228536, IMG submission 168611) | Enriched culture of PCE-dechlorinating microbial communities from Ithaca, New York, USA - SJ1.S | ecosystem: Engineered > Modeled > Simulated communities (microbial... > Unclassified... | reverse complement strand
CGACGCGCGCCGGGCCATCCGCCGGCAGGGGCATATCGTCGTCACCAACCCCGACATGCTGCACGCCGGCATTCTGCCGCATCACACCAAATGGCAAAAGCTGTTCATGAATCTGAAGTACGTCGTCATCGACGAGCTGCACATCTACCGCGGCATCTTCGGATCGCATTTCGCCAACGTGATCCGCCGGCTGGTCAGGATCTGCCGGTTTTACGGAGCCCAGCCCGTCTTCATCTGCTGCTCGGCGACGGTGGCCAATCCGCGCGAACACGCGGAGAAAATCCTCGAGCGGCCCGTGGCGCTTCTCGACAAGAGCGGCGCGCCGGCGGCGGCGAAAACCTTCGTGCTCTACAACCCGCCCATCGTCAACCGGGAACTCGGCATCCGCCAGAGCGCGCTCACGCCCGCGCGCAGGTTCGCAACGGACCTGATCGACAATAATATTCAAACCATCGTCTTTGCCACCAGCCGCCTCAACGTCGAGGTGCTGACCAAGTACCTCAAGGACAAATTCGTCAAAAGCAAACCGCTTGACGACCATTTTGTCACCGGCTACCGCGGCGGCTACCTGCCGAACCTGCGGCGCGACATCGAAAGCGGCCTGCGCTCGCGCGAGGTCATGGGCGTCATCAGCACCAACGCGCTTGAACTGGGCATCGACATCGGCAATCTGGAGGCCTGCATTATGGCGGGCTATCCCGGCTCGATCGCCAGCACCTGGCAGCAGGCCGGGCGCGCGGGACGGCGGTCGGGGCAGTCGCTGGCGATTCTGGTCGCGCGCAGCAATCCGCTCGATCAGTTCATCATGGAAAATCCCGACTACTTCTTTGCGCTTTCGCCCGAGCATTGCCGGATCAATCCCGACAATCTGCTCATTTTGCTGCACCACATCAAAAGCGCGGCCTTCGAGCTGCCGTTTGAAAAAGGCGAAAGATTCGGCGGCGAAAATCTCGAAGAGTTTTTGCAGTACCTCGAGGAAAAGGGCGTGCTCCACCGGACGGACGACCGCTGGCACTGGGCGGCGGAAAGCTATCCGGCCGACGAAGTGAGCCTGCGGGCGATCAATCCCGAAAACGTCGTGGTGGTCGACACCACCGACGCGGGAAACCACAAGGTCATCGCCGAAGTGGACTGGGACAGCGCGTTTACCGCCGTGCATGACGGCGCGATTTATCTTTTGGCCTCCGAGCAGTACCACGTGGACAAGCTGGACCTCGAGCGCAAGAAGGCGTACGTCCGCAAAGTGGACACGGACTACTACACGGACGCCATGACCTACACCAACGTGCGTGTGATCGATGCCTTCGACGACCGGCGCGAAGGCGCGGTCATCGTGGAGCACGGCGAAGTCCAGGTCGTGCGCAAAGTCGTGGGGTACAAGAAGATCAAATTCTACACCTCCGAAAACCTGGGCTACGGCGATGTGAATCTGCCCGAAAAGGACATGCACACGACGAGCTACTGGTTCACCATTCCGCGCGACCGCCTGCGCGGCCTGGCGTTTACGCCCGCGGAAGTCATCGACGGCCTTTCGGCGCTGGCCTACACGCTCCAGCACCTCGCGGCCATGTTCCTGATGGCGGACACGCACGACATCGACCGGTCGCTCGGGGACAAGTCCGGCGAATGGTTCGTGAGCCAGGGGAAAACCGGCCGCGTCATCACGACGTTTTCCGCCGGACGGCCGCAGGCGGCAAGCGGCGTCGACGGCGCGCGCATCGATGAATTCGATCCGACCCTTTTCATCTTCGACGCCTATCCGGGCGGCATCGGCTTTTCGGAGCTGCTCTATCACGAACACGCCAACCTGCTTGCCGCGGCAAAGAGCCTCATTGAAAAATGCCCCTGCGCTTGCGGCTGCCCGTCGTGCGTCGGCCCCACGCTGGAAGTCGGCAAAACCGCAAAAGAGATCGTGCCGGAAATCATTGATCTCGTTTTGAACAAATGAAATCCATCGATAAACTCAAACGCCTGACCGGCGAAGCGGCGGCGCCCCGAAAAACAGAGCCGGCCGGACCGGTTTGCGCCGCAAGTGAAAAGCAGGAACAATTGAACGACCTGCGCCGGCGCATTGAAAACGTCGTCGCGCGCAGGGCGGCGGGCAGCCGCGCGGCGCAGGAGGAAGCGCGGCTCCGCGGCAACCGCGGCCTGCTGGAGCTTCTGGAAGGCGAGGAAAAAGAAAACGACTACGGCCGCTTCTTTTTGAAAAGCGTCTTTTTGCCCGGCGCCAGCCGCCACGGATACCGCAACCTCCGGGAAGTCTCCGAACCGGACATGACGGCGGCGGCTCTGCTTGCGGGCAACGCCGCCATCGGCGGATTCAGCTTTTCCGACGCTTTGTTTCTGGACACGGAAACCACCGGCCTGGCGGGCGGCACCGGCACGATGGCCTTTCTCATCGGTCTGGGCTGGTTTGAAGATAACCGGTTTCAGGTCCAGCAGATCCTGGCGCGGGACTTCAGCGAGGAGGCGGCGGCTCTGGCCTGTTTGCGGGACATCGCCCGGCAGAAAAAATTTCTGGTCACCTTCAACGGCAAGGCTTTTGACGTCAATCTGCTTTCCGCGCGCTTCATTCTCAACCGGCTGCCCTACGATCCGGCCGGGCTGCCCCATCTGGACCTGCTCCATCCCGCGCGGCGCCTGCTGGGGCACCGTCTGGAAAACTGCCGCCTGGCGACGCTGGAGGCGGACGTTCTCGGCGTCCGGCGCGAAGGGGACATTCCCGGCTGGGAAATTCCCCAGCGCTATTTCGACTGGCTGAGGAGGCGCGACCCGCGGCTGCTTTGCGACATCTTCGAGCACAACCGGCTCGACATCGTGTCCATGGCGACGCTCACCGCACATCTGGTGGACATTGTCACCGCGCAAATCCTCCGGGAGCAGGCGCACCCCGACGACTACCTGGCTGCGGCCGGGCTTCTGCTGCAGCGGACCCATCCCGCAGGAGCGCAAAAAATTCTGGACCTCTTGCGGGAAGACGCAGGCGCGGATTTTTCGCCGGCGTCAAAACAGAAGCTGGCGCAGCTCTGCAAGCGCACGGGCCGGCTCGAGGACGCCGTCTGCCTGTGGCGGGAGATGGCCGAGTGCAATCCCGCCGGATTCTATCCGGTTACCGAACTGGCCAAGTATCTCGAACATCGCGCCAAACGCAGGGCCGAGGCCGCCGCGCTCATTGAAAGCGCGCTGGCGGCGGGCCGGGCCTTTTCGGAAAAAGAGAGAGAGGCGCTGGAACATCGCCTGCAAAGACTGCTCCGGAAGGACGTCTGACCGCTGCGCATAAAACGGAAAGCCAAAGGAGACGCGTCATGAAAAAAGCAAAACCCTCGCCGCCCCTCACCGCTCTGTCGCTGCAGGGAGGCGGCGCCCTCGGGGCCTATGAATACGGAGTGCTGAAAGCGCTCTACGCCGTCCGGGGGGAAAATTTCGTTCCCCGCGTGGTCGCGGGCGTTTCCATCGGCGCGATCAACGCCGCGCTCCTCGTCGGCGCCAGGACAGACGCCATGGCCGCTCTCGACAGGCTCTGGCGGGAAAAACTGTGCGTCGATGCCGCCTTCACGCCGGAGTCCGCACCTGCGCCGGCTGCCGGGGAGAATGCTTGCGGCATCTGGGGAACCCGGCCCGGACAGTACCTCTCGTTTTTCGGCAATCCCGGCATGTACCGCCTGAAGCCGGAGTATTGCTTTATGCCCTTCTGCGCGCCGTTTTTCACATCCAGCGTCTATGACACGTCGCTTTTGAAAGAGACGCTCGCGGAACTGGTCGATCCGGAAAAGCTCAACCGGCCGGACAAAACCCGTCTCATCGTGACGGCCGTCGATGTCGAAACAGGCAGGCAGGCTAAATTCGACAACGCCGAAACAACCCTGACTCTGGATCACATCGTCGCCAGCGGCAGCTTTCCCGTCTCGTTTCCTCCGACGCTGATCGACGGAAGATACTACTGGGACGGCGGCATCTTCATGAACATGCCCGTCGGCGTGGCGGCAAACGCGCTCGAACAAATTGAAGCGGACAATCCTTCCGCCGTGCGGGAAATCATCCTGGTCTCGCTCCACCGCACACGGGGGGCTCTGCCCGAAACACTGCCCGCGGCCGCCGAACGGTTTTACACGCTGCTCTTTTCCGGCAAATTCGCGCTGGACCGCAAGCTCTACGGCAAGTACAGTGCCTTTGTGGACGTGATGCAGAAAATCGACGCGGCCCTGCCCGCCGCGAGCCCCATCCGGAAGCACGAAGGATACCGGGATCTGATCCGCCACCGCAAGATGGACCGGGTCATCGTGATCGGCGAAGAGGGAACCGGCGCCGTCGGATCGGGAAGCGATTTCACCCGCAGGACCCTCGAGCGCCGCATCGCGGACGGTTTCAACGACGCCATGACCTGCTTCTGCCCGAGCCCCGAATGACGGCGGCGCATTCTACAAGATCGTAAAAAAATCGCGTTCGAGCAGTTCGCCCAGAACGTCTGCCGTCGCGCCGACAATACCGATGCACTTCTGCACGCGCTCACCCCGGTAAAAGGCCCGGACCTCGTCGCGGTTCGTCCAGTCCACACGGGCGATGTCCCGGCAGGCGATCGTGCCGCCCTGGCCGACAATCTCATCGCGGAACCGCCGCACCATTTCCTGGGCGTCGGACCACATCTTCGGATTTTCCTTTTCTCCGGCGGAAGCGCGGCTGTAGCGCAGACCGATCACCGCCAGCGCGCCGGCCAGCGCGCCGCAAACCTCCCCGTAGCCGCCCAGACCGCCTCCGAAAGCGCCCATGGCGCGGATGACATCGTCATGGCCCCTGCCCAGCTTTTCGCGGCCGACCGCCGCCAGCGCCTGGCTTCAATGAAAGCGCTCCCCGGCCATCAGCACAATGGCCCTGTCCTTCATCTCTTCTCGCGTCATCTTCTGCCTCCCTTGCGTTCACGGTTTTCAACTGTAGCCGGCCCGGCCGCGAAAGACCGGGGTTCTTCGTCCTCTTTTCTGCATCACGGCGCGAGTTCGGCAATGTACCCGCGGTTCCAGGTCGGACTGATGATCATCTCGTTGATGCAGACCGTTTTGGGCAGCCGCGCCACAAACAGAATCGCCTCGGCCACATCTTCAGACCGGAGCATTTTCGCCTTTACGTCTTCGGCCAGCGCGTCGGGCCGGCGGTCGATGATCGGCGTCCAGACTTCGCCTGGGCACAAAGCGCAGGCGCGGATGCCGTCCCGGCAGCCTTCCATGTTGATGCTGGCGTTCATGGCCATAAGACCGTGCTTGGCCGCGCTGTACGCCGGTCCGGTCAGAAGCGTGTAAAATCTCCCCGCCCAGGACGAGACGTTGATGATGAGGCCGTCCTGCTGCTTCCGCATGATTTCCAGAACCGCGCGGGCGCAGTAAAATGCGCCGTTCAAATCGACGTCGATCACCTCTTTCCATTTCTCCGGCGTCACCCTGTCCCAGTGCCGCTCGGCGACGTTGGTCCCGGCGTTGTTGACCAGGATGTCGATCCGGCCGGAACGCGACATAATCCGCCCGGCCGCCGCAGCGACGGATGCGGCATCGGAAACGTCCAGCGTTTCCACGAAGGCGGCGCCGCCTTGCGCGGCGATGCGCTCCGCCGTTTGCTGCAAAACGGCGCTCCTGCGCCCCGAGAGAATAACCGCGGCGCCGTTTTGCGCCAGAGCAACGGCCGCCGCCTGGCCGATGCCCGTTCCGCCGCCAGTGATCCAGGCGACTTTGCCCGACAAAGATTCCAACATAGTTCCTCCTGTTTACAAGATATTTGCGGCGTGTCCGCCGCGCCGCTGTTTAAGGCATGAACAACCATCATCAAGCCGGCCATCAGGCGCAAACTTCCCGAACGGCATCGATTGTTTATTTTGTGTTGATAACACGACGCCGGAAAATGTCAAGGCGCGCCTTGCCGCCATAAAAATGTAAGGCAGCCCTTTGAACTCTTTGACTGCCGCCCATCGATTATGTTTAAGTGCCCTTCATGGATCAGTGCGCCTCCCTGTTAATGACCGGCCTGGGATATGCCGGCGCCGCAGCCCAAAAGTCGCGGCTGGCTTCCGCTTCCGCGGAGGACTGGCGCTGTGTCCTCGATCTGGCGCGCCGGCAGAATGTTTCCGCTTTTCTGTATCATCGCCTCCAAGCGACGGGCGTCCTGCCGCCTGCGGCCGTCCGGGACGAATTGAAAAAGGACTACCTGATTTTGTCGATGCGCAACGCCCGTCTCTATTCCGCGCTGTCCGGCGTTCTGGAGCTCCTCCATCGCCTGCGGATCGACGTGATTGCCCTCAAGGGTGTTTATCTGGCCCAGGTCGTTTACGGCAACGTCGGAATTCGCAGCATGAACGACATCGACCTGCTGGTGAAAAAAGAAGACCTGCCGCGCGTGGAAAAGGCGCTCACGGAATCGGGCGCCGTTCCGGACAATCCCAACCGCGTTATAACGGAAGAAACACACCACTTCGGCTACAAGCTTCCCGGCAGCGGCATCCGGGTGGAAATCCACTGGACGCTTCTGTCGGTGAAGGGCATGGAAAACGATATCGCCGGACTCTGGAAGCGCTCGCAGCCGGCCGTGATCGCCGGCGTTTCCGCGCGGACGCTCTCACCCGAAGATCTGCTCCTGCACCTGTGTGCGCATACGGCCGCGCACACCTATGCCCTGCATGTCCGGATGCTTTGCGATATCGGCGAACTCCTGCGGCATGAGGCGGCCGGTTTGCACTGGGAGGATATCGCCCGGCGCGCCGGTGCATGGGGTGTGCGGCGGGCCGTTTACCTGGTTTTGCGCCTGACCGGAGATCTTCTGGATGCGGCCATTCCGGCGGAGCCGCTCGCCGCTTTGCGCCCCGGCGATGATGCGGAAAGCTATCTGCATGAGCTGCGGGAGCATATTTTTGCCGGCGACGAAGTCAAAATTCACATGGGGAAATCGGCCGGAGTCGCCCGCCTGTGGAGCCGGGAGCGTCCGGGCATCCTTCTGAAGTTTCTCCGCGATCGGCTGTTTCTGCCACGGAAAACCATGTCCCTGATGTATCCCGCGCCGGCCGACTCCTGGCGGATATTCCTGTACTATCCCGTCCGGTTCCGGGACGTGCTGAAACGCCACGGCAAAACCGCCTGGCGGACCGCAAGCGGCGACCGGCAGGCCCAAAGCGCCGCGGCGCAAACCAACCGGATGACAGAACTCAAGGACTGGCTGTTGTCGGGCTGACAGTCGGTTTTTGTTGACAGCGCCGGTCCCGCTTGTCTATAGTCGCCGCCCAAGGAGGCATTTGACGCACCATGAAAACCCCGTCCCGATTCATCGTGAAGGAAGTGGATTCCGATTTGCTGTTTTACGACAGCGCAGGCGATTCCGTTCATATTCTCAACCAGACGGCGCGCACCGTTTATGAGCTTTTGCGGAAAGGCCGAACCGAGGAAGAGATTATCGACACCCTCAAAAAAACGTCCAGCGTGCGGGAAGACGACACGGTGGAAAAGGATGTCCGCAGCTGCATTGACGCGCTTATCCAAAAAGGCCTGCTCGCCGAACGCTGAACCGGCCGATGGTCAGTAATGGCCGATCGTTCCGTCCCTCCGCGCGCGCCCAAGCGCCAGCAGAAAAAAGCCGTAGCCGGCCGGCAGGCCGATGGCCGCCCAGGCGGCAAGCGCGGCCAGGTGTCCGGACACGTCGCCCAGCGTCCCCTGCCCCAAAAGCAAAATCCGCAGGGCTTCGAGGGTGTGGGTCATGGGAATGAACCCGGCCAGCGTCCTCAGCCATTCGGGAAGAACACTCACCGGATAATACACGCCTCCCAGAAGCCAGGAAAGAACGGAAAAGAACCAGTTCAGCGGATCGCCTTTTTTGAAAAATAAAATGAAGGCGGCCGACAGAATGCCCATGCTGGAAAAGGCGGCTATCGACAAAACCAGTACGAAAAGCGCGGCCGGTATGTTTTGCAGGTCGAAGACCATCCCCGCCAGCAGCCCCCCCGCGATCAGGTAGAGAAAAATCCTGAGCGCGTTGAACACAAAAGCGTAAAGCGCCGTGCCGAAAAGAAAGACGCCGGGAGAAAGCGGCGTGGCAAGGACCGCTTCAAGCGTCCCGGCAACCTGCGCTTCCCGGATGCCGGCCGCAAAACTTCTCAACGCGGCGGAAAAGTAATTCTGGACGGCAATTCCGATGAGGACAAAGGGGAAATAAGCTCCGCCGTAAGCGCGCAGGGGACCGGCTGCGATATCGCCGAAGAGCCGGGCCAGAAAGAAAAACATCAGCACGAGGGGAAAGATGCCCAGAATCTCGAGAACAAAGGAGAGATTGTAGCTTGCCGCGATTCGCAAATCGCGGCGAAGAAATGCGCCCAGCGTCCGGATCATCACAGCAACCCCGCGGACCCTTGAGAAACGCCGGCCGAATTTCCGGCGGAAACGGGAAATCTTTCCACAACATCCTTCATCTGTCCCTGCGCCGCAATCCGGCCTTCCGCAAGGCGAAGGACGGTATCGGCCAGACACGCCACTTCCGGCAGATTGTGAGAGGCAAAAAGAAAAGTTTTTCCGTTTTTTGTTTCGTCGCGGACCAGATCGTAAAAGCGCTCCGACGCTTCCGGGCTGAGGCTCCGGGTGGGTTCGTCGGCGAGAATGACCGGCGGATCGTGCAGGAGCCCGCGCGCGATGGACAGGAGCTGCTTCATTCCCGTCGAGTATTCCTGAAATCTCCTGCCGCGCATTTGACAAAGTCCCAGACGGTCCAGCAAGCGGGTGATACCCGCTTCGCTTGCGGATCGGCTCATGCCCTGCAGCGCCGCAAAGAAGCGCAGATTTTGTTCGCCGGTGAGACGCCAGTAAAAGCTGCGTTCCTCTGAAGACATATAGCCGATGCGCCGACGCGCCAGGGCGGGGCTTTTTCCGACATCCGCGCCGCAGACGCGGGCCCGGCCGGCCGACGGCGTCACGAGCGTCGCCAGAATCTTGAGCAGGGTCGTCTTGCCGGCCCCGTTGGCGCCGACGATTGCGCAGACGCTTCCGTGGGGCACGCTGAAGGAGAGGTCGCAAAGAACGGACCGGCCGCCGAAAACCTTGCCCAGGCCGGCGCAGGCGACGGCCGATGAATCATCTTGTCTTTTCATCGCTCAGTGGGGAACCTCCTGTGCAGAGCGGGTCCGGAGCCTCTTCAGCGCCGGCCCAAACAGAAATCCGGGGAAGCGAAAAAAAGACCGGAGCAGACGGGCGCCGGCTCGGGTGATCCAGGACGACCGGCCAGCAAAAACAAGCGCCTTCCCTTCAGAAAGAAAAGAAACGGACGCAACATAAAATCCGCCCCAGCATCCCAGCGCCGCATTGATCCACGTCCAGGGGAAGGCCGACCAATTCAGCGGGGCGCCTGAGCATGCGGCGGCGGCCGCCCGGCCGATAATTGCGTCGCCGGAAATCCAGCTCCACCCGGAAAGATTGTCCCCTTTCTGGCAGAAGACTTTTTGCCCGCCGGCCGTTTTGACGCCAACCAGGCGGTGAACGATGAGGCGGCCTTCTTCCCGGAAGAGAATCACATCCCCCCTGCGCAGTTCGCCCGGCCCGGCGGCTTCAATCACAACCGTGTCTCCTTCCTGCAAAAGAGGCAGCATACTGGTTCCGGAAATGGGAAAGGAAAGAGATCGCCGCGCCTCCCCGATAAGGAAGGGAATCAGGCGCCCCGCATCCGTTTTTTTGTCCCGCTGCCCGCGCGTCTCCATTACGGAACCTTCAGTTTCGTCGCCGGATCGCCGAACAGCGTGAAGGTCCGCACGATATCCGCGGAAGCCCCCTTGCCGTAAGCCGCAATCTTTGAGCCCGTCGTAATGTCGCCCGCCAGGCGGTTTCCCGCCGTAAAGATGGACTCCAGGACCGCGTTCCCGAGTGCCTGGTGCTCTATCGTGTAGCCCAGGCCGCTCGGCGAAAAGGCGGCGACGGCACCCGTCTTTTCGGACGTCACGAACGCTTCGCCGATCGAGTAGGATGTGGGAATGGCAAAAAAACCGTTCAGGCAGTCGAAGGTCAGAAGAAACGTCAGCTTTCCGGCGTTGCCGAGAAGCGCAATGTCTTCCAGGGAAAACAGCGGTTCGCCGGACCAGTGGGTGGCGTCGCCGTGTCCGACATAAGCGGTAAAAATCATTCCCCGGTTGATATGGCCAATGAGCGCTCCTCTCGCGGCCGCCGTATCCGGATACGTCCGCAAATAAACTTTTTGCGGCGTCACTTTCGCGCCGAGGCGGCTGATGAAGCCGTCGCTGACCGCTTCGAAGAACAGCTCGTTATTGTCCGCCGCGAAGAGCGCCTCCTTGGGCTTGTAAAAGAAAGATCTTTCATAGCCCAGGACTTTTGCGGCCAGCCGTCCCGCCATGGCCGCACTGGAAGCGGGTATCCGGCCGATCATCATTTCCGGCAGGACATCGTCGCCTTCCACCGCGACATACCAGTTGTCGTCCGGCGTGACGCCGAGCTCATTCGTAAAGGTCAGATGCGCGGGCACCCAACTCTTTTTGCCCGCGCCGAGATAATCCCTGTAATCGTACGTGGCGTCTCCGACCAAAAGCACGTAAGCCGGCGCGGGCCTGCTCCAGTTTTGATACGCCCAGGCCAGAAAATCCCTGATCGCGGCCGGATCCGTAAGGCCGAAGCTGAATTCATTGTAAATGTCCTCTACGGCCACGGACTTCACCTTGAGCCCCCTTGTCTGACGGTATGAGGCCAGCGCTCTGAGGGAGGAGAGAAATTCCCGGGGAGCAATCAAAATATAGTCGGCTCGGTTGGACGGATTCTTAAGATCGGACGGCGTCCAGACCGCGAGCGACGAGGGGGACCCGACTGCGTCTTCAGACGCGGCATACAGCATTTTCCGGCCTGCCACGTCATCCTCGGCGGTAAGCTTGTAGCCTCCCGCCTCCGCAGCCACGGTATAATTTTCATAGACGACCGGCGCCGACGGATCGGTAATGTCGTAAAGATAGACCGCCGGACGGCTGAATCCGCCGACTTCGGCCCGGAGCCGACCTGCTCCCGCAAGTTCAAACGCCAGTTCGTCCGCGTTTGCCGCAAACCGGCTCAGATAGGAAATCTCAAACCAGTTGAGATAAATGCTGTCCACGACCGCGCCCGTGTCGCCCGGCGACTGGACGGCAAGCGTGTTTACCCCTTCCCGCAGCAGCGCCAGGTCGATGTTCATTTCCTGCACGTACGCGATATCGCCGTTCCAGTAGGCGTTCCCGATGACCGTTCCGTTGACGAGCACGCGGGTGTGGTGTCCCAGCGTCGTGCGTCCCTGGAAACAAACGCGCGCCGTTCCCGTTCCCGGCGCGGGGCTCACCGACGGCAGGGAAAAAGAATAGTTCTTCGTGGACGGCGCGTTGATCCGTTCCCAAAACCAGTAGTCGGCGTCGGGCGCGCCGGGCGTGAGCCCCCAGGCAATATGATTTTCCTCAAAGCGCGCCTTATGGGCAAACGATTCGGCAGGCGCGATCTGTCCCGCAGGGGACGCATCGCGCACTGCCATCCGCCGGCCGGCTTCGCCGCCCCAGGAAAGCCAATAGACATTCGTATCGGTGTAAGAATTATCCACGCTCTGTGCGTAAAACTCCAGATAATCCCCGGCGGCAAACCGCCGGCCCTTCATCACCATCCGCAGGGAGACTTCTTCTCCCCGGTGCATGAGCCGGAACGTTTCCGGATTGATCGCACCGGGATAAATGCG
>Ga0228536_1002309_pt1 | contig 11700 bp, 8 predicted proteins | sample SJ1Smetagenome_FD_168611 | JGI IMG/M metagenome (GOLD analysis project Ga0228536, IMG submission 168611) | Enriched culture of PCE-dechlorinating microbial communities from Ithaca, New York, USA - SJ1.S | ecosystem: Engineered > Modeled > Simulated communities (microbial... > Unclassified... | reverse complement strand
GTTCGCAATATCTCGGAGGCTCAGAGAGCCGCCGCGAAAGCGTGCGCTTCAAGCCGAGGAGTGGGAAGGGATCATTTGTCGCTAGGTTAGCGCTTATGGGGATAAACCCCGCCCCTACGGACCGATGGGACGGCACCCCGTCTTTCCTTTACGGGGCTTTGGATAAACCTTGCCCCTGCGGACCGTGCGGGCGGGGATAAACCTTGCCCCTGCGGACCGTGCGGCCGGGGATAAACCCCGCCCCTACGGACCGATGGGACGGCACCCCGTCTTTCCTTTACGGGGCTTTGGATAAACCCCGCCCCTGCGGACCGTGCGGGCGGGGATAAACCCCGCCCCTGCGGACCGATGGGACGGCACCCCGTCTTTCCTTTACGGGGCTTTGGATAAACCCCGCCCCTGCGGACCGTGCGGGCGGGGATAAACCCCGCCCCTGCGGACCGATGGGACGGCACCCCGTCTTTCCTTTACGGGGCTTTGGATAAACCTTGCCCCTGCGGACCGTGCGGGCGGGGATAAACCTTGCCCCTGTGGACCGATGCGCAGGTCAAACGTAGGGGCGGGCTTTATGCCCGCCCGCCCGATCCTTCCACATTGAACGAAACCCGGTATTCTTCCCTCCCGCCCAATGCCGCCATCTTCAACGCAACCTGGTATTAGATCGGTCGATTCTTTCAAACGCTTCAGAATAGAATGTCATCCTTGAAACAACCCGGTGACGCAAAGGAATCGGACGGTTTCGCATCATGGCTTTCCGTCGCGTGATCATATCCTCGAATAGATTCAGCGCATTCATTCCGGCAACTGATGGACTCACTATGACCTCGAACGCCATTTATTGGCTTGACCTTTTGGAACGGCGCGGGTAATAGATGGGGCATCGATGCAGCGTCAACCTCAATTCGGATGTTTCACTTATGACTTCTCCCACCATTGGTTCATGGACGGATAGATTCCGCGCCGGGACCAGGATCGCGCGCTCGGTTTTCGCCGCCGTATTCCTGATCGCGGCCGGGATGGTGTCCGTCGCCCACTCCGTGCCCGTATCCAACAACGTTCCGCTGGACCACTGGTCCTACGGGGCGCTGGACAAGCTGGCCGGGTTCGGGCTCCTTCGCTCGGACCTGCACGGGATCAGGCCCTACACGCGGATGGAAGTGGCGAGGCTGGTGCACGAGGCCCTGGCCGCCAGGGAAGAGAAGTCCCTAAAGCTGCCGCCGCTTATCGAGCACTTCCTGGAACGGTTTCAGCGGGAGTTCCGCGATGAGCTCGCCGTTTACGGAAGGGGCGATTCGGACGGCGCGGCGATCCTGACGATCAAGCCCATCGAAGAGGCGCAGGCGCGTTATGCCTTCGTGGACGGGAAGCCTCGCGATTTCGTCAATTTCGGGAAGCGCAACGGGCAGTATCCCTGGAGCCCGAGCGGGATCGTGGCGTCCGAGAAAACGCCGCTCCTGTACGGGAACGAGGGAATCGTCTACGGCGAGGGGAGCAATTTTTCCCTGCGGCTGTCTTCGAGCGTGAAGCTCTGGGACCTGTTTTCGGGCTACGTGGAACCGATCGTGGTCTTCCGCCGGAACGACGATGTGGGCCGGAGCCTGGACGGGTTGAGCGGCGGGCGGGAGCACGGGAGCCTCGGCGCATTCGACCGGCTGGGGTTCGATCTGCACAAAGGGTACGTGAAGTTTTCGCCGTGGAACGTCGAAATCGAGTTCGGGCGGGATTCCATGTGGTGGGGCCAGGGATACGCGGGCAGTCTCATCATGAGCAACAACGCGGGCCCGCTCGACATGCTCAAGATCACCAACCCGACCAACACGCTCCTTCCCTGGGTGTTCCGGTACCTGGGGCCCTTCAAGTACACGGTCTTCGTCGCGCGGCCGGACGATTATCTCAACCCGTTGAATCCCCTGCTGAGCGGCGGGAGCGTCAACTTCAAGCCGCTGCCCTGGCTGGAGCTGGGTTTCGAGACGGCTTTCCTGATGAACGGCGAGGACCGGCCGTCGACGTCTTTCTCCAACTACCTGAAGGCCCTGTTTGGATTCGGATTCGGTCAGCCGAACGAGATCGACCAGGTGGGGTCTTTCGAGGCCAGGTTGCGCCTGCCGTTTCTGTGGAACGCGGAGCTTTACCTGGAATACGGGGGGGAGGATAGCGGCGGGGAGGAGTTTGTCGAGGAATGGTTCGGGTTCGGGGATGTCGGGTACCTGACCGGGATTTACTTTCCCCGGATCACCCCGGACGGGAAAACCGACTTCCGGTTCGAATTCGCGCGGACCGCCCACCGGGTCGACTCGACGCCGGGGTTCTGGTACGGGCACACGAGTTACCGGTGGGGATACACCAACGACCAGATGATCGTGGGGCACCACATTGGCCCCGACGCGATCGATTATTTCGCGCGCGCGACCCGTTACCTGAGAAACGATCTGCGCGTGGGCGTCGACTTCGAGCACATGGTGCGGGGGGTCTCGCTCAACGTGGTCGAGGAGGAGAGCAACGGGTTCGGCGCGGACGTCACCTGGGATATCGACGCGCGATGGAGCGTGGCGGCGCGCTACGCATTTCAGGACATATCCAACTTCAACCTGGTCCGGGGCGACGACCAGGCAAACCACCTGCTCGTGACCGGGGTGAAGTTCAGTTTCTGAACGGGACCGGCCGCCCGGATTATCATCCGGAACGCAAGGTCCGTCTCATACGAAGTTGCGTTCAAGATGGATCTTTCAAGCACAAAAGAGCGGGGGAATGATTCCCCCGCACCCCCCAAGTTTCGGCCACACGCGCAAGCGCGTGTGGCCGAGCGCTCGGCGCTGTCGGCGACTGGCCGAAGGCCGCCGCCGCAGCGCCACACGGAGCCGCGAAGCGGCGAGGGGGTGTGGGGGATACGTCCCCCACGCTTTTAAAGTATCATTCTGAACGCAATTGCGCATGGCGCCTGCGCCACCACAAGGCATGAAAACAGACTCACACGGGCGTCTATTTTCTAGGTAAATCCGTATCAGTTCCACTTGACTCCGCGATAGATGGCGCCGCGATTGATGTTGCCGCGGTGTTTTTCCACCAGCCGGAACATGTCCGCGAGGGCTTCGCGGGTGAGGCGGTGCGGCTGGAGGCCGAGGTCCCGGAGGCCGGTGCACGCCGGATTGTAGTAATGATCTTCCTTCTCGATCCTGGGGTTCTTGATGGAATCGATGCTCACCCGGTACCCCAGGTCCTCGCCGACTTCCTTCACCTTTTCCGCCAGGTCCTTCACCGAGAACGTCTCCACGATCTGGTTGAAGATCCGCAGCTCCCCTCGGGCCGCCGGTTTGATCAGCGAGAGGTAGAGACAGTGCAGGCTGTCGATGAGGTTCAGGTAGCCTCGGACCTGGCTGCCGTTGCCGTACACCGTGAGCGGGTAGTCCGCGATGGCCTGGACGACGAAGCGGTTGAGAACGGTGCCGAAGACTTCGTCGTAGTTGAAGTTGGGTTGGAGCTGTTCGTCCAGGAGGGTTTCCTCCGTTGCGATGCCGTAGACCGGTCCCTGCATGAGGTCGGTGACCCGCAGGCCCCACGTGCGCACGTAGAACCACAGCAGGTCCGTGTCCTGGATTTTCGTGGTGTGGTAGAGGGAGCTGGCCTGGCGCGGGAAGAGGAATTTGTCTTTCCTGCCCCGGTGTTCGATTTCGATCCATCCTTCCTCGATATCGATGTCCGGCGTTCCGTATTCGCCCATGGTGCCGATCTTGACGATCTGGCAGTCGGGGTTCGTTTCCCGGACGGCGTAGGCGACGTTGAGGGTGCTCACCAGGTTGTTGTGGATGGTGATCGCCGCTCTTTCCCGGTCGATCATGGAATAGGGGGCCGAAGGCTGCTCGGCGAGGTGGACGACCCCGTCCGGGCGGAAGTCCTCGAAGAGGCCCCTGAGGAGGCGGTAGTCGGTGATGTCTCCGACCATGGCCTTGACGTCCTTGCCCGAAACGTCCTTCCAGACCTTGACCCGCCGGGCCAGGTTCGGATTGGGGACCAGGGGCTCGCAGTCCAGCTCGCGGCACATGTTGCGCCGCAGGTAATTGTCGACTCCGACGACCTCATGCCCCTGCTGCGAGCAGTACATGCACAGGGGCCAGCCCAGGTAACCGTCGGCTCCCAGAATGAGAATACGCATGGCGATTCCTCCAAGTGCAAGAGATGTCGAGTGAAAAAGCTTCGATCCGGATTCCTGTAACCTGCGGGACCGAATGCCTGCTACGGATTTCCAGGCAGGGGATTCCCCCGGCAAAAGGCAATATCATCGCTTTTCGTCGGAGTTTGTTGCGGACTGGAACCACTTCCAGGTTTCTTCCAGGCCGGTTCTCAGATCGGTGAGCGCCGAGAAGCCCAAATATTCTCTGGCGCGGGCGGTGGATACGTAATTGCGCAGGACCTCGCCCGCGCGGGGCGGAGCGAACGTCACCGGGGGGAAGCCGTTCCCCCCCACCGCCTCGCGCATCAAAGCCACCATGGAGTTGACGGTGGTTTCCCGACCGCTGCCCAGCTGGATGGGCAGGCCGAAGGGCAGAGGGGTATCCAGCGCCCGGGCGATGCCTTGGCACAGGTCCCCGACGAATACGAAATCCCGCGTCTGGTTGCCGTCCCCGTAGATGGTGAGGGGCTCCCCCAGTTGCACGCCGCGGAAGAATTTCGCGATGACGCTTCCCTTGTGGTAGCAAAACGGACCGTACACGTTGGCGAACCGGAGGCTTACGGTCGGCAGACCGTAGGCTCCCCAGAATGCGGAGCAGTAGCCTTCTCCGGCCAGTTTGCCCGCTCCGTAGGGAGAGATGGGGCGCGGAGGCATGTCCTCGTGAACCGGAGGGGTGACGTCCCCGACGATGGCGCCGCCGGTGGAGGCGAAAACAAACCGCTCGACGCCGTGCTTGACGCAGGCTTTGAGGAGATTGAAGGTGCCCCGGACGTTGACGTCCAGGTTCAGGTCCGGGTTGCTGACGGACTCCACGACGCTGGTGTCGGCGGCCAGGTGGATGACCTTCCGGGCGCCGGCGACGGCGCGGTCCACCGCATCGGCGTCCCGGATGTCGCCCTGGATGAATTCCAGGTCCAGCCCGGCGATGTCTTCGAAACGCCCGCAGCTCAGGTTGTCCAGCACCCGTATGCGGGTCGACGGCGAGGCGAGACGGCGCACCAGGTTCGCGCCGATGAAGCCGGCCCCTCCGGTGATCAGGTAAAGCTGTGTCGAGCTCATGCGTGCTTCCTCGGTTCAGGTTCCTCGGCCACGGACCATGACCCTGATGGTCTTGAAGAAAATATAGAGGTCCAGCGAGAAAGATTGATGGATAAGGTAGAAAACGTCGTATTGCTGCTTTTCGGATTGACCGGCGTTGGAGCCTGCGTAGTCGTGGTTCACCTGCGCCCAGCCGGTGAGACCGGGCTTGACCAGGAAGCGCAGCCGGTAATAGGGGATTTCCCCGGCCAGGATGTCGGCGAAGTGCTTGCGAATGGGGCGGGGTCCCACGACGCTCATGTCCCCCCTGAGCACATTGTAGAGCTGGGGCAGCTCATCCAGGCGCAGCTTGCGCAGTATTCTGCCCACCCGGGTGATCCGGGGGTCGTCCCTGGAAGACCACTGCGGGCCCGTGAGCCGTTCGGCGTCGTCGATCATGGTCCGCATTTTATAGAGCCGGAATGGAACTTCGTTCTGGCCCAGCCTTTCCTGAACGAACAGCACAGGCCCCCTGCTGTTTAGCTTCACGGCCAGGGCGGCAAGCAGGAACACGGGCAATGCGAAGGGCAGAAGGCACAGGGCGAAGAACAGGTCGAAGGCCCGTTTCAGGTTCCGGGCAATGGCCGGCAGGAAGACCTCGTGGTTGGCATTGGCCAGTAGGGCCAAATCGTCCAGGAACTGGAGCGGGCTCTTGTAGGTCAGCCGTTCGTAAAAGGTGCAGGCATCCACGATTCTCCTGCTGTTGAAGCTGACGGTGACGAGATCGTTTGCCAGTCGTCTCACCAGTTCCGAGCGCAGCGAGTAGACGACCAGGTCGATACCTTCTTCATGAACGAAAGGGAAGAGATCCGGTCGGATCGGGACATCGTTTTCGTCTTGGTGCCATTGACTGACGATCTTGTAGTATCCGCTGTACCCGCCGTCGACGATCCGCCGGATTTCGTCGAAAACGGGATCGCTTCCGATGAACAGAATACGCTGCGGCTTGATTTTCACGAGCTTCCGGAATGCCTGCCGCCATGCGAAAGCCGATGCGGAAGTCATGAGGGCGAACAAAACCAGGTTGATCTTGCCGGGGCGCAACGAAATCAGAAAATAGGCCAGGGCACTGTAACAGATCGTGGCCATCGCCAGTCCCAGGCAGATGATGAAAAGAGTGATTCCGGCTCTTTGGGGAATGGACGGGTCGTGCAGCTCGAACACGTAAAACACGAGGATCGTGACGGCGGGAACGCCGACATAAAGGGCAAGGAGCTTCGGAACGCTCCAGGTGGGCAACCCAGGGCTGCCGGACTCCAGGTAAAGGAGAATGGACAGGCTCGCGACGACGATCAGGAGATCGCCGAGCATAATGAGCAGCCGGTGCTTGCGGTGCGGCTGCAAGATCAATCGGTGCATGGCGGGGTTGAGCCTTTTCGGTCGGCGGCGTTGCGGTACCTGATGATCTTGGCGGGGTTGCCGCCCACGACCGCAAACGACGGCACGTCTTTGGTGACCACAGAGCCCGCCGCGACGATGCTGCCCCGCCCCACGGTCACCCCCGGCAGTATGATGGATTTGCCGCCGACCCAGACGTCGTCCTCTACCACGGTCTTTTTGGAGGACAGGCCCTGCAGTTGCATCGGAACGGCCTCATCCTCGAAATTGTGCGCCGTGGCCGTGATCATCACGTAGGGAGAGATCATGACGTTGGCCCCGATGAGCAGGTGGCCGGGTTGAACGCAGGAGAGCTGTGAGTTTCTGCCGATGTGGCTGTTGCTGGCGATGGTAATGTTCCAGGGAAACCAGATGTGGGTCGCCTGGCCGATGGATAAGTGCTTGCCCCGCAAGTCGCGGAAGAAAAGGCCGTAGCAAAAGCCCCTGAAGAAGTTGCCAGTTTTCCCCGGCACTGTTCCCAGGACAGCTTCCAGCCAAGCCCAAGCTTCTTTCTTGATATTGGATCGGCTGAAAAAGCAGGATTTTTTCTTTTTATTCATAATTTTAGCTGCATTTGATTCTCGTTGTTTCCCAGGGCTAGTGTTCATCGGCTGCAGCTATGCTCGCTTCTCCAGCAGACTGCCATAGAATTCCCCTATCGCACGGTTCCAGCTGCGGTTGGAAAACTTGTCGACCAGAGCCTTGCGAAAAAGTGGAGATGGGAGGACGGCTTTTGGAGTGGAAGCCAGCAGGGTCAATCCGCGTTCCAGGCCACGGGCAAGGCCGTCGGACTCGGCGCACGGGCAGATGATCGCCTGCGGAGGACAGAATTCATGGACGGCGGGGATATCGAAAGCGACCACCGGCAAACCCATCACCAGCGCTTCGAGCATGGCGTTTGCGGTGCCTTCGTAAAATGAAGGCATGACGAAAAGATCGAATATCTGGTAGAAAGGGCCAATACGGAGTTGGTGGCCGGTAAAAATGACTTTTCCTTCCAGGCGGAGGGCTTTCACCTGGCTTTCCAAACGGCGCAGATAGGCCTGTTCCTCCGGCCATATGGCTCCCCCTACCAGCATGAGCCTGGCGTGTGGCCAGCGGCCTGCCAGCCGAGCGAATGCTTCGATGGCCAGATGGTGGCCTTTGGACGGCACCATGCGGGCCACGTACCCAACGACCGTGTGACCCGATGCCAGTCCCCAGCGGTGTCTCAGACAAGACCGTTCTCCTGCTTTGAGCGGTTCCGTTTCGAGAAATCTTTCCAGCCGCAAGTCAGGATAGACTACGGTTTGCTCTGCTTTTCGGCCGATGCCTTGGGCGGCGAACGTTTCCCTGAGGTGATTCGTATAAAACACGTAGTGCGTGGTCACCGAACCCGCCAGCCGTTCCAGATTGATGAATAGTTGGCGTCGCAGGAGTCCGTGCAAGGAAGAGAAGCTGGGGCCGTGGACGTCATGGACGATGAGCGGCACATGCGCCAGTCCGGCGGCGAGACGTCCGATCACTCCCGCTTTCGCGAGATGAGTGTGAACGATTTGATACCGCTCGCGACGGAACAGCGTGCAAAGTTCCCATAGGGCTCTCAGGTCGCGGTGAGGGTAAATGTATTTCGTCAAAGCAGGACAGCGGCGATAGGCAACGGCTTTTGCCCCACTGGAAATCAGCCTGCTGTCGGCAGGACCCAAGCCTGTGACGATATGCACCTCGAACCCCATGTCCCGGGCAATCTCTGCCTCCAAGCGGGTCCGTAAACCGGAGCTGTATTGGTCCGTAGGTGTTGTGATGACATGGCAAAGACGAGCAGGTGCGTTCATCCGTATGGGAGCCTTCACAACTTCAAACCAGAACGGCCTGATTCATTCGGTACGCCGGGGGCGCGCTGCATCCGGCTTGTTAAGCGGATAAAGCCAGATCCTGGCGGACGCGACTGTGCCGATTCCATGGCCGGGATGAAAGCGGTGGACCTCAATTGTTCCGGCCTGCCATGGCGGCATCCAGCAATTCGCCGATTCGCATCCGCAAATCCTCCAACTGGTGCCAGTTCACATCTGGGTGCCCGCCTTGCAGGTTTGCTGTGATTCTCTCCACTTCGATCCGGACAGCAGCATACTCTGCTGAATTCACAAGCCCCTTTCCGGCAGCCTGTTTGAGGAGCCTGAGGTATTGATAGTCCTCCCATCCCCGTCTCAGCGCCTCCAGGCGCAAGGTGGGAAGAGGCATCCCTGTGCGGGGATGGGGGTAAAAGAACACACCGCGGCGGTAGAAATTCTTCCGTCCGGGTGTTGTGGTCCATGGATTGTCTTGTCCCCAGGCATTTACGCCCCAGAGGAGGTAGCCGTCAAAATCGTAACGATAGAGGTACCAGCCGATCATCCGCTGTTCGACCGGTGGGCGGTCAATCCCGTGGAGGGGATTGTCATACAGCCAGACTTCCTCCCCTTTGTCGCGAAGCAGGGCGAAGAGTTTTGGATCGAATTTGTCAGCGGTGTATGCCCAGATGTCCATCACATCCGCTAATTGAGAGTTTGGCCAGCCCCCGGCAGATTCCGTGCGCAACTCTGGAGCAATGGTCTTGATTTTGCTGTATAGACGGAAAACTGCAGCGGCGTCACTCTCCTTCGGTTCATCCCACTCCTTTACAATCGCTTTGCCGAGCCACCCTCTAGTGCGTAGATAACGCACGAATGCAGGATAATATGTGGTTGCAAGGTGTTCGTCAGTAACCGGTTTATCTGACCGTGCTCTGAATGCCAAACTCGGAATTCTGAAATGACGGTATTCCAAGTCTCCGACAACATACTGCAACATTTGAAAAAAACGTTGGAAGTCGTGCGGCGATTCGTCTCGGGCGAACTGCCGTGGAAGAAGAGAATAAAAACCGCCGATTCCGTTCACTTTGTATGCCCGAATCGATTCGAGGTACGCTTTCAAAACATTCTCGTGGCTATCCGTCGAGCACACGCCGTATTGTCTAAACAGTTCCAGGTCGGGCCTGAAAGCAGCAAGGATGGTAATAGGCAAATCATGATGCAAACCGAAGTGCCAAATCTTTATTTTCATGGGTATTCGTAGCTCTCCGGCACTACTGCCAAACACCAGGTCGTAATCATAAAAACCGGCTGGAATTGATGGCGGAGTGCTCACCACGGCCAGCACTCGGAAAGGATCCGCCGGTATGGTCAAGTCTGAAAACAGAGGAACGAGGCCGTCGGAGAAAAATTTCTTCGGTAAATCCTCGGGTACCGGGCGAAGTTGCCAAAACCGCACCGGAATAATTGGCGCTGCGTTCTTTGCGATCAATTCGGCAGTGAGAGGGCCTGCGGCTAACCCTTGGAGGCTGAAAATTATCGGGAGCTGTTCGTTTCGTGCTGCTGCAAGGTAAAGAGCTTTGGTCAAAATCGCCGACTGACCAAAACGCAGGGGAATCTCATCGCTGAATTCGGCAGAGCAAGTCTGATAAGAAAAAAAAAACTGTAAAGACAACCGAATAAAAGATTAATCCAAACCCTGGGACCTCGATAGCGCAAATGCAGATTTCCTTCCATTACCCTGAGTCACTAATTTGCTCCCAAACTCTATTCAGTTTTATAACAACTTTGTAGGCCATTTTGATCTACACAAATAGTCTTAGATCTCAAGCACAAATCGCAGTATACCAAAGAATAGCGTTCTCGAGTTGCTGTACGCTCCGGTGGCTGCTGTATGGAATTTGCCACCAGTAAAATCAGCCTGCCACAATGCAATATGATGTGCAATCATTTATGCCGCTCAAAATGATATGCATGATGATCGTAAATAGATTTATGGCTAGATAAAACTTCTTGAATTGCTGCATAATATATTCGACAAACCGTATCGAGACTGAATTTATTATGCAAATAATAGTATGCATTTTCAGCTATTTGAGGCAGTCTATTTTTCTCGTCTAATAAAATATTCCACATTTTTTCTAGAGATCGATTGTCATGTATATTAACAATAATTGCATTGTCTTCTCGGCAGAATTCTATAGCTGGGCAGTCATGATTGATAACAACAGGTGTTTTGAAGAAAAAAGACTCCAAAAGGACGTTAGGCTGACCATCCATTCCACTGAAGTAAAGCATGGCATGTGCATTTTGATAGTATTTCAAGGGGGCTCTGCGTCCCAGAAATCTAACCGTTCTATTACCGAATTCATTATACGTATTATTACGGAATTCATCAAATAGATATCCATTGCCAAGAATTAACCATTTCCAATTTATACTGTATAGATATGGATATAGCTTTCTGATGGCATTAGCTAATATATCTATCTTTCGTCTATAGTTAAAGTTGGTTATGGTCAAAAGAAATTTCTTACGATGGAAAATATTTTGACTTTGAAAACAATGAAGTGGATCGAGTTCAAATTCTGGAAAGGACAACGGTACAATACAGATTGGTTTATGACGATTTGTTCTTGCGAAGTAGTGCTTTAGTATGTTGCTCAAATTTTCGGAAAGAGGCAAAATTCCATCAGAAACTTTCAAAAATAAAATACTTATCAAATGATGCATCAATCGTTCTAGCTTGTAGTGAAAAGGCATCGCGAAACTCGTGTCCTGAAAAGCTTCCCAAATGTTGCCTTTAAAATGAAAAACAAGTGGTATATCATAATACTTTTTCAAAATCAAGGCTACTGTCTGGCTATAGCCAGAATTCTCACATATAATAATATGCGGCTTTTTAGTATGAAAATCTTTTAAAATGTTTATTAATCCCTTAAAAAATGTATTAATGTTAAGGAGTGATTCTTTTGTATACTCTCTGAATGAAATGCATTGCTGTCGAGACAAATGGGAAAGTATTCTCGCTTCCTCCCTCCTTTTACCTGAAAAATATACAACTTCAATGGGCTTCATGTATAATTTGCCTGCGAAAATAGCATGTTTGCTGCCTAGTGTAGCATTTCTTAAGTTCATTGATATTATGCGACCAACGGCTTGCCCGTGTACGTCCAATTAAACGGGGCCGCATTTGTTTCGTTATAGCGTTTTATGTACAGCATGGTCTGCTTGACCAGTGCCTGCTTGCTTTGCCAGATGCCACCGCGA
>Ga0228536_1002302_pt1 | contig 11774 bp, 8 predicted proteins | sample SJ1Smetagenome_FD_168611 | JGI IMG/M metagenome (GOLD analysis project Ga0228536, IMG submission 168611) | Enriched culture of PCE-dechlorinating microbial communities from Ithaca, New York, USA - SJ1.S | ecosystem: Engineered > Modeled > Simulated communities (microbial... > Unclassified... | reverse complement strand
CCCTTGTGCCATTTCATGCGCCACTCGACGGGATCGAGGCCCAGCTTGTAGCACATTTCGTCGACAACCTGCTCCATGGCGATGTTCGTCTGGGCGTTTCCATACGAACGATATGCGCCGCAGGGTGTCTGATTCGTAAAGTATGTGTCGCCCCTGTAGCCGAGGGCACCGAACTTGTACATGCCGACCAGCCAAGATCCGGTCGTGAACGCGACGCCGGACCCATGGGTATAGTAGGCCCCCTTATAGGAAGTGAAGTGAGCCTGGCAGGCAACGGGGGTACCATCGTTCTTGAAGCCCATCTTCATCCTGTAAAGTCCGGGATGGCGGCTCTCGGATGCGATCCAGTCTTCCTCGCGAAGGTACTGGACCTTGACGTACCGGCCCGGAACGGCCAGGGCCATGGCACAGGTCTCCGGTTCGCCGATCATGCCCAGACGGCCGCCGAATCCGCCGCCCACGATGGTCTGGTTGATCTTCACCTTCGTCATGGGCACCTGGAACAGACGTGCAATCTTCGCATGGACGCATTTGGGCATCTGGGTGGACGTCCAACAGTTGATGCGGCCCTGATCATCCACGTAGGCCACATAGGAATGAGGTTCCATCTGGCATTGCTTAACCTTCGGAGTATAGAAGGTCTTGTCGATGACCAGATCCGCCTTCGCCATCTCCGCCTCCGCATCGCCCCAACCGTAGGTGTTGTTGGGAAACATCGCTTCAGGCAATTGAAAAGCCCGGTTCCCCGGCTTCAGGGGCGTGAACTGGATGGCGTCGGGTTTCTTCGATTCCTCCGCCGTCAGGTAGACCGGCAGCGGCTCGTACTCGACGACGATCTTCTCCGCCGCACGCTCCGCCGCCTCTTCCGTCTTCGCGATGATCCCCGCGATGGCATCCCCCTGGTGCTTCACCCAGTCCGTGAAAACGTGCTGTTCTTCAATATCGCCCAGTAACTGGCCCACCGGCTCCGGCACCATCAAATCCAGAACGCCCGTATTGTATCCTTTCTGGGTGACGTCCTTCGGTCCCAACACCTTGACCACACCCGGAACCTTCGCCGCCTCCGAAAGATCCAGCTTCGTCACCTTCGCATGCGCGTATTTCAGACACCGGACGATCTTCCCGTACAGCATCCCCGGAAACATGACATCCGCTGCGAACGCGGCACGGCCCGTGACTTTTTCTTTGGCGTCAATCTTGGGTATACTCTGACCAACAAAAGCAAATTCGCTCATGAATATCCTCCTTTCCTTCCCTGCTTAACATGTGGAGGCCATCGCGTCACCGGCCTTCTGAATCGCCTGCACGATCTTCACATACCCCGTGCAGCGGCAGATATTCCCCTCCAGCTCACGACGGATCTCTTCCTCCGTCGGATGCGGATTCTTCGCCAGGATACTGACGGACTTCATGACCATCCCGGGCGTGCAGTAACCGCACTGAATCGCCCCCTCTTTCACAAACGCCTCCTGAACGGGATGGAGTGACCCCTCCACCTCCAGGCCCGCAACCGTCGTGATCCGGGCGCCGTCCATCAAGGCCGCCAGAGAAAGACATGCCAATATGCTCCTGCCCCCGTCTAACAAAACCGTGCACGCCCCGCATTCCCCCGTACCGCAACCGTACTTCGTGTCGGGCATCCCCAAATCCTCACGAAGAACCTGAAGAAGGGTCCGGTTCACCGCAACGTTCAGGTTATACGCTTCACCATTCACATGGATTGTAATGGAACGAGTCTTCATCTTCTTCTCCTTTTCGTCTTCGTCGGCGGTTCGCCGCCTATGCGCAGGCCTTCTGAATGGTACGCCTCATCAAGATCCCCGATACCTCCTTACGGTACCACGCCGAAGAGCGGACATCGTCGATCGGCGTCACCTCGCTCTTCACCGCTTCCTCGACTTCCTTCAAAACACCCTCCGTAATCTCCTTGCCCTTCAAAATCTCTTCCGCCTGCTTCATGCGCACAGTCGTCGGAGCGACACAACCGATCGCAAGACGAGCCCTCTCGCATACATTCCCAGACATATTCAACCAGGCAGCCGCGTTCAGCTTCGACAGGTCCTGATCCGCACGGGTCATCCGCTTGAACGCCGATTTCCCCGCGTTCGCCGGGATCCGGTACTCCACCGCAAACTCAAAAGCCTGACGGGCCGTCGTCCGATAGGCTACCCAGAAATGATCGATATCCACTTCCCGAGTCCCCGCAGCGCCCTGCAGGACAACCTTCCCTCCCAGCGCCAGCGCCGCAACGCAGCAGTCTCCCGCCGGCGACGCCCGCAAAATGTTGCCCACCACCGTCGCCTTGTTCCGCGTCTGGGGTGTCCCGTTCACCACCGCAGACTGCCAGAGGGCGGGATAATGCTCCTTCACAGACCCGCTCTCCACGATCTGAGCCAACGTGGCCATCGCACCGATCCGAAGACCGGCGACGGGATCGTAAATCACGTAATCCAACCCCGGAACTTCCGCCAACGACAAGACGTACTCCGACTTCAGCCCCGCCTTCATCAACACCAGAAGATCGGTACCACCAGCCATCACCGCCGCCTTGCTCTGATACTTCGTCAGCATCTCTACAGCTTCCGGAATGCTCTGAGGAACCAGTAGATCAAATTCTGGCAAAATACGACTGCTCATACTTTAACCTCCTTATGGTATTTCGGCCATGCTAATAAGTTATGATAGATGATAATTTGGAACGCAGGCATAGCCTGTATAGGCTACACCTCAACCCCCCCAACAAACGACCCCTGTTCACCTCCTCCCGTTGCAATATGACCTCGCCAATAAACAAAAAAAGCCTTTTCCAAAAATGTTAGGAAACGGCTTTCGTGTTTGTTGTCTTATCTAAGGAGAAATCTATCTGACGTTTATTGCTATATGGCAGACATGCTTTGCCAGAAAGCATGATTGAAAATAACCGGATGGGACAGTGCTTGTTTTTTTTCGGATTGCTTTTTCCCGGATCGCTTTCTTTGTGAATCATCTTTTGACGGTTCCCCCTGAGCGGTACAGCATCCATACGGCGATCATTAAAGGCTTCAGACAATACCCCCCGCGCCCCCCTGATGGGAAGCCGATTCAGGTTTTACTTACCCCATACTCATCAGGCATGTCAAGAGGAAAACCATTCAAAAAATCTATTTTCCCCGGTTGGCAAAAGAAATTTAACTCGCCGAGGGGAACGTTTTACTTCACTCGCAAAAGACCTTGTTAAATCGACACCCGGATTGATCCCTCTGTTATCTTGCCGACTCGATATACTGCACGATTTTTTCGGCAATGGTTTTAACAACCCACTCAAATTTATCCACATCTTTGTCCAGCAAAGTCATGCGGAATCCCGGAACAGAGGTAAAAAAGGACGTCAGGGGAACGACGCAGATGCCGGTGGCACCGAGGAGATAATACACAAAACGCTTGTCCAGCGAAATTTTGTCATCCGCGAGAGCTTCGATATACTGTCTGATTTCGGGATGTTCGATCGGCAGAAACTGCTTGTCGTTGAGGACCGACTCGTTGAAGACCGCCGTCATGTAAAAGGCGCCGTTTGTACGGTTTACAATCAGGAAGGGCACATCTTTCAGAATATTGTAAGCAATGTTGGACAGTTTCTCATAATGGCGGACCCGCGTTTCCAGGTACTTGTCGTACTCGGGGTGGGTGAAGATCCGGGGAATGGCGACCTGCGGAAGGGTCGTCGAACAGACCTCGGACATTTTCTGGGTCAGGATGGCATTGACATAACGGCAAAAAACTTCGTCACGGTGGGCATTATAAACTTCCATCCAGCCGCACCGGGAACCCGGCCAGGGAAATTCCTTGGAAATCCCTTTCATGCTGATGCCCGGCACATCGCCGATGATATCGCACAAAAGGACCGATTTCTTCCCGTTGTAGATAATGTTTCGGTACGTTTCGTCAACAATGATGAAAAGATCGTATTCCTTGGCGATGGCGACGATCTGACGGAGGGTTTCCTCCGGATAAACGAAGCCCGTCGGATTATCGGGGTTGATAACCAGGATTCCCACGATCGAACTGTGGCTTTTCACCTTTTGCTCCAGTTCCCTGAGATCGGGAGACCACTTGTTATAAGGATTCATCCGGTACGTATTCGGGGGGAAAGAGGCATGGAGCACCTCCGCCAGGAAATGCGTGGAATAGGTCGGCTCCGGCATGATAATGCGGGCATCCACGCGAATCGCGCTGTAGGCCCGGGCGATCGCATCCCCCAAACCGTTGAAGAACAGGATGTCGTCGCTGGTGATCTGCACGCCGCCACGACGGTTAACACACTCGACCAGAAACTCCCGGGTTTCGTTCATTCCCCGCGTCGGCGAATAGGCATAAGAGGAATCCTCATGTAGAACTTTGCAGAGGACTTCTTTCATCCAATCGGGAATCTTTTCCCCTTTCTGCACCGGGTCCCCGATATTTTCCCAAATGACCTCGACCCCGTATTCCTTCAGTTTGTTGGCTACGGCAACAATCCGTCTGATTTCATAGCTTAAACCGCTACCGCCTTTTGCAATATCAAATCTCATTGTTCTTTTATGACACCTCGATTCTCTTAGTTGTCCATATCCTGTCTTATTCAAGCAATTTCTGCGACTTATATATAAATTCCCCGAAAATGACCAGAAATATTTTATCCGAATCCTTTTTCCCTTCCATCTTCCCTTTGCCCGCTCTCTGTGCTATAGGGTTTGGGTACCCTTTTTCCATGAAAGGACCCTCTGGCGAATGCTTTATGTCGCTCAGTTTCGCTATTCTGCGGACAATCTCGCTTACCTGGTTTACGGTCGGGAATCCGCCGCGGCCATCGACGGCGGCGCCGTCGATGAAATCGCCCTGTTTCTGGAAAAGCAGCATCTTCGGTTGCGGTACGTCGTCAATACGCATCATCATTACGACCACACCTCCGGCAACGATTCACTTCTGAGCCGCTACCAGGCACGGTTTGTTTCATGCCGGGATCTTTCCCTGCAGGGCAGGCTTGTCCTCGAAAACGAAACAATCCGCATTTATCCGACCCCGGGCCATACGGATGATTCCCTCTGCTTTCACGTCGACAACATTCTGATTACCGGCGACACCCTGTTCAACGGTACGATTGGAAACTGTTTTTCCGGAAGGATCGATCTTTTTTATCAATCCATCAAAAAAATCATGACCTTGCCGAAAGAGACGGTGATCTATGCCGGCCACGACTATATCAGGGATTCCATTTTTTTCGCCAGGCAGTTGGAACCGGACAACGCCGATCTCAACCGTTTTCTGGCCGATTATGATCCCGATCACGTTTACTCGACCCTGGCCGACGAGTTCAGGATCAACCCGTACCTGCGCTTCAACGATGCAAAAATGGTTGATATTCTTCAAAATGAGGGGCTGGCGACAGGAACCGAATGGCAGCGTTGGGAATCTCTCATGTCCCTGTAAATAAAGGTGGATGCACATGAACGCCATGATTCTCGAGAAAATCGCTTTGTTTCGGAAAAACCGGACTCCCCTCGAACCGGCGGATCTTCCCGTTCCAGTTCCCGGAACCGGTGAAATTCTAATCAAGGTGTCAGCCTGCGGAGTGTGCCACACCGAACTAGACGAGATCGAAGGCAGAACGCCCCCGTCCCGTTTCCCGATGATTCTCGGCCACCAGATCGTGGGGCACGTCGTGGAACCGGGGAAAGGATCGAAGAAATTCCGGGCCGGGGACCGCGTCGGCGTCGGATGGATACACTCCGCCTGCGGTGAATGTTTCTTTTGTCAAACCGGCCGGGAAAATCTCTGCACCGCCTTCAAGGCCACGGGACGGGACGCCCATGGCGGTTATGCCGAATACACGGCGATCCCGGAAAAATCCGCTTACGCCATTCCGGAATGCTTTTCCGACGGAGAGGCGGCCCCCCTGCTCTGTGCGGGGGCGATCGGCTACCGGTCGCTACGCCTGACGAACCTTGAAAACGGCCGGAATCTCGGTTTGACAGGATTCGGCGCTTCGGCCCATCTGGTCTTGAAAATGGTTCGCTTCCTTTACCCAGACTCCGGAATTTTTGTTTTCGCCCGCAGTGAGAAGGAACGGGATTTCGCAAGGGAACTCGGGGCGGTGTGGTCCGGGGACACGACGGCATCCTCTCCTGAAAAGCTGCAAGCGATCATCGATACGACACCGGTCTGGAAACCGGTTACGGAAGCCCTGAAGAACCTGGAGCGGGGGGGACGGCTCGTCATCAATGCGATCCGCAAAGAAGAGGGGGACAAGAGCTGTCTTCTCTCGTTGAACTACCCGGCCCAGCTCTGGCTGGAAAAGGAAATCAAAAGCGTCGCCAACGTAACCCGGAGAGATATCGAAGATTTTCTCCAAATCGCCTCGGAAATTGACATCCGGCCCAAAATCGAGGCATATTCCTTAAAAGAGGCCAACAGGGCGTTATGTGAAGTCAAAGACGGAAAGGGGACGGGGGCGAAGGTTCTGATCATCGATGGGTGATTGCCCTGCTCCGTCCCGGAGAAAGAACGTTTTGTCGTGAACAGCACACAGTAAAAGGAGGCGGGACCCTGTTCGGAAAGATTCGGAAAGTCTTCTGTTCGGTTAAAACAACGGTTGTCATTCTGATCGCCATTGCTTTGTTCTCCGTTATCGGAACCCTTCTTCCGCAAGGTCACCCGGAAGCGGCAGCTGATTCCCATTCCCTTGTTTTTTCAATTTTAAAAACCCTTCAATTTTACGATATATTTCATTCTTTCTGGTTTGTCATGCTGGCGTTTTTCCTGGCCATGAACCTGATTTTCTGCACCTGGTACCGTCTTTTATCCGTTTCCTTGCCCCGGTCGGCAAAAAAACATTCCGAATCTCCAAAGGTCCCGAACCCGCCCGCGGGTGAAGCGATCAATCTCGTTTCAAATCATTCCCTCGCGGAAGAAATAAACCATTGCGAAACCGTGCTGAAAAAGTTTTCCCGAACCTTCTCCCGGGAAGATCGGAAAGACGAAACCATTTTCCACGGCCAAAAGGGGCTCCTGTCCACCTACGGTGTTTACCTGATTCACGCCAGCATCCTCCTGATCCTCCTGGGTGTCGTTCTGGACGCCTGCTTCCGTGTCGAAGGAACCATGACCATTATGGAGGGGGAATCGGATCGCATCCTGTACCTCGCAAGAGAAAAGGGTGTTAAAAAGCTCGACTTCACCGTTCGCTGCGACCGCTTTTTTCTGAGCCGCTACGATAACGGGGCCCCCAAAATGTACCGCTCCGACCTGACTTTTCTCGCCGGCGGGAAACCCGTTCGCCGTGGCGCGGTCCTGGTGAATCACCCCATCGCCTTTGGGGGACTTCGCTTTTATCAGGCCAGTTACGGGGCCATTCCCAGCGCGCAAGTCGCCATCCTGTCACCCCAAGAAGGCAAAGCGAAAACTTCCGTTGAGGCCACGAAAGGGATCGCCTACCCCCTGCCTGACGGCGGCGCATCCTTCGAAGTCATCCGGATCGAAGAGAATTTCATGAACATGGGTCCGGCGGCCAAAATCCGGGTGCATACCCCGGACGGGGACCTCCGGTTCTGGATTTTCCAGCATATCGAATCGCTGCGGGAAACCTATCCCGGCGTGTTCGACGGCATGCCCGTTCTGAATCCGGCCGCTTTCAAGCCCTTTGTCTTTGCCCTGGACGGTCTGCACAACCGCTATTACACGGGCCTGCAGGTGATGCGCGAACCCGGCGTGTTCTGGGTCGGCCTTGGCGCTACTCTGATGATCACCGGATTTATGATGGTTTTTTTCTATCCTCGACGCCAGGTGTGGGTAGCGGTCCGCAGGACGGATCAGGGCACGGTCATCCGGATTTCCGGCAGCAGCCGGCGCGACCCGGCGGGGTTACAGAAGGAACTGACCGAGATAAAAAAAGGACTTGAAGAATTAAGCGGTTGAGATGGCCTGGGACTGCTGCGGAACGGCAACAACTTTAATCCACTGAGGAGGACGGGATGGTCGACACCCAAATTCTGAGTATCGTCACCTTCATCTACCTGGGGGGCTTTCTCGCCTACCTGATCCATCTGCTTACCGGGAAACCGTTCATCGGCCTCCTCGGCACGGTTGCCCTGGCCGCCGGGTTTCTCGCACACACGGCGGCCCTGCTCCTACGTTGGAAAGCGGCCTATGCCGTCGGCTACAACCACCCGCCCCTGACCAACTTCTACGAATCCCTGATCTTCTTCTCCTGGACGATTATCCTTACCTACATGTTGATGGAGTGGCGAACCCGGACGCGTATCCTCGGTTTGTTCATCGTACCGGTGGCGTTTCTGGCCCTGGCCTTCGCATCTCTTTCCCCGGACATGAACACCCGCATCCAACCCCTCATCCCGGCCCTCCAGAGCAACTGGCTGACGAGCCACGTCCTGACATGCTTCATGGGATACGCCGCCTTTACGACGGCCTTCGGCGCGGGCGTTCTTTTCATGATCGGCGATTTCGGGAAAGGCGGTGCGGGAACATCCGGAATCCGGTCCCTGATTCCCGCGCCGGAGATGTTGGAAGAACTGATCTACAAGAGCGTTCTCCTGGGTTTTATCCTCCTCACCCTGGGCATCTTCACCGGTTCCGTCTGGGCGCATTACGCCTGGGGCTCCTACTGGAGCTGGGATCCGAAGGAGACCTGGTCCCTCATCACCTGGCTCATCTACGCCGTGCTCCTCCATGGGCGATATGTCCAGGGCTGGCGGGGACGGCGCCTGGCCGCGACGGCCCTGGTCGGTTTCGCCGCCGTGCTCTTCACCTACCTGGGTGTCAACTACCTGCCGGGACTGCACAGTTATTTATAAAAATGATGATTTAGCTATTTCCCAAAAGAAAGACAACCGCACCAAATATCTGTATTGCAAAGATACAACTGATTGAGGATAAAGCCGATAATGGCACCGGAAAATCCAAACAGGAAGGCAAGCAAAGAATCTTTCACTCCTTGAACCTTAAGATAACTGAAAGCCCATGCACCTAGCAGCAACCCAGGTAGGGAATACATGTGTCCAACGACAAAGGCGATATCCCAACTCGGAAAATACCAGAAGAGAAGGCGGTACACTAGAAATGTAACAGCAACTGCTGCAGCAACACCTGATAAGTATGACGCATCCGAACGTAAAGAAGCGGTTAATCTATTCATTATTATGGGAACTAGAAGAAAATAGTACCAGCTGTGTAGAGAAAACGGATTACGTTCAACGAATACGACGATAAGCGGCAACAAGACAAAGAGCCACACAATACCGTATTTAATCGATAATGGGAGCGCTAAGCCGGCGGTTATCGATTTGAAAATCGATGCCAGCATTTTCATTCTCTGAATTAGATATTCAGTATCCTGGCTTAAATTCTTTATCATTGGGCTGTTTGCTGAATTTAATAAGAACTTAGCGGTCGTCCCCCGTGCTGGCGGAATGGATATTAAGCAGTTGTTAATGAAATGTCAACAATAAATCATCAATGAGATTCGTCATATGCAAAGGGCAGGGGCAAGCCCTTCCCCTACACTGAAAAACAAGATTCCTTACATACGTTCGGAATGACATTTATGGAAACCAAGATTTCTCGCTATCGCTCGAAATGACAATGACGGAAAGGAGGATTTAGTCCTCCTTAGGCAGGGGGGTGACGAGGACCTTGTCCACCCGGTGGCCGTCCATGTCCACCACTTCAAAGCGCAACCCCTCCCATTCGAAATGGTCCGCCGGAGAAGGAATTCTCCCCATGTGCATCATGACGAACCCCCCCAGGGTCTGATAGTCCCCCCGCTCCTCTTCCGGAAGTTTTACGATGTGAAAGATTTCTTTCAATTCATCCGCGGGAAGCATGCCGTCCAGAAGCCAGGAGCCGTCTTCCCGGCGGACCGCGGCCTCGGCGCTTTCCTCGCCTAAGGAGGGCATGGCCCCGACGATGGCTTCGAGGACATCGTGGAGCGTGACCATACCCTGAATACTGCCGTATTCGTCCACCACCAGGGCGATATGATTACCGGATTGTTTGAACAATTCGAGCACCTTGAGCGTTGTCAACCCCTCGTGGATGAAAAGGGGCTTGATCAGGTTTGTTTTCAAGTCGGGTGTTTCGCCCTTCACCAGGTATAGACAGAGGGTTTTCAGGGAAACGACGCCCAGGATATTTTCCAGCGTTCCCTGACACACGGGAAACTGGCTGTAACCGCTGTCCAGGATTCGCTGCCAGTTTACAGCGAGGGAACGATCCACATCGAGCCAGGTGATTTCGGACCGGGGGGTCATGAGAACGCTGGCACGCCTGTCTCCCAGGCGGAACACGCTGTCCACCAGGTCGTGTTCCGCCTCCTCGAAAACGCCCATCCGGGTACCCTGATCCATGAGCACCCTGATTTCTTCGGGTGTGATGGCCGGGCCCGACGGCGGCTTGATGTGCAGCAGGCGCATGACCGCCTCGGTCGACAGACTCATGAAGTGCACCAGCGGCGATGCAAGGCGGGCAAGGACCGACATGGGGCCCGCCACCAGCGTTGCAATCTGTTCGGGATGATTCAGGGCCAATCGTTTCGGAACCAGTTCCCCGATGATGAGAGAAAAATAGGTGATCACCAGCACGACCAGCGAAAGCGAAACCGTCGCCGCATAAGGCGCAACCGAAGGAAATTGTTTCAGGTAAAGAGCGAACTTTTCGGCAACGGTCGCCCCGCCGAAAGCTCCGGCCAGAATACCGATCAGGGTGATTCCCACCTGGACGGTGGAAAGAAAGTGCCCCGGTGACAGAGCCAGATCCATCGCCTTTTTCGCCTTCGGATGCCCCTCGTTGATCCACTGCTGGAGCCTTGCTTTCCTGGACGCAATGATCGCCATTTCGGACATGGCGAAAACACCGTTGGCAATGATCAGGATCAGGATGACCAGGACTTCGATTCCTATGGACATATCAATCTCAGCATCCTTTTTTGCAAAAGGTTTCCTCTTCCTTCCTCATATCGAAAATCCTCTTTTCTTTCAAGGAGAAGGATGGGGGGATTTCCTTGACCCTCACCGGCATTTCTTATATAGTCGGCCGCCTGGTTTTCCAACCCTTGTCTTTCAGGGAAACCATTGTTTCGGAAAAATCCGTGAAATGCAACAGTCCAATGGAAAAGCGATTAAAAAGACAATATCCAAAGGTTGCAACCCTTTCCAGAACCGAGCACAGGGATATGGTGGAAGAGATTTTCAGCACCATTCCCGATCGTTACGATTTTCTTAATCATCTCATGAGCTTTTCCATGGACAAGAATTGGCGAAAGTTCACCGTGGAGAAGATGCGTTTCCACCAAAGCCGCCGTTTTCTCGATATCGCCACGGGAACGGGGGATCTGGCACTCGCCGTCGCCCGGACGTATCCCGACATTCAGGTGACCGGTCTGGACTTTGCCATGGAAATGATGGCGATCGGAGCTAAAAAAGTGGATTCCGCCCGGCTGGCCGGCCGGATCCAATTTCTCCAGGGAGACGCCCTGCAGATTCCCTTTCACGACAACGCCGTCGATGTCGTGGCCGTTGCGTTCGGCATCCGGAATATGCCGGACCGCAAAAGGGCTCTGGAAGAAATGTGCCGTGTGACGACCCCGGGGGGGCAGGTCATGGTCCTGGAAATGAACTTTCCCAGACAATCCTTCTGGGCGGGTTTTTACCGCCTTTATCTGACGTGGGTCATGCCCCGGATCGCCGCTGCTTTTACCCGGAACCCCGGTGCGTACCGCTATCTCGGGGATTCAATCATGAACTTTC
>Ga0228536_1002301_pt1 | contig 11778 bp, 7 predicted proteins | sample SJ1Smetagenome_FD_168611 | JGI IMG/M metagenome (GOLD analysis project Ga0228536, IMG submission 168611) | Enriched culture of PCE-dechlorinating microbial communities from Ithaca, New York, USA - SJ1.S | ecosystem: Engineered > Modeled > Simulated communities (microbial... > Unclassified... | reverse complement strand
TTGCCCGGGCCTTTGAGCGCCACGGTGATGGACTGCCCCGTGTTCAGGTAGACGGCGTACACATCGTCGTAGTCGGCCGCTTCGCTCAGCGTGCCGGTGATCGGTGACGCCGGCATCGCGACTCCGGGCAGGTCGTCGTCTGCCGCACCCATCGCTGGAGGTGCGACTACCGGCACCGTCGCCGCCACTAGTAGCACCGCAATGGCCAGCCGGACTCCTGGCTTCGCGAGAATGCGAACGGTCCTGTACCTCATCATTCCGCCCCCCTTGTCAGCAGCTGCACTGCTGGACCGCCACCGGCCCGTAGATGATCGCCGTGTTCATGGTACGTACCCAAAACGGGAGTCACCACCGGACACGGCGCAGGCGCCGCGTGGCCTTGTTCACGCTTGGGGAACGGTCACCGTGAGCGTGGCACCGACGTTTCCGCACGTGACACTCACCGTGCCAGCGCGACCTTCCACGCGCCGCTCGATCCCCCTGAGACCCGTCGAGCCGTCCGGTGCCAACGCGGCGCTGGTCACCGTGCAGCCCGATCCGTCGTCGGCGACCGTGAGCCTGAGCCCGCCTGACGCAAGCGGCGCCACGCTCACGCGCACTGTAGAGGCGCCGCCATGGCGTACGGCGTTGGTGATCGCCTCTTCAACGATGCACTGCAAGTCCCACCCAAGGTCCGGCGCGACAGGCGGCACGTCAGGCGCAACCTCGCACGACACGGCCACGGCGAGGCGCGCCGCCTGCGCTGCGCACACCGCGCCCAGTTGCTCCGCCAGCGGGGCATCCGCAAGCGCTGAGGACACATGCTGGACATCGCTTCCCAAGATCTGCTGCAGCTCCCCTACCGTCTGCCTGATGTCCTCGGCGACGTCCGTGAACTGCGCGCTCCCGTCATCGCTGTCATCACCCCCCTGCGCAACGCGCTTCGAGAGTGCCGAGCACGGCGGAGATGAGCAGCGCGCCGTATCCCAACCCGAGCGCAACCCGCGCGTTCCGGCCGACGAACCGCTGCCACTCGTACCAGGCGCTGAGGATCGCACCCGGCCGCTCAACCGGCATATCGTCCCAAACGACCATGAACAGGATGGTCTGCGGCGCGGTGCCCGCCGGACCAGGATTCTGACCGAGCACGCTGTGCGTCCAGTCCATCATGGCCAGGGCGCCCGCTGTGCCGCCGGTGAGCGCTGCCACCCGGTCGTTGAGCTCGAACGGCGTGGCATACGTGCCTTCGAACGTGTGCTCAAGGTGCGCGGACGGCCAGACAAGCTCGCCGAGCGCAGCTGCATCGTCAGTGTCGTGACCCTCAGGAGCGCGCAACGGCACGAGCTCGGAGCGTAGCGGACCGAACACCCAGACATCCATCTCGTGCTCGAGCGCCAGCGCGTCCAGCCACTCATCGTAGCCGTCCCCACGCGGATCGCGCGATGAGAGTGCCGTCGGCGGTGTCGGCCACGCCATGGGGTCGCTCGGGTCGGCGATCGACGACACCACGATGGCGCGCCTCGCGCCACAACCACGATGCGATCCGATCGGTGCCGTCGTCGGTGACGTCCGGGTAGAGGGGCTCCGGACCTGCGGTCGCGGGCATAAACGCGGGAGCCGGCCAGATCGGACTCAGCTCGGTGCGCGTGTCGCCCCGTCCGCGTGCCGATGCCACGAGCGGCGGCGTCTCGGGGGCGCGCGCCACCCATGCCCACACGTCCGCGCTGTGCTCGCCCCCCCACTCGAGCACCGGCGCGTACACCTCCGAGTCGGCGGCAAAGGGAGTTTCCGTGCCGGGCTGGAGCTCTGCAAGCACGGCGGGGTCCACAGTGGCCCGGAGCCACGTCTCCTCGGCGGCTGCTGAAAACGACGACGGATCGAACTCGCCGCCCGTCAAGGCGCGGCTCAGGCCCGCGTCTTCACTCAGGCGCACGGCGCGCGTCAGGTCGGCTGACCCCTCGATTCCGCCCTCGAATGCCTTGAAGGCCGCCACCGGCGTGGTCAGCAGCCACAACCCATGACTGACCGGCAGCGGGAGCGAGAGCACGATTCCGACCACGAGCGCCAGTGCGACCAGCGGGGAGAACATGGCGAGCCGCATCGACCAGCGCTTCTGCCGCCTCTCACGCATCGCGCTCACCCCCCCCTCGGCCACGCTTCCGAGGATCGAGCGCAGCTCGGCCACTGTGGATTCGATGTCCTCAGACACACCGGCCACTCCTTCGGCCGTGGAGCTCGACGTCTGCGCCCGGAGCGCGTCCATGCGCGTGGAGAGCTCATCGAGCTTGCCGATCACCCGCAGCTCCGCCTCTCGCTGCACCCGCGCACGCTCTCGCTCCACCTCGATGCGCTCGCGGTAGAGCCGCTCGGCACGGAACGCGACAGCCGAGGCCACCACCGACGCGAGCAGCAGCACCGCAAGGGCGCCGAGGATGAACGTGGGGTACGTGCCCATCCACACCCGCGCCACGGTGATCGGCGAGCGCCCGATGCACTCCCACAGCGTGCGTGCAGCCGGATGCGTGTCGTAGAGCGCGATGAGCGCCACTCTCGGCGCGCGCCCGCTGCCGATCAGTGCGGCCTCCACGAGGTCGGCACCAGCAGCGACGGCCGAGAGGTCACGGCCAACGCCGACGGGCCCCTGCGTCATCGTCTCAAGGCGCCTGCTCTCGGCCAGACGCCAGAGCCCGGCCGTCTCGTCAGTGGTGAGGCCGCGGGCCGGCCTCACCACATGGTGTCCGGCGTCGACCGGGCCTACCACGAACGCCGCACCTTCTCCGGGGCGGGCGAGCGCATCGGCGGACTGCTGCACGGCCGGGTCGGTCACCGACTCCCACATCCCGGGCATGAGCGGCTGCCCCGCGTACTCGTTGTGGGCGAGCGCATGCGTCTCCCAGGTGTGGCCATCGAGCGTGAACGCACTGTGTCCGATGAACCGGCCGTTGTACGACTCGAAGGTGCCACCGTTGAGCTCGTGCAGATCCACCCACACGGGGGCGGCGCTGCGAAAGCAGCACGGCGGATCGCCGCGATGCCCTCGATGCCGGCGCGCTCACCCTCGGCAAGCCGCACATCGAGCAGGACGACGTCCGGGTGTGAGAATCGGTCGGCCGACGTTGCGAGCACGCTCACCGCGGCCGGGACGCTGTCCTCGGCCCCCACACCCTGGTGCGCGCGTCGCGAGCCACGAGCGCCGACAGCGCATCGCGCGCGTAGACGTCGTCGTCGACGATGAGTACCCGAACGGCCCCGCTGCTGCCACCTGTTCCCCCTCGGTCAAGGTGTCCCCCGTGCGCACTCACTATCGCGTGCGGGGGCAGGTGGCGGCAAGGGCAGTTTGTGGTACTTCGCGGGTAGTGACGCGGGGCCGAGCGGCCCAGCGGCCGGCCCCTACGCTGCTCCGTGGCAGTGCTTGAACTTCTTGCCGCTGCCACAGGGGCACGGCTCGTTGCGGCCCACGTTGGCGTACGGGTCGTTCTTGTCCTTCACCACAGTAGCGGCTCCGGGTGTGGCGGGCTTGCGCGCGTTTGCGGCCGCAGCCTGCGCCATGGCTTCGCTGGCGCCACCGCCCACGGCTGCCGCAGTGGCCTGCATTCCTGCCGCGGCCTGCTCGCGCGCGCCGCCGAAGATCGTGGACTCCGTGGGCGCTGAGTACGTCACGCGCGTCGCCTCGGGCGCGGCCGGAGCCGGTTCCACCGCTACCTGGATGTGCATGATCGTGCGCAGGAAGTCGCGGTTGATCTCGTCCACGAGGAACTTGAACGCCTCGTACGCCTCGGCCTTGTACTCCACGAGCGGGTCGCGCTGGCCGATCGCGCGCAGGCCGATGCCGTCGCGCAGATAGTCCATCTCGAGCAGGTGGTTCATCCAGCGCGCGTCGATCACACGCAGCATCACGTAGCGCTCAAGGGCGCGCACCTGCTGCTCGCCAAAGGTCGCTTCCTTGGCCTCATAGAGCTTGAGCACCCTGGCGGAGAGCAGGTCAGCGAGCTCGAAGGGATTCTCGACGGACTTGGCTTCGGCATCGATCAGTCCCGCACCGGTGATCTCGTGCAGCTGCTCGGCAAGGCCGTCCCAGTCCCACTCCTCGGAGTAGCTCTTCTCGGGGCAGGTCTCGGCCACGATCCCGGCGACCGTCTCCTGGATCATCTCCTCCACGCGCGCGCGGATGTCCTTGCCGTCGAGGATGAGGTTGCGCTCGCCGTAGATGACCTGGCGCTGCTTGTTCATCACGTCGTCGTACTCGAGCACGTACTTGCGGCTGGCGAAGTTCTGCGCCTCTACCTGCCGCTGCGCACTCTCGATCGCCTTGGAGACCATGCCCGCCTGGATGGGCATGTCGTCCGGGATGTCGGTCTTGGCCATGAACGCCGCGATCCTGTCCATGCGCCCACCGCCAAAGAGCCGCATGAGATCGTCTTCAAGCGAAAGGTAGAACTGCGACACGCCCGGGTCGCCCTGGCGGCCAGAGCGGCCACGCAACTGGTTGTCGATGCGGCGCGAATCGTGCCGCTCGGTGCCGATGACGGCCAGGCCGCCCGCGGCCACCACCTCGGCGTGCTCGGCGGCGCACACGCGCTTGGCTTCAGCGAGCGCCTGGGCACGCTGCTCGTCGGTGGCCTCCGCCGGGTCGATGCCGCGGTCGCGCAGCATCTGCTCGGCCAGCGCCTCGGGATTGCCGCCGAGGATGATGTCGGTACCACGGCCGGCCATGTTGGTGGCGATCGTGACGGCGCCCTTACGGCCTGCCTGCGCGATGATGTGCGCCTCCATCTCGTGGAACTTGGCGTTCAACACGTTATGCGGGATGCCGCGCTTCTTGAGCGCTGCCGAGAGACGCTCGGAGTTCTCGATGGAGATCGTGCCCACCAGACACGGCTGCCCAGCTGCGTGGCGCTCGGCGATCTCCTGGGTCACCGCGTTGAACTTCGCATCGATCGTGCGGTAGATGAGGTCGTTGCGATCGTCGCGCACCATGGGACGATTGGGCGGGATCACCACAACGGAAAGGTTGTAGATCTCACGGAACTCCGCGTCTTCCGTGACCGCGGTACCGGTCATGCCGGCAAGCTTGGTGTACAGGCGGAAGAAGTTCTGCAGCGTGATGGTGGCGAGCGTCTGGTTCTCCTCGCGCACGTGCACGCGCTCCTTGGCCTCCACGGCCTGGTGCAGGCCGTCGGACCAGCGGCGGCCGTACATGATGCGGCCGGTGAACTCATCCACGATGAGCACCTCGCCGTCTTTCACCACGTACTCCACGTCGCGGTGGAAGAGGTACTGCGCCTTCAGTGCCTGCTGCAGGTGGTTGACCATCTGGCCGGACGGGTCAGCGTAGAGGTCCTCGATACCGAGCATCTGCTCCACGCGCGCGATGCCCGACTCCGTGGGGGCCACGGTGCGCTTGGCCTCGTCGAGCTCGAAGTCCTCATCGATCTTGAGGCGCGGCGCGATCTTGGCGAAGCTCTTGTACGTGTCCGCCGAACGGGTGCCGGCGCCCGAGATGATGAGCGGGGTGCGCGCCTCGTCGATGAGGATGGAGTCCACCTCGTCCACGATGGCGAAGTGATGGCCGCGCTGCACCCGGAGCTCGGGGCGGGTGACCATGTTGTCACGCAGGTAGTCGAAACCGAACTCGGTGTTGGTGCCGTACGTGATGTCCGCTGCATACGCGGGCTTGCGCGTGGACGGCTCCATGCCCGCCTGCACGAGGCCGACCTCGAGGCCGAGGAAGCGATAGACCTGCCCCATCCACTCGCTGTCGCGACGGGAGAGGTAGTCGTTCACGGTGACCACGTGCACGCCCTTGCCCTCGAGCGCGTTGAGGTACACGGGAAGCGTGGCCACGAGGGTCTTGCCTTCACCGGTCTTCATCTCGGCGATGGCGCCCCGGTGGAGCACGATGCCACCGATGAGCTGCACGTCGAAGTGACGCATGCCGAGGGTGCGCTTTGCCGCCTCACGCACCACCGCGAAGGCCTCGGGGAGCAGATCATCAAGCGTCTCCCCCGCCTCGAGACGGGCGCGGAACTCATCGGTCTTGCCGCGGAGCTCATCGTCTGAAAGCGGCTCGATCGAAGGCTCGAATGCGTTGATCTGCGCAACGATCGCATCGTACTCGCGGAACTGCTTGCCCTCACCGGCGGTGAGGAGTTTGGTGAAGAAGTTTGCCATGGAAACGCTCCTTGAGGAGGCGTGAGTGAACGGGCGCTAGAACCTGCAGATTGTAGCATGGAGGTGAGGTGAGACCGCGGCCGTAGGGCGATCGACACGGCATCTCCACGAAGTCGATCGCGGGACCGGAAGCCCATCGGCTTCTGCGAGCGAAGCGATTCGGTTCGATCTCATGGTTGGGCAAGCAGCCCTATTCTGTGAAGTAATCCGTATCGAGCTTCTTGACCTCGTAGCTTGCCATGGGACTGACGCCGAGGTTGTGGTCAATCATCAGGTCCGCGAGCTCTACGCCGTCCATGAGGACGATCTTGTTGTCGATCTTAGAGACGTACTCGCGCGCGTCCGAAGAGAACGACGACGTTGTGATCATGATGCCCTTCTTGGCGCGCTGCCCCTGCAGGGCGCCTGCGAACTTCTGGACTTCCGGACGTCCGACGTTGGCCTCCCAGCGCTTCGCCTGGATGTAGATGATATCGAGCCCGAGCCGATCCTCCTTGATGATGCCGTCGATGCCCTCGTCACCACTGCGACCTATGGCACGACCGGCGTCCTGACGACTGCCGCCGTAACCCATCTTGAGAAGCAGCTCCACGACCAGCTTCTCAAACAAGCTGGGCGACGCCGATTTCACCTGAAGCAGTATCTCCTGCGCGAGGCTGTCGCGAAGCCGGCCGTATGCGGTTTCCAGAGCCTCCTCCGGGGTGGTGTCCTGCTCAGATTCTGTAGGAGAAGTTGCATGAGCGCCCCCCGATCGGGTGCCCTTCAGCGCTCTGAACTCAGCGAATTCCTCGAACTGGTCGAGAAACTTCACGTCAACTCGGGCCGGGTTGGCCGCAAGAACATCGAGCCCCCGCTGGGTGATCTCGTAGTGTGCCCGGCGAGTGCTCTGCAGGAGAGCGGCCTTGGTCAGGTATGTGCGTGCCCAGCCCACGCGGTTGTCAAAGACCTGTTGCTGTCCGCTAGGGAGCAGCGCCTTGCGCTCGTCGTCGCTGAGCGCAAACTCGATAGCGAGGGCATCGATCGTTTCACGCAGCGAGTGTTCTTGGCGGTCACCAGCGAACCGCAGCAGCGGGAGCATCACGGTCTGATAGTCAGGAATGGCCAACTTGGTTCCCCCTCCGTGCTGTCTGCCCACCGTCTCTTGAGATGAGCGGCAACGCGAGGCGTTGTCCGCTCACCTCAGGGTTAGAGCGCCCTGTCCTTGACGTCACGTCACGCCTCCAGTGGATGCTTCGCTGCCGCGTTGTACAAGCGATTACATTCATCCGCGAGGTCAAGGAGTGCGGCAATCCGCCGCACCAGACCGCTGACGTAGTCCAGATCCTCATCGCTCAAGGTTCGTCCGACGCGATATGACAGCCACTTGCCGATGACCGGGTATCCGCCGACCACGAAATCCCAGACCTGTCGCGGTACGTTCGCCCAGTGGCCATCGCCCCAAACGATGCGGCCAGCTCCAAGGGCATCGTCCCACACGCCACCCTGTTGGCCTGTCTTGGCACTCAATACTGTCGCCTTGCCCGGCTCAACCACAGGCACACCCAAGTAACGCAGGTCGTCTCTGATCTTCGTCGTCACGCCAGACACCTCAGCGAGCGGGTTGCTGAGGTCTGCGATCTTGCGGCCCAATGTCTCAGCGTCGCGCAGCGAACGGGCGTCTGCTGGAACCGGCACCTCGGAGAAGTCATCTCCATCGATGGGCACTGCGTCCAACCATTCAGGAGAGTTCATGATCGCCACGAGCGAGTAGAAGAGGGCCTGCGCGGCGGCTTCCTCGTCTCCCCCGGTGATTGCCTTCACGGCGTCAACCCATCGCTTCTCGATGTTCGGCACCCTACGTGTCGCTCCGAATTCGATTGCGACCTGTCCGCCTAGAAGGTCCGCCTCGCGGGACTCGTAACCAACTCCCCAGAGTGGCATGACTCTGCAGTTGGGGTCAGCCGACTCAAAGCACGGCACCGAGTTACCGACCGAAGGCCGTGCGGCGTGGATGCGGCGGGGCGTCTGCGGACACGAAAGAAAGACCTGATCCGGTGCGTCGTAGTAGTAGGGCATGAGATCGGGGCGCGGCCGGTTGAGGAGCTTCGCTTCCGGCTCCCAGTAGAGCCAGCGAACATCAAACGGCCGATACAGGAACGGGATTATCCTCCGCTCGTTGAAGCCGGAGCCGGCGAGCAGACGCGATCGTGTTTGAGCCAGGTTGAAGTCCTGGCGCCTCACCGCGAAGCCGGGATGCCGCTCACGGAGTTCAGCGTCTCTGATCTCAGCATCGAAGAAGTCCCGCATCCGTTCGGCCAGGCGGTCTCGATCAAGATCGACAACGGCGTCGTCTCGCACAGCCTGGACGCCGGATACAACGAAGTCGAAGTACTCACCGACGTTCGGGTACGCACCGATGAGTTCGCCGCTCAACCGGTACCGAGTAGACAAATCGCACGTGCGCTGCTGGAGCTCGGCATCGAGATCAGTTGCCGCGTACGCCTTCAATTGAGCCCGTTTGTCCGGTCCGGTGCCTCGTAGGTCGCGCCCGCAAACGTGCGCAAGAACGCCGTCCTCTTTGTCACCCTTGCGAACTGCGGTGACAATCGCCACACCCCTCTGGATACCTGCCATTGTTGAGGTGGTGAACACGCTTCCGTCGCCCGGATGCGTGCGGTCGTGCACGTCGCCGTGCAGATCATCAATCACCACATCGTGGTAGCCCTGAACGATGGCCTCGCGCATGCTCGGGAAGGAGCGACCCACCAGCCACTTGCGGTTGGTGATGAAGCTGACGATGCCGCGCGACTGCAGCTCAGCTGTTCTGCGCACCGCCATGCGCCAGAAGCGCACGTACAGGTCATCCATGCGACCCTTGCGCACACCCCACCGATGGTGGAGCGGTTCCTTCCAGTCCCACAAGACGGCAGCTTCAGCGGGGTTATCCGTCTTGGAGTAGCCCTGATACGGGGGGTTGCCTATGACAACAATGATCTCCTCGCGCGTCTTGACATCGTGCGCCGCGGACAACTCCTGCTCAAAGCCAGTGAGCGGCACGCTCGGCACCTTCTCCTCCCAACCAAGCAACGAGTTGGTCAGGTAGACCGCGGTCCGCTGACTCGAATCGAGAGGTGCTCCCAGCTGGTCGAGCACTCGCGCGAGACTGATGTGCGCAATCGCAAGCGCGGCCGGGAGAATCTCAAAACCGTAGAGTCTCGAAACCGCAGCAGCCCTGGTCCGTCTTGCGGCGGTGGCGGGGTCGCGCCCCTCTTGGATGTGCCGGTTGTAGATGAAGCGGTAGAGTGCGGCGAGATACGTGCCGGTGCCGCAAGCAGGATCCAGCACAGTGACACTGTCGTCGGCGAGCCCGAGGGTGATTCCGAAGTCATTCCGGAGATGGTGGTCGACCCTGGCCACCATGTAGTCAGCGATTTCCACGGGCGTATACCAGACTCCGAGGCGATCGCGTAGAGCGGGGTCAAACTCAGCCAGGAACGGTTCGTAGAAGTACTCGATGGCCTGGATGCTGAAACGCGACACGAATTCATCTCGGTCCACCAAGGCAAGGATGCTCACGATGTCGTCCAAGTGCGGTCTCAGATTGCACTCCCGAACAAACTGCGGATCCTCGACTTGATTGAGGAGCGCGCTCATGACAGGTGACCGCAGCTCGTGTTCAGCTCCGCTCCACGTGAAGTCGAGTGGATCGGAGCAGTCAAGCCATGCGGCAAAGAGCGCATACACGAGCGTCTGGACAATCGTCGATGCGAAGAACTCCTCGTCAAGCTTCATACCGAGACCCTGCTCGAGTGACTGAGCCAGAGGCTTCAGTAGGTGCTGTGTATCGCCGCGCTGCTCAACGTGCTCTAGGATGCGACGGGCACAGATGGCCAACAGATGTGCAACCCTGCGCGGGTCCGCAATCAGGCGACGTGATTCCGCCGCGCGTGTCACCAACCGAAAGAGCCGGTCCGATGCGTCGGGGGACACGGCGAGTCGCTTCTTCGTCAGGTCATCGTCTGTGAGTAGGCTCACGCTCTCGAGTTCTCGCAGTGACCCGCCGTCCTCGCTGGCCCAGATGAAGTCCTTGAGGTTAGTCAGCAAAACATATCCGCCACCGAAAGTCCGCGCATAGCGTACGCCCTGATCTAATCCCAGGAGGTCCGCGGTGGAGTAGGTTGCAGGCTTGACCTCGACCGGTGCGACCACCACGTCCGCCAATGCTGGGTCGCCAGGATCGGAGGACAGTGCAACGAGAGCAACGTCAGGGAAGTCACCCTCTCTGCCGGCTGGCTGCGCTATCGCACCTCGCTTTGGGCGAGTCTGGGAGGCGAACGCCTCGAGGAGACCCTTGACCGCGGGGTAGTAGGAGACCTCAGGAGTTGCGATATCGCCGCGCTGCAGGGATGCGACTTCCTGAAGATAGCGCGTGATTGCGTCGTCGAGTTCCTGGCGCCCAGATGCCAACTGGTCCTCCTTCGATTGCTGTTCTCGAGGATACAGCAGCGAGACCAGCGATGACGCTTAGGATTGGTCGCCCTAACGTTGTTGCGCTTCACCTGCCAGATGAGGCCGATAGACCTCGTCTTGTCGAGCGTAGCTCGCACGCCTCATCTTGTCAGCGTGGAAGCGCGGGTTAGGCGTCATCGAGCTGTCGTGCTAGGTCCAACAGCTTTCGCAGCTGCTTCGCGGTGGTCTCGCATCCGAACTCCTGAAGCAACTCGGGTGAAGTTCGTCCTTCGGGTAGTCGGTCCGCCGGTACGCCGGCAATGTCAGGAAACGTTTGGTAGAAGGTGAGTGCGTACTGGGCTGCGGTCTGGATGTCCAGGAGCAACTCGATCTGCCGAGGTGAAAGGCGGTAGGAGAATCGGTCAAGCAGTCGCTCCGCCTCAGTCCAGATCCATTGCAGCTGACGCGCAAGCAACTTCCAGCTAGCCTCATCGAGTTGCTCGACGCGAGCTTGCATAGCAGGAGACAAGACGTGTTCCGCGATTCGAAGTGTCTCCTTGTGACCAGCTGCGATGTCCTGACTAAGCACGACGGACTGGTCCATAATATCTGGACCGAATCCCAGGCTGACGCGCAGCGCGGAGACCAGGGCATTTACGAAGACCTCCAACCGTTGCGCTATACGCTGGTCGGTTCGGGTCCACCTTCCTGTCTCATGTGTTCGCAGAACCCAGTCCACATAGAAGACCGTGACAATAATGGTCAGAAAGCTGGCACTCAGATTCACGAGCAGACCGTCGAGATCCCAGAGGGTGTGAAGTCCAAGTAGGATGAGAGACACGAGAGTGAGGGGCACAGCTAGACGAGTCCACAGCGACTTCCTCATGCCTGTCCTCCTTGTACGCCTAACCCCATGTTGTGCGGTCTGCATAACAGCATACGACATCGCGTTGTGCCCATTGCCATAAGAACAGACGATGCTAGCATTGGTGATTACAAGTGCATCCCGGGAACGAACTTGAAATCAGTCTTGCCGAGAGAGCTGTCGACAAGCAGTGGACCAGCAACCGAGATGATGCACGGCGCTCTACAACCACACAGCTAGCGATCACGACTCGCCGCGAAGACCCATCCGCCCAGCCCCATCGCGAGCAGCAGGTCCCCCATGCTCATGACTCCCCGCTGCCATTCCGGCCCAGG
>Ga0228536_1002296_pt1 | contig 11807 bp, 9 predicted proteins | sample SJ1Smetagenome_FD_168611 | JGI IMG/M metagenome (GOLD analysis project Ga0228536, IMG submission 168611) | Enriched culture of PCE-dechlorinating microbial communities from Ithaca, New York, USA - SJ1.S | ecosystem: Engineered > Modeled > Simulated communities (microbial... > Unclassified... | reverse complement strand
TCGTGTACGATTTACGCATCTTGCGGTCTCCTAATAAAGGTAACTTATTTTTAGTTGATGCTATTACGTTACCTTGACCGCAAGATTTTTCAACTCACTTTCAACGACAATCGGGACATGTTCACAAATCTCCTAGCAAGAGCTTTTAGAAGTAACTTATAATTAAGCCAATAAATACACATATAGTACTCAATAACAACCCCCAAAACGAAACTCTGTGAATAATCCTCGCACTCTCTTCTGGCAGTCCCAATACCTTTCGATATAACTTATTCTGCCGAGATCCCTGAATGGTGAAGATATAATTAAATAGTGAAATAATCCACATTAACAAAAATAATATTCCATCTTTCATGCTGAACACCCTTTACTTAAATAATGATTGCTTGACAATTTCATGAAGATCGACAGCTTGATTCAACCATCTATAGATCATCTCAATAATTAACATATTCCCAACAACATACTCACCACTCATCAAGAGATAATAAGGACAATTACCTTTGTTTTGCGTTTTGTGCTCATGATGGGTTCCTTCTTTCATTGTCCCTGATTGTACTCGGCTCCGTGTATCGAGGTTATAACTCTGTGATTTCGACTTGCAGCGAGTCCCGGGCGGCGGGCCAGGGGGCGGTCTGGATGAGGCCGAAAGCTCGGGCGGAAGCGGCTTTGAGGGCGGTCTGGAGGGCCGGGCCGAGGTCGCTGCCTTGTGCGGATTCGGCGAGGAAGCCGGCCAGCAGGGTATCGCCGCAGCCGACGGTATTGACGACCCGGGCCGGGGGGTTAACGATGCGGCCGGAGCAGGCCTTGTCCTGGGTGACGGCGATGGCGCCCCGGGCGCCGCGGCTGACTAAGACGATGCGAACCTGCCGGCACAGGGTGCGGGCGGCCTCCATGATATCCGGCTCCGTATCGGGGATGGATTCGTCCAGCAGTTCCCGCAGTTCGTCGAGATTGGGCTTGATCAGTTCGAGTCCGCCTTGCCGAACGGCTTTTTTCAGGGCTGGGCCGCTGGTGTCCAGAACGATGTAAGCCCCGCGGCTGCGCAGGCGGGCGACAATGGACAGGCATTCATCCAGCAGGGCACCCTGCGGCAATGAGCCGGCCAGTGCGACGATGCTGCCGGGTCGGACGATGGCATCGAGGTCGTCGGCCAGGGATCGCAGCGAGGCGGCGTTAGCCAGCGTATCGGGGGCGCGAAGATGGCTTTCCTGTCCCGAGCGGGTATCGATGAGGGTGATATTGTGACGGGTGGTGCCGGGGGCGGCGGTCAGGCGAATCTCCACCCGGGGCTTGAGCGGCTCGACGGCGGCAAGCATCTGCTGGAAGTCGGCCTGCCCCCACAGACCCGCGGCGATACTGGGGATATCCATCCAGGCCAGCGCCGAAGAGATATTCATCGCTTTGCCGGCACAGGTCAGGGTCTGCGAGTCGATTTTCTGATGTTCGCCCCAGACAAACCCATCGACCCGGCAGGTGACATCCCATGCAGGGCAGATACCGACGGTAATGATGGATTTAGGTTCGGCCATGGTTGTCCACCGTGTTCGTAATCGATTTCATGCAGTTGTTAACGGAAAACAGTCAAATTTGAGCAGAAAAGACCGAAATTGACAAGAAAAAATCGGTTTAAAGATGCAAAAAGTCGGGTGCCGGCGGCCGGCAGACGTTTTCAATTGAATCGAAGGGGTGAATTGAGTATAATTTTATCTGTATTTGTGCGGCATATCCAATAAAGAAGGTTTACGATAAAGCGGAGGGTAGTGTGAGACAGATAGGATTGTTCATAGGATGGGTGTTTTGCTGTGCGGCGTGGGCCGGGCCGGTCGAGCAATCGCAGGTAGAACTTGCGGCCCGCGGGTGGCTCAGGGTCAATCCTGCCCCGATGGAACAGTATTTAAGTCAGCAGGCCGGACAGATTAAATCCTATTCAGACCCAGAGGGTCGGATTCTCTATTACGTCGTCGAACTGGAACCGCAGGGGTTCGTGGTGCTTTCGTCGGATGATGCGATTGAGCCGGTGATTGCCTTTTCGGAGACGGGGCGGTTTGCAGATACGCCGAATAATCCGCTGGTGGTTCTGCTGCGGCAGGATATGCAGGAACGGCTTGCGTGCGTGCGTGCGGCGGCCTCGGCGGGGGATGCTGTTAACCGTTCAGCCATGAGCGAAGATACGCCAGCGGCCAATAAAGATTTATGGCGGCAATTGATTGGCTCTGCAGCGGCCACGGCTCAGGAGGGACAGATTCAGGCGGCCGGGATGACCTCGGTCAGTGATGTCCGTGTGGCGCCGCTGCTGCAGGTCAAATGGGGGCAGGACGAAGTGGACGGGCAGCCCTGTTATAATTACTATACGCCCAATCAATATCCGACGGGCTGCGTGGCGACGGCGATGGCGCAGTTGATGCGGCATTATGCATGGCCGACGGCGGGTATCGGGGTGCAATCGTTTAAGATTCATGTCAATGATGTAGAGCAGTATTGGAACACCCGAGGCGGCGATGGGGCGGGCGGTCCGTATAGCTGGAACGAGATGCCGTATGATCCACTGGCCGGGGGATTAACAGTGACCCAGCGGCAGGCCATCGGGGCGCTGTGTTACGATGCGGGCGTATCGGTCGGGATGGGCTATACGCCGACAGGTTCGGGTGCCGGCGTGGGGTCTGCCAATGATGCTCTGAAAAATACATTCGGATACAGCAACAGCGTTTTCAGCAACAGTTTCTCATCCGCCGGGGATGCGGGATTGTGGGGCATGGTCAACGCCGACCTGGATGCAGCACTGCCGGTGCTGCTGGGAATCAGCGGGCCGGGAGTAGGCCATGCCGTCGTGGTCGATGGATATGGCTATAACTCCGGCCTGATGTATCATCATTTGAATATGGGCTGGAGCGGGCTGGACGATGCCTGGTATCAATTGCCGAATTTCACCGCCGGTTATACGTTCAACGCGATGACCGACTGCGTCTATAATATCTATGTCGGCGGGACCGGCGAAATCATCAGCGGGCGGATTACCAGCATGGCCGGGCTGCCGCTGGAAGGGGTTACGGTAACGGCCTATCAGGGGGCAACTGCGGTCAAACAGACAACCACCAGCAGCCGGGGCGTTTTCGCCCTGAAAAATCTGGCGTCCAATACCTCTTTCCGTCTTTCGGCGGTCAAGAGCGGCTATGCCTTTGCGGATAAAACGGCCTCGACGGGCAAATCGCAGGACTGGAACGCGGCCAGCGGCAACGTCTGGGGGATTTCGTTTGTGGCGACCAATGCCACGCCGCCGACGGCCATGGATGCGACGGTGGATTGCACTTCGCTGAATCCCGTGACAATCGAGCTTGAGGCGCTGGACGACCACCAGCCCGGCCCGCCGGACAAATTGACGTATATCATTGTGTCGCTGCCGGAACATGGATTTTTGAGTCAGCCGGGCTATGGGACGATTACGACGGCGCCGTGGTCGCTGGCGGCGGATGCCGGCACGGTGGTCTATACGCCGTGTCCCTATTATGGCGGGCAGGATATTTTTACCTTTAAGGCCAACGACGGCGGTGTCAGTCCGACCGGCGGAGACTCCAATATCGCTGCGGTGACACTCAATGTCGATAATACCGTGACTGCCGGGTTCGGCACCGACAGCAATATTGGCACCAATACCATGATTAATACCACCTATTATGCGGCGCGGTCGCAGGCGCTGTATCTGAACAGCGATATTGGAGATTCGAAATATATCACGGACCTTGCGGTTTATTTTTTCTCCACGCCGATTACACTGGATGAATGGACCATTCGGATGCAGCATACGACGATGTCCTATTACGAAGATGTAGTGTCGGATTTCCTGACCACCGGCTGGTCCATGGTCTATCAGGGTGATGTGACAGTAACGGCGGATGGATGGTACAACTTCCATTTCCAGACGCCATTTCTGTATGACGGCGTAAACAATCTGCTGATTGATTTCAGTTTTAGCAATACAAAGATTTCGGGGGATACGGGATGGTATTTATTCCATGATGTGCAGGATTCGCGGGTCACGACCATCGTCACTGAGAACGCCCAGCATACCAGTCCGCTGACGTGGGATTTCTTGTATAATGGCGGTTATTATTATGGCGGCGGACGGCTGCCTTCGATTCAACTGATTGGTACACTGCCCATTGAAGCCATGGTCGGCGATTTTGATGCAAGCTGTGACGTGAAGCTGCCGGATTTGATGCTGTTGTCGGCGGCGTGGATGAGCCGGCAGGGCCAGGCCCATTATAATCCGGCTTGCGATATCTCGGTGCCGAAAAATCAGGCGGTGGACATCGGTGATCTGGCGGTGTTTGCAAATCACTGGATGGACGTGTATGCGTTCTGATTATTTGGGCGTTTCTTTTTTGGGCTGAGGCGGGACAAATTCCGGCTCATTGCGGGACGGCAGCCAGAGGGCCAGTTGGTCCTTGATGGGCCGATATTGTTCACGCGGGATCAGGTTGGTCCATTCGTTGGGATCGGCGATGTGGTCGTACAATTCTTCGCTGCCGTCGGAGTAGCGAATATAGCGGTAGCGGGAATCCCGGACGGCATGGTTGTTATAGCGGGCAGTCATCAAGACGGGGTAGTTCCATTCCTTATCAGGATTGTCCAGCAGCGGCACCAGGCTGCGTCCGTCGATGTCCTTGCGGGACGGGGTCTCCGCCAATTCCATCAGCGTGGCGTGAATATCCAGCAGGCTGACGGGCTGGCTGCACCGGCTGCCTTCACTGGTCAGGCCCGGCGCGACGACCATCAGCGGCGTATGCGTGGACGCTTCCCACAGTGTGTTTTTTTCAAGATGGTCTTTTTCGCCCAGATGAAAACCGTGGTCGCCGCACAGGACGATGATGGTGTTGTCTTTGTACGGGCCGGCTTCCAGGGCATCCAGAACCTGCCCGAGGCAGGCATCAGCAAAAGACACACTGGCCATATACCCCTGAATGGCGTTATTCCATAGCCCGTTATCTCGAATAAGGCGAAAGTCCGAGCCGCCGGCCAGTCGTCGCCCGGCCATCGGGATATCGTCGAGGTCGTCCCGGCGGTAGGGCGGGGTGACGATTTTGTCAGCCGGGTGCATATCGAAATAGGCAGTCGGCACATACCACGGCAAATGCGGACGAAAGAATCCGCAGGTCAGGAAAAAGGGCTTGTTGTGTTTTTCCTGCAGGAGTTTGCCGGCCAGTTGGGCGGTCTTCCAGTCTTCGGTTTTGCTGGCATCCACCTCCAGCGGCGCCCAGTCGATGGCAGAGTTATAATAAGAACTGCTGAATTTGCCGTTAAGTCGGTGGGCGTATTGTTTGTCCTTGGCCGGGGCGGGTGTGCCGCAGCGCTGCTGAAACATCACATCCCACGATTGCGGGTCGGCGAATTTGCCCTGCGGCAGATGAAAGACTTTGCCGCCGGTCAGTGTCTTATAGCCGTTTTTTTGCAGAAATTGCGGCAGAGTAAGGCGTTCTTTCAGGTCGGGTTTGTCCCGAAAACAGACATTATTTTCATAAATGCCGCTGCTGGAAGGACGCAGGCCGGTCATGATGGCGGTCCGGCCCGGATTGCACTGCGGGGCGGGACTGTAGGCATTTTCAAAAACGATACCCATTTGGGCCAGCCGCATCAGGTTGGGGGTTCTGGCCTGCGGGTGGCCCCCCAACGGTTCGATCCAGGTATTCAATTCGTCGATAAATATCATCAGGATATTCAGTTTTTTCGCAGGCGTGGCGGTAAACCGTCCCAGCATCTGGACATCACGGGCAGACTCCGGCATCGCCGCGGCAAATGCGCCCGCGGCACTCCATTTCAAAAAAGTTCTGCGATTCAGATTCGACGCCATACATCCCTCAACTGCTTGTCCTGTAATATAGATGTCTGCTGGGGAGGTAAATATACGGAAATCTGAGAAAAACGCCAGCATTTTATGGCTTTATGGCTCGGAAACCGGACTTGACAAAGCCGGATTTAGGGGGATAATGGCCGCCAGTTATGACTCAGGAAAAAAAGAAAAAGAAAAAAGGCAATGTCGTCACCGATTACCTGTTATATCTTTTTGTGCGGGTATTGACGGGGCTGTTTTATTGTTTCCCGGTGGAGGCAAATCTGCGGACGGCCTGCTGGATTGGCCGGATTATGTGGAAACGCTATCATCGCGGTCGCCAGCGCGCGCTGGACAACCTGCGTGCCAGTTTCCCGGACAAGGACGAGGCCTGGCTGGAAGAAACCGGCCGGCGGTCGTTTGAGCAGCTCGTGATGATGGTGATGGACGTGCTGTTTACGCCGCGGCTGGTGAAGCTGGAAACCTGGCCGACGATGTTCAGCTTCCGCAACATCGAGCGGATCAAGTGGATGATGAAAGAGGAAAAGGGCCTGCTGATGGTGACGGCCCATTACGGCAATTTCGAAATCATCGGCTACCTGATGAGCCTGTACGGCCTGAAGATTTACAGCATCGCCCGGCCGCTGGATAATCCGTTTATCAACCGCTGGCTGATGAGCGTCCGCGAGAGCAGGGGCCAGAAGATTATCTATAAAAAGGGCGCCGCCGAGATGATGGACCAGTTGGCCGCCGACGGGGCGACACTGTGCTTTATCGCCGACCAGGATGCGGGCAAGAAGGGCGTATTTGTCGATTTCTTCGGTCGCAAGGCCAGCACCTACAAGAGCATCGGCCTGGTGGCGATGCAGTACAATCTGCCGATTGTTATTGGCGGCTGCCGTCAGCATTACAAGAAATTTTTCTTCGAGATGGAGCCGACCCGGATTATCTACCCGCACGAATGGGCCGACAAGCCCGACCCGTTGCGGTGGGTGACGCAGGAATATACCAAAGCCATCGAGGATTTTATCCGCAAAGACCCGGCACAATACTGGTGGCTGCATCGCCGCTGGAAAAGCCGCCCCAAAGAAGAACGCCAGGCACTTGAGAGGACACAGAAAAATTAACAGAAGGAGCTTACGATGAATAATCAATCACCGGTGAAGATGGGGTTTCTATTGTTGGGGTCATTTATTCTGGCCTATCTTGGGGCCGAATATGTCCATGAATTATGCCATTACGGCGCCGCCCTGATCAGTGGAGGAGATCCATTCGGTATTGTAGTTGATCCGTTTGGCTGGTCGTATTGCTTCTCGAATTCGATTGAGCATCCTGTCTTTCACACGGCAGCCGGCGCGATTGGATCAAGTCTCATTGGAATCCTTTTCTTTATGCTGCTGATACGCTGGCCCAGACCTTTGTTGCTGCCGTTACTGTTGTTCGGGCCGATTTCCTTGATTAACAATGGGCAGTATTGGGCTGTTGATATTATCGAAGGAACCGGAATGGATGCCTGTCGTCTGGTGGAGATGGGGGTTCCTGCGTCAGTTCTTCTTGTCGCGGGAATTATACAATGCCTTATTGGTGTGGTATGCATGATTTGGCTGATGCGGATTATTGGATTGACCAATCAGCCGTTCGTAAAGCGGTTGATTATCATGGGAGTAGGGATCATTCCTTATGCTCTTTTCGGAGTGATTTGGAATTGGGCTCACGAGGTTGATATTTTGTGGTTATCCACGATGGGATGGATTTTGTTGTTTGCGGTCATTGCCGGTTATTTCCGGATTCGGGAGCCTGAGCCGTTTGAGGCGAAATGGCCGACAATCATTGCTTTTAATGTGGTTGGCATCGGGCTGGTGGTCGGGCTTCTGATGGTGATTTCATTCCCAAAATCATCGGCAGCTTCCTATCCGATTGAAACCTTTTCAATCCGACCGGAGTGTTTTCCCGATGTTCTGGTTTGCCATCCAATGGCGAAAGAACCGTTCTATCAGATAATGTCGAGAGATTCTAACCCAATTTACGCACTCGGTTATGCTTTGCCTCAAGAGGTGTCTCCCGAACAGGTGAGAGCTGACTTGGATACTCTTTTGACACAACATGGATATGTCCGGCTGGCTTATTCGCTCGATGATCCCAATGAGCCGCGGGATGATCGATGGGAAGAAGAAACCTTTCAGCGTGGAATGCAAACCCTATGCATGAAAAGCTATAAACAATTTTGGGTACGATTGCTCCCGGAGGTTTCCAGTGTCTTTGTAGGTGTTCGGTATGTCGGGAACAAAGGTGTATTTGATGACAACAGCGTGCTTGCAAGTGCCTATACTATTTCCAATATTGACAAGGTGCTGCACTATGCCGACATGCACCCGGACGCGTTTAATTTAATCGATCTGGATTGGCTCAGGATGCAGGCGGTTTTTAAACCCAACCGACTTCCGCCTTCGATAATGACAGAGAATGACTAAATAGTTCTTTCTTAAAGGATTATCCACAGGATTTGAAGCTCGTCTTGACTTTTCACGCAAATCTTGTATTATCAATCAGTTAAAATCTCTAAAGTCCTTTACTGGAGTAGATTTATGACCAAGCAGGAAAAAAGCTGGCAGCATCGGCTGGATGGTTCGACGGATGAACTGGCGGTGGATTTTGTGGAGTCGCTGTCGTACGACTGGCGGCTGTATCAATATGATATCGTCGGTTCGATTGCCCATGCGCGGATGCTGGCGGCCCAGAAGATAATCACCAAAGCGGAATTTGAGGCGATTCAGGCCGGACTGGTCGAGATTTCCGAACAGATTGCCGCCGGCAAGTTCGCCTTCGACAAGACCCAGGAAGATATCCACATGGCCGTCGAGTCGGCCCTGATCAAAAAAATCGGCGACCCTGGCCGCAAGCTCCACACCGGCCGCAGCCGCAACGACCAGGTTGCCACCGATATCCGCCTGTGGATGCGGGATGAAATCGAGGCGATCCAGAGCTACATTGTCCAGTTGCAGCGGGCCTTTGTCACGCTGGCCGCCAAATACACCGAAGCCATCATGCCTGCTTATACCCATCTGCAGCGGGCCCAGCCGGTCAGTATCGCTGCTTATCTGCTGAGCTTTGTGGAGCAGTTGGCGCGGGATTATACCCGTCTGGCCGACTGCCGCAGGCGGCTTAATGTCTGTCCGCTGGGCAGCGGGGCGGTGGCGGGGACGACCCTGCCGCTGGATCGGCAGCAGACGGCCCGCGACCTGGGCTTTGCCGACATCACGTATAACAGTATCGACGCCGTGGCGGATCGCGATTTCTGTGCGGAGTTTATCTTCTGCGGGTCGCTGATCGCCGCCCACCTGTCGCGGCTGGCGGAGGACTGGATTCTCTATACCGCGTCGGAGTTTTCGTTCATCCGCACCGCCGATGCGTATTGCACCAGTTCCAGCATGATGCCGCAGAAGCGCAACCCCGATATGCTGGAACTGATTCGTGGCAAGACCGGCTCGGTCTACGGCGCCCTGATGGCGATGCTGACGATTCTCAAGGCCCAGCCTTCGACCTACAACCGCGACCTGCAGGAAGACAAACTGCACGTGTTCAAGGCCGCGGATGTGGTCAGCCAGTGCCTGCGGATGGCCGAGGCAATTGTTTCGCATACGACGTTCAACACCGACCGGATTGCCGCCGGGCTGGATCGCGGCTTTCTCGACGCGACGGCGCTGGCCGAGTATCTGGTCCGCAAGGGCATTCCTTTCCGTCAGGCTCATGGTGTTGTCGGCGGACTGGTGGCCCTGTGCGAAAAAGAGGGCAAGGAAAAGCTGGCGGATCTGTCGCTGGCACAGTTTCAGGCCGCCTGCGATAAAATCGAGCAGGATGTCTATCAGACGCTCAACCCCGCCGGTGTCTGCCAATCCTACCAGACCGAAGGCTCCGGCGGCTGCGCCTCGGCGATGTCGCAGGTCAAATATTGGGGGGAGAGACTAAAGAAGTTATAATCAAGGATATAAGAATACAAGGATACAGGGATTCAGGAATAAACGAAGGAGCAATGAATGAATAATCCGGCGAAGAATTTTGAGGATTTGTTTGTGTGGCAAAAAGCTCATCAACTTGTGCTTGGAATATACAAGATTACTAAAAGTTTCCCCCGAGAAGAATTGTTTGGAATCGTATCACAGGTGCGACGGTCTGCTGTCTCCGTACCGGCTAATATAGCTGAAGGATTCAGAAAAAGAACAAAAGCAGAGAAACAGCGTTACCTCACGATTGCTCATGGTTCCCTGGAAGAAACCCGTTATTATTTAGTGCTGTCTCGCGATTTAGGATATTGCCAGCCTTCCGAGTTAATAAAGCTGCTGGAAGAGGTCAGTAAGTTGTTAACATTGTATTTCAGGAAAGTCATTGCACCGAATTAACATGTATCCTTGTATCCGTGTATCCTTATATTCTTAAACGTATGCCAAAAGAAGACAACATTACCGCCTGGTTCGCTGCTCAGAGCAAAATCGACCCCGCCCGCTTTCCCATCGGCATAGGCGACGACATGGCGCAGGTGGCACTGGATGGCGGGGCCTCGGTGCTGATTACGACCGATATGCTGCTGGACGGCGTGCATTTTGACCTGCGGACGGCGACGCTCGAGCAGGTCGGCTATAAATCGATGGCCGCCAGCCTGAGCGATTGTGCGGCGATGGCAACGATTCCCCTGTGTGCGGTCTGTGCAGTTGGCCTGCCCAAAGGCTTCAGCCAGCAGGAATTGAAAGCCCTGCACGCCGGCCTGATTCGGGCGGGGAGGATGTTTGACTGCGAATTGATCGGCGGCGATATCACCGTCTGGGCCGAACCGTCCCAGCGGCTGGCGGTCAATGTCACGATGCTCAGTAAACCGACCGCATGGCATCCCCCCGTGCGGCGAAACGGGGCAAAGCCGGGAGACTTTATCTGCGTCTCCGGCCCGCTGGGCGGTTCGCTGGCCGGCAAACACCTGTCGTTTGTGCCGCGGGTGCAGTTGGCTTACGAGATGACCCGGCTGGCCCGCATTCACGCGATGATGGATTTATCCGATGGCCTGAGTACCGACCTGAACCGGATTTGTACACAAAGCCGGGTCGGAGCCTTGATTGAGGCCGCCCGCGTGCCGATCTCCGATGCCGCCCGACAATCCGCCGACCCGCTGGCGGCGGCCTTAAACGACGGCGAGGATTTCGAATTGCTCTTTACCGTCGCCCCCGACCAATGGCAAAAATTGCAACCCCTCAGCGAACTCATCCGCGTGGGAACTGTGACCGACTCCGGCCGGATGGAATTGCAGCAGCCCGACGGCCGCATCGTCCTGCTGGAGCCCAAAGGCTTTGATCATTTGTGAACAACAAGAATATAAGAATACAGGAATACAAAAATACAGATAGCAATGGAAAAGATCATTGAAATCATCACCAACTCGGCAAAGGAGACCATCGAACTGGGCAGGAAGCTGGCCTCGGCCCTGCATGGCGGGGAGGTGGTTGCTCTCATTGGCGACCTCGGCAGCGGCAAGACCCACCTGATTAAAGGCATTGCCATCGGCCTGAATGCCCCCGACCCGACCAAAGTATGCAGCCCGACGTTTGTGCTGGTCAATGAATACACCGCCGGAGACGGCGACCTGACCCTGTACCATATTGACGCCTACCGCCTCAACAGCCTGCGGGAGTTTGAATTGCTGGGCTTTGAGGACTTCTGCCGGCCCGATGCGATTGTGCTGGTCGAGTGGGCCGATAAAGTCCTGCCGGCCCTGTCCGGCCTGAACCTGCTGCGGATTGAACTGTCCCATACCGGCCAGGACCAGCGCCGTATACGCATCGTCAACCCGACGGAGAATATGAAACAAAGTATGCAGCGACTGTCTTGATAATCAAGCATTTTTTAGCCCATTTGGTTGCCACGGTTGATTATTTTTGAGCATGGTATTCATGATACACAGGAGTTTTCTCATGGTTGCGATGAGGGCGACCATTTT
>Ga0228536_1002294_pt1 | contig 11830 bp, 9 predicted proteins | sample SJ1Smetagenome_FD_168611 | JGI IMG/M metagenome (GOLD analysis project Ga0228536, IMG submission 168611) | Enriched culture of PCE-dechlorinating microbial communities from Ithaca, New York, USA - SJ1.S | ecosystem: Engineered > Modeled > Simulated communities (microbial... > Unclassified... | reverse complement strand
CTGCGGGATCGTGCTGCTCAAGCCGTACGTCGAGTACTACGCCGAGTACTCAGATAGGGTGGGTGAGCTGCTCGAGGAGTTCCCGCTGGGCGAGCCGATAGTGGGTGAAAGCGCCCAGAAGGCGTTCATCGCGCTCTTCGGCGCGGTCCTGCGGTTGCAGAACATCCTGACGGCCTTCGACGACTTCGCCGGGAGCGAACTGCTCTCCGAGCGCCAGGCGCAGGACTACCGCAGCGTGTATCTCGATCTGTACGCCGAGTACCGGGGGCGGACCGAGAAGGAGTCGATCAACGACGACATCGTCTTTGAGATCGAGCTCATCAAACAGGTCGAGATCAACGTGGACTACATCCTCATGCTGGTGGAGAAGTGGCGCGCCGCACATGGCGATGGCACCGACACCGAGATCCGCGCATCGATCACTCGCGCGATCGATGCCAGCCCGAGCCTGCGCAACAAGAAGGACCTCATCGAGGCGTTCGTGGACTCGGTCACCGTGAGCGGCGATATCGACGAGGAGTGGCAGGCATTCATACTCGTCCGGCGTGAGGCCGAGCTCGCCGCCATCATCGAATCCGAGAACCTACGGCCCGAGGAAACCCGCGCGTTCATCGAGACCGCATTCCGCGACGGCGCGATACGCACCACGGGAACGGCGATCACCAAGGTGCTGCCGTCGGCATCACGCTTCTCTCCCGATGGCGGTCATGGCGAGAAGAAGCGGCGTGTGCTCGCGAAGCTTGGCGAGTTCTTCGAGCGGTTCTTCGGTCTCGGGGTGGGCGCGGGCATCGACTAGAATGGCTCTGAGCGATGTTGTCCAGGTGAGGAGTCATGTATGGAACCGAGGATCGCCGAGGTCGCAGGCAGGATCCGCGCGTTGCGCGAGGACATGGACCTCACCATGCAGGAGATGGCCGACGCCACTGGCCGCAACGTGGCCGAGTACGCCGCGATGGAGTCCGGTGAGGCGGACCTCTCGTTCACGTTCCTCTACCGCGCCGCCGAGCGTTTCGGCGTTGACATGATCGAGCTGCTGACCGGAGAGAACCCGCACCTCACGGGCTACTCGGTGGTGCGCTCGGGCGAGGGGCTCGCCATCAAGCGCCGTGAGGGCTTCGAGTACCGTCACGTCGCCCCCACATTCAAGGACAAGCGGGCCGAGCCGTTCATGGTGACCGCGCCGTACATCCCCGGTGCCGAGGATGAGCCCATTCATCTCTCGCACCACGCGGGCCAGGAGATCGATCACGTGATCAGCGGACGGCTCCGCTTCGCTTTCGAGGACCACGTCGAAGACCTCGGCCCCGGCGACACCGTCTACTACGACTCCGGCCGCGGGCACGGCATGATCGCGATCGGCGGCGAGCCCTGCACGTTCCTGGCCGTCGTGCTCCACGACGAGACCGAGCGCTGAACCGCCCCTGCCGGTATCGGCACCCACCGAGAAGGGCCCGCTATGCGAGACATCAACCTCCGTTACGTCGAGGAGACGTTCGATGAGAACGGCATCCTCTCCCGCTTCGGCCTTCACTACCCGGACGACTTCAACTTCGGCTACGACATCGCCGACGACATCGCGAATGCCGAGCCCGACCGGCGCGCGATGGTGTGGTGCAATCCCGAGGGCGAGGAGCACACCTTCACCTTCGGCGACATGAAGCGCTGGAGCGACAAGACCGCCAACTACCTCGCCTCGCTCGGCATCGGCCGCGGCGACATGGTGATGGTCATCCTGCGCCGCCACTACCAGTTCTGGTTCGTGGCCACCGCGCTCCACAAGATCGGCGCCGTGATGATCCCCGCTACCTTCATGCTCAAGGAGCACGACCTCACGTACCGCCTCCAGAGCGCGGGCGTCAAAGCGCTCATCTGTACCTCGGCGGGCGATATCGCTGCCACCGCCGACGCGGTCGCTGCCGAGTGCCCCACGCTCGAGACGCGCATCCTCGTCAACGGCGGCGGCGGTGGCATGTTCGCCGGACAGGAGACCGATGCGGAGGGCAACCGCATCGGTGCCGCGCTCTCGGGCCCCGACGGCATCTGCACGCTTGGGGCCACCCGCAGCGGCTGGCACGACTTCAACACCGGCGTGCGCGAGGCATCCGCGAGCTGGGAGCGCGTCCCCACGCTCGCGGCCGACCCCTTCTTGCTGTACTTCTCCTCGGGCACCTCGGGCAACGCCAAGATGGTGCTCCACGACAGCGGCTACGCGCTCGCGCACACGGTCACGGCCAAGCACTGGCACAACGTGGTGAGCGACGGCGGCATCCACTTCACGATCGCGGACACCGGCTGGGGCAAGGCCGTATGGGGCAAGTACTACGGCCAGTGGATCATGGAGGCGTGCGTCTTCACGTACGACTTCGACCGGTTCGATCCCGCCGAGATCCTCGGCCTCATCGAGAAGTACCGCATCTCCACACTGTGCTGCCCGCCCACGATGTACCGCCTCATGATGCAGGCTGGCGTGGACGGCTACGACCTCACCTGCCTCTCCTACTGCACCACCGCCGGCGAGGCGCTCAACCCAGACCTCTTCGACGGCTGGCGCGAGCACACCGGGCTCCCGCTGGTGGAGGGCTTTGGTCAGACCGAGTCCACGCTCCTCGTGTTCAACTCCATCGGCATGACGCCCAAGCCGGGCTCAATGGGCAAGCCCTCACCGCACTTCGGCGTGCAGATCCAGGACGACTCCGGCGCCGAGTGCCCGCCGGGCACCACGGGTGAGGTCGTCGTGAAGATCGACCCGCGCCCCGACGGCATCTTGCTCGAGTACTTCCGCGACGAGAAGCGCACCGCCGAGGCGATGCACGACGGCTGGTACCACACGGGTGATACCGCGTGGGCGGACGAAGACGGCCACTACTGGTACGTGGGTCGCAACGACGACGTCATCAAGAGTTCCGGCTACCGCATCGGCCCGTTCGAGGTGGAGAGCGTGCTCCTCGAGCACGACGCGGTGCGCGAGTGCGCCGTCACGGGCGTGCCGGACCCGGTACGCGGCCATGCCGTGAAAGCGACGATCGTGCTGCAGGACGGCTATGCCGGAGGCGAGGAGCTCGTGCGCGAGCTCCAGACCTGGGTGAAGAAGCGAACCGCACCGTACAAGTACCCGCGTATCATCGACTTCACAGACGCGCTCCCCAAGACGGTCAACGGCAAGATCCGTCGCGCGGCGATCCGGGACAACGACGCGGGCAACCGCGAGGAGTAGCCGCTGGACCAGCGGCGCCGCCGCCGCTGACAGACACGAGCATGGAGGCCATCCCCCGAGGGTGGTAGAATCCCCTACGCGCCCTCTTAGCTCAGGGGATAGAGCACAGGTTTCCTAAACCTGGTGTCGGAGGTTCGAATCCTCCAGGGGGCACCATAGCGAGAATCGAAGGAGCGGGTCGTCCGCTCCTTCTGCCTTTCCCGGGCAGAAGGGCCCACATCCTCAACGACCCGGCAGGAATCCCCGCAGCGGAGTGCGAATAACGTGGTGGTGAGGTGTGTCCGCATCGAGGGGACGGCTATGCCCGCAGACAAGGATCGGCGCTGCTTCTCGCACATCCGGGCGTTCATGGCGGGGACCCGGGAGGGGATGATCGCGATCTCTCCCGACCGCACCGTGCGCATGCTCAACGAGCCTGCCGCCGGGATGCTCGAGGTGACCCGGAACGAGTGCGTCGGTTCACCAGCCGAGGCGCTGGGCGTGCTTGAACTGACACAGAGCGTGGAGACCGCGCTCGCCGAGAAGAAGATAGTCAAAGGCAGCTTCGAGCGCAGGAACCGCTGCTACTCGTTCACGATCACGCCGTATGAAGACGCGGACGCCACCGGCGCAGTCCTCAGCCTCCGAGACGATACCGAGATCCTCGCGGCGCAGAAGCGGTCGGAGGCGATCCTCCTCTCCACCAGCGACGGCATCCTCGTCTTCGACGCGGACGACCGTGTGACGTTCGTGAACCCCGCCGCCGAGACGCTCCTGGGCAAGGGCGCGGAGGAGCTCGTGGGACTCGTCACGGACATCTGGACGATCTTCGGCCTGGCTACAGATCCTGAGGGGCGCGTGCAGGAAACAGGCACGCAGGCCCGCGAGGTCCGCATGGAGGAGCCCGAGCACCGCATCGTGGATGTCCGCGTCGATCCGGTGTTCGACGACCGCCAGACCTACCTCGGCTCGGTCAGCACCATCCGGGACGTCACGGTCGAGCGCGAAGCGATGCAGATGAAGAACGAGTTCGTCTCGACGGTTTCGCATGAACTCCGCACCCCGCTCACATCGATCAAGGGCTACATCGACCTGATCCTCGATGGCGAGGCCGGTGAGGTCAACGAGATCCAGCACGAGTTCCTCTCGATCGTGAAGGAGAACTCCGACAGGCTCGTCGAGCTCATCAACGACATGCTCGACATATCCCGCATCGAAAGCGGGCGCATCGTCCTCAAGGTGCAGCCGCTCGATGTGGCCGAGCGGATCGCGGGCGCCGTCAACACCTTCAAAGCCGTCACCGACCAGCAGGGCCGCACGATCCACGTCGAGATCCCCGGCGATCTCCCCAAGGCCGCCGGCGACCCCGATCGTGTGGGACAGGTGCTCATCAACTTCATCAGCAATGCCATCAAGTACTCGCCTCAGGGCGGCGACGTCTTCGTCAGGGCGGAGCTTGCGGACGACCGGGTCAGGGTAGGCATCAGCGATGAGGGCATCGGGATCTCGCCCGAAGACCAGGCGCGGCTCTTCACCAAGTTCTACCGGGTGGACTCGTCGCTCACCCGCGAGATAGGCGGCACCGGACTCGGCCTCTCCATCTGCAAGAGCATCATCGAGCTCCTCGGCGGAGAGGTCGGCGTTGAGAGCGAGCCCGGATCCGGATCGACCTTCTGGTTCACCCTTCCGCTCGCCTCTGATCGGCACGTGCGGACCCCTTCGCTCGAGGGACCGCTCGGCTCACCCGGAGGACGCATCCTGGTGGTGGACGACAACAGCGACGTGGCCAACCTGATCGCAACGTACCTTTCGCGCCGAGGATACGAGGTCGTCAAAGCGTTCAATGCCAGCGAGGCGCGGGAGCTCGCACTCGAACTCGAACCCCGAGTGATCACACTCGACGTGATGGTGGATGAGGGCGCTGGCTTCGGATTGCTCGAAGAGCTCAAGGCCGACCCCCGAACGCGCGACATCCCCGTGGTGGTGCTCTCGATCATCTGCGACCAGGGCAGGAGCGAGCGCAGCGGATGCACCGACTACCTCGAGAAGCCGATCGACAAGAACCGCCTGATCAGCGTCATCGACGGCTTGGTGGGCTCTATCGCCTCGCCGGTGGTGCTCGTGACCGACGATGATCACAGCATCGTGGAGCTGCTGACCCGCACGCTCAAGCAGCGAGGATACGCGGTCATGGCCGCGTACGACGGCAAAGAGGCGATGGCGGCCGTGGCGCGAAAGCGCCCCGACGCGATCCTTCTCGACATCCGCATGCCGGTGATGGACGGCTACGAGGTCCTGGAGGCGCTCAAGACGAACCCTGAGACCCGCGACATTCCCGTGGTCATCATGTCCGCGTATCAGATCGACCGCGACCGCGCCAGCGTTCTCGACCTTGCCACGCAGCTCATCGGCAAGCCGTTCGATGTCGAGGAGTTCGTGGCCCATATCGAGGAAGTCATCTCCGAGAGCGAGCCCGCTCCGGCCTCCGTCGGGGAGGGCGAATCATGAGTCGCATCCTCATCGCCGACGACGAGCCGCACATCCGCAAGCTTGTCTCGTTCACCCTCGGGAATCGCGGGTATGAGGTCCTGCAGGCCGAGGACGGCGGTCAGGCGTTGGAGATGGCGAGGGCCGAACAGCCCGACCTGATCCTGCTCGACGTGATGATGCCGGTGATGACCGGGTATGACGTACTCGACAAGCTCAAGGCCGACGAGCAGACCGCCGCGATCCCGGTGATCATGCTCTCGGCCAAGAGTCAGCGCACTGAAGTGGAAGAGGGGCTCACGCGCGGCGCCGAGCAGTACATCTGCAAGCCGTTCACGCCCAGGGACCTGGTTCAGCAGGTCAGCGAACTGCTCGATACCGAGGGGAAGGAACCATCGTGAACAAGAAGGTCCTGGTCGTCGATGATGAATCTTCGATCCGCAAGCTTCTGTCTGTCGCACTCGGCAACCGCGGGTTCGAGGTCATAGAGGCGGAGGATGGCATGGTTGCGCTCGCCGCCATCAAGGCCCACAACCCCGACCTGGTCGTGCTCGATGTGATGATGCCGGGCATGACCGGACATGAGGTGCACGAACGGCTGCGCAGCCGTCCTGAGACCAAGGAGCTGCCCGTGCTGTTCCTGTCGGCGGCCGGCACATTCGAGGAGCAGCATCGCAGCATCGCGGCCGACCCGTTCGCCGACTACCTCCCCAAGCCGTTCAAGCCGTCCGAGGTGGTCGACCACATCGACGCGATGCTCGATCCGGCCAAGCGCGCCGAGTTCGAGCGCGAGCGTGGCCGTCGCGAGGCGAAGCTGTCCAAGATCGTCGAGATCATGCATCGCGACCGCGACTGAGAAGCGTCACGAACCAGACCCTCCGCCGTCGCGATTAAGGGGCATCGGGACGATGGCACAACGGCTCATACTCACGGCCGACGACAACATGCAGATCCGCATGCTTGTGAAGGCCGCACTCCGTTCACTCGGCCATGACCTCATCGAGGCCGTTGACGGAGAGCAAGCGCTCGAGATGGCGATCGAGCACCGGCCCGACCTGGTGCTGCTCGACGTGACCATGCCCAAGCTCGACGGGTGGGAGGTCCTTCACTTCATGCGGCAGCGCCCGGAGACCGCCGAGGTGCCCGTGATGATGCTCACCACCGCCGCGCAAGGAAGCGATCTTGCTCACGCGGAAGCACTGGGCTGCAACGGCTACCTTACCAAGCCGTTCACGCCGACCGATCTGCGGCAGCGGGTGGAGCAGCTGCTGAGCGGCTGAGCCCCGATCAGCGGCCGATATCGAGCGCTCCGCCACGAGCAGCGACAGCGCCCCGCCACCCAAGAGGACACCGAGCGTGATTGCGCCGGGCTCCACGTTCTCGAACGCGGGCCCGCCGTCCCCGGCAGCGCCCCTTTCGGTCTGTGGATCAGAGCGGGCAGACCGAGCGGCGAAGCCTGATCTCGTCCCGCACGGGGATGCCGGAGAAGCCGGGCTCGGCCGAGCCGTAGCGGTCGGCGAGCAGCCCGCGAGCCACCGAGTCGATGACGAACCCGTGGCGCTGGTAGAACGAGAACGACGGAACATCATCGTTGCTGATGGCGGCCTTCACCGCGGGGAGGCTGCGGCTCGCCGCAAGCTCGACCGCGACCTTCACGAGCGCCCGGCCAATGCCATGTCCCTGGAACTCCGGATACACGCTGAGCAGGACGATTGCAAGGTCGCCGCCGTCAACCGCAAGCGACGCCAGGCCGGCGAACCGGCCATCAGAGACAGCGATGAGGTTCTCCTGGGCCAGCACGTCGAACGAGCGCCCGAACGCGTCGACGTCGGTCTCGCCGAGCGCCTGGTCGCAGATGTCCTCGATGTCACGCCGGTCATCACGGGTGGCCGGTCGCACGCTCACCTCGACGTCGTCGCCCTCACGACGGTGGTCATCGCACGTCACCGCAAGACGCGCGCTGGTGAGCGGGAGCTCCTTCCCGCACTGCGCGCAGCGATACTGCGGGTACGGGGTCTGTGGTGAGTCGATCACGGTGAAGCTCCTTCGGCGGTGCAGGGACGCGTTGAACGGTTGCCAGTATAGCCCGACCCCGGACCGTTGCAGCATCGGTGCTCGGCGAGTGGTGCGGTGCGTCGGCAAGCGGACGCATCTGAAGCAGCGCGATCACCGTACCGCGACCATCCCCTACAATGGAGGCGCCGAGCGAAAGGACCCCGATGGCCCCCAACGTGCCCTCCCTCACCACCGATCCCCGCGCCGCAGACGCGCTCTCACGCGTGCGCGTGCTGTACACTGACCTCGACGGCACGCTCGTGGCCAAGGGCGGCAGCGTGCTCGCCGATGCCTCCGCGGCGCCGAGCCTGGTGGTGGCCGAACAGATCGTGGAGCTCAACCGCGCGGGGCTCAAGGTGGTGCCGATCTCGGGCAGGGGCCGCATCCAGCTTCGAGAGCTCACCCAGCTGCTTGGGTGGGACGGCTACATTGCCGAGGCCGGCGGCATCATCGTGCACGGGACCGGCCTCGACTTCTCGGACCGGGTGGACCTCGGCGAGTGGCCCGACGACGCCATCCCCGAGGGGGTCACACCCTTCGAAGCGATCAACGACGTGCGCGCCGCCGAGACGCTCATGGAGGCGTTCCCGGGACGGATCGAACACTACGCTCCGTGGCAGCTCGACCGCGAGGTCTCCCTGCTGCTGCGCGGCTGTCTCGACACCGCCGAGGGGCAGGCGGTCCTCGACGCGCTCCCGCTGCCACTCGACCTCGTGGACAACGGCATGCTGCGCAGTTACGGAACGCTCACCTGCCGCGACATGCCGCCGCACGCGTACCATGTGGTGCCGCGTGGCGTCTCCAAGGCGCGCGCGATCGAGCTCGACCTCGCCTGGCGTGGCCTCGCTCGCGATCAGGCCGCGGCGATCGGCGACTCGGCGACCGATCTGCAGATGGCCGACGCGGTGGGCGTGATGGCGCTCGTGGCCAACGCCTTTGGCAGCAACGGGGTCACCAGCGGCCTTGCAGGCACGCCGCGCGATAACGTGTGGCGCACCGAGGGCGAGCGCACCGAGGGCTGGGCCGAGTTCGCGCGCGCCTGGTTGGCGGCCGCCCGGTAGGGTCCGTGCACGGAGCTACCCCGATACCGGCGGGCGGGTATGGGTGAACAGGCCCTCCCCGGTCTTGCGTCCAAGCTTGCCCTCCTGCACCAGTTGCTTCAGGAGCGGTCTCGGGGCGTACGCTTCATCGCCGAGCCGGCCGTACAGGTCATCCATGATGTTCGTCACCACATCAAGGCCGATCAGGTCAGCCAGCGCGAGCGGTCCCATCGGATGATTCAGGCCGAGCATGACCGCTTCGTCGATCGCTTCCGCCGGAGCTATCCCGTCCTCCAGGGCGCGGACGGCCTCATTCAGCAGCGGCATGAGCACGCAGTTGACCACGAAGCCGGGTCCGGCAGCAACCGGGATGGAGGTCTTGCCCAGCGACTCCGCGAACTGCACCAGCATGGATTCGACCGCGTCGTCGGTCTGTGGGCCGCGGACGACCTCCACCAATCGCATCCGCATAGGCGGATTGAAGAAGTGAAGACCTCCGAATCGCTGCGGCCGGCGCATCCCCAGCGACATCGCGTCCAGGGGCAGCGAGGACGTGTTGGTGGCTATGATGCACTCCTCGCCTACCACCTCCTCGATGCGCCTGATGATGTCCTGCTTGGGCTCAAGCTCCTCCACGATCGCTTCGATCACGATGTCGCACTCTGCCAGGGCGGTCGTTGAACCCGACATGACGAGTCTGCCAAGGGCTTCGCCCGTTTGATTCTCGTCCATGGCCTTGGCGAGCCGTTCGACGACCTTCTCGCGTGATGCATCGAGTCGCTCAAGGGATCGCCCCACCCAAACGACCCGATGACCGCGCGAGAGCATGAGCTCGACGAGACCGCGCGCCATCACCCCGGAGCCGACAATGCCGACCGCCTGTATGCATCCGGCCGGGGCGGCAGCGTCCTCTGTCAGCGTGTCACCCACGGACACAGCGCGAGACGACTTCGCCACGCAACGATGACCATCTTCGGCCTCTGCGAGCACACACCAGTAAGGAACGTCTCCATGGCCGATGGAGGGCGTGGCAACTTCGGTGACAGCCAACGCTACGCGGCGACTCACGCGCAGCGGTTCCAGCATGCTTCCACACGACGTGCACACCGCAAGGTCGTACGCATACGTCAACCCGCAGGTGGAGCATGAACCTCCGCTGCTCACATCGACCTCCTCAGAACATGGACAGCGCACGTCCCTCCGACGCCACCAACGTTGTGAGTCACCACGTATGTCGGATCGACGACTTGCCGGTCCCCCGCCATTCCGCGGAGCTGCGTGACGGCCTCGTATATCTGTCCCACGCCCGTCGCCCCGATCGCATGTCCGCCGGCCTTGAGTCCCCCGCTGGGATTCACTGGCGTCCGGCCGCCGATCTCTGTATCGCCTGTGCGGATCAGCTTCACGGCCTCACCGGGTGTGGCGATCCCCAGGTCTTCCATCGCAATGATCTCCGCGATGGTGAAGCAGTCATGCACCTCGGCCATATCGATATCCGAAGCCGTGATGCCCGCCTCAGAGTACGCCGCTGCCGCTGCCTCTCGGGCGGCCGGAAAGGTCGTACAGTCGGCCCGCTGAGCCAGTGAGATGACATCGCTTCGAACGGCACTACCGGCGATCGGGATGCTGTGGTCGCCAAGCGGCTTGGATGAGAGGATCACCGCCGCGGCTCCGTCCGAGACGGGGCAGCAATCGAACAAGCGGAGCGGCGAGGCGACCATCACACCCGCGTCGATGTCAGCTTGCGTCACCTTCTTGTGGTGGAAGTGCGCCTTTGGATTCTTGGTCGCATTGGCGTGGTTCTTCAGGCTGATCAACTCGAGGTCTCTGGTCCGTGTCCCATACCGCGCCATGTGCTGCTGCGCAACCAGTGCGTATGTAGCGGGGAAGTTGAGACCCTCGGCCTGGTCTAGGATCACATCTCCGGCCATCCCGATGTTCAGGGTCAGTTCAGCCCCGGGTAGACCAGAGAGACGCTCAACGCCCACGACCAGTATGGGATCGTACGTCGCAAGCAGTCGGACTGCCTGATGGACTGCGACTCCGCCGGATGCGCATGCGGCTTCAACCCTCCAGCCCGGCATTCTCGTGCCAGGCATGAGACCGGCGATCACGGCGTTCAAGTGCAACTGATGCTCGTTGGGGCCGCCGAGGAAGCTCGCCACGATGAAGGCCCTGAGGGTCGTCGGGGACGAGTCCTGCGTCAGCGAGCGCGCCCATGATGGCCTCTTGCGCCAGGCGAGGCAGACCGTACGATGACGGTCCAAAACGCGTCTTGGTCGCACCGATCACATATGCAGGCATAGAATCTCCGTTCGGTTGCAGCCCAGAACCACGCCGATTGATTCCACCGCTCCTCGGATTGGAGATGTTCTGCGCATCGGGGACTCCTCTCAGAGCCGGGCTGAACACCACGACCGGAGAGCGAGACCCGCCTCGTGTCAGAGCTCCCCAGGGATGCGGACGCCGCCACATCCGACTCTCGGCTATTGCCGTTTGCCCAGGTCATGCCTACAATGCAGGTGCACCGCGCTGCGGTGCGTTGACAACGACTGAGAGCGCTCCATCTGTTACGGTGCGGCTCCTGTTCGAACACAGGCCACTGCCCGGAAATGTCGAGAGACGCCAATGGGTAGAACAGCCCTCCCCGGCTTAAGGGGACGGCTAACGTGGCTGGGACTGCAAAGGCGGGCGTGCCCGCCGCACGGCACAGCCGTGCGCCCTACGTCGGACAGTGCCAAATCCGCAGACGAGGGACGGAGCCACGAAGCGGACAGCGGATGCTGCCGTTTCATTCGCGGCGCACGCCGCGCACCGGGCCCCCGTCGAAGCCGATGTGGGGCTCGTATTCGTTGTTGGACCTGCTGCCCAGAGAAACGGACCTCAGTGACACCATCAAGTCCCTAGGTCCCGGCTCCCGCTGATCGTACGTGGGGTCCGGGACCCCCGTCACGATCGACCTGCCGGTGCCTGCGCCGGGAGGAGGGAGCCATATGTTCTACCTGACCCAGATGCTGGGCAAGCCGGTTGTGGACGCAGCCGGCGAGATCATCGG
>Ga0228536_1002293_pt1 | contig 11835 bp, 10 predicted proteins | sample SJ1Smetagenome_FD_168611 | JGI IMG/M metagenome (GOLD analysis project Ga0228536, IMG submission 168611) | Enriched culture of PCE-dechlorinating microbial communities from Ithaca, New York, USA - SJ1.S | ecosystem: Engineered > Modeled > Simulated communities (microbial... > Unclassified... | reverse complement strand
AAGATTCTGATATTATTAAATGTATATAAATATGAAAAGCTATGACGGGAAGAGTAAATTGATTTAAGTAAGCAAAGAGAGAGAAACAATAGCTGAAAGTTTCTTCTTACTTAGCAATTGAAAACCACCCCTGAGCTAACCTTTAAAGAGGATTCGCAAATTAGCGTTAATGAAAATGAGTATTAATTAGGGTGGAACCACGGTCTTTCGTCCCTACAGCAATGTAGGAGCGAAAGACTATTTTTTTAGGAGGGATAAAATGATAAAAGTAACATTGCCTGACGGCAGCATAAGAGAATATAATGAGGGAGTAGAAATATTAGAGGTAGTAGAAGACATATCAAAACCGTTAGCAAGAGAAGCATTAGGTGCAGTAGTGAATGGTAAGATTATGGGATTGCAAGATAAGTTAAATGAAGACTGTGATCTTAGAGTAGTAAAATTTGAAGATCCTGAAGGCAAAAAAATATTTTGGCATACAACTTCTCATATAATGGCGTTCGCAATTCAAAGGCTTTTTCCTGATGTGAAATTTGCTATTGGGCCAGCAATTGAAAATGGTTTTTATTACGACCTAGATACTGAGCACAGATTTACACCCGAAGACTTAGAGAAAATAGAATCAGAAATGAAGAAAATTATTTCAGAAGGATATAAACTTGAAAGGTACGAAATGCCAAGAGATGAAGCATTAAAGTACTTTAAAGAAAAAAATGAAGAATATAAAGTTGATCTTATTGAAAATTTACCAGAGGACGCAATAATATCTTTTTACAAATTAGGTGATTTTATTGATTTATGTGCAGGACCACATTTGTATGATGTAAAAAAGGTCAAGGCAGTTAAACTATTAAGCATTGCTGGAGCTTATTGGCGTGGTGATGAAAACAATAAAATGCTTCAAAGAATATATGGGATAAGTTTTGAAAAGAAAAAAGATCTTGATGAGTATTTAGATAGAATGGAGGAAGCAAAGAAGAGAGATCATAGGAAGCTTGGCAAAGAACTAGACTTATTTAGTATGCATGATGAAGGGCCTGGATTTCCATTTTTCCATCCATATGGCATGGTGATAAGAAACGAACTCGAGTCATTCTGGAGAAAAGAGCACAATAAAAGAGGATATGGAGAAATAAAAACTCCATTGATATTAAATGAGCAATTGTGGCATCAATCAGGTCACTGGGATCACTATAAAGAAAACATGTATTTTACAACGATCGATGACGAGAATTACGCAATTAAACCAATGAACTGCCCAGGATCAATATTAATATATAAATCAAATATGTACAGTTACAGAGATTTTCCATTAAGATTAGCTGAGATGGGTTTAGTTCATAGACACGAACTTTCAGGGGCATTACATGGGTTAATGAGAGTGCGAAGTTTTACTCAAGATGATGCACATATATATGCTTTGCCTTCGCAAGTTAAAGATGAATTAAAGGGAATAATTGATCTAGCAGATTATATTTACAATATATTTGGCTTTAAATATAAAATTGAGCTTTCAACTAGACCTGAGAATTCTATGGGAACTGATGAACAATGGGAATTGGCAACAAATAGCTTAATTGAAGCTTTGAATGAAAAAGGAATAGAATATAGAGTCAATGAAGGGGATGGGGCTTTCTATGGTCCAAAGATTGATTTTCATTTAGAAGATGCTATTGGGAGAACTTGGCAATGTGGAACAATTCAACTGGATTTTCAGATGCCTGAAAGATTTGATTTGACTTATGTCGACAGTGACAATGATAGGAAGAGACCTGTAATGATTCATAGAACTATACTAGGTAGCATTGAAAGATTCATGGGAATATTAATCGAACACTATGCAGGGAAATTCCCTGTGTGGCTAGCCCCTGTACAGATAAAATTATTGCCAATATCAGATAAATTTAATGAATATGGGTATAATTTAAAAGAACGACTTGAAGAAATGAACTTTAGGGTTGAAATAGACGATAGGGCTGAAAAAATCGGGTATAAAATAAGAGAAGCACAAGTTATGAAAATACCATATATGTTGGTTATTGGGGAAAAAGAGATAGAAAACGATATGGCATCCGTAAGGAAAAGGGACATAGGGGATATTGGCCAAATGAGTATAGAGGAGTTTGTAAAAGTCGTTGATGAAGAAATAAAAAATAAAAAATAATTCTCAAGGAGGCACAAAATGGATTTTAACAAGGCAATTGACGCATTAAAAGATGAGCTTATTACATCGACTCAAGAGGTAATAAGAATAAAATCTGTAGAAGATGAGCCACAAAAGGGCATGCCTTTTGGTAAAGGCCCATATGATGCACTTTGCTATGTTTTAGATCTTGGTGAAAAATTAGGATTTAAAGCGAAGAATTTAGATGGATATGCTGGACACCTTGATTTTGGTGAAGGAGAAGAAGTTGTAGGTGTACTTGGACATTTAGATGTAGTGCCAGAAGGAGATGGATGGACATTTCCTCCGTATGAAGCTCAAATTCATGATGGAAAGATTTACGGCCGAGGGACTATGGATGATAAAGGGCCAGTAATGGCTGTGCTATATGGGATGAAAGCTCTTAAAGACAGTGGAGTAAAACTAAATAAAAAAATAAGATTGATACTTGGAACAAATGAAGAAACTGGATGGGGCTGCATGCATCATTATTTTGCAAATGAGACACCTCCAAACATGGCTTTTACACCTGATGCTGATTTTCCTGTAATTCATGGAGAAAAAGGAATTATCGTATTTGACTTAAAATATAAGCTTGATTCATCAGAAGATGAAAATTTTTGCCTTTTGAGTTTAAAGGGTGGGAATGCTGCAAATATGGTTCCGGATTATGCTGAAGCTGTTATAAAGACTGACTCAATTGATAAATCCATAGATGCACTAAGAAGATATGCAAATGAAAAAGGATATCAAGCTGATATCAAAGAAGACAACGGGAACTTAAAGGTGTCGGTAAAGGGTAAATCAGCTCACGGAAGCACACCAGAAAAAGGTGAAAATGCCATCACCTATTTACTAAATTTACTTTATTCACATTTCAATGGGGAATCCAGTATCTATAAGTTTCTAGATTGGTATGAAAAATCGCTGGCATTTAAATATAATGGCGAGAATTTTGGATGTGAGTTTGAAGATGAAATATCTGGGAAATTGAATTTAAATGTAGGCGTTATCAAATTAGTTGAAGATGAAATAATTCTATCTATTAATATAAGATACCCAATATCTTATAAGAGAGAAGATGTTTATAATAGTATAAGAGCTAATTTGAAAGGGTTGCCAATTCAAATAATAGAAGGTGATTCAGATAAAGATCCATTATATGTGCCAAAAGACGATATTTTAGTTCAAACATTGATGAAAGTATATCAAGAACAAACTGGGGATTATGTATCAGAACCATTAGTAATAGGTGGGGGTACATATGCTAGAGCTATGAAAAATGCTGTTGCATTTGGACCTGTTTTCCCAGGGCAAGAAGAATTAGCTCATCAGAAAGATGAATTTATTTCAATTGATAATTTAGTGAAACTTACCCAGATATATACTCATGCATTATATGAGTTAGCAAAATAAATTTGACAAACACAAATATTTAACTTATAATAAGTTGGTAATTTAATATAATTTAATTTTTTAAAGAAGAAGTTTCCGCTTCTCACCTTATAGTTATCATGCTCATAAGGTTATGTAAGATGATTGATTGTATAATACACTTTTTTGAGTGTATTTGAGCGGACACTTTGTGTCCGCTAATTTTTTGTGGAGGTGTAGGATTATAAAAGAACTTCAAATCAATGAAGAGATTAGAGAAAAAGAGGTTAGACTAATTGATGTCGACGGAACTCAACTTGGGATTGTACCAATAAAAAAAGCACTTGAGATTGCTAATGAGAGAAGGCTTGACTTGGTCAATGTTGCTCCGACTGCAAATCCACCAGTTTGCAGAATTCTTGATTATGGCAAATACAAATATGAACTGACTAAAAAAGAAAAAGAAGCTAGGAAAAACCAAAAAATAATAAATGTTAAGGAGATAAGATTAACTCCTAACATAGAGGAACATGATTTACAGGTAAAAGCAAATAGAGCTATAGAGTTCTTAAAAGATGGTGACAAAGTAAAAGTATCTGTCCGTTTTAAAGGTAGAGAGATGGGGCACACTGAAATGGGTGAAGAAGTTTTAAAAGACTTTTTAAAACTTGTTGATGAATACGGGAAAGTTGAAAAAGAAGCTAAAATGGAAGGTAGAAATTTAGTGGTAATATTAGTACCAAAAGCATAATAAAGGGAGGAAAATCAATTGAGAAAAATGAAAACACATAGAGCTTCAGCAAAGAGATTTAAAAGAACAGCAACAGGAGAATTAAAGAGATACAAAGCATATAAAAGCCATAAAACTGGGAAAAAGTCCCCAAAGAGAGTTAGAAACTTAAGAAAAAGCACTTTAGTAAGCGCTAGTGATAAGAGAAGAATAAATTCAATGTTACCAAATTAATTATATCGTATTAGGAGGAGAATATAATGGCAAGAGTAAAAAGAGGAGTAAATGCAAAAAAAAGACATAAAAAAGTTTTAAAACAAGCAAAAGGATATTATGGTGCTAAAAGCAAATTATTTAGACCTGCTAATCAAGCGGTAATGAAATCATTAAATTATTCATATATTGGCAGAAAACAAAGAAAAAGAGAATTTAGAAAGCTTTGGATTGCAAGAATAAATGCAGCATCAAGACAAAATGGTTTAAGCTACAGCAAATTTATAAACGGGCTAAAGAAAGCGAACATCGAAGTAAATAGAAAGATGCTTTCTGAAATGGCAATTAATGATGCTGAAGGTTTTGCAAAATTAGTTGAAATAGCTAAAAACGCTTAATGCATAACATAAGTTCCAAAATTGGAACTTTTTTGCATTTTAGCTTAATATGGAGGACATTATGGAATCAGTTAAACATCATTTATTGACTAGGTTTAAGTTAAATCCACCTCGAATACTAGCTCTAGGATTTATGCTTTTAATTATCATAGGTGCACTATTACTTAATTTACCTATTGCTTCACAAAATGGTGAAAGTATAGGTTTTATAAATGCACTATTTACCTCTGCATCTGCAGTTTGCGTCACTGGACTGGTAGTAGTAAATACAGCAGCTCATTGGACATTATTTGGCAAGATTGTGATCATACTATTGATACAAATGGGTGGACTTGGAATAATGACAATGGCAACTATCGTTGCGATGATTTCAGGTAGAAAAATTTCTCTAAAAGAAAGGCTTGTAATTAAAGAGCAATTAAATCAAGAAACCCTATCGGGTTTAGTAAAATTGACAAAATACGTTATATATTTAACATTTTTTATTGAAGGATTAGGAGCTCTATTTTTATCTATTAAATTTATACCTCAATTTGGATTTATTAAGGGAATTTGGTTTTCGGTATTTCATGCAATTTCTGCTTTTTGTAATGCTGGTTTTGATATACTCGGAAATAGTTTAATGGATTATAACAATTCTGCAATAGTCATCCTTACAATAGCATCGTTGATTGCATTGGGAGGAATAGGATTTGGGGTAATATTGGACGTGGCAAGAAATAGAAAATGGAAGAAGATATCACTTCATTCAAAGTTAGCTATTTCTTTTACGGTTTTTCTAATATTTTTTGGTACGATTATGTTTTACATTTTAGAATCAAATAATCCATTGACAATGCAGGGGTTTACATTCAAAGAAAAGACTCTTGCGTCATTATTTGCATCAATTACACCTCGTACAGCAGGATATAATTCGATTGATGTAGCTGGAATGAAACAAAGTAGTACTTTATTGACAATCATACTGATGTTCATTGGTGGTTCACCAGGTTCAACTGCTGGTGGAGTTAAAACAGTGACTATGTTAGTATTGATTATTTCTACTATAAGCATAATTAGAGGAGAAAGAGATGTAGAAGTTTTCAAGAGAAGGATTCCTTATGAAACAATATTTAAATCAATTGCAATAATAATGATAGGTATAACATTGGTATTTTTTGTAACTTTTATATTGACTTTGACTGAAGATCAGGAATTCTTAAATATATTATTTGAGACAACATCTGCATTTGGTACTGTTGGCTTAACAAGAGGTATTACTCCAGAATTGAGCAATGCAGGTAAATTGATTTTGACTTTAACTATGTATTCTGGGAGAGTTGGACCGCTAACATTGGCATTTGCGATTGGGTATAAAGAAGAACATAAGAGATTTAGATATGCAGAAGGAAACATTACGGTAGGTTAAATGGAGGGCTATGATGAAATCATTTGTTGTTGTTGGATGTGGAAGGTTTGGATCAGCAGTTGCTGAGACATTGTATAATTTAGGAAATGAAGTTCTGGCTATTGACGGAGACGAAGAAGTTATAGAGTCAATTTCAGGGCATGTTACACATGCCGTCCAGGCAGATGTCATGGATGAAAATGTAATGAGAGAACTTGGAATTAGAAATTTTGATGTTGCAGTCATTAGCATTGCATCAAATTTAGAAGCTTCTATTTTGGCAACCTTAATAGTTAAGGAATTAGGAGTAAAGAAAGTTGTTGCGAAAGCACAATCCGATCTACACGGAAAAGTTTTAAGAAAAATAGGAGCAGATAAAGTTATATTTCCTGAAAGGGATATGGGAGTTAGAGTTGCACATAATTTATCATCAAAAGGAATTATAGATTTTATCGAATTATCACCAGAATACAGCATTATGGAGATCCAATCTATAAAACAATGGGCAGGAAAGAGTTTAGCACAACTTAGACTTAGAAATAAATATGGGATTAATGTGATGGCAATTAAAAGAGGCTCAGATATAAATGTTTCTCCCGGGCCAGATGATGTTATATGTGAAGGAGATATTTTGTTAGCTTTGGGTAGTATATCTGATATGGCAAGAATAGAGGAAAAAGCAAGTGAATGATATAAGAAGAATTTCATCTAGAGAAAATAAATTCATAAAATTGGTAAAAAGCTTAGAAAAGAGAAATTCTAGATGGAAGAATAACTTATTCATAATAGAGGGCGAAAAAATATTATCAGAAGCCATTGAAAATAATCAAAGAATAAAGCTCATAATGATTTCGGATAAAGCTAATTTAAGTGATACTATGATGCAGAGTTTATCACGGATAATGGATAAAACCGATGTATTTATATTAGACCATAGCTTATTCGAAGCAATAAGCAAGTTAGAAAATTCACAAGGAATTTTGGCAGTGGTTCATTTTCAATTGGCTAGCATAGAAGACATTCAGGTAAATAATATTTTGCTTTATTCTGATGGAATTCAAGATCCCGGGAATTTAGGCACTATTATCAGAACAATCGATGCGTTTGGACTAGATGGTTTGATTCTTGGAGAAAATACCGTTGATCCATATAATCCAAAAGTAGTAAGAGCAACTATGGGATCCATTTTCAGGGTCCCAATTTTTTTAAACAACTTAGGAAGAAATGGACTATTAGACCTCAAAAATAAAGGCTTTAGATTATTAGTAACTTTGCCTAAAACTGGAATCCCTGTTAATGAATTTGAATTTAAAAGTGGGGATATTATTGTAATTGGAAATGAAGGCAGAGGTGCTTCTGATAGCATTAAAGAATTAGCTTCTAATTATCTAATGATAAATATGAAAGGAAATGCAGAATCTTTAAATGCTAGTATAGCGGCATCAATTATCATGTATGAAATCTCAACTAAGATTTAAAAAATATGGTATAATAAAACAATACATTTATTTATTTTACAATTTCACATTGAAAGGAGCATATGATGGAAAATAAGCTCAATGAATTGCTAAAATCGGCAATAGAAGAAATAAAAAAATCAAATGACTTAAATGATATTGAAAAAATTAGGATTAAATATCTAGGCAAAAAAGGTCAACTGACATTAATATTAAGAGAGATGGGAAATTTATCTAAGGAATTAAGACCTATAATAGGGCAAAAAGCGAATGAAGTTCGCTTTGAGATAGAAAGAATACTAGATGAGACTAAAGCAAAGTTTGAAGTAGAAGAGCAACTTGAAAAAATGAGGACTGAAACAATAGATATCACTGAAAGAAGGAAGGTAAATCATTTAGGACATAAACATCCACTGCTCCAAACCATAAAAGAATTAGAGGATTTATTTATTAGCATGGGATTTAATGTTGTCACAGGCCCTGAAATAGAAACAGTAGAAAATAATTTTGATATGTTAAATTCACCTGAAAACCACCCTTCCAGAGATCTATCTGACACTTTTTATATAAATGACAAACTATTGTTAAGAACTCATACATCACCAGTTCAAATTAGAGCAATGAAGAAATACAATGCACCACTAAAAATAATTTCTGCTGGCAGAACTTTTAGATTTGACGATGTTGATGATACCCATTCTCCTATGTTTCATCAACTAGAAGGGTTAGTTGTAGATGAGAACATTTCGATGGCAAATCTAAAATATACTCTAGATATATTTATTAAAGAATTGTTTGGAAATGATATAAAAACTAGATACAGACCACATTATTTCCCATTTACTGAACCAAGTGCTGAAGTTGACGTAACTTGTGTAGAATGCAGGGGAGAAGGGTGCCCTCATTGCAATTATACAGGGTGGTCAATGGAATTATTAGGATGCGGAATGGTTCATCCAAAAGTTTTAGAAAACTGCGGAATAGATTCAGAAAAATACACTGGCTTTGCGTTTGGAATGGGTGTTGACAGGATTACGATGGTTAAATATGGCATCAAAGATATAAGACTATTGTTTGACAATGACAATAGATTTTTAGAACAGTTTTAGCAAAGGTTGTGATGAGAATATGCTTTTACCGATTAAATGGCTTAAAAACTATGTTGATATTGAATTATCATCTAAAGAAATTGCAGACGGGCTTACATACTCAGGTTCTCATGTAGAATCGATAATAAAGCTAAACAAAGGAATTACAGGAGTAGTAGTTGGGAAAATTGAAAAAATAGATGAGCATCCAAATGCTGATAAATTAATAATTTGTAAAGTAAATATAGGAAATGAAATTTTGACAATTGTTACCGGCGCACAAAATGTGTCCGAAGGGGATTTAGTGCCGGTGGCAAAAGTTGGAGCACTTTTACCAAATGGAAAAGAGATCAATGAAGCTGATTTTAGAGGTGTTGTTTCGTATGGAATGCTGTGCTCATTAAAAGAATTAGGCTATGAAGATAATATTATACCCAAGGAAGCTAAAGATGGTATATTTATTATAGAAGATGATGTGAATATCGGGGTAGACATAGTTGAAGTTTTATCTTTGGATGATGAAGTAATCGAATTTGAAATAACACCTAATAGGCCGGATTGCCTCAGCATATATGGCATGGCAAGAGAGACCGCCGCAACATTTGATGCAGATTTAAAAGATATAAATGTTCAAATCAATAATCAAGTTGATGACATTAAGAACTTAATTTATGATATCAATGTAGCTACGGAAAAATGCCATAGATATTATGCAAAGGCTATAAAAGATGTGGAAATTAAACCATCACCATTATGGCTTAAGACAGCATTGATGAATGCTGGAGTAAGGCCAATAAACAATATTGTAGATGTCACTAACTATGTTATGCTTGAATTAGGAGAACCACTACATGCATTCGATGTCGATAAAATTGATGGCAGAAAGATAGTAATAAGGCAGGCGAAAGATAATGAAAAACTGACTACTTTAGATGGAGTGGAGAGAAAATTAACACGAGAAGACATCGTAATTGCAGATGAATATAAAGCGATTGGTATAGCTGGAGTCATGGGTGGAGCTAACACTGAAATAACCCAGTCAACAAAGTTGGTAGTTCTCGAAGGGGCAAATTTCGAACCTAAAAATGTTAGACTTACCGCTAAGAGGTTAGGTTTAAGAACAGAGGCTTCAACAAGGTTCGAAAAAGGGATTGACGAAAATTTATGCAAATTTGCAGTTGATAGAGCATGCCAACTTATTGAATTAATAGGTGCTGGTAAGATAGTAAATGACAGTTATGATATTTACAATATTACTCCAGAGAAGACAAAGATTGAGCTTAGACTAAGCAGAATAGAAAAACTATTAGGAGTAAAAATAGAAAAATCTGAAGTGACAAATTATTTAAATAGGCTCAAATTCGAAACGAGCTCGTTAGATGAAGAGGTTTTAAAAGTAGTAGTACCTACATTTAGAAGAGATGTCAAAGTAGAAGCTGATTTAATTGAAGAAGTAGGGAGGCTTTATGGATTTCATAATATTGAACCAAAACCATTATTTGGAAAACTTACAAGAGGAAGCAGACCAGAAGACAAACAATTGCAAAATTATATAAAAGACATACTATGGGGACTTGGGTTTAATGAGGCAATGACTTATTCTTTTATTAGCCCAAGAGCGTTTGAGAAGTTGAATCTTCCTTCTAATCATGAACTAAGAAATTATATTCGCTTAATGAATCCCCTTGGAGAAGATTATAGTGTTATGAGAACTACGCTGATACCAAATATGCTCGACTTGTTAAATAAAAATGATAATAGAGGCATAGAGAGCATGAGAGTATATGAAATTGGAAATATATTCTTACCTAATTCTAATGCAGATTCGTTGCCAGAAGAGAAAGCTATGATATGTATGGGAATGTATGGAGACAAAGATTTCTATTTTCTCAAAGACGTGATTGAAACTTTATTAGAAAGACTTGGAATAAAAGATGTTAAGTATATCAGAGAATTAGAAAATCCAGTTTACCATCCAGGTAGAACTGCAAAAATGGTTAAAGACAATAAAGTATTAGGCGTATTTGGTGAGATACATCCTGATATAATGAAAAATTATGATTTTGATAAAAGAGTATATATTGGAGAATTAGATTTTAATAATATTTTTGAATTTACAAACTTGGATAGAAAATATACTGAATTGCCTAGATATCCATCAATAGTTAGAGATATAGCAATTGTAGTTGATGAAGATATTACAGTTAGCGATATTGAAGAAGTTATTAATACAAATGGAAAAGAGCTAATTGAGAAAATTGAATTATTTGATATCTACCGGGGCAATCAAATTGATCCAGGAAAGAAAAGCCTTGCTTTCTCAATTGTATATAGATCAAGTGAAAAGACATTGAAAGATGAAGAAGTAAATCAAATTCAGAAAAAAATTATAGATGACTTAGAAGAAAAATTCCAGGCAAAACTAAGGAGTTGACAGGGTAGAAAATTTCTACCCTGTTTTAATAAAATTTTAGGGGGATAGTTATGACAAATTATAAAAAAATAAATGTATTAATTGATGGTCGTAACTTTACAATTATTGGAACAGAAGATGATAGATATGTCAGAGAATTAGCAGAGTACGTTGATATCAATATTAAAAAACTCTCAAATAGAAATGACAAATTAAGTCCTGCTATGGCAGCAACATTAGCAGCTTTGAACATTTCTGATGAATTGTTTAAAACAAAGAATGAGCTCAAAGATTTGCAGAAAAAATCCAAAGAACCTCTAGAAAAATATGAAGGATTAAAAAAAGAAATTGAAGAACATAAAAAAACAATTGAAGAACTTGAAAAGAAGAACCTCGAACATAAAGACGAAGTAATAAAAACAAAAATGAGCATGGAAGAATTATATAAGTCTTTAAATGCATTAAAAGAAGAGTTAGCAGAAAAGAACAATAAGATACAAGACTTACAAAAAGAAGTCGAAGAATATAAAGAGAAAAACTTCAAAGCACAAGTTGAGTTAGTAGAATTAAAAAAACAGTTGACTGAACTACAAAGCTTAAGTAAAAAGAAG
>Ga0228536_1002289_pt1 | contig 11869 bp, 12 predicted proteins | sample SJ1Smetagenome_FD_168611 | JGI IMG/M metagenome (GOLD analysis project Ga0228536, IMG submission 168611) | Enriched culture of PCE-dechlorinating microbial communities from Ithaca, New York, USA - SJ1.S | ecosystem: Engineered > Modeled > Simulated communities (microbial... > Unclassified... | reverse complement strand
GTCCCACCCGTCTACAGAACCGCGCAGGTCGTTGGCTATGCGCCAGATCGTCTTGTGGAGCTCGGCTCGCTGGGCTTCCTTGGTGGATGGGGCCATGGCAGGCAGTCTCCTCCTGTGGCGCCGGGCTGGACTACAGACAGTGTAACCGAGCCACCTGACATGGCAGCCCGAAGAGCCGCCATGTCACCAGCAACCTACGGCGCCGCAGAGTCATCCAGACGTCTCACCAAGTCTTGCCGTAACCGGAGCGCCACTCGCCGCATTTCCGGCACTTCTGATCCCATCCGGTTTCGGCATCAGCCATGCCCCAGTCATGGTTGCAGACGGCAGACCGGGGTCGAGAACCGCTACGCGAGCCACGAGACGAGAGGAGCCCGTAACCGATCAACACCACGATCAAACCCACGATTATCAGACCTGGCGCATACTCCACATCCATCTCCCCTTATGGAATTACCCTGCGTGGAGAGTCTACAGCACGAGCGTCAGTCCGCGCCGGTAGTGCCGCCCATCGCCATGCCCCTCGCCTATGCTCACAGCCGCTTGCCCTTTGACGCGGCCCCGAAACACAAACAGACCCGAGGCGCTGTGCCTCGGGTCTGCGATGAGTCTTGGTCGCGGGGGCCGGATTCGAACCGACGACCTTCGGGTTATGAGCCCGACGAGCTACCAGCTGCTCCACCCCGCAATGTCCCCTGACCTGCGGTTTCTTGGTCGCCTCTTGTGCTCTCTGCCCTGTTTTGAGGGATTCGTTGGAGCACAAACTGAGCACAACTTGCTCTGACCGGTACCGCTGTTCAGGTTTCAAGGTCCGGCCATCATAGCAGGGCTCGATGGAGTCCGCAAGTGGCCGGGCGGGGCTCGTGCCAGGAGGGGGACCTACCGGCAAGCACGCGGGCTAGGCGTCTCCCCGCCCGGCGGCCTAGTAATACCACCGGGAGGGAGGACCGCAAGCACCTGCCTAAATCCAATCGTCGTCCGCATCGTCGACCTCGGATAGGGAGTAGCGGAAGTCGGCTACCGCCTCGTCGTCCGGCTTTCCCACCGCTTCGGCTTCCTCCGCCGTGAGAACGCCCTTCGAGACGAGCGTATCCACCAGCAGCCCGGTGCGATGACGCTCTGCCCCGAGCTCGCGTTCAGCGTTCCCCTGGATGACCGCCCACAACGCGAGCGGGCCCCTGGAATCGGAAGGCTCGAACAGGTGGAAACGGACCTTCCGGAGACCGTCCGGCCCTACGGAGTGGACCATCGCACCCGCCTGCATCTCCAACGGAGCATCGCTTATCCCATGTCGCACCACCGGGATTGTGTCGCTATCACGCAGCAGGACGCGAAGGGCCTGCTCCTCCTCTGCCGACACCACGACCGTGATACTGATTGCCCGTTCGCCGCCGAGGTTAAGGCTTTCTTCGTACCGCGTCGGGAGCAGACGCATCGAAGCGAGACTGACGGCCTCCGGCTCCACAATCTCCCGCTCCGTGAGTTCGACACGGAACTCCGCCACACCGGAGCCATGGGCCTCCGCCGTGTTCCAGTTGCCCCGCTCGCAGGGGACCCGTTCCTGGTCGAGCACCAGCACGACTTCATCCGCCTCGCCCAAGGACTCGCGGAGGGCTGCCGCTGTCGCGGATGCCACACTGAACGCCATCTCGAACTGCCGGAGGTCGCGGCCAGTCAGTTTCGACGGCACGGGCTCTCGCTCGTGTCCCCTCGCTTCTTGCCGCACATCGCCGAACTCCAAGGACGCCATGGGTGATGCCCCTTTCTCATGGAACCGTTCCATTGACCTTAGCACCGGGGACTGACATTTCCGATGCCTCGAAAATCCCAGCGGCGTGTCAGTGCCTCCCTTAGAATGGGCAGCATGAACCCTCCACAGACACAGATAAGACCGACAGCGACGGTGAGCCCTACGGCCCTCGCCGACCGGCTGGGGCAGGATGCCCTGGCCAAGGCTCGGGACGACCACCGCAAGCAGCACGGCCAGTACTTCACCCCCCCGGCGGTGGCCCGCTTCCTGGCCACACTGGCCGAGGCCAAGACCGAGACCGTCCGACTCCTGGACCCGGGGGCCGGGTCCGGCGTCCTGGCGTGTGCCGTGGCCGAGCACCTGGCTGAGAGCGGCACATGCCACCGCCTGGAACTGGACGCCTACGAGCAGGATGCCGACCTCGTGCCCGTACTCCGTGCCAGCCTGGACCACCTGGGGGCATGGCTCACGGAGCGGGGCGTGGCTTTCGAGTACCGGCTGATACCCGATGACTTCATCACGGCCACTGCCGGACACCTGGACGGGGCCGGGCGGTACTCCCTGGTCGTTGCCAATCCCCCGTACTACAAGACGGGCAAGAGCCATCCCATCGCAGGCATCCCGGTTCTGGCGGGCTCGCCGAACATCTACGCCGCTTTCATGCTCGCCGCCTCGCGGCTGCTTGCCGAGGGCGGGAGACTCGTGTTCATCACGCCACGGTCCTACGCCTCCGGGGCGTACTTCCGTACCTTCCGCCGCCGGTTCTTCTCCGAGGTCCGGCCCGACCGCTTCCACCTGTTCGGCTCCCGCCGGGACGCGTTCGAGAGGGACGAACTGTTGCAGGAGTGGCTCGTGGTGTCCGGTACCCGGGTGGACGGATGGCAGGACGGGGCCGGTGCCGATTCTCGCGTGCTCGTGTCCCACAGCGGGGGCACGGGAGACCTTGAAGGCTGCGACGCCCGGAGGGTCCCGCTGGACCTCGTGCTGGACCTGCGGCACCCGGAACTGTTCCTGCGGCTGCCCACCAACGACAGCGAGGAGGCCGTGCTGCGGACGGTGGATGCGTGGGAGGGCTCGCTCCACGCCCTCGGGCTGGAAGTCTCCACCGGCCGCGTGGTGCCGTTCCGGGCCACCGCGTACCTGCACGGTCAGAGGCCCGCCGGACGCTACGCACCCCTGCTCTGGCTGCAGCACGTCCAGGCCATGCGAGTATCCTGGCCCATCGGGCTACGCAAGCCCGAGTACATCGACGACGTACCCGAGGACCAGGTGCTGCTCGTCCCAGATGACAACTACGTGCTGCTCCGCCGGTTCAGCAGTAAGGAACAGGACCGGCGGCTGACCGCCGCCCCGCTGCTGCGTGGCACACTCGGCACGCCCAGCGTCGGTATCGAGAACCACATGAACTACATCTGGGGCCGCTCCGGCGACCTCTCCCCTGACCTTGCCCGGGGGTTGGCCCTGCTGCTCAACAGCCGCCTGCTGGACCGCTACTTCCGCTGCCTGAACGGCAACACAGAGGTGAGTGCCACGGAGGTACGCTCGCTGCCCCTTCCGGGTCGCGACACTATCGAAGAACTAGGCCGCCGGTTCGGCGAGGCGGAGGACCTGACCGAATGCGACAGGTGGCTCGAAGGGCTGCCGGGAGACGGAGGGCCGGGATGGCCGACAGACTGACCGAGGCACGGGACCTGCTGCTGCGGTTAGGGCTACCCAAACCGCAGCAGAACGAGCAGTCCTGCTACACGCTGCTTGCCTTGGCCCGCGTGGGCATGGCCACGCCTTGGAGCGAGGCGACCGCGACCAACCAGACGGTGCGTATTGGCATCATGGATTACATCCGGGACACGCTCGGCAAGGAGTACGCGGAGAACACGCGGGAGACGGTACGCCGCAAGGTGCTGCACCAGTTCCAGGCCGCGGGGCTCATCATCCGCAACCCTGACGCACCAGGACGACCGACGAATAGCCCCCTTACCGACTACCGCCTGACACCCGAGGGCCTGGCCGCCATCAAGGCGTACGGGACAGCCGGGTTCGACGCTGCCGCCCAGGCCTTCAAGGATGCCCACGGCTCCCTCGCCGAGCGGTATGCCATGGAGCGGGACCAGGCAAAGGTCCCGGTCGTGCTGCCGGACGGGGCAACACTCGTGCTCTCTCCCGGCAAGCACAACGAAGTCGAGCGGGCCGTGGTGGAGGAGTTCGGACCACGCTTTGCACCCGGGGCGGAACTGCTCTACCTGGGCGACACCTCCGAGAAGGCCGTGCTCGTCGCGGAAGACCGCCTCGCGGAGTTGGGGTTCGAGTTCGAGGTACATGACAAGATGCCGGACGTCGTGCTCTACGATGCGGAAAGGGACTGGCTGTTCCTCGTGGAGGCGGTGACCTCTCACGGGCCCATGGAACCCAAGCGGGTTGAGGAACTGCGGGTGCTGTTCGCGGGCGTGTCCTCCGGGTTCGTGTTCGTGTCGGCGTTCCCCGACCGAGCGGAGTACCGCAAGCATCAGGCAGACATCGCCTGGGAGACGGAAGTGTGGCTGGCTGACGAGCCGAGCCACATGCTCCACTACAACGGGGACCGCTTCCTGGGCCCCCACGACCCGGCCTAGACGCGAGGAAGCCCGCCCGAGGGGTGGGCGGGCACCGCGGACCCAGCGAGGGTTGCCGGGCAGACACACCGTAGCAGGCGGACCTTCCTAGAACCTAAACCATTTCCAAACGCGGGTGCCTCACACGGGCACCAGAGCGGACAGGTCCGGGTCGTCCTCGTAGACCGATGCGGACCACAGCACCTCGCCGGTCCGAGGGTCCACGTAAGCCACCGGGCGGAGGGACCGCACGAACCGCTCCCGGGCAGCACGCATAGCGGCCTCCGAGTCGCGAGCCTCGCGTAGTCGGCGGACATGTTCCTCAGCCTGGGCCAGGGCCTCCGCGTTGCCGATATCTGACTCATCCACCAGCCAACCCCCGGCCGAGAGGTGCCCCACAAGAGCGAGGAAATCGTCTGGAGCCAGGTCATAGCCGCTGATGGCGTAGCGATTGATGGTGAGCAAGGACCCGAAGCGGCGGGGTACCTCCTCGGCCAGCACGCGGGCAGCGTATAGAGCGAGGGCCTCACGGTCCGAGACGGCCAGGGGCTCTACGGTACGCACGGGCCGCACTCCCCCGGAGACGGCCCACCGCTGTCCTGCGAGGGGCTCGGCGGGGCGGGAGGACTCCTGCCCCTTGCCCAGGTAGCCCGCGGCTTTGAGCATGTAGCGGCCCGCAGCCGGGGGCGTGTGGAGGAACTCCATATGGACCCACCCGTGGCCCCAGAGGGCCTCGACATAGGCGGCGAAGTCCAGCCATTCCCGCTTCTTCTGCCGCTTCCAGGCCCGCCAGGACTGCCCAGGAGCCCTCGGCGTGGGCTCCCACACCCAGGGCGAGATGAGGTGCACGTGCGGGTTGCGGGTGCCACGGAGCGGGCCTCGCGTCCCCACCTCGTCCTTGGAGCCCGCCGGGGGATTCTCGGCCACCCAGGCATACTCAAAGCGAGTGCGGTCGCCCACGTACTGCCGCTCAACGGTGCGGAGCCTTCCCGTCGCCGGGTTCCGCACCTTGCGGCCTTCCTCGAACACCCGGCCGTGTTCCAGGTCCCGCCGGAGCAGGTAGTGCCGGAAGGCGTCCAACACGCGGCGTATCTCCGCGGAGAGCACCAGGTCCCCGCGGGCTACGGCGTCTCGGGGACGCTCGAAACGGCCGCCTTCCCCCTCCTCGCGAAGAGTGAAGGTCCACATCACGCGGAACCCGATACCGAGGGCGTCGGCCTTGCGGGCGGAGCCCAGAATGGTACGCACGGCGTTGCCGCTCAGGCGGTCGCTCTCGCGGCTCCCGTCCGGTGTCGGCGGTTCGTTCTCGTGCGTAGGCACGGCGTAGAGGCAGCACCGGCCCGCGTCATCGTAGGCCAGCCGGTACTCCCTCGCATCCTCCTCCGGCCTTGCCGGGGACCGCTCCACCACTGCACCTCCTGCCGTCTTCCTCGCAGAATCGCATCGACAAAATGGAACAGGGACTAGCCTACCTAGTCCCCGGCCCTGCGGGCCGGGGCCACGGCACCATCCCGGCCGAGGGCCTGCGGCCCCCCGGTTGCCCGCGTCCGGCCCTTGCCTGCGGCACCGCCGCGACGCTTGGGGCCCCGCCCTGGCTCGCTTCGCGTCCCCGCCAGCCTCCCGCTTGCGGCTGACGCCGCCGCGTCGGCTGCGGGGCCCGCCGGGCGGCTCCCCTCGCTGCGTCGGACCGGGCCCGCCACGGTCCCCGGGCAAGTGCGGCCGGTACGGTGCCAGGCCCGAGTATCATCGCGTCGCCACCTCCGCCAGCAGCCAGGCGATGCCGAGAACGAGCTGGACCGCCACGTAGGCGAGCAGCAGACGCCATCCCCAGACGGCGGCAAGCACGACGCGGCCCAACAACTCACCGGGAGACGGGACGACCCGGGCCCGGGGAGCCGAGGAAGTGGCGGGGACGACCGGAGGCGGGGGCGGGCATGACGGAGAGGACGGTGCCGGGGGTGGCGGGCACGGGCGATAGCCCCGCGTGAGCAGCAGGTCCCTGGCGACGTTCAGCCGCCGGGTCCGCTCGGTGTAGTCGGCTGCCAGCCCGGGCGGGGCGATGTCGGGATGGTACCGCCTCACGCCAGCCTTCCATGCGGCCTGTATCTCCTCGGGCGAGGCCACACAAGAGATGCCCAGCACCTCGCAAGGGTCCATGTCCGGCGGTCGCATGCCTCCCCCTCACCTGCCCATGCCGAAGCGTAGCCGTCGCCCCTGACACGCTCACCGGAACGCTATATCCACGGCCCGCGTGCCCACGTCCGGGCACTGGAAGATGCCGGAGCCCAGACGGGGGCGGTACTTCTCGGCGAGGTCATGCGGAGGGTTCTGCCCGAAGCACGCGACATACCCGCCGTCGTCGATGGGACCCACCCACAGCCGGGCCGTACAGTTCGTCTTGGTCTTCGTGGGGATGCCGCCCTCGGCGGTCATCGCCTGGCTGATGAAGATGAACCTGATGCCGGAGGCCCGAAAGAGGGCTGTCATCGTGTTGAGGTCTGCCTGTATCGCCTTCATCGTCTTGGAGTCCTGGGCGTCGAGGACCTGGAACATCCCTTGGAGTTCCTCACACACTACGGTGAGCGGTGCGAAGCCCGCGGCCCGGAACTCGTCGATGCCCTGGCCGTCGAGCCGTTCTATCTCCCGCATGCGGCGGTCGTACTGCCCCCACAGCCAGGGCGAGAGGTCGGCGGTCCAGCGGTCCGCCACATCGGAGAGGCGAAAATCGCTCTTCCACGACGGGCGGATGAGGTGCGGTTCCCAGGCGGCATAGCCTACCCGCTTTGGGTTCCAGACGACCAGGCCGCCTTCCTTGCCGTCTCGGCCGGCCTCGTACATCCCCGACATCAGGCCCTTGGCGGTGAAGGACTTGCCCCAGCCTGCGGCCCCGCCTATGAGCAGGTTCGGGTCCCGGTACCAGTCCCAGGCGACGGGGCGGCCGTCAGGGCTGCGGCCGAGCAGCACACGCGTGGCGGCGGGGTCTGCCATCTAGTCCGCCTCCCCGGCCAGCCAGGCCACCAGCCAGGCCCAGAACTCCTCGAACTCCTCGGCTTGCGTAGCGGCCACGGCTATCCCTCCCCCAGGCTCCCGGCGAACACGGCGGCGGCGTGGATGGCATCCGCCTGCGTCTCCAAGAGGGCGGGAGCGTCGGGCACGGACCAGGACGGCACCGGAAAGCCGAGCGGGACCAACTCCCGCCAGGTGAGGGAGCAGCCGAGCTCCCGGTCCCATACCCGCCACGCACAGGGAACCGACACATCCGCGTCGTAGGCTTGGCAAGCCTCGAACCGGCCGGAGACTCGCACGGCTACCGCCTCCCCGGGATGAGGGCGGAGGGATACACGACCTCACGGGGACCGGGAAACGCCTTGTCCCAGTAGTCCCAGCCGTACCGCTCCATGCCGTCCCGGAACCGCTCGGCATCGCCGCGGGCAGCGAAGTAGGGAGGCACCAGGCCACGGCCGTCCGCGTCCCCCTCGTCCCAGGCACACACGAGCCAATAGGCCCCGTCCTGCTCCACGGTGTATTCCATCGCTCCCCCTAGCGTCCGTAGAGGTCCCGGCCAAGCGTCCGGGCCATGCGTATCTCGATGGTGCCGGGCTCGGCGGGCGAGACTTCCACCGGCCACCCGTTCAGTCCCAGGAAGTCGTCGAGGTCCGTGGCCTTTGCCGTAGCGGCGGACATCGTGAGCAGTCCGGAGGTCGTCCCCACGTAGAGCCGTACCTCGTTGGCGGGGTCCTCACTGGCAAGCGATACGGGCGGGTACTCGCGGACCTGCTCCTTACGCTCGACGGTGATAGGCTGCCCCTGCTCATCGGTCTTGCCCGTCGGGACCTGCCGGAGCGTCTCGATGTCCCGGTACCATCCCAGGCTGTCCAGGGCTCGGCGGAGGTTGTCCCAGGCAAGCCGCATGGGCTGTGAGGCCGCGTACGCGTCCGCCGTACGGGCCGCGGCCAGGTACTCGGGCGACTGCGAGCGGATGGCACCGAAGCGGAGCACCGCCACAAGCATCACGATGAGGGACAGCACCGCGGCAGCCATCCCCCAGAACTCGCCGTTGGTCCAGGCCCAGGCGAGGCCACACGCGGCCAGTCCGGGGAGTGCCCACAGCACATAGGGGACAGCGGGGATGCGGACCGCCCCAGCGACGGCGGCGGTCCATCCCCTGCCCTCCTTCCACTGGACCCGGGGGGCAGCCACGGGACTACTCCGCTGCCTTGGCCGGGCCGCCCTGCTTGGCTGCCGTGGCCGTGGCCCGGATGGTGTAGTGCTTGGCGTCCCCATACACCTGCTTGAAGCCCCACTCGTCGAGGCCGTCGAAGGCCACCGCCTGGAAGGCCTTGAAGCGAGCGGGATACGCGTCATCCCGCGGGGCCTTGACGAGCACGCTCACCTTCTCGCCTGCGATGGCCGGGCAAATCATGTCGAACATGTAGCCCAGGTGCTCCTCGGTCATCTCCTTCTTCTCCGCGTCGTAGCGGTTCCGCTGCTGCGGAGCCTCGGCCAGGAGCGAGCCTTCCAGCACGCCGGTACGCTCCATGAGGGCCGAGATGGTACGGGTCGTGATTCCTGCCATGTCCTGCTCCTTTCTCCGGGGCCTTCGCCCCCCTCGCGGCATCCCTGCCGCCTTTATCGCCCAGCGGGCCTTCTGCCCGCGTGGTGCCCTACTGCCAAGCCGAGAACGGGATGCTCATCTCGTAGCCGACGTACTCATCGACCTGATAGCCGTTGAAGTAGTACGCGTCCTCTCCCCTGACCGTGCCTTCCGGGATGTCGCGAACCACGACCGGGATATCCGTCATGAGCGGCGAGCCCAGGCACGTGATGAGATAGTCGCCGTTCGGCACCTGGCCAAAGTCGAGGATGTAGATGCCTGCGGACACCGCCGCCTGCCACTCCGGCGTACGCGTGTCCCACGTGTCCGCTACCACACTCGCCTGCGGGTAGAGGTCTTCCGGACCCGTGATGTTCCGCCACGCTGTCGCAGCGACCAGCTCGCCGGTGTCAGCCAGGGCGAGCCCGTACGTGTCAGGACCGGGGGGCGGATACGTCCCGGCTTGCGTGTCCCACAGCACGGTAAGCCGGTTCCCTTGCTCGACCACCAGCCCGCACCGTTCGGCACGCTCGGGCGATACCTCCCCGCCGATGGCCACAGTCTGCTTGGCGTACGCACAGGCGATTGCATCGCCGAGACTGAACAGCGTGAAGGTCGCCGTGAGCACCAGCAGGGCGACGATGAGCGAGAGTTCCAGGCTGATTGTGCCCTGGTCCGCTCGTGTCATGATTCCCCCCCTCGTCCGCGGGTCCCCCCGCTCCGCCTAGCCGCCCGGAAAGGTGGCACGCCCTGGAACGCACGCAAGCATGGAGCGGCAGCAATCCGACGAACGGCGAGGAAGGGGCGACAAGCGGCGGTTGCTGAAGGGGTCTGCTGCTCGTAAAGTGAGCACAGGACCCGACGACCTAAGAGCCAGCCCGGCCGGTGAGCGGAAGGGCAAGTGGTGGGGCGGCATGGGCGGCGGGTGGCCCTGCGGACAGCGAGGCCCGGACGGAAGCGGGGAACCATGCCACGGCAAGAGCGGCTGAACGCTGGTATCCACATACACGCGGGACGAGAGGACCGGGCCGGACGGCCCTATTACCGGCTGCGGTACCGGGACCGGGACGGCAAGGCCCGCTGGGCCGGGCTCGGCCGGGGCACCAATCGCGAAATCAACCAGCGTGCGGAGGAGTTCCTGCGAGGGCTCGAAGGCGGACAGGAGCCCATCCCCAGGAGCCGGAGCATGACCGCCTGCCAGGCGTGGGCATGGTACGAGACGGACCGGCTCGCCGACCTCCAAAAGAGCACCCGCCAGGGCTACAAGAGCATCTGGAATAAGCACCTGGCCCCGGGCATCGGCGAGTTGCCGGTGCGGCAGGTGAGCACAGCCCGGCTGCGGGAGGTGCTGGACGAGACGACGGCGGGGCTCGGCCACAAGACGCGGGCCCACATCATCGAAGTGATGAAGGCCTTCTTCGCGTGGTGCCAGGGGAAGAACATCACCAGCCACAACCCGGCCGCGAGCATCAGCAAGGGGCGGCCGCCAGCACCCCAGAAGCGAACCATCACGGGACCGCGGATAAACGCTCTCATGGACGAACTCGACGGCATGGACCGGCTGCTCGTGTGGCTGCTGCGGGTGAGCGGCCTCAGGTACGGCGAGGCCCTGGCCCTCCAATGGCAGGACTTCCAGCGAGGAGGCTGGCGAGAGAGCAAGGTGTATGTCTCCCGGGACTGCGTGCGGGGGGTCGTCGGGCCAACCAAGACGAAGGCCAGCGAGCGGGCCGTGCCCCTCACGCCACGGCTGCGAGATGCCCTGATGACGGCTTGGACGCAGCGGCGAGAGGGCGACCGCGATTTCTCCGACAGCGATTACGTCTGGGGCAACGGCAAGGGACAGCCGATGTGCGGGGACAACTGGCGGAAGCGGGTGTTCATGCCAGCCGCCAAGCGGGCACATGTTGATTTCACCATCAAGGACCTACGCGACTACGCGATAACCGAATGGGTGCGAGCTGGGAACATGAACCTGCTCGAAGTCCAGACGCTCGCGGGGCACAGCCAGCCGCAGACGACGGCGGGCTACTTCCGCAACGAGGAACGCACGACGCTCGACAAGGGCCGCAAGGCCCATGAGCGGCTCGGCTGGTAGGTACGCGTTGGAGCACAAGGCGAGCACAACCGGCCCCTAGAAGCACAAAAGCCGGGGGCTTCATGGCCTCCGACCTGCTATTTCTCTCGTTCTATGGGATTGTTCACGTAGGGTTATGAGCCCGACGAGCTACCAGCTGCTCCACCCCGCAATGGACGATGACTATAGCACGCGTCATCTTCCCGTGCAAACGAATGTGCGCCAGCGGCATTTTCTGTTCGAAGTGTGATGTTTCGCACATTGTCTGAGGTCTGGGGGAACGATACTCATGATGAAGTCACGTGCCGGGGGGTGACGGGTTGGATACACGGGCCAGACGCGTTGCGGCGGCGCTTATCGCGCTTGCCGTCGTTGCCGGTGCGGCGGTGCTCCTGCTTGAGGGTGCCCCGGATGACGCCGGCGAGGCCGTTCGGCGGACCGAGAGCGGCAGCCAGGAAGCAGCGGACGCATCCCCAGGCGCACCTGACGATGAGCCCGCGGTGGCCGCAAACGATGACTCGGATGCTGCTGTTGCGCCCGTGGCAACCACTGCCGCCCGGAGCCGCGCGCGCTCGGTGCGCGACACGCCGCGACCGCCAAAGTCCGCCACCCCGAGCCCGGCGGCTCCCGCCACCCCGAACCCCGCGAAGCCTTCCGACCCTGGAAGCGACGACCCCAGCGATGAGCTCACCGACGAGCAGCGCGAGTACCTCGAGGAGACCCGCGCAATCGTAGAACGCGACCCCGCCGCGCTCCGTGAAATGGCTGGCGCGATCGTTGCGGCTATCACCTCGGGCGACGAGGATGCACTCGCCGAGCACCTGGCGGACGACGAGGGACCACAGCCCGAGTACCTCGCGGCG
>Ga0228536_1002288_pt1 | contig 11882 bp, 10 predicted proteins | sample SJ1Smetagenome_FD_168611 | JGI IMG/M metagenome (GOLD analysis project Ga0228536, IMG submission 168611) | Enriched culture of PCE-dechlorinating microbial communities from Ithaca, New York, USA - SJ1.S | ecosystem: Engineered > Modeled > Simulated communities (microbial... > Unclassified... | reverse complement strand
AGTAACAATGACATCCACCGTATTGCCGGGAGTTGTCACCGTCAGGACCCTGTCCACGACCATGGGCATCCTGCCCCGGAAAAGGGGCGTCACGATCACTGTCATCGCCGCACCGGCGGCTGTGTCCATATGTCCGCCGATGCCGTGAAGAAGGATTCCGTCCGACTCCGTATTGACGTTCACGTTGAAATCAACGTCGACCTGTGTCGCACCCAGTACCGCCACATCGAGCATATCCACAGAACACCCCTTGGATGCTGTATTGGCATAGAAGGAAGCGCTCATCTCCGCATGCCCGGAATTGGCAGCCAGTGAAGCGACAGCTTCAAGGTCAAAGGACTGAACATCCAGGAGTGATGCAAAAAGGCCTTCTTCCAGCATTTCCACGCTCTGGCCGGTGATGCCGCCGGAAATAAAGCTCCCCCGTATCCCTGCCGCTTTCATTCTTTCACGGATGAAGGCAGATGCGGCCAGAGATATTCCTCCAGCCCCCGCCTGCATGGAAATACCGTCCAGAAAGAGACCGCTCTCCTGCACTACGTCCGCCACCCGTTGGGCGATGATGAGCCGAAGGGGATCCCTGGTAACCCTGAGGGTCCCCGAGACTATTTTTTCAGGAACCCCGATTCTTTCGACGGGTACCACCCAATCCACAAGGGTCTGTGGAATGGAGAAGGGAACAGCCGGATAGGGGACGAGGTTATCGGTAACTGCGATGACCCTGTCCGCATACTGTGCATCGGTAAAGGCGTACCCAAGGGAACCGCACGCCGAAGGCCCTGAAATGCCGCTCAGGTTTCCCATGACATCAGCCATGGGAGCCGCAAGCACAGCTATGTCGACGTGCAGTTCTCCCGACTGCATCGCCCTTGCCCTGCCTCCATGGGACCGAAGGATCACAGGAGATGAAAAGAGTCCTTCGGATGCCGCTCTTCCGACAGGTCCGTTGACACTGCCTTCAATAGACCTCACGACACCGCTTCGTACGTGGCGGAGAAGATCCTCGTGAACCGGAAACAGCGCTGACGGAGCGAGAACAAGGTCCCTGATGCCCATTTTCGCAAGCACATCCAGGGCCAAATTCACCACCAGGTCCCCGTCGCGAAGATGGTGATGGAAGGATATGGTCATGCCATCCCGCACTTCCGCCAGCCTGAATGCCTCCTCGAGCGAGGCAGCAATCTTGCCTTTTTCTCTCTTCTTCCGGATTGACGGAATATCTTCCTGCTCTCCGGTGAAAAAAAACTTCTTCCGGCTGTCTTTTTCCATACTCATAATGGTCACCCTTCTATCAAAAGGCATCCGGCCGCTTCTGCGAGAGCTATTATCTTCTGCGCCCTTGCCACGACTGGAGCATCGATCATCCGGCCATCGAGAGCTATGACCCCGCTTCCTCGTGAAGCAGCTTCATGAAAAGCCTTCATGACTCTCTTTGCGAATTTAATTTCCTTTTCCGAAGGAGTGAACGCACTATGGACCACGGGGATCTGTCTTGGGTGAATCACCGATTTTCCGTCAAAACCAAGCTGCCGCACACGAAACGCTTCAGCGTACAGGCCGTCCATGTCATTCACATCGCCGAACACACTGTCGAGAGCCTGCACACCGGCGATTCTCGCCGCAACGATGACCTTTGCCCGGATATCGTCAAGTTCATGCCCTTCTTTCGTCCGTACTGCACCGATATCAGCGGTGTAATCCTCCGCACCGTAATTGAGAGCTTCGATCCTCGGGCTGGCTGCAGCAATCTCTGAAAGTTTCGTGCCTCCGGAAGCCGATTCGGTGATTGCGATGATCTGTACTGTTCCCGGTTGTATTCCATTCCGCGATTCAAGTTCGCTCATAAGCGCATCGGACTGCCGTACGTCTTCAGCGCTCTCACACTTCGGAAGGCGGATGGCATCCGGGGCCATGGGGATGATCTCTTCGAAATCATCCTTCCCGAAAGGGGTGCACAGGGCATTGACCCTCACAGTGACCTCGACTCCCCTGTACCGTATTGCACGGAGCGCATTCCTCACAAGAATTCTTGCGGCATCCTTCTCTGAAACGGGAACGCCGTCCTCGAGATCAAGTATGATGCTGTCCGCACCGTACACAGAAGCATTGGCAAGCATTCCGGGGTTTGTACCGGGAATGTAAAGAGATGTACGGCGAAGCCTTCTTCCCGTCATGTGTTCACCTTCTCCCGTACATCCCCTGCAAGAGCCCTTCTCGCGGCGGTTTCCACCCGTGCACGAAGAGTACAGTCGAGGGATCCGCGATCCTGGATTTTCACACTCCCCCGGAATACTCCCACGGATTCCAGGGTTTCACGGACCGACTTTCTCATCTCCTCACCGAATGAAGCAATTGAAGGGCTGTCGATTTCGATTTCCAGTCCTTCGCTGTCAGACGGGAGGACAACAATAACAAGAGCATCACAAGATTCGAGGGACCCTGACACTCCCGTACGTTCAGTGTTCATTCGGGACACCCCGCCTATGAGCCTGAAGGCTCTCTTTTTTTCTGCACTTTCAGGTTATACAGAACGACCAGCCCCAGAAGAGCAAAACCCGTTGCGTCAGTAACGACTCCCGGAAAAATAAGAAGGATAGCGCCGGCCAGGGCCAGGAAGCGGCCCCAGAGAGGGATCGGTGCAGCCAGATATCCTTCGGTCGCCATGGAAAGGCCGAACACGCCGATGAGGGCAGTTATTATGGCAAAAATCGTATAGGGCCAGCTCACGACATTTGTAAGCATGATCTCGGGCGAGTAGATGAACACGAAGGGCACGATAAAACCGGCAAGGGCCAGCTTTATCGATGTGAAAGCCGTTTTGTTCGGGTCCGACCCGGCGATACCTGCAGCAGTATATGCACCTACACAGACCGGCGGGGTCACCGAGGAAAGAACCGCATAGAAAAACACGAAGAAATGCACGTCAAGGGGCTTCCCGCCAAGAAGGATCAGTGCCGGGGCAGCCACTGCGCTTGCCATGACGTAGCTTGCGGTCGTGGGCATACCCATTCCGAGGATCATGGAAAGGATCATGGTGGAAATCAGCGTGAGCAGAAGATTTCCCTTCGTGAAGCCGAGAATGACATCCCCCACTTTCAGTGCGATTCCTGTGGCGCCCATCATTCCAATCACGACCCCGACGATCACGCAGGCAATTGCCACTGAAAGAGCGCTTTTTGACCCCTCTTCGAGAGTGGAGATGAACGACCTGACGTCAAGCCTGTCTTCTTTCCGGACAAAACTCAGGAGAGTCGCAAGGCCAATTCCCCAGCATCCCGCATACAACGGGTTGTACCCCTGGACAAGGAAATAGATGATGCCGAAAAGGGGGATCGATTTATAGCCGCTCTTGATCAGAACATCCTTCACCCGGGGCAGGGATTCCTTCGGGAGGCCCTGCAGCCCCAGCTTCGCCGCCTCGAGGCTCAGGCAGCACCATATGCTCCAGAAATAGAGGATCGCAGGGACGACCGCTGCGCTGAGTACCTTGAGGTACGAGATGCCCAGAGAGTCGGCGATGATGAATGCCGCTGCTCCGAGGACGGGGGGCATGATCTGGCCTCCGGTGGACGCCGCCGCTTCGACGGCTCCGGCAAAGTGGGGCTGGTACCCTATTTTTTTCATAAGGGGTATGGTAAAGGCCCCTGTGGTCGCCACATTCGCGGAGGTACTCCCGCTGATCGTCCCCATAAGAGCGCTTGAGACGACCGCAATCTTTGCCGGACCTCCCTTGAGGTGTCCGGTAAGAGCCATAGCCAGGTCGTTGAAGAACCGGGAAGTGCCCGTGGAACTCAGAAACGCACCGAACAGAATAAAAAGATAGATGTACGTCGCCGATACACCTGTTACGAGGCCGAACAAGCCGTCCGTCGTCAAATAGAGCTCTTCTATAATGCGCGGGATCGACAGGCCGAAATGCTTGAAGGGCCCCGGCATTGACCTTCCATAGTAGGCAAAAAGGATGAAAAGGGCGCAGAATATGGGAAGGGGATATCCCAGGACTCTTCGTGCTGCCTCGAAAACAAGGAAGATCATTGCGACGCCGAGATAAATCTCGTACTGGGTGTACATTCCCGCCCTGTTCGCAATGTCCTCGTACATTACATATACATAGACTGTGCAGACCGCTGCAACTGAGGCAAACAGCCAGTCGAAAAGGCTGGGACGTTCTTTCGGGGACTTCTTCCACATGGGATAGAGCAGGAAGATCAGCGGAAGAACGAACGAGAGGTGAAGGCTCCTCTGCTGCATGGCAGGCAGCACTCCGAAAAATGCCGTGTAAAGCTGGAAAAGTGCCAGCGCCACGGTAAGGACCGTAATAAGAAGCTTCAAATTTCCGGAGAATGAACGCTTCTTTCCGGATGATATTTTTTTCTCCTGTGTTGCGGGAACAGTGTTATCCATTATTTCCTCCCTGAAATTCCCGATATCAAAAGACGGGAGGAAGACCGATCCTCCAGGACCGTCTCCCTCCCGCCGCGGCAGGCAATACTACTTCGTGAGCAGACCTGCTTCTTCGTAATATCTTCTTGCACCGGGATGAAGGGGCACAGCCATTCCGGCAAGGGCAAACTGAAGGTTCAGGTTGTTGAAGTAGTTCAGCCTCTCCTGCAGGAATTTCGTGTTGGTATGGATCATCTTCGTGATCTTGTAAATGACTTCCTCGGGCATATCCTCATAGGTGAGGAGGGATCCTACTGCGCCCACAACCGGAAGATCTTTGTCATACCCCTCATAAACACCCGCCGGGATAACAACTGGAGCGTAGTGAGGGAACTTCGATACGATCTCCTGGATCTTTTCCGGCTCGATGCCGATCAGTCCTACCTTGCCCGAGCGGATCATGTCGGTGACCTGTGCGTTCGGGGCGTTCGTGGTCCAGATGTGGGCCTGGGAATCTCCAACCTTGAGTGCCTCCGCGACTTCCGAGCGGCCGTAACGCTCGATCCTGACGTCTTCGTCCTTGAGGCCGAAGACCGACATCATTTCCCGGACGTTGACCTCGATGCCCTGCCCCACCGAACCATAGTCCACCCTCTTGCCCTTGAAATCGCCGATGCTCTTGATACCGGCGTCAAGGTTCACGAGAATATGGGCAGGCATGGGATAGATCGCAGTGACGTAGCGGAGAGACTTGATGGGTTCCTTGAAGGAACCGGTGCCGTTCCATGCATCGTTCACCGTGGAAGACTGCACCATCCCCAGCTCCACTTCCTTGTTGCCCAGGTTGATGCAGTTCTTGATCGATCCGCCGGTAACTGCGGTGAAGTTGATGCTCTTCTCAACCTCGGTTCCAAGCTGGGCAATGGTGTTTCCTATGAGATAGAACCCTCCGCCCACGCTGCTCGTGCCGATACGGACAAAGACATCATCCGCCGCAAAAGCGGGAGCTGCGGCCACGCACACAAGAACCAGAACTGCAAGTATTATTTTTTTCATTCTTCATTCCCCTTTCATATCTAATAAATTCTTTATTTAAAGAGCATTCTTCCTGCAAGCTCTTATTTTTTCCCGATACTTTCTTTCATCATGGGAAGAGCATCCGTTACCATTTTTGTCGTCTCTTCGTGGAGCTTGAAGTATTCGTCGCCTGCCGCGAAGAGCATCGGCCTGTCCGTTTCGGCAGCCCATTTCTGAATTTCCTCCGAGTTGACCGCTTTGCTGATTCCTTCTATCAGCAGGGCCCTGATATCCTCAGGAAGGTTGGGAGGAGCGCATATTCCGCGCATGTTATAGATAGCGACCTCCGGAAGCCCCATCTCTGAAAGCGTCGGGTAGTCGTAGGGAGGAAGGCGTCTGTCATTAAGGGTAGCGAGCACCTTGATCTTGTCGTCTGCAAGCAGGGCTTTGAGTTCGCTGTAGCCCGCGATCCAGAAAGTAATGTGTCCTCCGAGAAAAGCGGCTTTCGAAGGTGCCGTCCCGTCAAAAGGTACTATTCTGTGTTTGAGCCCCGCAAGGACCAGCTGGACGCTGCCGAGATGCCCGCTGCTTCCAAGTCCCGACACGGCACAGGAAATATCCTCTTTTTTCGAGGCTTCGAGAAGGTCCTGGAATGTATTGTATGGAGATTCCTTGAGAACAAGAAGATAGCGGGAGTCTTTTACCACGTTGACAAGGTATGTGAACTCATTCCCCTTGTATCTCCCGTCGTACAGGAATTCTCCCAGCTGCAGGGCAGGCTGGTTGTTGTAAAAAAGAGTGTGTCCGTCTGCAGTTTCCTTGTACATCTTGTCGTAGGCAATGCGTCCGCCGGCCCCAGTCATGTTTTCAACAACCACAGGCACGCCGAAATGCTTCTCCATGAGAGGAGCAAGCATACGGACCTCCACATCACCCGCCCCTCCCGCTGCGAAGGGGTTCACTATACGAATGGGCTTGCCATCCGGGAACGCCGCAAAGGATGGGGCAACAAACAGAAGCAGCACAAATAAAGCGCAAATACAAATTCCTGAACGTCTTTTCATCTCGATTTACCTCCTCCTTAAAAAACACTGTTTCCCCATTAACAGACACGCTGCCGTCAATGCAAAACGTCTCCTCAATCCGGTTGGAAGGGGCTCAATCTTTCTAAAAACCGCCATGTTTTTTAATGTAGGGGACCACACCACCTTCTTTCAGTATGTCCACCATTATCTCAGGGAGAGGCGCTACCGCCAGTTCTGTTTTTTTACTGAGGTTTCTCAGCACCTCTGATCCGATATTGTATTCGAGGACATCCCCGTCATCAATTTTGCCCGTATCACACTCAACCACGGGAAGACCTATGTTAACGGCATTTCTGTAAAAAATTCGGGAAAAAGTTTTTGCGACAATGAAAAGGACTCCAGCCTCTTTCAAAGCGACAGGAGCCTGCTCTCTGGAAGACCCGCAGCCGAAATACGTACCGGCCACAAGGACCCCGCCTCCGTTAATTTTCTTTCCGAATGCCGGATCAAGATCTTCCATTGCATGATCTGCAAGATCCCTGACGTTCAATGTTTTCGTGTGTTTGCCGGCAATAATCAGATCGGTGCTTATATTATCGCCGTATTTTACCGCATGTCCCTGCAGTTTCATCGGTATTCCTCCAATTCCCGGGGATCTGTTATACGGCCCTTGAGAACAGATGCAGCAATGGTTGCAGGTGACGACAGGTAAATAAGAGCCTTGTTGTTGCCCATCCTCCCCTTGAAATTACGGTTTGAGGAAGAAAGGACCACTTCACCGTCGGCAGGAACCCCGCCATGTGTTCCCACGCACACGCCGCACCCCGGGGTAAACACAGCACCGCCGGCCTCGATGAGCGACTGGAGCACACCCTCCTCCATAGCCTGAAGCATCACCTGCCTGGAGGCAGGTGCAATTATCAGCCTCACTCCGTCTGCGATCTTTTTGCCTTTCAGTATTTTTGCAGCTTCGCGGAGGTCTTCAATTCTTCCGTTCGTACAGCTTCCCAGGAAGGCCTGGTGAATGACCACGTCATTCACTTCGCTCACGGGACAGACATCATCTACCGCATGAGGTCTCGCAACCATCGGAGAGAGCGCATCAAGGTCTATCTCAACACTCATAAGGTATTGGGCATCGTCGTCAGCGCAAACCCCAAGATCAGGGCTGCACGGGAAACCGCACTTTGCACCCATTTCAACGACCATGTTCGCAAGAGTCAGGCGGTCTGAGAGAGACGATGAATCGATCCATTCACCATAGAATTCAATGCTTCTGTAATTCGCACCATCTGCCCCGATAACACCCGCTGTTTTGAGAATAACGTCTTTTGCGGAACATCCCCGTCGGAGTGAACCTTTCAGTGTCACTTTAATTGTTTCGGGGACCTTGAACCACGATTTTCCTGTATACATTGCCGCTGCCATATCCGTAGAACCCACACCGGTGGCAAAAACCCCAAGAGCTCCATAGGTGCATGTGTGAGAGTCGGTTCCAAGAACAAGCTCTCCGGGATTCAGAAATCCCTGCTCTACAACAATCTGGTGACATACCCCCTCCCCGCCCTCTATGAATTTTATGTTCTGCTCTTTTGCAAAACTGCGCATCATAGACTGGAGATTGGCTATTCTTTCGTAAGGAGCCGGGGTCGCATGATCAAGAATAAGCACCATTTTAGACGGATCGAAAATTTTCGTTCCTCCCATGTTTTCAAAAGCCTTTATTGCCATGGGAGCGGTGGCATCGTGGCTCATAAGGAAATCAACCGTACAGAAAAGGATGTCTCCTGCCTTCACAGGCTTCCCCTGTTTTACGGAGTGATTTTGAAGTATTTTTTCAGCAATTGTCCTTCCAGACATTTTTACACCTGCCCTTCCAAAACCCGTCACATATTGTTCTCAATAAAGGACGGCAGATATTTCTTTTCAAGCTGCCGGAAGTCATCGTACCCTACCAGTTTCCTGAACTCGGAGAATGCACAGACAAGATCATTCCGTCCGACGGCCACCCTGTCATCTCGAATTGCCTCGAGATAATCCATCAGGCCCTTTACCGCTGCAAAAAGAGGACCCACGGGAATGCTCACCCTGGCAACCCCAAGTTCCCGGAGTTTTTCTATAGACATGACCGGAGTTTTCCCCCCTGCGACGGCATCAAATATATTGATGCTCACAGGTGCCTTGATCCGGGCGACAGCTTCCCGTATCTGTTCTTCAGACCGGGGTGCCTCAAGGAAAATAAGATCCGCTCCTGCCTCAGCATACGCATTTGCCCTGTCTATCGCGCTTTCGAATCCTTCCACGGCAATGGCATCGGTACGGGCGTTGATGATGAAATCAGGATCAAGCCGGTCTCTCACGTCTTTACAGGCCATAACCTTCAGCGCCATCTCTTCTTTCGAAACAAGCTGCTTGCCTTCCATATGACCGCATCGTTTCGGAAACGCCTGGTCTTCTATGTTCATTCCCGCTGCACCTGCACCGATAAATTGCTCTGTAACATACATCGCCGAAATGGCGTTTCCAAATCCCGTATCAGCATCGACGATGACGGGGATTTTTACGGCATCGATAACATTCTTGGAAAAATGCAGCACATCGGCAAATGACAGGAATGCCATATCAGGAAGTCCGAGATAACTGGCGGAAAGTCCGAAACCACTCACCTGGAGTGCTTTGAAACCATAGTTTTCGATCATCTTCGCCGACAGAGCGTCATGTGCTCCCGGGCAAACAAGGGCAGAACGCTCGTTCAGCATGGCTCTGAGTCTGGCTGATCTTTTCATTGTCGATCCTCCTTGATTTTCTGCTCCGGATCACATTCGGCGCGGGAGATCCGGAAAATGTCTCAAAATTATCTGCTGTGCAGATGCTGTCCCAAAAAGTATTCTTCCGTATTTATTTCTCTTTTTTCCCGGCCTTTCGGAAGTATCCCGGAAGAGGATACAGAAGAGAGAGAATGGTTACGGCGAGAATCACCTTGGAAATAGGGCTCGCCCAGAAGATGGAGAAGGACCCTCCGGAAAGCATGAGAGACTGATGATATCCCCTCTCCATCATAGTTCCCAGTATTATGGGGAGAAGGAGGCATATAAGAGGATATTTCAGCTTCCTCATTGCAAATGCAAGAAGCCCGAAAACCATTGTCACCACTGCATCTCCCAAGCTGTTCCGCATCGCGTAAGACCCTATGAAACAGAGGCTGACAATTATTGGAATGAGGAAGCTTACGTCCACCACGGTTATTTTTACAAGATACTTGACGGTAAAAATGGTCACGAGGAGCATAAACAGGTTTGAGAGCCCGAGGCCGAAAAAGAACGTATAGGTTACTTTGCCGTATGTTGTGAAAAGAGCTGAACCGGGAATGAGTCCGTGGATCATCAGCGCTCCCATGAGAAGTGCCGCCGAAGAGCTCCCGGGGATGCCGAGGGTAAGTGTCGGAATAAGGGACGTACATGTCACTGCGTTGTTCGATGATTCAGGAGCTATGACCCCTTCAGGAGCCCCTGTCCCGAAAAGGGCCGGATTCTTTGATCCGGCCTTTGCCGCAACGTACGCGATCAGGTTGGCAGCGCTGACCCCTATCCCTGGAAGGGCTCCGACGACAGAACCGATTATAGTTGAACGGATGAGCGTCTCCGGGAAACGGAAAGTCTGCTTAAATCCTTCTTTAAGCCCTCCCTTCGCTTCGAGTGAATTGGAAATGGTGCCTCCGCTTTCCACGAAAGCAAAAACTTCAGATATTGCAAACAACCCGATGATTGCAGGCACCAGCTGAATTCCATCCTCAAGGTACGGCACGCCGAAAGTGAACCGCAGCGCTCCTGAAATAGGGTCATATCCTATTCCTGAGAGAACAAGACCTAACCCAAGAGCAATAAGTCCTTTTACTACCGATTCTTTTAGGACAGTGACGGAGATGATGATAAAAGTGAAAAGGGTCAGCAGAAAGAGTTCCGCAGGGCCGAATTTCAGCGAAATCTCCGCCAGGGGAGGTGATAAAAAGAAAAGCAGCAGCAGCCCTGCAATCCCTCCTACAAAAGAGGACATGGCAGCAATTCCGATTGCTTCCATACCTCTTCCCTGCTGCGCCATGGGATAGCCATCGAAGGCGGTTGCTGTTGATGCGGGGGTTCCCGGCGTGTTCAGGAGAATCGCTGAAATCGACCCGCCGTAGGTTGCTCCGCAGTAAACCGCCCCTAAAAGGATAAGGGCCCCGTCAGCGGGCATCCAGAAAGTAAAAGGCAGCAGAAGAGCCATCGTCATAGAAGAGCCTATACCGGGAATTGCACCCATGACGATGCCGAGAGTGGTACCGAAAAGAGCATTGAAGATGTTTACCGGGTGAATGGCCGCGAGGAACCCCTCATAGATCATAGCGTTCACCTCTCAAAACCCCACGATGCTTTCGGGGAGGGGCATCCTGAATCCTGTAACAAAAACAAGGTAAACAAGCACGATATATACAGCGGTAACCGACAAAACAACTGAAAGTTTGCGTTGTCCCATCCAGTACATACAAATCGGTACAAAAATCGCGCTGGCTATAATGAATCCCGTCACAAAAACCCCTGCCGTGTAGGCGGTCAGCATAAGAATGAACGGAATCGCCCGTTTGTGGATCTTCATTGCTGAAGTTCCGGATGAGCCTCCCAGCCAGATCTGTCCGAGCCGGAAAAGTATGCAGAGAATTACAAACACCGAGCAGATGTTCGGTACAGCCCTCGCGATATCACTATATCCGGCAGAGATGACAAGAAATACGCCTGAAACAAGGCATACGAGCAAAAGAAAAAGAGTTTCCGCATATTTCATCCTGATTTCCATCCCGGTACCTCCTCAGGTCTTTTCCCACTCCGCTCTTCATGAAGAAAATCAAACGGTTCATGCCCGGCAGCTGTTCACTTCACCGGGTTTTCAGCTGTAAAGATCATCAACTATTTCACATTTTTTGGCTTCAAGCTGCTTCATGACCCAGCTTCTGTCAGCGGTACCGTTAATTGCGGCCTGAAGCTTACGGCGGTCGTTCTGCTGAAATGCCTTCACAGCCTCCAGCACTTCTTCCGCGTCCTTCCTGGCGATCACAATAACGCCGTCAGGGTCGCCCACGATTATGTCACCGGGGGTAACATGCACCCCTCCGCAGGAAACAGGCACATTCACCTCTCCCGGTCCCTCTTTGTAGGGACCGCCGGGAGTCGATCCCGTTGCGTACAGGGGAAGCGATCCGCTGGAGATCTGCAGGGCGTCCCGAATGGGAGCATCAAGCACAAGACCGGCGAGTTTTTTTCTCTCGCCGTACCGGTACATGATCTCTCCAAGGAGCGACCTGTTCCTGCCCTCCTCGTTGGCCACCACGATTACGTCGCCTTCCGAAGCCATATCGAGAGCCTGGTGGAGCATCAGGTTGTCCCCGTAGCAGGTTTTTACCGTAAGCGCCACACCGGCCATGTT
>Ga0228536_1002285_pt1 | contig 11915 bp, 10 predicted proteins | sample SJ1Smetagenome_FD_168611 | JGI IMG/M metagenome (GOLD analysis project Ga0228536, IMG submission 168611) | Enriched culture of PCE-dechlorinating microbial communities from Ithaca, New York, USA - SJ1.S | ecosystem: Engineered > Modeled > Simulated communities (microbial... > Unclassified... | reverse complement strand
TCATAAAGAAGAGATTCTAGCGTTGCTTTTTTGATGGAAATTGTTCCTGAAAAATCTAGGTGGTGATCAGAACAACCAATCCTTATTGTTGGAGCGACAAGAGCCTTCCCAATCCTACTTGCCACCTCTCGTGATAGCCTAGTGCCATGCTCTGAATCAACAAAAAGCGGAAGATGTGGTCCGTGCTGTTCTGTGGCTCCACAGGCAAAAACAACTGTTTGAAATCCAGCTTCAATTGCTTTTTTCACTTGAGGGGATGTCATTCTTTCAAGAAGGATCTCTTCCATTTCCCAGTCCCTCCCTTTTTGTTCCTTGAAGCATAAGATTTTTTGATAAATTAATCAAAGCACCTAAATATCAACTTACCGAAATTTTTCAATGTCTATAAGGAACAACCTACTTGGTCTTCCTCGGGCTTTCGACTGTTTCCCAACAACATTAGCAATGTTAATTTCCACTAGTCTGTTCAATATCCTACTAGCACTACGTTGATTAATGTTTAGAAGAGTAGCGAAATCTTCAGCTAGTATCGGTTTGCCTTTTAGTCGGTCAAGAACATACCAAAGACGTTGGATAGTTGTTGTACCGACATGTAAACGTTCAGCCCATGCGAGGTCAAGTGGATTAGTTGTCCTAATTGAAAATTTAATAGCTGATTTTGATGCCAGAGGGCCAATCACTTGACGATCATCTGACACGAAAGTCCAATTTCCAGGCCCTCCATTTTTCGAGAACTGAATGGCAATATTTGCATTTCTTTCCGCTTCGATAGCAGTTTCGCCAAAACCTATTCCGCCACATACAGGAACTTTTAGGTTTCTTTTCAAAAGATCGATTATTGGCATTGTCTTCAGGCTATGAGTATAGTTTTCTATTCTCCCTCTCGTTGAATACAAAGTATATCTGCCGTCACCGCGAGAATAGACCGATCCATCAATAGAACGGCCATAATCTAATAAAAGACCATATAATTCCAAATCTTGTCTTTTGGCATAATGTCCTGAATAACTTTTCCCGATTAATGCCTCGAAATTTTCAATTTCAACTAGTTGGACAGAGATTTGACTGCCTTTAAATCTATCTCTCTCAATGGATTGGATAACCTGGTCAATTGTAGTTAGTATTGCATCGCGGGTAGGCCGAACCCGATAACTTGGAATTCCCTTCTCGGAAAGTTCTTGGTACGTTCTTAGATAACATGTTACAGACATCTTAGTTTCCCCAGACTTCCAAAGATCATAATGCCATTTTGAGAGATCATGGGGGTTATCAATCTCTTTAGGAGAGATTCTGATTTTGGGAAATACAATTGGACCATTAAGGTCGAGAAAAACTCCTTTAACTTCATCGTAGCTAAAGGTGTCAAAGCTTATGGATTCAATACTTTGTTTATCCTGATAAACTGCTTGAAGGAGGACTCTGTACAAACTGGATCCAGTATGAGGAACATAAAATACATGCTTGTGTATTTTCCCGGAATCCGAAATAAGGGAATAAGGCGCAATACCAGAAAAAAGCCAAGCATCAACATTAATAGAATCTGGAGCGAAAATATTTTTCGCTTCAAAAGTATCTTCGTAAACCATAGGAATCATTGTAATATTCGGAAAACTAATTTGCCCTACGTTAAGAATCAATTCAACAGAGTCTCTCGGACCAACAACAGAGAACCTAAAAAGTTCGCCCAAATTGCCCTCCGAATGGGAGATACCCGAAAAAAATCATAAAAAATTTGGTTTTATTGAAATACTTCATTCTCAAAGATATTCTTCAACTCCAGCTCTTTTACTTTTTCATCTGATGGGCAACCTTGATCATCCCAATCTCTAAAAGCATAATATTCTTTCAACATCTTTTCTAGATCGGGGACATTGCCTTTACTTCCTCCCTCCAAGCGAAGATTTAAAATACGTGACGGCAGTTGGTCATCTTCTTTTCGAACACCGCGATAGTTGTTAATCATTCTTTTCAAAGTGAAAATCCTTTCTCCTATGGTCATTAACTCCGACGCAGAATAATCAAAACCTGTTACAGCATTTAACCAATCAACAAAATCCTGAACCTTAAAACCTGTAAACAAAAGAAATTTACACAATTTCGCGGAATCAAATATTGTCATGAAATCTTGCATCTTGGCTGTCATAACGCCTTTCCCCTCGTTTAGAAAACGATCCAAAGGCTCATCGTATCCGAACTCAGGCATAGAAATACGCAACTCAAGAGCATGGCTGACAGCCTGCAGATGACAGGCACCTCTATTTGATGTTGCGTAGGCAATAGCTAAACTGTGCATGCTCCTTGGATCATGCATAGGAAATTCGAGACCTTTTACATGAATGGCTGCCTCAACTGAACTTTCTCCAAAATATTCCGCAGCTTTTTTGACCCCTTGCCCCAAAATAGACCCAAGACCGTTGTTTTCACCAATCAATACAATGGTATCAGCAAGTTTATTGCCATCTCCCCAACTTATTTTTTGTTCTTCAAATTCACTATCTTTAATCCAGCCTTTTTCAAAACCTTCCATAGCAAAAGCAATGGCATTCCCTGTCGAAATAGTATCCAAACCGTAATCATTACAGAGTTCATTTGCAAAAGCAACTGATTCCAAATTATCATTCAAACAAAGGGAACCCAAAGCTCCAAGAGTTTCATACTCAGGACCTGCCCCTTTTAATCCTTGGAATGGACCATTTTTTATTTCTACTTCTCTCCCACAGCCGATAATACAACCAGGACAATAATACTGTTTTGTTAGAATAGTTCTTGCCATCTCCTCGCCCGAAATTTTTTCTGCGCCTTCTTTCCAGGAACCCTGAGCCCAATTCTTTATGGGCAGGTCTCCAATTTCCTCCATTGGTCTGACGCTGCGAGCTGTGCCCAATTGGGAAAGACCAGTGGTAGCAGATCTGATTTTTGGAGCTATTGCCTGCAAAGAAGCTTGCAAAGTTTCAGCATCAAAAACTTTAAACTCCTTATTTCCTTTAACCGAAATAGCTTTTAGTTTTTTGGAGCCCATAACAGCGCCGAGTCCACCTCTCCCTGCCGCACGAGAGTTTCGCCCATCTGTCATAATTGAAGATATCGGAACAAGATTCTCACCTGCCCTACCTATGCAGGCCACTTCGGCATCTCGGCCAACATTTGACTTTATTGCTTCATAAGTCGAAAAAGTGTTTTTCCCCCAGACGAATGAGGCATCTCTAATAGTTATCTCTCCATTTTCCACAGCGACAAAGACAGGATCTGGCGATTGCCCCCTGATTATCAACCCGTCAAATCCCGCCTTCTTTAATGTAATACCCCAAGAACCACCAGCATCACTTTCACACCATATTCCTGTTAAAGGTGATATCGATGCAACGCTGTGCCTTCCTGAGGTAAAGCATTTAGTAGCAGTAAGAGGTCCTGTCATAAACATAAGCGGGTTTTCTGCTCCCAAAGGATCATTGATATTCTGCACATTTTTCGCTAGAAAAAAAGCAGATAGACCGCTCCCTCCGATATAGGTCCTAGCCACTTCTTCTTCGAGGTTTATAACATGGATCAACCTTTTAGAAAGATCGATTTCTGCAATTTTGCCCATATATCCATATTCAAGCATGGTTTATTCCTCCCATCTTTTACAGTTTTTTAAATGTTATCCTCCATGTAGCTGGGGGAAAACCCTGATGATATCACCTTCATTTAAGTTGTCTTCAAGTGCAAGAAGAACTCCATCCCTAATAACACAAACATTTAAGAATTCATCTACCCATATTTTATAGTCGCCAATAATTTCTTTTCTTTGACTAAGTTCTATCAAAAGATCTTTTACCCTTATATTTTCCGGTAACTGTAATGAGATTGATGATCCTTCCTTCAAAGCTCCAAATAATAAAAGAAAAACTGAAATTTGCAAAAAGATACCTCCAACTAAAAATTGTTTAGAGATTCACAGGATATCCATTTCTGCTAGATTCTGTTAAACCACAGGCTACCTCTACTGCTTTGTAGGCATCTTCAACCGTTACTAGGGGTTCGGTATCATCGAGGATGGAATTAAGGAAACCATCCATCTGGTTCGAAAGAGCACCATTTAACCTACCATTGACTTCAGGCCAATAAAAGGTATCTAGGTTCATGTTTTTCTCTTCGTTGACCAAAGAAAGACCAGTATTAAAACTATCTATGCAGACAGCCCCCTTTGTTCCAACAATCTCCATGCCTGCCTGTAATCTAGAAGAGAATCCATTTGGCAAACACCAACTGAGTTCCATGCATGCAACCGTTCCATTTGCTAGTTTTAACGTTGAGACGTAAACATCTTCTGTGCCTAGGTGAACCAATTTCCTGGTATTGCTTTCCGAGAATACTCTTACAACTTCAGAATCGGTGTACCACCTGATAAGATCAATTTCATGAACTCCCAAATAGAACATAATGCTTGTTCGGCCTTGCAACCGTTCTGCGCCGATCAAAGTGTTGTTCCGCCAAGAAGAAATATGAATTACATCACCGATTTCACCTTTTTGAATCAATCTTTTGGCTTGGGCAAAGCGATTATCATATCGAAGCAGATGGCCAATAGAAATTTTCCCATAGTATCCCTTTGTTGCTTCTAAAATATCTTTTGCATCTTCAAGCGTTGTAGCTAAGGGCTTCTCTAAAAGAATATGTTTCTCGGCTTTTATTGCTTTGATGGTTGCCTCGCGATGCAAGTGATCGGGGAGACATAATACGACTGCCTGAACAGAAGAATCTTCAAGAACTTCCTCAAATGAATCAGTATACTTGACACCGAAAGACTTAGCCAAATCGCTACCTCTTTTGTTATCCAAATCCATAATAGATACAAGCTCAGCTTTTTCATTTTCAAATAAAACTCTGGAATGCATCCCCCCCATCCAACCTGCACCAACCACAGAAGTCCTAATTGCCTTCGTCATCTGCCTCATCTCCTTTTTCTTTCATTAAATTATTAAAACCAATTAGTACTGGGGACAACCTCATCCGACCAAATGACAAGCTACTGAGTGGCCAGAAGATTTTTCTAGTAAATCTGGCTCCTGTTTCTCGCATATGGGCATGGATTTCCAACATCTGGGTGAAAAACGGCAACCCGCCTTGGGGTTAATAGGGCTTGGCACATCACCGGAAAGAATAATCCTATCGACTTTTCTTCCAATTTCCAGAGAGGGCGCTGCAGAAAGAAGAGCTTTTGTGTATGGATGCAGTGGATTAGCAAAAAGTTCCTCTGTTTCCGCAAATTCGACTATTTTCCCAAGATACATAACCGCAATTCTTTGAGAAATATGACGAACTACGCTAAGATCATGTGAAATGAAAAGGTAGGTAAGACCCAGCTTTTCTTGAAGTTCCATAAGAAGATTTATTATCTGTGCCTGAATCGAAACATCAAGAGAAGAGACCGGTTCATCACAAACAATAAAAAGTGGCTTTAACGCCAAAGCTCTAGCAATGCCTATCGTTTGCCTTTTCCCCCCATCAAGTTCATGAGGGTATTTCTTGAGAGTGCTTCTGTCAATTTTTGTTAGCTCTGCTAATTCTTCAACTTTTTTTTTCAAAGTCCTTTTATCAAAGTTTTTGGAAACCTTAAAGGGATCACTTAAGATTTGTTGGACATTTTTCCGTGGATTAAGGGAAGAGTAAGGATCTTGAAAGACTATTTGGATTTTCTGGCGAACCGTGTGTAACCATCCTCCTTTTGCGGAAAAAATGCTGTTGCCTTCAAAACTAACATCCCCGGCTGTTGGTGATTCAAGTCCAACAATTACTTTTCCAATAGTCGATTTTCCACATCCGCTCTCTCCTACCAAACCAAGCGTTTCGCCTCTTTCAATATGCATTGAAACGCCATCAACTGCGTGCAATAGACCCTTATTTTTTATTTTGAAATACTTTTTAAGGTTAGAAATGTCAATTATGGTTTCTGACAAAACCCTCATCCCTTTCTGAAAACAAAACAGGCCGCAGAATGATGGTCGCTAACGGGAAATAATCCTGGTTCCTCCCATTGACAAAGCTCAGTCGCCGAAGGACAACGCGGATGAAATTTACAGCCGGTTGGCAATTCCATTGGATTCGGCATGAAACCTTGAATTGGTTTCAATAAAGTTCGGCGAGTTCCAGTACTGGGCAAGGAAGATAATAACCCTTTGGTATAAAAATGCGCGGGATTTTCAAATACTTCTTTAATGGATCCGTATTCGATTATTTGGCCTGCATATATTACTGCAACGTTGCTGCACATCTCAGCAACAATTCCGAGATTGTGAGTAATAAGAATCAAAGACATCCTATATTTCTCCCTTAGATCCTGCATTAATTCAAGCACTTGAGCTTGAATTGTAACGTCGAGGGCTGTAGTTGGCTCATCGGCAATTAAAAGCTCTGGATTGCAAGCAATGGCTGAAGCTATTCCGACCCGCTGCCTCATTCCCCCGCTGAATTGATGGGGGTATTCTTCGAGCCTGTTTTTGGGAATCCCAACAACTTCCAGAATATTCCCGGCCCTCTTTTTCGCTTCATCTCTAGTCAGCCCTTGGTGGATTTGGAAAACAAGCGAAATTTGCTCACCAATTGTAAAAACGGGATTCAAAGAAGTAAGGGGATTTTGAAATATCATAGAAATTTGATTTCCTTGTAATTTACGCATGCTTTTTTCTGGTAAATTGAGCAAATCTCTGCCTTTAAAAAAAATTTCACCTTGAGTGACTCTGCCAGCAGGTTTTGGCAATAAGCGTAAAATTGACAGAGCAGTAGTTGTCTTTCCCGCTCCCGTTTCGCCAACAAGCCCAAGAGCTTCAGCATAGCCCAAACGAAGGTTAACGCCATTAACCGCTTTTGCAACACCTTCAAAAGTATGGTATTCGACTTTCAAATTCTTAATTTCAAGCAAATTGTCTTCCACGAAGGAACACCTCACTCTTTTCCGCCAAGCAAAATGCCTTTGCAATATAAATATTTTGATAAAGGGTATGCTACGTTCTCATTTTGGGGTCAAAAATATCCCTTAAACCATCCCCCAGAAAATTGAATCCCAACACGGTTAGCATTAAAGCAACCCCTGGAGCGAAAACTACCCATGGAGCAGTGCTGAGATACTCTCTACCATCAGCGATCATTGCTCCCCAAGAAGGCGTAGGGGGCTGGACTCCTAAACCCAAGAAACTTAGAGAGGCTTCTAGGAGGATCATAAAGCCAATCTGTTGACTAGAAACAATAAGCAGCGGGGTTAATACGTTTGGGAGAATCTCGGAAATAATTATTTTGGAGACAGGAAATCCGGAAACGCGCGCCGCTGAAATAAAATCCTGTTCCCGAATAATAATGACATTGCCCCTTATTACTCGAGCGTATTGGACCCAAGAGGTAATAATTAACACAATGACTAAATTAGGCAAGCTTGGGCCAAGAACGGCAACTATTGCTATGACCAAAAGCATCGCTGGTATTGATAACTGGACATCTCCAATCCTCATAATTAAATTATCAACCCAACCACCCCAATAACCAGCTATCGTTCCGGCACACGTTCCTATAAGACAAGAGAAAAAAACAGCGGCAAAAGCAATCAATAAAGAAATCCTTCCTCCAACGAGCAATCTGGATAAGACATCTTGTCCCATTGGATCAGTGCCTAAAGGATATCCTGACCAACCGCCGTTCCAATTCGGTGGTTTTAAGCGCATAACTAGATTTGGTGTTTCTGGGTCATGAGGAGCAATTTGGGTTGAAAAAAAGGCAAGGATAATAATAAACAGGACGGTAATGCCACCAATAACAAAAAACTTGCTACGCAAACATCTTCGTAAGGTTTCTGAATATTGCATTTTGCTCACCCTTTATTCAAAAAGCTTCATCCGAGGATCAATAAACGTATATAGAATGTCAACAACAGTGTTAATTAAAACAAACAGAGCAGAAACAATTAAAATAATTCCTTGAACTAAAGGAAAATCTCGGGACATGATTGCAGATACTGCTAGTCGGCCCACTCCAGGCCATCCGAAAATAGTTTCAGTTACAACGGCCCCTCCCAAAAATGTGCCAATCTGAATGCCTACGATTGTAACTACCGGGATCAAAACATTTTTCAAAGCATATCTAAAATTTATCTTCTTTTCTGGAACGCCCTTAGCTCTCATAGCCAAGATATAATCTTCTTGCAATACATCAACCATCCCCGAGCGAGTCATACGAGTTATCAATGCCGCAAGAGGCGCTCCAAGTGTTATTGCTGGAAGGATTAAGTGTTTCACACTTCCGTATCCGAATGGAGGAAGCCATTGAAGCTTAATAGAAAACAAATACATCAACAGAATTCCTAACCATACAGGGGACATAGATTGACCTAAAAGAGCAAGGAACATTGAGAAAAAATCTAGCATCGACCCCTTTTTTAATCCTGCAAAAACGCCCAAGGGTATACTAATGGCCAACGAAACAAAGACAGCCGAAAAGGTCAGAATGGCGGTTGGCCCAAGATGTTGCAGAATAATTTTCAGGTTTTTCTGTTGGAAAAATAATGATTCTCCAAGATCCCCTTTTAATACTCCTGAGATGAAAATCCAATACTGTTCGTATAAGGGCTTATCAAGTCCCACTTTCTGGCGCATTGCCTCTAATACTTCATCCGGGGAACCATCGGCCACTAATAAATAGACGGGATCCCCTGGAGCAAGATGCAAAATGAAAAAAACAATCAAAGAAACACCCAGAAGAACCAATCCGCAATAAGCCAACCTTCGGAAAAGATATTTTGCCACTTGATTTTCCTCCATCATTTACAACTTGAGACAAATAGCAGCTTGCGCGGCCAAAACTGTGGCCGCGCAAGCAAAATTTAAATAATTATTTTGTCACATATCGTAAATCTGTAATCTTATCGCCTCTGAAGACAGCACCGTCAACTCCTTTTCTTACCATGTAAATATTTTCCATTTGATAAACAAAAATCATCGGGGCATATTCCTTATTCATAACTTTCATTGCTTCTGTTAAAACTTTTCCGCGGTCGTTTCTGTCCATGGTCTCTCTAGCTTTTCGCCATGCTGCCACAATTTCAGGATTGTTAAAACCGCTTTTAAAGGCATCCCCAATAATTCTTGTCCCCACTAACCAATCTACATCTCCGCCTACCGAGGCACCACCAACATAAAACATGTCATAATTTCCTGCACCTCGTCGTTCAGCAAAAGCACTTACGTCCATAATTTGGATTGTTACATCAAGACCTGTTTCTGCGACTTGGGCTCGGATTGCCTGCAAAACTTCGTTAGTTTTTGGATAGGTACCCTGTGGAGCGATTATTGATATTTTGGTACCTTGAGCCCCAGACTCTTTGATTAACGCCTTTGCTTTTTCGATATCTCTTACAGGAACAGGTATCTCCTCGCTATACCCCAAAACGCCTTTCGGGATAAGTCCTCTTGAAGGGAGGCCACCTCCTACAAGGTGTTCTACGATACCTTTTCGGTCAATAGCTAAACTGATTGCTTCTCGAACCCTCTTGTCATTGAAAGGAGGCTTGTCACACTTGAACATTAAAAAAATCTGATCCCAGGCCAAGTCTCTTATGATATCCATTGTCGGATCATTGGCTAAAGCAACAGCTTGATCGGCTGGAATAGTATCAGCTATATCAATCTCGCCTGTCCTAACTCCGGCAATTCGCGTACTATCTTCGAAAATTGGCAGATAAATAATTTTGTCGGCAATTCCTTTCTTGCCCCAATAAGCATCATACTTTTTCATTACAACTCTTTGTTTGGGAAGCCATTCTACAAATTCGTAGGGTCCGATCCCGATAGGTTGTTCAAACAAAGCCTTCCCTTTTTCTTGAAAAGCTTTTGGTGGAAGCATGGCTGTCAGAGAAAGGTTTGAAAGAACAGCAGAATTAGGCGCAGAAAATTTTAGAGTCACTGTCATTGGATCAATCACTTTGATCTCAGACAATGTGGGCCACAAACCACTCAGCCGCAATTTTTCTGTCAATAGCCTTTCTAATGAAACTTTTACAGCAGTCGAATCAAATACCTCACCGTTATGGAATTTGACTCCTTCTCTTAAATGGAAGGTCCACTCGGTACCGTCTGAAGAAACTTCCCATTTCGTAGCCAGTTTAGGAGTAACCGTTCCATCTCTCTCTACATCAACCAGATAATCGTAAATGCATTTTTCCACAGTCCAATTGCTTAAATGGAAGTGGTCGAAAGGATCAAGGTTAACTATATCTTCCGGGCGGGAATAGGTTACAGACACCTCAGCCCCAGTTGCGGCCAGACCGAATAACATTATGCTCGCAAGGGCAATCGCAAGAGTCTTACACCATCTAACTTGCAACATTTTCCACATCCTCCTTTGTCTTTATTTGACAAAACTCGGAATCTGATTCTCTTTCCACCTCTGTCCATCTCCAAATTGACACCACAGCCCAAAAGATAGAACCACCTCCTTAGGTTGACAGTGTTTCTAAAGCTCGGAGAGCTACATTTATCAAAACGTCTCTGCCTAATAACAAGCTCTTTTCATCCAAATGAAAATTTGAATTATGAAGTTTTGACGATAGTCCATTAGAGGAGCTTGAACATCCTAACAGGAAAAAGGAACCTGGAATACATTCTAAATAACGACTAAAATCTTCCGAAGCTAGCACGGGGGCAATCTCAGAAAAAACATTTTCATTTCCAAGAATTTCTTTCCCAACTTCAGACACGATGTCAGTGGGTTCTTTATGATTTTTTAATACTGGATAACCATAATTATACTTTAAATTGTATTCACCACCATGGATTCGTGTAATTGACATAAGAACATCCCTTATTATTTTTTCTATTTGTTCCTGGATTTTTACATCAAAAGCCCTTACGGCACCTTCGAAAACAACTTCTTTAGGGATAACGTTATACCGTTCACCTCCGTTAATTTTCCCTATGTTAATGGTCCATGGAATCATAGGATCAATCTTCCTGTTAATAGTTTGGTATATCTCGCTAATTGAAGATATTGCCATCGCAACCGCATCGACTCCATAATGGGGCTGACTTGCGTGACCGCCTCTGCCTATTATCTTTACTTGAAACCTTACCGATGATGCCATCATGGGACCGACCCTTAATCCTATAGTTCCTGTGGGAAGATCAGGCCATACATGAAGCCCAAAAATCATCCCCACCTCAGGGAATTTCAAATTTGCATCTCTTATCATCATTCTTGCTCCACCTTCAGGGCTGTCTTCCTCTGAGGGTTGAAAAATAAATTTTACGCTTCCTTTAATCAACCCCCTGCGTTTGGATAGTTCTTTTGCGCAACCCAATAAAACTGCAACGTGAGCGTCATGTCCGCAAGCATGCATTACCCCTTGATTTATTGATTTGTAGGGTTTTTCGTTTTCTTCGGTAACTGGCAACGCATCCATATCAGCTCTAATAGCCACACAAGGACCGGGTTGTCCCTCCAGAATTCCAATAACTCCAAAGTGTTCCTCAAATTCTTGAACTTTTACGTCCCATTCTGACAACATATTTTTGATTAGATTGCTTGTACGATATTCACAGCCGCTAAGTTCCGGATTTTTGTGAATTTCTCTTCTCCAAGCAATCATTTCATCAGTTTCTGCATTGATACCTATTGAATAATCACGAAGGACCAAGATGCCACCGCCTTAAGCACAAATAAGGTATATTTTTTCCTATGTCCGTAAATAATCTAAAAAAATATATTCCTATCGATTCATTTGAATAAAAGGGTAAAACTAAGGAAATGTTTTGTCAAGCCTTGAGTTACCTCATGTCGCCGGACAGCGATAATGTCACCCCTTAAGGGGACAGCGAAAATGTCACCCCTCTGGTAGAGAATAGACTTTATGAAGAATGAGGGTGACATCAAGGTGAGTATCAAGCAGGCGCGCA
>Ga0228536_1002281_pt1 | contig 11936 bp, 10 predicted proteins | sample SJ1Smetagenome_FD_168611 | JGI IMG/M metagenome (GOLD analysis project Ga0228536, IMG submission 168611) | Enriched culture of PCE-dechlorinating microbial communities from Ithaca, New York, USA - SJ1.S | ecosystem: Engineered > Modeled > Simulated communities (microbial... > Unclassified... | reverse complement strand
CGTTGCTCCCTTCCGGGCCTGGCGGAGTTTTACGGCCTCCCGTCGCACAGGGCTGGAACCCCTGCAGGGGATCGCTGATCTGGTGTCACCCTTGAGACCTGAAATGCCCGGATCGACCTTCAACGCTATTTCCCGCCCATGACGGCCTGAATGAAAAATGAGCAGTTGCCTTCCATATCAGAATATGGGGTCAGTTGAAAACCATCTCCGTCGAAGGTGCCGAAGAAGGTCGGGCAAGTGGGATTATAGCCCACATCCCTTACGTATACCAGCGGCAGCTTTGCGCGGCCGGCCCTGCCCCTGAAGCACAGGGCGACGATTGGGGTGTCCCCTGCCGAAAAATGGATATCATGCCCAAGGTCTACCAGGTGATACCCGATCTCCGGAATTTCCAGATCCAAAGCAAGAAGCGGCACCCCTGACATCGTGCCCCTGTATATCTGCACAGAGACCTCCTCGTTGCGGTTGGCGGTGAAGAAGGCCACACCTCTCATCACTTCTTCCTTATCCAGCGGAAATTCGGCGACAGCCCACGAATCCTCGCATTCAAAACCGTTGAGAAGGTAGCTGTACTCTCCCAGTTCAATGATTTCCCTTTCATCGAAGTTCTCCTCTTCCCCGATCCTGGAAAGTGCTCCTGGGTGGGTCTGGTATTCCGAGGCGTGCCTGAGGCCGCACCCCGGATCTGCAACCAGGCCGGATACAAGGGGTTTAAGGTGGACCATGTCCTCGTAGGCGACCCACAAGTATCCCTCTTCGTGCGAAGAATCCCCCATGGAATCCTTCACCAGCCAGGCCCCGATGGCATTACGGCCGTTTACGGAAATGCGCCGGAGGTCATCCCAGCCGACAACGGCCACGCCGTGCGTATAGAGGTCAGTGCAAAGCCCCTCGGTTTCGAACGTGAACATACCGGCGGTCTCCCCGTTGATGAACCGGTTCCCGGAATACGCGGCCCCGCCGCATTCCTGCCGTTCGATCCCGTCGATGTCGACTGGTTCAAGGTGGATCATCGACTGCACAGGCCCCTTCTCCATGATGAACCTCTTGATATGGTCCCTGTATTCAAGGTCGCTGCCGAAATCCTCGCGGAAGAACATGACCATCTCCCTGAGCTGGTACTGCCTCCCCTTCCCGGTCTCGGGTAAAGTCAGCTCTTTTCTGGCCGTCATGTCCCCGGTGGGCATGGGGGCATCTTTCCAGAGCGGGAGGGGCTTCCCGCTGATCAGGTGATCGGCTAGCCAGAAAGCTCCGCCGCCGCCCCAACCTTTCCCGGGCCAGTAGTAACCGAAAGTGGTGGGCGGCTCGACCCCGGGGATAAGGTCGGGATTGAACTCAAGGCAGGGCCGGTTGTAGCCGATATGGCTGCCCAGGTACCAGGGAGAAAGGTTGGCATCATCATCTATGGGCGAAAGGGTAATACCCTGTTTCAGCATGCTGCTTTCCAGGCAGGCGATCGAAGAAAATGCCCAGCAGAGCCCTACGGTGGTGCCGATATCGCTTGTGCCGTCAGGTCTCTTGCCGTTCTGGTCCTTCACCGGCGTGACTTGACCGAACTCTCGCAGGTCGTAGGCACCCGGCAGGGGTTCCATCGCGCCCTGGGCAAGGCAAGGCAATGTCGCCAAAATGGTCATCAACAGGACCGGCAACAGCACTGAAGCCTTGACCACCCTCCCCTTTCCCCGGGCTTTGCCCGAACTTGTCCTTTCGGCCGCGCTCGTCCTTAGATTTCCGGTCATGGCTGCCCTCCTGAAAGAAAGAAAATATCCCCTCACCAATTCATCTGCTATTTTACCCTTCCGGGGCTGGACTGGAGGCAGATCAGCACAACTGAAACAATTCTTTCTCAACGATCCCAAAAAAGGGCCCCGGAAACCCGGGACCCCGAAAATAGTCTGGCGGAGAAGGAAGAAGACATTGAATGTACCACCCTCATCTTCACCTGGCCATCAGGAAATGCTTGCTGTTACTGGCTCCCATGGAAAGGGTGGTTTGGATTGTATCACCCGAATGTATCACCTGAAAGTCCTTGCAAACCAAATATGTTATTCGGGGAACTCGTCGCTTTGGTACACTTAGTTTACTGGACTCTAATATCGTCACTTTCCTGTACAGGGGATTCAATAAGTTCACCCCCACGCCCGTGGGGACAACAGTGCCAATCAGTATGCTCTGGCCTTCGGCAACGGTTCACCCCCACCCCCGTGGGGACAACGGTTTTGACCCCGTCTATGATCGGCGAGGATACGGTTCACCCCCACGCCCGTGGGGACAACCACTCCATCCCAGGTTCCCTGGGAAACCTCATCGGTTCACCCCCACGCCCGTGGGGACAACTCCCATTTCTTGGCTTGGGCATTGGATAGATGCGGTTCACCCCCACGCCCGTGGGGACAACATCTTACGCTGTTTTTGTCTGTTTTCATATTCCGGTTCACCCCCACGCCCGTGGGGACAACTTCAAGCCACAACCAGGTGGCTCTCCGTTGTTCGGTTCACCCCCACGCCCGTGGGGACAACAGTGCCAATCAGTATGCTCTGGCCTTCGGCAACGGTTCACCCCCACCCCCGTGGGGACAACAAATCCCACCTGAATTGCAGAAATTATACGACTGGTTCACCCCCACGCCCGTGGGGACAACCATTCCAGGTACCGCTCCCGGTTGACTAACTGCGGTTCACCCCCACGCCCGTGGGGACAACCAGTTCTCGGATGCGGTCAGGGTCGCAGGTCTCGGTTCACCCCCACGCCCGTGGGGACAACTTATCCTTCGGCAAACTCCTCGGCCTCCCAATCGGTTCACCCCCACGCCCGTGGGGACAACAACGCAGGAGCAGGCGATACTCCATCACCTTACGGTTCACCCCCACGCCCGTGGGGACAACCTGCCGCCCGAAAGATCGGTGACGTGGCATGGCGGTTCACCCCCACGCCCGTGGGGACAACATACAGTTTGTCGCCAACCGCCCAATCAACCTCGGTTCACCCCCACGCCCGTGGGGACAACGCCTTCGCAAGATCCGACAACGTCGCACCCTTCGGTTCACCCCCACGCCCGTGGGGACAACTTAGGTTTGCCTATCCCCAAAGCATTTGCGCACGGTTCACCCCCACGCCCGTGGGGACAACCTCCCAGTTTTCCTCGATGCTGTTGTCGAAATCGGTTCACCCCCACGCCCGTGGGGACAACGCATACTGTGCTTCAAACCATATAGCATAGTGCGGTTCACCCCCACGCCCGTGGGGACAACGGGAAATCTCATCCTCAGTAAATACGCCAACACGGTTCACCCCCACGCCCGTGGGGACAACCTCGAGTTGCAACAACAGGTCAACGAGTCCATCGGTTCACCCCCACGCCCGTGGGGACAACGGTGACAGTGTCGATGGTGCTCTCCTTGCTGACGGTTCACCCCCACGCCCGTGGGGACAACATCTCTACCGCATCGAGTAGCCGCTCCCGCGCCGGTTCACCCCCACGCCCGTGGGGACAACACGCATTTGTTCAGCAAAGATACCTTCAATGTCGGTTCACCCCCACGCCCGTGGGGACAACACTTAAAATAGCACTGCAGTTACGGCACTCTTACCAAAAACAAGCCCTCGAAGTCTTCAATAGAACGCGCCGTTTTCCCAAAGGTGCGCACCCTGTACCCCTGCTCGCTGTCGCTACTGTGCATCATAAGACAGCCTCCATCTCTAACTGATGAGCAAGCCTTCTCCCAAAGTTAGTCCCTCACCATTCCTGATACTCTTCCTACAAAAACTCCAGCCTTTGGTTCTAACATCCACCTGGATAATTCGCCTCTCAGGCTAGGCGGAACCCGTTCAAGTATCAAAACGATCATCAGTTCCTACCTCAGAATCAGTTTCTTTGGAATAATCCACCCCACCTGCGATATCGGCCATCGTTGGATCCCACAGACCACTGGGGGAAGCAGCATCCTGATCGAATGAATTATTACCTTCTGGATCACCTCTTAGCATGAGAATCGACTGGATGTCAGGTATTATTTTCTCCAATAGACGTGAGGAAACGAACTTATCCCTACAGGCAAGCCTTACCCTACGCTCAAGGTCATGCTGGCCTTCAGATACAGTAGCGAAGGCCGTCGGAATTGATATATCAGCCTTATATAAATCAGCAATGTCGTAAACAAAGGACAGCATCTTGCCTATGTGTATGAAACCAAGAGCAGTAGAAAAGCCCGCTGCTACGATTGCTGCATGGCAAATGCCGTATAAGCAGGAGTTAGCAGTTGATAGTGCTCGATTGACTGGGTCTGCTTCACTCCATTTCTGCCTCTTATAACTCCGTCCAGACCATTGCACACCTGTTTCTTTTGCCGCTCTTGCGTAAGCGTCGCGAACTCTTGCGCCCTCCATACCACGGACCTGGCTTAGCGTCAGGCCCAACCTAAACTTCTCAGAGAACCTCAACTGATACATCCTATAAACAACTTTTAAGTGGAGTTCGCTGTCAGCCCATAGCTTTGCCTGATGTAAAAAATTACCGGCGCCCCTCGTCTTTCCCATACCTACTGAATAAAATCGAACACCATCTTCTCCAGACCAAACAACCAGGCAACCATGATCAGCCAATACCATTACAGCAGCATGGGTGATTGAAACACCTGGGCCAAGCATCAGCATTGCAAGATTTGTGCAAGGAACAGGCACTCTACCCTCTGCATCATGTATTGCTATAGCTTTAGCGTCCTGGTCAATTCTGCAGTGTTCGACGTAAAGGTAGCTCCATCCGTCTCTTATTTTAGGCAGTACCTTCAGATCCTGGATCTTCAACCTATAGGCCCTCTATCTTTTGCAAGAAACAGGAGCTACGGACATCAATCCGCAACCAAATGCCTTCGCAGGGCCGACACCCCGACAAATGGTTCTTATAAAAGCATTCGGGTCAGTAACTTCAAGCAAGCCCTCAAACAGAACAGTGAAATGCGTAGTAGAACACCTTGAATCTCCAACCCTTTTAGAGTTATACGTCTTTCCTTCTGGGATTACCTTCAGTTTTGGAGTCAGGATCGTTTGATTATCATGGGTCGTCATTTCATGAAACACGATCTCAAAACCTCCTCCAAGGCCAGATTCTTGCATCCTACCCTTACGATTCAGCCAGTCAATCTGCTGTTCTTCATGCAATAGTTCTACTCTCTTGCCTTTCATATGATCGTCATCAGCGGCTACTCGCCTGGTGGGGTTGGCTCTTAAACGAAATGACAGCGTCTGGCCTCTTTTGATGTTCAGAAGCAGCGGCATTATGTCCTTGTATTCATGACCATCGGGGCTGGCAAGATACCCATCCAGCCTTTCAAGAAAGGACCAGTCAGGCTCAACAGCGGACTGGACATATACCAACACCTCATTTTTTTGCGAACTGTTCTCCGTCCTGAAGAGCACCTTGAGTTTCTCCCTGACATTAGTTGGATCACTTTTCTCCATATCCGGGAAAGCCTTCATAAGAGTTCTGTGCATCTCATATGGCTGTGTTGTTTCGCTAATGACTTGTCTAGATCTGGAATTCAAACTGAGCCTCGACAGGAAGAGATTCATGGTTAATCCCTCCGCTTGAGTGATATTGTTTCTATTGTTACTCGCCTACAATGACGCAGAGCATAGTTACGCAACTGGTTTATCCGCATGGCATCTTGTCTATCAAAATCACCTTGAGCGTCTTCAATCCAGGCCATAACCTGCAAGGGTTCACCAGGCAACCCTGCCTTCCTGGCAGTTATTGAAGCAGGAACAGAAGATAGAGGCTCAGTGCGGAAAGCGCTTTCGATGTCAGGATATTCTTCGGTCAGATCCTCGTACACAGGGCGAGATGGGACGCATGATTTGCGACCAAGATAGAGAGGCCATTTAGGATTCCGCAGGCAATAAGCAATATCCTCAAGTATGTGATTAACAGAAAGGGAATCCGGTTTTCTTGCAAGCGCGACAAGGAAGGAGGCATCATGAAGATAATCTCTCTGAGAAACTATCGTGCTTTCCTTGTGTTTAATTGCAGTTTCTATGGTATTTGCAGTGCCTCCCTGATGTTTGAATCCACCTTCAGCCGTCCTATGGTATCCAGTAACGGTGTGGAAGTCGGTGGATAGGATACCGGGACGGTCAACTCGAACTCCAAAGGTAAGCGCCATGTCAAGCCTTTCAAGTTCAGGGTTATCCCGGCTGTGCCCAAGAGCAGAGCCGATTAGACCAATTACACCTGACTTTGTAGGCTCAAGTCCAGTATCTCTTATGTCCCATCGTGCCCTCTGTCCCCATGATTGCATGGGACTCTCCAGTCTCAGCAATAGTATCTGGAAGCTAGACACTCTTGATCGCCGCCTCAACTGTTTCAAGAATCTCTTTTAGGCTTGAGGAAGTTTTTGTGTCAAGGATCTGCAGGTCTGAGTCCTTGGCAAGCAGGAGACGATCCCTGGCTTCAAGGTTGAACAACCGGGTAAGTTTTTCGCATTCAGCTTTCAGATTCAATGCTGATTCTTTCTCAAGTCCGTTCACCGTTTTTGGGTTTACAGGTGTGCAGAAAGCGTTCGCGTAGCTGACAGGAAGATTTCTATCCCGTATCTCTATCCACAATAATGCGGGTAACTGGTGAGCAGCAAAGGAGTTCTGCTTCCCGCTAGGAGTTACACGAACAGCGGCCTCTATGAGGGCACATACAGCTTTACTGGCAGTATCCCTGGCCACCGCTTTGTCGTGATCACCAACAGGTTTATTAAAAGCACTGCCTGTAAGATTGTCCACCAGCCCATCAACATGAATGTTGAAGTATTTGTAGTAACAGGCGGAGTTGAACTCGACATCGCCTATCATGTCTGCTCCAGCACCTGCTTCGTCGTCTGCAGAGCGCTCCAGATCATCCACAGCCGTGAAATAGTCAAATTCGTGGTCAATCTTATGAGTGCTTATTCCATGAGCGAACTGACTCGATGCCTCAACATTGACGAAAGCTTCGCTAGTGACCATTCTGCCAAAGAGTGCTATATCAACCGACATAGGTCTGTAGCCGTTGTCCTCTGCTTTTTTCTGTAAATCTTTGGCTAAAATGGCACCAAATGCACCTGCGCTACCTGATTTAATGGCAGCTTCCTTCATGACTTCTGCAACAGCATCAATATCAGTCGTGCTGAGAAACATGGTCTGGGCTGTTCTGTAATGCCCGCTATTGTTTGGAGCCTGTTCTGTTCCTTTTTCCGTTCCGAAACCACTGGCCTTCTTCGCGGCTATTTCTGCCAGATTATCATCCAGTCCCTTTTCCAGCAGATTTTTCCTGACCAGTTCAGGAAGACTTCTGGTTCTGATGGCCAGAAGGCTGTCCAGACGATCAGCAAACAGTTCTGACCGTCTGATGCTTCTCTTTATACACTGACTGGAAATTCTCGCTCTTTTGTAACCACCGAATACAGCTTCCTTGGGGCTTCCAGTGTCATCCCTGTTGAGATTGCTGGGAGCATGGTTCTGCAGTATATGGACTTCGATAAGCATCAAGATCTCTCCTCTTCATTAATGTTGGTGAAAGCATTACTTTCGTCACTACTGTAGAAAGCTCTTGCCCATTCCTTCTGAACCCATTTGGTTGGCGAATTCCAACTTCTCAGGTGAAAGAGCAACAATGGCCAGTTAACGCCAACTCCTTTTCCAGCAGAATAACGAACCATCTGCCTCAAGCGATACGGCAAGTCACCATCTCCTGTTTGAGGAGTGTAAGCGGCGTCAAGAAGTACGCTGAACCTGCGCTTGATCGAGTCGCTGTCTGTTCCAGAAATGGCCCGTTCCCAGGTGTTCCCGAAGTTCTTCTGAGAGCTGTGATGACCGATCCTTATGTCAGATGTTTTGTATTGCGCCAGAAGACTTGCGACAAGAAAGGCCAGGGGTTCAGGAGCAACACCGTATATCAGTCCAATCAGCCAAGGACAGCGCCCTTCTACAGGGTCTCGCTTACCGCAACCTCGTCTAAGCGAGGCCATCTGGCCTGTGCCTAGTCTTTCGATCCTTTCAATAAACCTTTTTTCTTCCTGCAACTTTTCGTCGCTCGTCATGAAAGAACCTCCTCTATCCGGCGTCTTATCCAGCTCCTTGAACGGATAAGACGTTCCAGGGCATCTCCATCAGCATCCATATCATCTGCTGCCAATTCGAATTGATTTATGGCAATGTTCCGTATCATGTCTCGCCAGCCCATGGCCGTTTTGCTTATCAATTCAGAATCATCAGGGCTGTCAGGATCCAGCTTGGAAAAAGCTTCCATGAGAGGATGAAAGCCCAACTCCAACTGCAGCCAGTAACCTCGTTCACAGCGGTCGCAAACTGTCTTGAGCGCAGACTTGTTGCCTGTTCCTTCTCTTGGGAAGAGCCGTCTAATGGCGGTTCTCAATGAGAAAGCAACACTGTCTGCCTTATCAACCTCATTTTGTACGAGTGCACCCAACCTCGTAGAACGGCCAAGCTTCGCTGGTACTGACCATGTGGATTTAGCCCATTCAAAAACTTTCATTTTCATGTCGGTTCTCATGCCATATGCCTGAATCAACATGCGGTCGCCTGTCGTCTGCATCTCAAATGCCTGCTCAACAACATCAGGTCTTTGAAAAGCCACCTTTCTACCATGCTGGCCATGCTGATCTTCCTTCAGCAACAGGAGAGGCCCGGCATCACGCCACAGAGGTCTGTTCTCTTTCATGCGGACTGGTTTCGAACCCTGATCGTCATATCGATATGAAAGGCTGGCATCTATCCAGTTCAGCCTAGTGCTGTCACCTTTTGCAAAGAAGATCTCTTGAACAAAAGTATTTCCCCGATCGTCAACGCCGGGAATCAGTTGAATTACTCTTGGGCGCCAAGTCAGGGCTTCAGTTGTAGTTGCCTGGTTTCTCTCCTGCCCTGGTTGTCTTGCACTCCGCCATGCAACAATTCCTTCGCCAGTATCCTGGTTCCTCAGCGGGATGTTGATCAGCAGGGTCTGAAAAAGGCTAACTCCAAGAGGGAGGGCATATATTGCAGGCGCACCGTTAATAGAAGGGCTTAATCCAGCACCTCCTGCGGTCATAAACGGAGCAATGGTAGTTAGCAGGCATGCTGCTTCATTCCAGGTTACCCTTGCCTGCTTTTCGTGCTCATGATGCCAGTGGATGACGCTGGTGCCGCTGGGCAATGCCGGAAACATTGCAGCTAGTGGCTTGGTTCTTCCTGTTCCCCCCGCTGACTGAAGGAATGGTTTATCGCGATGGAAGAGATCAAACACATCGCCACAGTCTTCCGCATAGCTGTTGAAGAGACCCATGTCAAAACAGCCGCTCTCAATGATCTCTGCCAGGTCGTAAGTATCTTTCGGACGCTTTCCCGCTAGAATATACGCGTCGAGTATGAATGCCACCAGCAATCGATGAAGTCCTAATTCGACTATAGGCACAGGGTGCTGTATTCCTCGAAGTTTATGAGATTTCTCAAGGCAACCAAGAATCCCCAACTCTTCCATGTAACCGTCCATATGGACTACAGGTATCCATGGTTCAGTAAGTACATTAAATGATATCTGGCTCATTGTGACCTCCCCGCCCTGAGGCCCAGCAGATTGTCATATGAGACTCCATAAACATTCCCCCTTTCATCGATCCCCTCCCATATCCCGTCTTTGTCTACAGGAAGAAGGGTAAGTCCCCTCAGTTTCCCTTTCCCATTCGCCGCCGCCAGGTAGCCATAAGAAGGTTTCTGCAAAGGAAGATAGCTGGGTAGCTTGAGAGAACGAAGGTATAATGCCCTGACTTCTTCTTTAGTTAAGTCCCCAGATTCCAGATATTGAACTTCATCTTCTGAGATCAGTATGGAGGTTCTGTCATTAGCGCCTAGTCTTGTGCTGGCTCTCCACCCATTGCCGTCATCACTGTCGTCCCCTACCGGATCATTTTGTACTGGTCTGAATCTGCCAGGCTCCGGTTTCTCCAGGATGAACCTGCCTGCCTTATTCTCCAGAAGATGCATTTCATCTGACCAGTCAAGGTCGGCTCTCAGAATCAATTCTCTGTTGATGTAGGGACAGTCAAGCGGATCAGAGCCGTAGCAGTCCTCAATCAGACTTCTGAAGTCTGCTGGAAGATGTACCATTTCTTTCCCTAATAGAACCGCCATGGTTCTTATCAATGGCTTTGGCGAATATATATGTCTGGTGCTGCCAAAATCAGGGTCATGTGCTGCCGTGATCTGAGGCACAAGAATGTGCAGGGTGGGCAAGAATTCTCTCTCGCTATGTCTATGGAGGCGCCCGCTTCTCTGAAGCAGGAGATCTATCGGGGCAAGTTCGCTTATCATGTGATCGAAGTCAACATCCAAACTCTGCTCCACAACCTGCGTTGCGACCAGAACAAATTTTGAAGGCCGGTTCCTTCTGCTCTTGCCAAAGAGTTGCAGCACCTTCTCTGTGATCTGTTGGCGATCCGAGGCCGTGTACCTTGCGTGGAAGAGAAGCTTCTCGTCTTTGGGGAGATCAAGTGCCCGATAAACAGCCTGAGCCTGTTTTACTGTGTTCAGGATAATGCAGCAGCAGCCTCCGTCGCTGACCAGTTGTTTTGCCAGGCGCACAGCATAATCAGCGTCCTCTAGATAGCCGGAATGGAGTTTTATCCTGAGATCCTTGGTTGATGATGATTCTGCCGTAAGTATCCTTGCCTTGCCTCCTGACTCGGCAATTGTTATCAGCGGATAAGGAGGATCCATCCAGGTATCGTCCCTATGTGCGCCATAAGATTCAATCAGGTCAGCTCTCTGTTGGACTGAAAGCGTTGCAGACAATAAAACAACGGGAATCTTCATGCTGGAACACCATTGAAGAAGTCTTCTGATGATCGTTGTCATGTAAGCGTCATATGCGTGCACTTCATCTATTACCAATACGCGTCCACAGAGGCCATAAAGCCTCAGGAACCCAAATTTTACGTTCATCCCGGCAAGCATGGCCTGGTCAATTGTTCCGACTCCATGAGGAGAGAGCATGGCCCGCCTTGTCGGCCGGAACCATGCCTCAGCGAAGGAGTTATCTTCCTGAGATTCACCAACATTCAATGCTTTCCCAAGCTCTTTATCATCTCTCAACCAGGCCATACCGTGGACAAGCCTGGGTTCTTCCTCCGAGAGCCTTTTGCGGAGATAGTCTTCCTTGTAACGAACAAAAAGCGAGTCACTGGTAGCCATTGTCGGAAGAGCCATATACATCCCCTGAAAGCCTTCACTTTTCCATTTCTCAGCCAGAATCCATGCCGCTTCAGTCTTCCCTTCTCCCATCGGGGCTTCAATGATCACAAGGCCAGGGGGAATGGGATTCTCAATCAGGCATCTCTGAATCGGCCTTGGAGTTTGAACAACATCTGTGGGGTTTCCTGAAGATCTCTCTCTTGCCAATCCCAATCTTTGGATCCACTCTTCAGCTACCTTTTTGGCTTGCTCGAAGTATTCTTTCGGGGATTCTGTATCTTGCAGCCTCGGATCACAGAAGAATCCTTCATTGCTAGCTATCCAATCGCAGAGCACTATATGACCTGTCAGAGACATACCTAAGCGACTTATGTCTGATGTGCAGTCAACATCAAAAAGATCCTTAGACAACGTCTCGTGTAGCATCTGACATAAATGCTCCTGGGCTTCTTCATATTTTCTACTGACAGGTCTGGTCTTATTAGCCCAGTAACCATGATGAGCGGCAACTGCACGGGTGATCATTTCAATAACACGGGGCTTGATCTCTGTGAAGTGTTTGACAAGGTTTGTTTTCAGGAAGCCCAAGGTCAGAAGTTCACGGGCTGTTGCCCAAATGGCGCAAATGAAGGCGAAAATGGCTGAAAACCCTTAAAATAGATACTACCAGGGGGTGTTCGCCATGATGGGAGTGCAGGAGCCGGATCAGTTCAAACTCTTTTACACC
>Ga0228536_1002277_pt1 | contig 12014 bp, 9 predicted proteins | sample SJ1Smetagenome_FD_168611 | JGI IMG/M metagenome (GOLD analysis project Ga0228536, IMG submission 168611) | Enriched culture of PCE-dechlorinating microbial communities from Ithaca, New York, USA - SJ1.S | ecosystem: Engineered > Modeled > Simulated communities (microbial... > Unclassified... | reverse complement strand
TGTCGGTCAGCTTGCTCGGGCTGCCTGGGGGAATGCGGAACCGTGGTTGGGCTGCGAAAGGTGGCGGGCGCGGGCCGAGGCGCGGTCCCCGCTTCCGGCTCCCGGAAGCGGGGACCGCGCTCGCCTTAGGCCTCGCGCTGGGAGCTTCGGCGGCCCTGGCCGAGACCGCCTACGCTCCTCCGAAGGAACTCTCCCGATTCGCCGCCAGTGCCTTCGCCGGCAGGCTGGAAAGCGACAGTCGCTTGAGCGTTTCGGGCAACACAATACTCCAGCTGAGACTCGATAGAATCGACGTCTCGACCCCCGCCTGGCGCGCGAGCCTTGAATGGCCGAGAAGCAAGGCCCGGGTCTTTCTTGTGGTCCAAGGGAAGCGAAGTTTTTCAAAAGGTATGATGCTCGCCGCCACCGGCATATCCCCGGTCGACCTCGAGCAAGCCCTTTTTTACGCCCCTGCCAAAGCTTTGAATCCCGGCTCCTTTTCATCGTTTATTTTTTCTGTCCGCAGCATTGCGGTCAGGTTTCTCGCGGATCGCCTGGAAAAGGTAACCGGCGGCGCTTTTCCCTTGGCGCAGGCGCTTTTGCTCGGCATCAGGGACGAATTGGATCCCTGGATTCCGCGGCTGTTCCGGGCGGCGGGCTGTGCCCATATCCTGGCTCTTTCGGGGCAGCATCTTTCCATACTTTGCTCGATTGCCGGCCTCTTCCTTGTCAGAGTTTTAAAACGCCGCGATTTGGCCGCGGCGGCTGTGCCCGTCGTCGCCATCCTCTTTACCTGGATCGCCGGCGCCGGCCCCTCGCTCCTCCGGGCAGCCATAATGAGCGTGGCCGCCGCCGCGGCCCGCTGCCTGGACCGGCCGCAGCAGGGCGTCAGCACCCTTGCGCTGGCGTTCTGTCTCGCCTTGGCCCTATCGCCTCCCGGCGCCCGAAGCCTTTCCTTTGTACTTTCCTACGGGGCCATGCTGGGACTCTTTTTATTCTCGGCCCGTTGGGAAAATCTGCTCTGGAGGATACCCTCCTTGGCGGCAAAACCCCTGGCCGCCGCTCTCGCCGCCCTCGGCAGTACCGCCTTTGTCAGTCTGCCCCGATTCGGCCACCTCGCCCTGGGCGGGATAATCGCTTCCGTCTTGGCCGGTCCGCTGGTTCTGGCGTTCATGTGGCTTATCCTCGGCGCCGTTATCCTCGGAAGCTTTCTTCCCTTTTTGGATTCGATCTTCGCCGGGCTTCACGAATTTCTCCAAAAGGCCTTGCTGTTCGTCATGGAAATGGGAAGCCGTCTGCCCATTCTGGAGCCGAAAAAAGGGGCGGGCGCTTTCGCCCTCCTTTTCGTAATTGCCCTTTTGAACCTCTTTGTGTATGCTTACCCCTACGTCGAATACGCGCTGGGCGCGGTGCGGCAGGCCAGGAAAGGGCTTATCCCGACGCGCGGGGAACTTCATGACGATAGCCTATGACTCTCCGACTTCCATAAAACAATTTCTCGAAGCCGAAGGGCTGGCGATGTCCAAGCGATTCGGCCAGAATTTTCTCGTCGATCGCAACGCCAGGGAAAAACTCTATGCGGCCCTCGCGCTTCCCCCCTTGCCCGAACCAGGGGCCAATGGTTTGAATCCCCCCTCGGTCTGGGAGATCGGACCAGGCATCGGGGCGTTGACCAGCCTCCTGCTGGAGCGGGGCAATCGGGTCTGTGCCTTCGAAATCGACTACGGATTTGCGCGGATACTGAACAGGCTCTTCGGGAGCAATCCCCGCTTCAGCATTGTGGAAGGGGACTTTCTCAAAACCTGGCGCGCGGCGGTCATGTCGCCGGCCGAAGCTTCCTCCGACGCAAAGACCTTTCCGACCGCCGCACGCTCGGATGACCCGCGCGCCGCCGGAACCTTGCCGGACCTTATTTTCGGCAACCTGCCCTATAACGCTGCGCTGGGCATTATCGCCGACCTGCTGGAAAACCTGCCTTCGCCGCCCCGCATGGTGTTTACGGTTCAAAAGGAAGCCGCCCGCCGTATCGCCGCCCTGCCCGGGAGCAAGGACTACTCGGCTTTCTCCGTGCTTTGCGCTTCGGTTTGCGTCGTGAAAATACTCTACGACATAGGAGCTTCAGCCTTCTGGCCTCAGCCCAGGGTGACGAGTTCCGTGGTGACGCTCCAGCCCAGATCGGATCCCATCGCCGCTGGGGACAGAAAAGGGTTTTCCCGCTTTGTGCGAAGCGCGTTTTCATCCCGCCGCAAAACACTTAGGAATAATCTATGCGCCCGGGATAAGGCCCTTGGCCCCAGGCTGGACAACGCCCTTGAACGGCTCGGTATCGATCCGGGGATACGGGCCGAAGCCCTCGATCCCCCACGGCTATTCGAAGTCTACGCAGCGATCGGACCGTAGCGATCCCCGCTTGTCTCCCGGCGCCCTGCTCATCTATGATTGATCCATGCCCAGGGTACAAAAAAGTGTTATCGACGAGGATGAAATCGATACCGTATTGGAAAGCGACATTCGTTTTACCGGCACCATCGATACCCCGAAATCGCTCCTCATAAAAGGCAGGGTGTCGGGGACCCTCACCTGTGGGGACGAACTCTATCTGGCAGAAGATTCTCTGGTGGAAGCCGATATCAGGGCCGTACACCTTACAGTTCGGGGTTATTTCAAGGGAAGGGCCGTCGCCTCCGAAAGCATCCAGATTCTCGCAGGGTCCAGGGTGGACGCCGATCTCGAAGCTCCGGAAATCTACATTGAAGATCGGGAAAATTTTTCCGGCACCGCGACGGAGACGGAGCCGCCTGAGCATGAATAATCGCAACCCCGCCGACATAGTAGTCATAGCCGCGTTTCTTTTCCTCGCCCTTTCCCCTGTCCCGACCTCCGCCCAAACCGCCGGTGCTTATCCGCAAAGCGCGGCGTTTTTCGCGCAAAACTCGGGCGCCGGCGTTTCCGGCCAGGAACTGCTCAAGCTCCACGCGGCGGGGAAATTCGAAGAGGTTAGAACGAAGGCGCTGGCCAGAATCCAGGATGTCAAGGACGACATCGACGCATACGTGGGCTTGTCCTGGAGCCTCGTGGCGCTCCGGCGTTATCCCGAGGCGGAGACCTGGGCGCGGCGCGGGTATGCGCTCAAAGCCGATCCGCGGCTCGCCCAGGCGATAGGGGAGTCGTCCTATTATTTGGGCAAGAACGAAAACGCCCTGCGGATGCTCCAGGAATACATCGCCAGTTATCCCGAAGGTCTTAGGGCTGGTCTTTCGTATTATCTCTGCGGCGAACTCTATATTCGCCTGGCCAAGTACATGCACGCCGACATAGCTTTTTCCGCGGCGCTGCGGTACAACCCCTCCAATCCGGTGTGGTGGACCAGGATGGGCTGGGCCAGGGAGAGCGCCAAACGATACCTTCAAGCCCTATCGGCGTATGAGCAGGCGCTCGCCCTCAACCCCAACCTGGCCGACGCGGTGGAAGGTCGAAGGCGCATTCAGGCCCGGATGCAGGGATGAGAATTCTTCGCGTAGCCTTTAAGACCTTGGGCTGCAAGCTCAACCAGCTGGAGACCGAATCCGTCGCCGAGGCTTTTGTGCAGGCGGGAGCGGCGCTTGTCCCCGCCGAGGAATCGGCGGACCTGTATGTGGTGAATACCTGTACGGTGACCAGCAAGGCCGAACAGAAGGCCCGCCGGGTCATGCGCCAGGCCCTGGCGCGTGACCCGGCGGCCGTCGTCCTGGCCACAGGCTGCTACGCCCAGATGGACCCCCAGGGGCTGGTCCAGGTCGATCGGCGCATTATCGTACTTCCCGGTGAAGAAAAAGCCTCGCTTCTCTCCCTGGCCGCCTGGCTTCAGGACAATTGGCAAGGCCACGGCCCCCTCTATGACGCGGTGAATGAATGGCGCGCCGGCGCTGCGGCGGGGGCAAGAACAGCTCCAGGCGGCAACATCGGGGCCACGGCAGGAAGTGTCGCCGGCCCAAGCCTAAACGTCGGCGCCAGGCCGGAACGGAGTGGAACCACAAGGCAAGGCTCCGTCGATCCCTTCGCCTACCACCCCTCGCTTTTCGCCTTTCACTCCCGCCCCTCCCTCAAGATCCAGGACGGCTGCGACAACCGTTGCTCCTATTGCAGGGTATGCCTTGCCAGGGGCCCCTCGGTATCCCTTCCTTCGGCCCAGGTTTTGGAGCGGGTCAGAAAGCTCGAAGACGGGGGGGTCGCCGAGGTCGTGCTGACCGGGGTGAACCTCTCTCAATACAAAGACGAATCGATAGGATTCGCCGGACTTTTGCAGCTCCTCGCGGCCGGCACCCAGGCCATACGGTTCCGAATATCCAGCTATGAACCGGACCGGGTGGACGAGGCCTTCTTGGAGGCCTTCGCCTCTCCGAGGATCCAGCCCCACGTCCACCTGGCGCTCCAGTCGGGTTCCAGCAGCGTCTTGCGGCGCATGGCCCGCCCCTACGATGCCGAAAAGGCCCTTCGGGCCGTCGTCGCCCTGCGAAAAGCCCGCATCGATCCCTTTATCGCCGCGGATATGATCCTCGGCTTCCCGGGCGAGAGCGATGGAGAGTTCGGGGAAACGCTTTCCTTCTGCCGGGCCGCTGACTTCGCCTGGATTCATGCCTTTCCGTTTTCCGCCCGGCCCGATACCCGGGCCTACGACATGCGCCCCAAAATCCCCGAGCGGATCGCCGGCGAACGGACAGCATTGCTCTCGGAACTCGCCGCATCGGGAAAGTCCCGATACGTCCAACGCTGGCTGGGTTCGGAGCTGGATTGCGTGCTCGAAAAAGGCCAAAACGACGGTGCGCCATCGAGCCTGGAAAGCACAAGCTCCAACTACCTGAAGCTTCTCGTGCAAGGACTTCCGCCGGATGCCCGGCCCGGCGCCTTAGTCCGCGCCCACCTTACTGCCCCCTGCGACCTGCCGGGCATCGACGCCCTTGCCGAATATCGTTTTCTTTTGCCCGCGGAACGCCGATATAATTAACCTGAGACTTGATTTTTTGCCTATTGGGAGTAAACTACATATGACTGCTTCTACCCCAAGGAGGTATACATGAGGCATGTGAAAAAGTTGGCGCTTTTCTGCTCCATTCTTCTGATCTTAGTCATGGGCTCCTGCGACGCCCTGTTTTCCAACAAGTTCCAGGAACTAGGCCTCGGGCAGGTGGATTCCGCGGCCTTGGCGACCGCTAATTCCGAGACTCTCTTTGCCCAGTCCGGAATTAACAGCGGCACGATTTCCCAGAGTTTCATTGATGCGGCGCTCAAGGACGATACGACAAAAGCCGCGGTGGTCGCCGAACTCTCCTCGGCGGCCGGCGGTGCCGACCCCAAGGTGGCCCAAACCGCCCAGGCGCTGCTTATCGAAATCAAGCTGCAGGATACGGGGGCCAAACAGGTTGTCAACAATATGGGTGGTCTTCTCGATCTGTTTATGGGCGACGACACCTTGGACCCAAGCACGCCCGCAGGAATGAACGCCATAATCGACACCCTGGTTCCTCCTGATTTGAGCGATGGGGATCTGGCGAAAGTTTTGAACGATTTGAAAGACTTGGCGAATAACGAAGTAAAGGATTTCGGGACTAATCTTTCCACCAACGGCGGGCTGCAAAATGACAATATCGATACCGCCAGCATCGCCCAGACCGCGGTTTTAGCAACAATCGTCGCTACGTTAGAAGAAAAACCCCCCTATGCCTCTACCGGCGAAGCCTTGGTGGCCGCCATGAATGATTCCCCTGAAAATTTCGGCACTTATGTCACCGTGCCGGCGGGCGGCCTTGATAGCCTGACGACCGATGCGGGCCTTACGGCGATCTTCAACGCCGCGGGCTTGAACGAGCTGATAACCAAGCTGAGCAGCTAGAGTCGTGAAGATCGCCGGCAGGATAGAGACAATTAGGAGGAATACATGAATAAAAAAGCGATAGTGCTTGTATTGATAGTCGCGCTGGGCGGAGCGGTCTTTGCGCAAACCCAGGTCAATAGCCTGTCTCCCAAAGACGCCAGCTCCATGGGCATGGGAGGCGCTTTTAAGGTTTTCAGTACCGGATACGATACCTTCTTCGGCAATCCGGCGGGCTTCGGTTCCAAGAAAGGCGAACTTACCATCGCCGATTTGAACACCTGGGTGTATGTAAAGCCCACCCAGGAAAATATTAAGGCGGCGCAGAAGATCATCGGCGGGGATGATAGCGGGATGATCTCCACTATTGAAAAGCTCGTCGTCGAAAACGGTTTTGGAGCCGGAGCCTCCCTCGGCCTCGGATGGGCTGGCAAAGGCTTCGGCCTCGGCCTCACCATGGTCACCGATGAAATAGCCACCGGTTCGTCCCTCCTTGGGGCAAAGTTGGTAAGTCAGACTCAGGCTAACCTGACTGTCGGTCTGGCCGTTCCCTTCCAGCTCGGCCCTGTGGCTTTCAGCGTCGGCGCGGACGCCAGGGCATTCTATAAACTCAATTCCGATCCGGCTTCCGGATGGCCCTTCAACGCCATAGTGACGGATATTTTCGTCAATAACAAAGAGCCCATGGAAGCCATCGAAAACCTCGATGTCCTGGGCGGATACGGCTTCGCTCTCGATGCCGGCGCCACTATCGGCCTGGGGCCCTTCATGATCGGCGCCATGGTGAGAGACCTGGGCCTCGAAATGAACATGGAGCAGGCTAAGGTAAAGGATGTTCTCAACAGCGGCGAAATACCGATGGATGGCAGTATCGTTTACCAGTTGAAACCGATTATTACCACCGGCCTTGGTTTCAAACTCGATCTCGGCCTCATCGCCCCTTCCGTCTATGTCGAGGCTGACGATCCCTTGGCTCTGATCAACGAAGGCTTCGACTCGATATGGGGCAATCTGCATGCCGGAGCGGAACTGCGGCTGCTACGCTTCCTTGCTCTCCGCGCCGGGCTCAACCAGGGCTATCTCTCCCTGGGTGTCGGGCTGAACATCCTGTTCCTTAAAGTAGATGCCGCCCTCTTTACCGAGGAAGTCGGCGTCAACCCCGGCGATTTCGGCAGAACCGGCATCGCCCTGCAAGCGGCGATCCGCTTCTGATCCAGGTCGATTAGCTAATGTGACGCGCGGGCTGCCCGAAAAAATTTCGGGCAGCCCGTTTTCTTTCTAATCCGGGGCCGGCTTGGGACCGATACTAAAACGTGGCCCCCGGCGGGCGGGGAAGAAAGCCTTTGGTCTTTCCTCCCCGCCCGGGCGAAACAAAGTGTGGCGGGCACTCGGGCGCGATATAGTTCTTCTATCACAAGGAGACGATACCCCATGCGGCGGCTACTGGCGCTGTTACTCTTCATAACTATCCTCACAGCCTGCCTTGCCGCGCAAGATAACATTTCGAGCCTTTCGCCAAAGGACGCCCGCAGCATGGGCATGGGAGGCGGTTCAAAGGTTTTTTCCTCGGGCTATCAAAGCTTTTTCGGCAACCCCGCCGGCTACGCGGATAGCAGAAGCATCACGCTCGCGGATGTCGCCGCGTGGGGCTATGTCCGCCCCTCGCCCGCCGATTTCAGCGCCCTATCGGAAATAGCCCAGGGCGATATGACGCCCGCGGATGCTCGAGCAACCTTGGGTGACTTAATCGCCAAAAACGACCTTGGCGCGGGCGCGAGTCTCGGGTTCGGATGGACGGGGGAGGGCTTGGGACTCGGCCTGACCATGATTTCCGAAAGCTTAGCCACCGGCGACGATTACGGCACGGCTAAAGCCTCGATCAGGAACGAAGTCAGCGCCATTCTCGGTATCGCCTTCCCCGTCGCTTTGGGGCCTTTTACGCTGACCGTAGGCGCCGATGTCAGGACTTTTTACCGGCTCGACTCCACCGACGATTGGCTTTTCTCGACCCTCGCCGATGCTTTTCTCAATAAATCCGGTTTCAATGCCCAGATTTCGGAGCTCGATCTTCTGGGCGGCTCGGGCTTCGCCGTCGATGGCGGTCTCACCCTTCGAATAGGCGGGTTTTCCCTGGGGGTCCTGGTGCGGGACTACGGGCACAACCTCGCCGTGGGTGAAACGAGCATAAAAGGCATCGTCGAATCCTACTACCTCCCCTTTGACGGCGACACGGCCCTTACGCTGGCGCCCCGCTACTTTGTGGGTATGGGGTTCACATTCAACCATACTAAGTGGCTGCGATCGTCCATTTATGTTGAAACCGACGACCCCGCCGGCTATGCGCAAAAAGTCCAGGATGGGTTTTCCTCCTCTTTCGAGATGCTGTACGCTGGAATGGAGCTGAGCTTTACCCGAATTCTAGCCTTGCGGGCCGGGTTTAACAAAGGCTTGCTTTCCTTCGGAATGGGCTTGGATCTTGCCCTGATCGAGCTCGATTTCGCGATTTTCTCCGAACATCCCAATGACGAAAAGATCAGGACCGGCATCGCCCTCCAGGCCGCGATCCGCATCTAGTCCGCGATAAAAAGAGTTGAAAAAATCAACATTTTTCATTGACAGATAGGGCTTTCCGCATAGACTTCAACGAAGGTTGACTTGCTCAACGCGAAGCGGCCTTCGGACTACCTCCGTCAACCCTCGCCATCCGAAGACCTCTTCGCGCAATCATCGGAGAGATTCATAAGGAGGCGGTATGAAAAAAAGAGTGCTGGCGATCGCCGCGCTAGTCCTGTGTGCGGGAATCGCCGCGGCGCAATCCGAGGACGCCGAATTCGCGTTCTTCAAGCGAACCATCGCACCGGTAATGCGTTGGGGCGAGAACGGTATTATCACAGTTCCCAAAGCCACGACCCTCGGAAAAGCCAATTTTTTCTTGGGTATCATGGGACAGCCCGCGGGCACGCTCCAGGGGCTCGATCTTTACACAACATCGCTATCGCTCATGGCGGGCACATCGGATGATGTCGAACTCGGGTATACCCGAAGGCAGGTTGTCTGGGAAGACTTCATGCTCAGCAACCTCTCGATGGACAGCTTTCACCTGAAAGCGCGATTCCTCAATTTCGGCGACTATCTGCTGCCCCAGGCAGCCATAGGCGTCAATGCGGTTTCCTTAAGGGACAACAAATTCGAAAGCAGGAACGACATTCTATTCAACCCGTACCTGTCGGTAACCTCCACGATCCCGATATTTACTCCCAAGATCCTCTTTTCGGCCACCGCCGTCGCCGAAACCATCATGAACGAAAATGAACTGGGCACCTACATGTTCTCAGGCGGGGTTGACTTGAGCCTCTTCAACTTCCTCTACGCATTCGCCGAGCTTCAGGGCTTCAATCCAAAGGTGGACAGCAACGAGGTGCTCAATCTCGGCGCCAAGCTTAGGCTGGGCTTTGTAAGCCTGGGTGTTGCATTGTTCAACATAAGCCTAGACACGGCGGAAACTGACAACCTGATCGACCAGTACGCTTCATCGTTGGTGGATCTAAGCAATGCCAATTACATAGCTACCCTGGCATTCGATATTCGTCTGGGCAAAAAAGCCCAGACTCGCTAAAGGAGGGCCGACATGAATAAGAAAAGAACAGGCGCTCTCTTTATAGCGGTACTTTTGGTCTTGCTCTTGGGCTCCTGCGATATGATCAACGATTTTATCGCCAGCAGGACGAGAAATATCGCGCTTATCCAGATCTACAACTCCAACCACGAAAAGACGAACAAGCTCCAGCCGAACGACACATTGTACGTGGAGGTTCAGGGCTTGGCCGCCTCGAGCTATTATGAGGTGGAGGCCCGCGACCCCTCGAATAACGTCATCACTAAGATGACAGCCCAGTCCGACGAGAATGGCGTCATTGCGCCCACGCCGCTCTGGTACGATGTGGGTTTCAAGAAAGTAACCGATGGCTCAGGAAAGATTAAAGCGGTTCTCCCCACGAGCGCGGAACTCGGTCTTAAGGCTTTCAATATCCATGTGAAAGGTGTGGATACCGAAGATAAAGCACTATCGGATACTGACTTCCAACTGCCCTTCTTCGTGGTGTTCAAAACCGATCTTGCACGACCGCAGCCAATAGTCATGGCCGGCAAGAAGGTTAATATTAACTCAAATCCGGAATTTGTACTGGAGAACGCCTTCGATTCCGGGGAGGGGCTTTGGATAAAAGTCGCCAATCTGGAACCTGTGGTTGCCTCGGATGATCCGAATACCAAGAAGATGACTGTCTACATCGTTCCCTTCGACGCTGCGTATTATGAGAATGGCCACCTTATAGAATCCAATTATATTGCGAAACAGGAATTTACCATCACCGATCTTAAAAACGGGGTACAGTTCACAGCAACGTCGAAAGCTGGATTCCCGACGATAGGCGGCAAATCTTGGAATCCGATTCCCGCCGAGGCAGAAGGGAAATCCTATTCTGTCTTCTTGGACGTCGATAACAACGGTATCTATAATGTGCTGAAGGATGGAACCAATGATTTCTATCTCGACGGCATAGACGGCAATGGGGTTGCTGGATTCATTGTTAAAAAAACTGATCCCGATCCTGCTGTTGCATATGTCCCCGGGAATATTGCTTCAGGTGGCGTTACTTGGGGTCATTTCTGGTTCGAGAATTGGCCTGATCACGATTATAGAGACCAATTCTACGCTGATGGCTGGGATACCAAATACGGCTACGACTGGCAATTCGGCGGTTATGGAATAAAGGCATTATGGAATCCCTATGTGGACAAGGATTTGGATCACGATCCCAATACAAACAATACGCTCTATTATGGTCGTTATGTTTATCTTTACATTGTCAAGACAGATGAACTCGACCTAACTGGAGTAAACGATCTTAAGGCCGCTCCTAACACGCAAAGGCTCTACATGCCTGTCCAGTACGCTTGTAACAATGGGGCCAACCTGCAGACGATCTGGCGTGCCCCTATGACCGTGGGTAAATATGCGGTCGTCGTCGATATCGATATGAACGGAAAGGTATCGAAAGGCGATTTGGTGGATAACGTCACTAAAGCCGGGGCTGTCGCCGCCGACGGGAAAACCGGTTTCGAAGTGGTCAATCGTTAAACTAAGGGAAAAAAGCGTGTAGGCCGCCCGCGCGTGGCGCGGGCGGCCTTTTTGCTCCGGCGATATAACGCTTCCGAACTTCCGACCTCGCCGACGCGCTCCCCGATTGACAGTTCAGCCCAATTCTAGGTACTGTAAGTCTCCCCGGGCCGCTAGCTCAGTAGGTAGAGCAACGCCCTTTTAAGGCGTGGGTCACTGGTTCGAATCCAGTGCGGCTCAAAATAATTTATACGTGGATTGGTTTCCGGAACGATTAATTTCGACTAAAAAAGCGTCTGAGGCTGATGGCTTGCATCGACCTTAGGCGCTTTTCATTCAAGTCTTTAATGGCTATTACTTTTTTAACGGGGGAGTGCTCGCGTCCGGTTCCCAATAGCGAAGTTGTTCGGGCGACCGTTTTGGGTTGCGGCGGAAAGGACATCGATAGCCGGATTGGGTTTCCCGATCGGCACGGGTCCGATCGGGAAACAGTTGCCTTCCGCCTTTTTACGAGTGTTTTCTGCCTTTTTCCTGGAGCAGTTTTTCGTCGGCCTCGGCGAGGAGTTCGGATAATGTGACCGTGGAATCTATTTCGCGGATCGCTATGCCGAACGAGATGCCGAGTTTTTGACGCCGGTGATTTGTCGCTTTCCATGTTTCCATGGCGGATTCCAGGCGTTTTTGGGCTGCCGCCGCGCGCTCCGCTTCGTCTTCCAGCAAAACCACGAATTCGTCTCCGCCCAGTCTGGCGATGAGGTCGTACTCTCTGAAAGCGTGGGTAAGCAGCTCCTTGAACTCTTGGAGCGCTATATCGCCTTCCAGGTGCCCGTATTCATCGTTCACCATCTTGAAATTGTCCAGGTCCATCATCAAAAGGCAGAACGTGGATTTATAGCGCTTGGCCCGTTCGAACGAAGTCCGGGCCATCTCTTCCAGACCGTTTCGGTTGTAAAGGCCGGTAAGGGCGTCCCGGATGGATTTTTCGTACACCGCGCGGAACATGGTGGTGTATGGCTTATCGATTCCCTCTTGAACGATGAATACGGCCAGAAGACTGCTGGAGAATAA
>Ga0228536_1002271_pt1 | contig 12067 bp, 9 predicted proteins | sample SJ1Smetagenome_FD_168611 | JGI IMG/M metagenome (GOLD analysis project Ga0228536, IMG submission 168611) | Enriched culture of PCE-dechlorinating microbial communities from Ithaca, New York, USA - SJ1.S | ecosystem: Engineered > Modeled > Simulated communities (microbial... > Unclassified... | reverse complement strand
ATCGTTCCTCGATTACTATCTCGAAATTCGATGATGGTGTTTGAACCGCCGTATACGCGACCCGTACGTACGGTGGTGTGAGAGGCGCACCGGTGGGCTTATGGCTCACCGGCCGTCTACTCGATTAGGGCATCGTGCTTCTTCTTCGTCCGCTCGGTTTTCTTTCGGTTCTGTCGAGCGTTGGGACAGACACACTCTTTGCCAAGCTTTGGTTTGAGCGTTGGCTTGAGCGGCTTGGCAATGTGTGTGGCTGTGTAGGGCTGGCATAATTCAAACACTTTTTATTTTTTCCTTTCCATTCTTAATCCTCTTTCAATAAGAAAGTCATTTATGTCTATACATCGAACCCCGTTTCTCTCTGAAACTGCTGGAATCTTATTGTTCTTGGTTTTGCTTTCACTCGCTATCAATGTACAATTATGCACCTTGCAATAACCAATTAAGTAAGGGTCTGCTTCTTCTTTTCCTTCTGCCTGCTTTCGAGCATTTAGAAAGCCTGTATTGTACTCAGCATTTATAATCGGGATTGCTTCGTTGAAACTTGCTGCATCTGTATCAACCACTAAATGCTTTTTCCACTTTTTAACCCACTTTTTTAAAAAATCCTCTTTGCCTTCATAGTCGTTAATTTCTTGTTCTACAAAGTCAATTGTCTTGAAACACCCTTGTTTTATTAAATCCTCAATTTCTTCCCAAATAGCAGCGAATACAGGGTTATCCTTCTTAAATGTTGATTCAAGCATGATAAGTCCACTCGTATCAATAACATAAACCGTATTTCCTTCGCTGAATAAATCCATCTTTAAGGATTGAGAAGTTGTCTTGTTTTCGGAATGTAGGACAACTTAACGCCTAAAAAATCAGACAAGTCCTTTAAGTTTATTCGGTTTTGGTCATAGGCTTTAAAAGCCAAGCCGATGTATGTTCTTCCTTTTTCCTGAACCGTTTCTTTGGCTAAATTTCGGCCTTCTGGATTCTTAGCTCTACCAAATTGCGGCTTATTCCATTTTTCATGTTTCTCTTTGTAAAATGCTTTTGTTGTTAGCCCGTTTTCAAGAAGACTCCTTAAAATGGCAAGCGGTCCAACATGAAAATGATTGGCTAAATCAACCAAATCCTTTTTAGCCCAAATTTTCTCACCCTTTGCTTGGTATTCTTGTGAGATTCGCATTTGCAGAAGATCAGATGTCGGCACCAAAACTTCAGCAGCAAACGCATTACACCATTTTTCTAATTCCCAAGTCGGATTTAAGGACAAGTCACTTATCGCACCTTCGTTTAACAGGATGTGTCCCAATTCATGGAAAAGCGTAAATATTTTTGAATGTGGTGGTTCACCTCCTCTTTTGATTCCAATGATGGGAATGAGGTCGTCAACAATAGCAAAGCCCCTTACATTATCTTGAGTTAAGCTTAGCTGAAAGACTGCCACTCCCAAAGATTCGATTCTTTCGATGTAAGCTTCTAAAGCAATTCTGATATTGTCAATTTCCCTGATTTCATTCAAGTGGAGTACTTGACGAATTTTGCCTGCAATTTCTTGTGGATTGTCTTGTATGGAAGCTGATAAATTAAATTTTGGAAATGGTATGCCCATTTCTTCACGCAGTTCAACAAACGATTGAGCCAATGCCCTTGACTTACGAACTGCCATGATGGTTTTTTCATGGAAATGTCCAAGTTCTTTTGAATCTATGGTTCGTCTGTCCGCAGGAAGCGGCTTTTCCTGTGGTGGTTTATTCAATAGGAGTGTTGCGATGGTGCGTTTGTAGGTTTTGGAAAATGCCTTCAACTCCTCCAAAGTCGGCTGCTTTTCTCCTGTCTCCAATTGAACCAAACGCTTAGGTGAAATACCCGTACTTTCAGAAGCCTGTGTTCGATTCAATGCAAGCGATTCCCTTGCCCAAACAAGGACTTCATGGTTCACATTGATATGGATATTATCGTTCATTTTTCTATACTGATTTAACGTCAGAGCTTTGCTATCTATGCTTACGCTTTTAAATCATCATTATCTTCTTCTGTTAATCCCCCTTCAGGTAATTCCAAAGCCTTTACGGATTGCACTGCATTTCCGGCTATACCTTTGATTGAGCCATACATGTCAATGGTATTAGTGATCACTTTGTCTATTTGTTTTTCACGTTCCTTCCAAATTCGTTGCATAGACCGTTTTTCGCTGTCCAAGGCAGTTTTCATAGATGAAAACCCTTCCACAATGGCTTCTACTTGCATACGAAAAGTAGTGCTTGTCAGGAAGTCATAAAGCATGTGCATTTTATCGCCTTTGTTTTCCTGCGAGGTGATGGCTGTGCTCAATTGGATGACAGATTCGCGCAATACGGCACAAAGACCTTTAAATTCTTCATAGCTGCAAACCCATACACCATCCATAATGCCCAAACGGTCAAAACCAGCTGGCATAGCTTCGGTTACCAATACGCCAACGTCTGCTCCTTTTTCTCGCATATCAGCTTTAAATTTCTCAATCCAACCGCTTTGAAAATCCTTTGTTCTTTTGCTCTCATAATAGATCTTCCCACAGTTCTGACGTGTCCGAGTATTCACGATATGAATACAGTCTCCGCCTCTCGCACCTTTTTTTATTTCTTCGATTGTGTCTAACGGAAATTGTGCCATCAGCCATTCTTCAATAGCAAGTTCCTGAACTTCTCCTTGCAATTGCATGGAGCCTTGTTCCTGCTTCCGTTTCATTTCTTCTGTAAGTTTCTTCTGATCTTCCAGTTGCTTTTGAAGTTCTTTAAATTTCAATTCATTCTTATCTTCCTCCGCCTTTCTGATCTTTTCTTTTTCCTGACCCAGTAACTCATTCAGCTTTTTTTGCGCTTCTGCCTCTATTGATTCTTTCAGTTCAGACTTTTCCCTTTTCAAAGTTTCAATTTCGGCTTTTGTGCGGTTGAGTTCTTTGATTTGTTCTGATTTCTCGTTGAGTTCTTTTTGTAGAGCCTGAAATTGCTCTGATTGTTCTTCGGTTAGCTTCGCTTTTAGTTTTACTTCAATGGCTTTCCGTTCTTCTTTCAATTGTGCTTCAAGTTTCTCCTGAAACAGTTCATTTTCCTGTTTCTTTTTCAACTCAAAAGCCTCTTTTTCATTTTTAAGCTTTTCTTCCTGCTCTGCAACTTTCTTTTGTTCATCAGCCAGTTGAGACTGGTACTTCTGTTTGATTTCCTCTTCCAGTTGATGGGCAAGAATGTCCTGTACATCAATGGATGTACCGCAGTTGGGGCATTTTATTTGGGTTTCGTTTTTCATTTTATTGAATTCTTTGTTGAGTAAAATTGGGGGGATAAATGTTTTGATGAGCATATTTCCCCTTGGAATCTGATGCTAGATATTCATCAAAAATATACTGTGGCACATCATAGTATTCATAGATGTTTCCATTTTTGAACTCTATTCTTAAAATAGCTTGATCCAGATCATATCCAGCAGCGGCATGATTCGAAGAACTTACGGGTATCATTTCCATATTATTTCTTTTTTATTATTGGTTTTTGTTCTCTTATTGATTTGACAACCTCTTTATATGCATTATTATTTGATTCAAATTTTTTAAGCCATGCCTCAACTAGTTTTGGGTCATTACTTGAAGGCCTTGGCTCAACAAGTTCAATCCTGACTCTTGAAGGAATATTAATTGCTTCACCAACAATTATTGCTTCACCAATTCTAAGGGAAGGCAATAACTCTATCAAACTAGTCATATTGTTAGGGGCTGCGGATTGTACAGTATTTTTATCTCCACTATTAGTTAGCCTTAAAGCGATGAATGTTCCAACTTGTGCTAATATTGTTTCGGAAATTTCCGAAGGACGTTGTGTTACTACCATCGCACCTACACCAAATTTTCTACCTTCTTTGAATATCTTCTCAACGGCTTTACGGGCATAACCATAAATGTGGTTGCTCCGCTCGGACTTTGGTAAATAAGAATGAGCTTCTTCATATACCAGTAAGACAGGTCTATTTCTACCAGTATAAGATTCAAACCTACCCCAATACATGGAATCATAAATTAGTCTGGTTATTAATCCAACAGATATGTCAATCAATTCAAACGGAACTCCGCTCAAATCAAGTATGGTTAAACGATCTAAATGGTCAATCCAGCTTCTAAACAAATGGTCAATATCGTTTGGGCTTTCAGCATCAAAATAGTCTGTTGGGTCAAACATGAATTTGTATCGGCTATCCTTCAATCTTGAAAGGATTTTAGCTTCATAAGAATACATTGTTTCATCCTTACTTTTAAACGGTGCTTGACCACCTGGTCCATATGGTTTAAAAGTTGCTGGTATAAGTTTTTTTGGATTTCCTTCGTTGATTAATTCTTCAGTAGCCCTTGTTTGGTCTTCTTTTTTTGCAACCGAATAGGATGCAGTAACCTCTCTATTAAAGTCATGCCAAAGCTGCTTTATATCAAATGGAATTGGCGAATCGGCAGTAATGTAATTTTCATCAACTGAGCCAGCTTTAAGTTTGGTGGCGTTTGATTTTTTAAGCTCTATAATTTTTTCCCTTAACCTTTTATCCGCTGGTTGTTCTTGTCCCTCTGGCCGACCGACTAAGAAAAAAGAGAGTTCATCAAAAGTCATTGTCCAAAAAGGAATGGATAAAGGATTTTCTTTACTGTTAATTTTGAATACACTTGAACAGTCAGAAAACGCAGATGAGTATTCCCCATGTGTGTCAACCAATACTATGCGAGAGCTTTGATATTCAGCCAATATGCGCTTTATGATATTCGCTGTTGTATTTGACTTTCCACTACCTGTAGAACCAAGTATTGCTGAGTGTCGCAACACGAGATTGTGCGTATCAATGTACACAGGAAGGTTTTCAGATGATGCGTGCTTGCCAATTTCAATAAATCCATTGGCCTTCTCTCCATAAATTGATTTCAGGTCATTCTCTGTGACAATGTGAACTTGATCATTAATTGTTGGAAAGGTTCCGACACCTTTTTCAAATTTATCGTTGCCTAATTTCTCTCCAATTAACTGTACCTGTAGAAACCTTGATCCATAATTTGGCTCATATTCTGACAGTTCAATGGAAAGGGGTGAATTACTTACTGATGAAACGAGACCATAAAGAGTTAAGCTACCTATTGGAAATTTCACAAAAGTACCAATCTGCCCAATCTTGTAAAGTCTACCAGCAATTATAGGAGCAGCAGAGGGGATTTCTTTTGCAATCTCCACTTCTACGTTTCCGCTGTTTACATTTATAACTTTTCCTAAATATGTAATATTCTGCTTCACTTATTCTATTCTTTATCTTTCATGCCAGAACATAAAATGAGGAAATTAACCAACTGCTTAAAATCTCCAAGCGTCATCTTTTCTTTTTCTTTGTCCCAAAATTGTGTTAATATTTCTCCATCCTTATTTAATTTCCAGTTTGCAGAAATACCTGATATTGATGCTTTCGAAGGTCCTAACATTGAAAAATTTGGGGAATTTTTCCCTTCAGAAACTAACTTATCAATGGGAGTATCTTCAAAAAACAAACCTATAACATGAAGGCGGCTATTCTGATTTAATCCATTAAATATAACTTCATTAATATGGTCATCTGAAAATGAATAGCCACTTATTAGGAAAATTCCCTCTCCAGCTAATAAAAACTCTTTTAACCTATCAAAATAACTTGTGAAAGGTTGTTTTCTTGAGGATTCATATTTGTCCTTTGAAGGGTAAATCACTAATTCCGATTCGGGAAACTTCTCTTTAGCTCCTGCACCAAGTCTTATTACACGATCAGAATTTCCATTCGCACCCTTTTTCCAAAACCAGCCAAGAGATCCGTGAAGTTTCCAAAGACGAATCCATGAAATAGGAGGTCTATCATAATTAGAAGTGCCATCTAAAGTTTCATGTGCAAAAAAGGGTTCATGGGAACCTATGAATCCATCATAAAATGGAATAAATAAATGCTCGAACGATTTTTCTACTATTAGATCGTAGTTAGTTGTAAATATCTCCTTTGGATAATCTCTTGATAACCAGTTAAGCCAACCAATAAATTTATGTGCAATGTTGATTTCAGCTTTATCTTCCTCCTCAGAAATGATTTTATAAATCTCATTACAAATAGCCTTGTCGAGAGATTTTACATCTTCACCTGTTAGTGAATCATATGACTTATCTTTTTTATCGCCCGTGACTTGTCGAATAAGTCTAATATGGTTTAGTATTGCCTCAATGTGCTGTTCGTTTTCATTGAGTTGACCTTTAACTTTTTCTAGTTTTGTTGAAAGCACATCACCTATATTTTTCTCAACTTGTTTTGTTAATCCAGATATATCTGAAATCCCCATTGATTTTGATGTTCCAGCACCAAATAAAAAACCGATTCTCTTAGAATAGGATAACTGATTTCGAATTTCAGTTAATTCTCGTAATGGGTCATGTTTAAAATTTTCCATTTTCTTAAACTTTATTCAAACTCCAATTTCGGCAACCCTTCCACAATCTCCACCGTCTGCACACTCACGTTGATTACACTTAACAGCAAATCCAAAATGTAGCGTGGGTTGCCGACTTCTTTTGCCCAATCATTGGGGTCGTTTTTGATGCCACTGTCTTTGTTAATGGTTACGGCATAGCGTTCCATTATCCAATCAATGGCGGATTTTCCATTTACTACATATTCATACGCTTTGGCAGGAATGTTTGAAACTACAATCTTGCTGTTGAAAATAATGGTATCGGTTTGCCCTTTTTTGGGGTAACGCATTTTTTCCACGGTAAAGAAACCACTGCTCTCTCCCGTTACCTGCACACCTTCATAAGGCGGCACACTTTCATAATTGATATGCAACTCTGCCAATTGGCGTCCTGCTTTGCTGAACTTCCAAAAATCCCGAACATCTTCTACCAACGGAATGCGGGGTAGCATTTTCTTTAAATCATTGGCAAAGGCAGCGCGGTAATCAGGGCTGTGCAAAATGCCATAGACATAGTAGAAAATATCTTCCTTTCCCACATTTTTGCCATAGACCTTTTTGGCTCTTTCTAAAATAAAATCAGAAATACCATCCCTGCGGATATATTCGCTGTCACCTGCGGCATCAAAAAGGCTTGGGCTGTTCTTTTGACGTTCTTCGTAATAGTAAAGTGGGAAGCACTGATTATTCATCTGTACTTGCAAGTCAGGCATCACATTAGAAATCAAACATGAGAACTCTTTACTTGCACCTAATCCCGTTAAACTAATTACACAGTTGTTTACTTTAGTGTTTGGATAAAGCTCGTTGAATTGACCTCTCCTATGAAGCATTTTATCTCCATAATACAAATTCTGTTTGAAGAATGGTCGATATAAGGAAGTAGTAATTTTATCTTCATCAAAAATCGCATAATTACCTCGTTCAAGGTTTGGAATTAAGCTGCTTGACCAACTAATCTTCGTTGCATCCGAACTAATAAAATCAGTCGCTTTTAACTTGGGATTCTTCTGCTTTTGTAACTTATAATCACTGACTTGTTCATTGTAAAATTGAACCATCTTGCTTATGTTCTCTTTTACAGCAATTTTAGAAAAGTTGTAAACCCAAGAATCACGATTAGAATTTAGTCCAAGAGAGTTCAAAGTAAAATACGATGTGGTTTTAGCATCAAATTTTTTTTCTGGTGCCATAGGAATGAAGGTATCAAATACATCATTCCGTTGATTTAGCCAATCGCCTTCGGCATTGGGTTCAAGAGTTTTCCAAGTCATGGCAGCATTTGCCACGGTTTTGAATTTGGTAATTTTGGCTAACTTTTCTTCACGGCTCAGGTAATCGCCAATGTCGTGGTAATGAATAGTCGCTTGTTTGTTTGTTGCGTTCGGATTTTTCACCAACAGTGTGATGGCAATAGGCGTACGTGATCCACCACCAAAAACGTTACCTGCTTCTTTCTGTCTTAATTCTCCCTGAGTACGTGCATTACCCCGAAGGTTAAAAACCCAAATACTTGAAAATTCTTTTTCCAATGATTTACGGAAGCCGTCCATGCCGTTTGTTTCAAGCCAAGCTCCGTTGCTCACAAATGCTATGATTCCGCCATGTTGAGGGTCTAAACGATCGGTACTCCAACGAAAGGCTTTAATGTATGCATCATATAAGGCTTTTACAGATGAAGCGGAACTATTTCTAGCATAGGTTTCTTCAATTTTAGAATCCAACTTTTCATATTTTTGATTTGCTGCATTATCGTTTGCCGACTTTTGACCAATGGAATAGGGCGGATTTCCCATAATAACCCGCAAAGGAGCTTTCTTTTGTCTGGCTACTCTTGCCGAGTTTTGCGGAAACATTTCAGAGAAAAGTTTTTGGCTTTCGTCTGTTTCGCCCAATTGGAAAGTGTCGGTTAATACAATGCCTTCAAAAGGTTCGTATTCGTTTCCATCATTGCGTAAATCGTGGTAGGCATTTTCAATATTTACGGCAGCTATGTAATAAGCCAACAATACTATTTCATTGGCATGAAGTTCATATTGGTATTTTCGGTCAAGGTCGTTTTGTTGAATCAAACCACTTTGCAGCAGTCGGGTCATAAAAGTTCCCGTTCCAGTGAATGGGTCAAGAATGTGAATGTTTTCGTCTGAAATATTGCGGTTAAATTCTTTCTTTAAAACATCATCTACTGAACGAATAATGAAGTCCACCACTTCTACGGGAGTGTAAACAATACCCAACTGTTCCACCATTTTCGGAAAAGCCGCTTTAAAGAAATTGTCATAAAGTCGGATAATGATTTCCTGTTTGCCTTTGGCATTGTCAATACCCGAAGCATTGCGCTTTACGAAAGCATAAAACTTTTGAAGTGATTCCGATTCTTCTACCAAAGTTTGCGGTTCCAACTCATCCAACATGCGTTGCATGGAAACCGAAACAGCATTGTGTTTTACGAAAGAATATCCTTCAAATAAAGCTTCAAAAATTGGTTTGGTAATGATGTGTTGAGCCAACATTTCAACCGCTTGTGCTTCTGAAATACTTGGGTTGATATTTTTCTGCAATCCCAAAAGGAATTTTTCAAATGCTGCCCGTTGGTCTTTCTTTTCAGTGATTAAAAACTGAATGCGTTCAATTTGGCGTTCGGCAATTATGGCTACATCTTTTGCCCATTGCTCCCAATATTTGCGGTCGCCCACTTTTTGCACCATTCGGGCAAACACCACATTTTGCAGTTGTTCAAACTGCAATGCCATTTGTCGCCCAATGTCTTTGCTGGTTTCGTATGCAGGTGCATCTTCATTTACCAAAGAAGGATTTCCGTCACTATCAAACGTATATTCAGGTCGCCCAATGAGAATATTGGTCGGCTTCTTTTTGTTGAGTTCAATTTTATTTACCGTAGCATTGAAACGGTCATCATGTGCACGCAAGGCGTTTAGCACCGTCCAAACTACTTTGTAGCGTTCGTTATCGTCAAGGGCTTTTTCTGCTTCAACATCGGAAGGAACAACCACGGGAATAATGATGTAACCAAAATTTTTGCCCGGAGATTTTCGCATTACTCGACCAACGGATTGCACTACATCCACCTGTGAGTTACGGGCAGAAAGAAAAAGTACGGCATCCAATGAAGGTACATCAACACCTTCACTCAAGCAACGTACATTGGTCAGGATTCTACATTCATTGTCGGTTGTTTCCGCTTTCAGCCAACCCAACAACTCGTCACGGTGTGGGGCGGTCATGGTTCCGTCAATATGCTTGGAAGCAATGGAAACCATGTGTTCCTTCTTCTCGGCAGGGAGTGAATCCAAATAAGCTTCGGTAGCTGTGTTGTATGTAGCGGTGATTTTTTTAGAAACCGCAATACTTTGACAAAAGGCAACAGCCCTTCGCATAGGGTCGGGGTCTCCGTCTTTGGTTACGCCTTGGTCGCCCAAAAACTGTTTGGAAAGAGCGTTGATTGTGCCAATGATTTTTGAAGCATCATCTGTATTGATTTCAGTTTCCTTATCGGCAATCATGCGTTGCACAGCAGGCGGAACGTCTTTGTCGTTGAGTGTAAGAATTAAGACTTTGTAATCGGTGAGCAAATCCCGTTCAACGGCTTCACCAAAACCAATGCGGTAAATTTCTTCGCCATACAAAGCCACATCATCCATTGAGCATAAAACGGCTTCTGATTGGGCGGCTTTACTTTTAATGTCGTCACTGTACAGTCGGGGCGTGGCTGTCATGTACAGCCTTTTCTTCGCTTTGATAAATTCAGGGTCATGCACTTTTGTAAATGCAGATTCATCTTCGTCCATCAATGTAACGCCCGTAGTTCGGTGGGCTTCATCACAAATGATTAAGTCAAATTCTTTGAAGCCGTTTTTGAGCAATACTTTTTGTGCTCTTGATATGACTTCAATGGATTGATAGGTAGAAAAAACCACCGTCATTCCGGGCAGACCTTTTTCTTTTATCTGTTGAAACTGATGCAGAATATTGTCGGTGTTGGTAGAAGCTGGCAAAGCCAAATCAACTACACTGAATGTGTCCGCATCTTCGTTTTTGGTTTTTTTTTTTGAAATTTCAGGGTCAGAGCAAATGCAAATTGCGTTGATAGGTTCGTTGGCATCTGCACTCCATTCACGCAAGGTTTGACCTAATAAGGCAATACTTGGCACAAGAAATAGAATCAATCCTTTTCCTTCGGTTTCATTTTCAGCAATGCGTAAAGCGGTGAAGGTTTTACCTGTTCCGCAAGCCATGATAAGTTTACCACGGTCAGCCGTTTTGAAATGGTCGTGCGTTTTGGTAAGTGCTTCGGTTTGGTGATTACGAAGTGTTTTCTTTGGCGTTCGTGATTCTTCTCCGTGAATGCCTTGCTCTAATTTCTCCCAATCTACTGGAGCTTCTATCAGGTCAAAAAGATTGATTCTTGTTACTGGCGGATTTTGGTTTCGAATAGCTTCCGTTGCATTTGGCCCCCATTTGTTTGTTGTCGAAATCCAAAGTCTGTGAGCAAAGCGAGTTGTCTGCATTTGCTCATTCTTAAATTCTCTGCTTGACGTAGAAAGAAAACTATCAACAGCAGGTTTATCAATGGTGGAATCTTCCTGAAAGCATTTGCATTGGATTGCCCAATAATCACCTTCATGTGTCAAGGCAACCAAATCTATTCCTGTGTCTCCACCACCTAAGTCTAATTTCCCCGGGAACTCATTCCAAAGCCAAACATTCTTAAACAGGAAAGCATATTTTGGGTCTGTCAGCAAATAGGTTTGCATTAACCTTTCAAAGCGGTCGCCTTTATCACGCTCCGAAAAGGCTATTTTTCTGTATTTGTTAAGTATCTTTTGAAAACTCATTTTAATCCGGCTATTACTTGTTCTTCAATGGTCGGATTGAACCGCCTATTAATGATTGTCTTTCGATTTGTTGTTTATACATGGCGGTTTCCTGTTTTGTCATTTTTAATTTCAACCAACAACTCTTTCACTTCCACATCTAAGATTTTTGCAATCTCATAAAGTACTTCAAGTCTTGGCTGTTGTCGGTTTTGCACATAGCCATTCACCATGTTGTAACTCTTACCGAGTTTTTCAGCTAACCAAGTCTGCTTAATTCCCTTCTCGTCAAGTACTTCTTTTATTCTGTTCATTTCAATAAAGAGTCAGGCTGCTAAGGTAGGTTTTATTTTTGTATTATCTCATTTTTCAATATAAAAAGTGTTTGAATTATTGTCGCTCTGTCCGTCAGTACGTTGGCAAAAAATGGCTCTTTTGGTTTTTTGAAGCGTTGGTTTGTGTGTCGGCAAAAACCAAATGTGCCATTTGCGGGTCGGGTTTTTAGCATGTGCCCTAACGTTTTGCAGATTTGCGATGGGCGGAATTTTTACCACTGAACATTATGCGGAGCACAAAACTTTCTGTACCACTAAACTGTCTGGGGAGCACGAAACCCCGCCTATTGCAAATGTGCTGTGTGTGCCCTGCATGAGCTGCAGCGCACACTTGTTGTACGCTCTGGAAAAAGGTTAAAAATACAAATTTATCTTCCGGAAGCATTACAACAAGTGTAAATAAATTCCTGAGGGTGGAAGTCCCT
>Ga0228536_1002270_pt1 | contig 12077 bp, 13 predicted proteins | sample SJ1Smetagenome_FD_168611 | JGI IMG/M metagenome (GOLD analysis project Ga0228536, IMG submission 168611) | Enriched culture of PCE-dechlorinating microbial communities from Ithaca, New York, USA - SJ1.S | ecosystem: Engineered > Modeled > Simulated communities (microbial... > Unclassified... | reverse complement strand
GCATCACCACCACAGTGCCTTTTGCCCTCCGCGCAGCCTCCAGCAGCACCGCCTCGCCGATATAGCCGTCGGTCCCCACGGGCAAATGGTTCGAATGCTGCTCAGTGGAGGAAAAATTCACAGCAACTACCGAGCTCTCCTTCAACTTATCAAACTGGTTCTTCGTCAGTTCAGTCCAATGAACGATCACTGCTCTCACTTCCCATCACGAAATAGTCTCTTTGATCCAACAGCGGCGGAAAAGTGGCCCTATGAGTTCAGCCTGAACGGCCGGAAGTCCGATTCGCAGGGGTTCGTATCGCTGAACCAGACCGTGCCTTCCGTCAGATCCAGGATCATCCCGTACACAGATGCCATCTGCTTCCCCTCCGGATCGCGGGGATCCTCGTGACGGCAGATGGAATCAGGCCGGTTCCGATGATCGGAAAGGAACTCCCTGCAGCAGTCAAAGCCCACCTTTCCCTCCCGCTCTCCGATGAGCACGTTGATGCGCCCCAGGCGCTGGAACGTATCCGGCAGCATGGTTTTTCCCCTGTCCTCCACCCTGCCGACCAGGTTCGGGGCAAAAAAGTGGTTCGTGTGAGTCAGCCACCCTCTTTCTCCGTAGTAAACCCAGTAATCCTCGGGGGCCGACTCGATATCTATTATCTCCCCTTCGGAACTGCCTACAAGGAAATTTCCCGAACTGGCCCGCTCCGGAACCGCAACCGCCTGGACGGCATCTGAAAGCGTGCGGGAGTCGAGGATCCCCCGCAGCAGAACGTGGACAGGCACGCCGATCTTCCCGTGTCCCGTGGTCAGCGCATTCAGTGCAAGCCCAAGCCCCGCGCTGTTGATCCCCTTTCCCCCCACCATGCCCGCCTCGGCGATCATAAGTATGGTGGGTTCATCCTCCTGTTCGAGTCGGATCACAACCAGTGAATCCTCCTGGCTTCGGATCCAGTCCCAGTTCTGGCAGACATAGGTCTTCCCGTCCCCCGAAACGCGGGGAGCCAGCCCGAATGACGTACAGCCGTCGGCCTGGCTTGCGAGAACGATCTCGCTCCGGGCGTTCAGTGTAAGAATATCCTCGAAGTCCATTCCCGCACCCTCTGCGATGCCTTCCATCTCCTCCGGCACCTTCAGGCAATAGTCCCGAATCGGACCAATGAATCCTGCTGCTGTTTTTCTCGCCTTCTTCCAGCTGATCCCGCTGAACGCCTCGAACATCCCCCCGTAGTTCGCGATGCTCGACTGGATACGCGCCCTGCAGGCCGCGCCGTACTGTCTGCCCCGCTCCCGCGGTGACCCGGTAAGCTCAAGATACGGAAACCTGCTCTTTTCCACTTGATGTCGCCTCCCCGTAAAAGACATTTCATTCATTTCCAGACTGGCTTTGAATTTTCGCTCCGGATGATCCTGGTTCACTGGTATCTCCATCGGGCAAAGCAAGAAGAAATCCTTCTCCGCCTTGTCCGGTTCCCAAAAACAAGAATCCTTTTCTTCGCCACCCGGTATGTGGCCGGGAAAAAAGCTTTCTCATTTCTTCCGGATAACCATAGCATACCTGCCTCAAGATAGAATAGAGAGTACCTATTTTTTCTTCAGTCACACAGTATTCCCTCCGTCTTGACAATATGTTTCCGGGAAAATAGAATTAGGTTGTTCTATAGAAATAGTGGTTGCTATTTATAACCGTTGAGGTGATTCTTTTGGAGCTTCTCCACTCTGCCGAAAACGTGTTGAACGTTCTCTTTGTATGGATCGACACCCAGCGCACCGAACTTGGACTGACAGAAATAAGCCGTGCTACGGGCATCAACAAGAGCACGGTGTATAAAATCCTTCTCTCCCTCCGGGAACGCAGTCTCGTGGATTTCAACAACGACACAAAAAAATACAGCCTTGATTCCCGGGTCCTCGAGCTCGGGGCCTTTTTCCTCAAAAATTTGAACCTGAAGGACACCGCCCATCCCTTTCTCCAGAAACTCGCCCTGGAATCAGGGAAAACCGTCACGTTTGCCCTCAGAAAAGAAACACACCTGGTATTTATCGACCGGGTCGACGGTTCGGAAAGCGTCCGGTTTTACTGCGACATCGGGAAAGTAATTCCCTATAACAGCGGAGCGGCTGCCAAGGCAGTTTTTGCCTATCTCCCCGAACAGCAGGTGAATGCCATTACCGCGGGAGCAGAGGAGCGGTTCACGGCAAAAACAAAAACATGGAAGCAAATGCTCCGGGAAGCACAAATCATACGGGAAAGGGGGTATTCGCTGAGCGACGAAGAAGTTGACAACGGAGTACTTGCAATAGGCGCGCCGGTCTTTGACAGCACCGGACAGGTTGCGGCCGGATTGGCCCTGGCCGGACTGAAATTCACCATCAACGAGAAGGAACTTTCCAGAATGATTTCCTTGTCCGTTGAGTGTGCCCGGTCCATATCGCTGAAAATGGGAGCTCCCCTGAACGACTCCCTGTTTTCAGAGTGGGAAAGCACAGCGTCCTCAGGCAGTTCAAAATAACTTTAGATTAGAGAGGAGTGGCTTCTTTTGCAGAAAACCGCTTCAAAGCAGGGAAAAAGTTCGTATGCGCTGTCCCTGAAAGAATTCAAGTTCGCCTTTTCGTCGACGATGATTTACATCCTTCTATCGTGTGCAATTTCTTACGTGCTGGGGTACAACAAACCGGCCGGAGAAATAACCGTTATCTGGGGAATGCCCTCCTGGGTGCTCTTCGGAGTGGTAATCCCCTGGGTTTTGATGGTATTGCTCACCATAGTCTACGGGTTTTTCATCATGGAAGGAGATGAGAAATAATGCAGACGTCTCCTGTCACTCTTATGGTTTTCGTGAGCTATTTCGTAGTGCTCATAGGTATCTCGGTCTATGCGTATTACAGAAGGAAGAACGCAAAGAACTTCTCAGAGGAATATTACGTCGCCGGACGGTCCTTCGGTCCCTGGATCGTGGCCTTTATGTGGGCTACTTCATGGACAAGCGGAGGAACCTTTATCGGAACACCGGCAGTCTATTATTCCATGGGATGGACGGCCCTTCTCTGGCAGGCAGGCGCAGGCGTTCTCGGAATGATAGGAATGCTTGCCATAGGGCGCAGAATCTCCCGTTTCGCCGCCGAACATAACTGCGTCACCCTCCCAGACCTCTTCGTTGAGCGATTCCAGAGCCGCCTGATGGGCATCATCGCCGCAATATCGATCCTCGTCTTCGGCATCGCCTACATGGTGTCCCAGTATATCGCCGCCGCACGGATTCTCGAAACATTCATCGGCATGCCCTACCTCTGGGCAATCATCTCCTTCGCAGTTATCACAGGAGTGTACACCTGCATCGGCGGAATCCGCGGCGTGGCGTACAACACTCTTCTCCAGGGCATCGTCATGCTGGGAGGATCGGTCATCATGGTGAACGCCGCCGGCGGCCTTCCCGAGATCACCCGCCAGTTGGCGCAGATTGACCCGAACCTTGTAACCCCTCCGGGCCCGAAGAATTTCCTTCCCCTGCCCACAGCCTTCTCAACGTTCTTCATCCTCGGCGTTGCCGTTATGGCACAGCCTCATGTGGTCACCAGGATTTTCACCGTCAAGAACATGATGTCCCTGAAACGTGCAGGAGCCCTCATCAGCCTGATCACCCTGGTGTGGTTCATGTCCCTGTTTGTGAGTGCCCTTGCAGCCCGGGCGCTTATACCCCAGATAGATGTTCCTGACAGGATATTCCCGACCATAGTGCTGAAATACAGCGGAAACTTCCTTGCAGGCATCCTGCTCTCCGCTCCGTTCGCCGCCGTAATGTCCACGGTGTCCTCGCTCATCATCTCCACAAGCGGGGCTATAATGAAGGACATCTACCAGCGCAATTTCAACCCCAACGCGAGTGAAAAGGCCATCAAGACGACCAGCTATATTGCAACAGTTGCAATAAGCGCTATTGTCATGGTCCTGTCGTTCAACCCGCCGAAGTTCCTTCAGGACATCGTCATGTTCGCTATTTCCGGGTTCGCCGCGTCGTTCACGGTCCCCATCATCCTCGGGTTCTTCTGGAAGGGCGGCACCCCCATGGGCGGACTCCTGTCCATGATCTCGGGATTCGTTACCCTTCTCGTTCTCTACGCCCAGCCTAACCCGAACCCGCTCGGCTTCAACCCGCTGGTCTGGGGCCTCGTAGTCTCGGCGGTGGTCATGGTGGTCGTCAGCAAGGTCACGAAACCCAACGACAGCACGTTTATGGCAAAGATTTTCGAATAACGTCCGATACAAGATTTACTGAACAGAACTTCCGATAACACACGCAATGGAAAAGGGTGAACTTTCTGCTCAGGGGTTCACCCTTTTCATACAAGAACGTCCAAGGGAGGAAAACCTGTTTGTTGCAAAATAGAAAGGGACAAAGGTCGGCAGCGGACAAAACCTGAACCTGGCCATAGAGAACGCGGTGGAAAGGGCTGCGAAACTGACAGGCCTTCCGGCGGATGAAATCAAAAACCTGGCGACGGTCTGCGGTGAAGTCTCTATAGGACGCACTTCGGGCACGGTCTTTCTCACAATGCTGCTGACCGAAACCGTACTTGAAAGAATCGGGCTTTTTGAAATGTTAAAGCAATAGTTGAGCAAATGATAAACCATCAGAGCGGTCTTTTTTTAAAAAAGGGCACTCTGACAAAGTATTTAAAGCTATTCTGAATCATTGCCTATCTAAAGAGCATTCCGCAGGAAAAAGCCTCTCCGGCGGAATGCAATAGTCATATTACGTTTTTTTTAAAATAACTCTGGCATCCAGAGGACAAACTTCTTTGGCATATGCCCGAACAGGATTCAGATCAACCTCTAAAATTTCCGGGTGGTCTGACATTAGCTGCCCAAGATTTTGAGCAATATCTAAAATACCATCGATATCCGCTTTCTCTATTCCTCGGATACCTTGTAGAATTGGCTTAAACTTAAGGTCATCGATCATAGTCCATGCTTCTTCCCGAGAAAATGGGGCGATTCGGAATGACACGTCTTTAAGCACTTCCACGAAAATTCCGCCCATACCAAGCATAACGACAGGTCCGAATTGAGAATCTCTCATCGCACCAATTATCATTTCCGTTCCTTCTCGAGCCATCGGAGTAATGAGACAACCTTCAATACGCGCCTCGGGAATAGAACTCTTGACTTTTAAGATTATTGATTCAAAGGATTTTCGGACTTCTTCAGGAGTCTTTTTATTCGTCTCCACCCCTCCAACGTCGCTTTTATGCAAGATGTCGGAAGAAACAATTTTAAGAACTACAGGCACTCCTCCAAGCGAAAGAAATGCTTTCTCTGCCTCTTCCGGCGACTTGGCCACAACAGCAGGATGGAAAACAATACCATAATCAGAAAGAATAGATCTTGCTTCGGGTTCAGTCAGGTTATACCCAGATTGTTTTTTCTGTTCTATAATTTTTCTCGATGTTTCGGATAATGAGAAAATTCGTTTCTCCATCTTTTCCTTTTTTTTCGAATCAATCAGCTTGGATCGGAGAACCATGTTTTTCATCGCTTTTGCCGCACGTTCAGGCATGTCGAAAGAAGGAACCCCTGATGATTCAAGAATCCTGCGTGCGTTGTTGATCCATTCCCCGGCAAGGTAGCATACTGCCACTGGTTTTTCAGCTCCTTTAAGCACGCCCGCGGTTTTCTGCGCCATTACATCAGGTAAAAGAAATGTGGGAGGAACGCTCAAGTGAACAATTCCATCTACATTCGGATCATCAAGTAAAATTTTGAGTGCTTTTGCATGATGGTCTTCGTCTGCAGCTGCGGACATATCGATATAACCAGTTGTATGATCAACTATTGCCATAGGGGGTAAAGCTTCTTTTAAAGCTTCAATTGTTTTACTCTCTAGCGGAGCCATTGTAATATCCGCTGACATTCCCAGCTCATCCATGGCAATAATGCCTGGTCCTCCTGCTTCAGTAAGTACTGCAATCCTGTTTCCCTTTGGCAGAGGTTGCATGGAGATAGCTTTAGCCGTGTCAAGTAATTCTTCTATTGTGTCCACTCGGATAATTCCCATTTGTCTGAAAGAAGCATCATATAGTGCGTCAGAACCGACGAGAGATCCTGTATGAGATGCAGCTGCGCCAGAACCAGCTTCACTTCTTCCTACTTTGAGTGCAATAATTGGCTTCTTCTCGCTTACCTCACGTGCAACTTCTAAAAAGTCCCTTGCATTATTAATACCTTCCATATATATGGCGATAGCTTTCGTATCAGGATCTTCTTTGTAGAATCTCATAACCTCAAGAACGTCAACATCAGTCTGATTTCCCACATGTGCCCATTTTGCAAATCCCATGGAAGCCGGCTGATGTGTTGCAAACATCATTAAGGAGGCTCCCAGAGAACCACTCTGAGAAATAACGCTCATTCCCCCTGGAGTCTGAATTATACCGGCAGCAAATGTTGTATCGAGGTGATTGGAAGTATTCATCACCCCAACACAGTTCGGCCCCATAACCCTTATATTGCCTTCTTTGGCGATCTTCAATACCTGTTTTTCAAGCTCAATTCTCTCAGGTATCCTGGTTTCACTGAATCCGGATGCTATAATGACAGCTGCCCGTACGTCTCCGCGGTCTTTTGCATCTTCAAAAACTTGAGGAACTCCAAAAGCTGGAATTGAAACTATCATTAATTCTACCGGGCCATCAATTTCCTTCAACGACCCGTAACATTTCCTCCCGAACAGTTCCGGCAACTTGGGGTTAACCGCATAAACAGGTCCATTAAAACCGAGTTCAAGAAGATTTTTAAAAATCTGGCAACCTGCCTTCCCAGGATCATTCGACGCCCCCACTACCGCAATGCTGGAGGGATTAAAATAATGCGACAGGCTCATTTAGACAAATCCTCCTCTCTTGAGAGCCGTTCCAGGTCCTTTCGAATCTGTTCCTCTATTTTTTCGACCTGTTCGGATGTAATGTTTCGGAAACGGCCCTGCAGGTCCAAGTATTCCTTCAGGGGCTTCAGTTCCTTTGGTTTGTAAGTTATTCTCACCTTGCCGTAAACTGCCTCAAAAAGTGGCCAAAGTCCAGTATCCACAGCAAGTCTGGCAACAGTCACCGTATCTTTTGCCTTAAAGCGCCAACCGGTGGAACATGGTGTCATTACATGGAGATATGAAGGGCCGTCAACCCTGGAAGCTTTTCTTATTTTTTCTCTCAAATCGGGGATGTGCCCTGCTGAAGCTGTAGCAATATACGGTATACCCTGTGCTCTTAGCATCGCCACAATATCTTTCTTTCCCTCGCTTTTCCCTGAAGGAGTTGTAGTTGTCCAAGCCCCCATAGGAGTGCCTCCTGACCGCTGTATCCCTGTATTCATGTACGCTTCATTGTCATAACAGATATAAATAAACCGGTGCCCCCTCTCTACAGCGGCAGAAAGGGCTTGCAACCCAATATCTACAGTTCCTCCATCTCCCGCGAATGCAACAACGTTTACATCATCTTTTCCCTGCAGTTTCATTGCTTCACTGATACCTGTACAATATGCTGCGATGTTTTCAAGATTCGACTGGAACCCTGGCACTTTCCAACCAGTTTCCCACCCATATCCCGTTAATATTGCAGAACAACTGGGAGGTGTAAGCACAATTGTTTTTTCTCCAAGGACATCAAGCGTGTTTCTTGCTATTATTTCCATGGCGCAACCTTCGCAAGTGCTGAGTCCATGGGCAATAAGGTTTTTTTTCATTTCACTCATCATTTTTTTCCTCCTGGAGGTCTATCCACTCAGGTGAATCTTGATGAGTACCAGCCAAACCGAGGTCAGGGACCCTGGAGACAATTTTCTCTATCGTTCCTTCGTGGAGATCTCTTCCCCCAAGGCCTGCAACAAAATTAAAAACTGCAGGTGCCGAGGGATGACCATATAAAGCTCCTTTCACTTCTAAAGACAGTGGTCCTTCGGAACCTAATCCCCATGATCTGTCGATCACGGCAACAGTCTTTGCTCTGAGCAAGGTTTCCCTAACCTGTTTTTTGGGGAAGGGACGGAAACTCGTAACCTTCAGCGTTCCAATTTTCTTTCCCTGTTGCCTAAGATTTCGGGCTACATATTTTGCTGTTCCGGAGGTTGATCCAAGCGTTACTAGAACTATATCAGCGCCGTCAGTATCTTTTGCTTCCACTGGGCTATAGAACCTTCCAAAAGTTTTTTCAAATTCTGAAGCAACTTTAGGAAATTCTTCAAGCGCTCTATCCATAGCTTTTTTATGCTGATATTTAATTTCCGTGAACATAACTGCCGAAGTTAATTGGTTAAGCGTCATTGGATATTCCGGATCCAGGAAGTTCTCTCCTCTTTCATAAGGAGGCAGAAAAGAATCGACTAACCCCTGGTCAGGTACATTTACACCTTCCACAGAATGTGAAAGAAAAAAACCATCAATACAAACCATCACGGGCAAGCGAACAATCTCACCAAGCCTGTATCCGAATATCACAAAATCGAGGGCTTCCTGGCAGTTTTCGGCATACAACTGAATCCAACCCATGTCCCTTTCTGCCATACTGTCTGAATGGTCTGTTTGGAGTGACCAAGGGCTGGGAAGTGCGCGATTTGAAATACCCATAACAATCGGGAACCTGTTTCCTGATGCCACACCTACTATTTCATGCATGAGCGCAAGCCCTGCTCCCGCAGTAGCAGTAAAGGAACGAATTCCTGCAGCGGCAGCGCCAACTACAGCCGTCAAAGCAGAATGTTCGGATTCTGTGGCAACATACTTTGCTTTCAATTCCCCGCTTGCAATAAAATCAGCCACCCTCTCAACAATCGGAGTCTGAGGAGTAATTGGGTAAGCTGCGACAAAGCGAGGGCGGGAGAGGCGAACACCTTCCGCTATAGCTGCGTTTCCATCCAGTGCAATCTTCTTACCCATCGTCAACCATTCTCCTTTTCCATAGAAAGCGCTTCCTTAGGACAGGTGGTGACGCAGATTCCGCATCCCTTACAATAAACGTAATCGATTTTTACTGGCTTTCCTTTTTCAATGGCACCGACAGGGCAGTATTGAACACAAATACCACAACCGACACACTTATTTTTCTCTACTACAGGACGTTCAGCACGCCAAACTCCCGTTTTGGTATCTGCGATGCCTTCGGCCACAATACCAGTTTTATGTTTTGTGCTCATTAACGACCGTCCTTTCGTATGCTTTAAACGCACAATCCGAGTTCTTTTTCCCTGAAGAACCCGGCATAAGTTTGATTATTGCTTTTTGAATCGATTCAATAGAAATTTCCCCTGTGACACGTGCAAAAGCGCCCAACATTGCACAATTAGGTGGGACATCGCCGACAATTTCTCTCGTCACTGACCAGGCATCAATGATTCCCCATTTTTTGAACTTTGAAAATAACTGCTCATATGCGTCTTTTGAAGAAGAGTTCAGAACCAGCATACTCTGCTGGTCATTGATTCCTTCAATAGGATCAATTCCTAAGTCTTCAAGGCTCGGGTCAAAGAGCACAACAACGTTAGGATTGTAAACATAGGTATGTGTCATAATCGGTTCATCTGAGATCCGTGCAAATGTAAACACTGGAGCTCCTTTTCGTTCTTGCCCAAAATTAGGAGTCATTTGTGCATACTTGTGCTCGGAAAGAGCTGCAAAAACCATAAGTTTTGCCATTGTTACCGCTCCCTGGCCACCTCGGCTCAATATGCGTATTTCGTGCTGCATGTTTAATTTTCCTCCGAAGTCGGGAAAAATTTAGCAAGTGTCTCCTTAGACGCAGGTTCCGTATTTAAACTCACTATTAATATCAAAATTATAGAGACAAGCAAACCAGGGAAAATAGGATGTACATTTTTAGCCCAAGCTAATCCCATTTCAGTAAAGAATGACCATAAACCAGTAACAATAAACCCTGCAACTGAAGAGATGTATGCAGCCTTCGGCGTTACCCGTTTCCATGAAAGTCCGAGTAGTATCGGCATTGCAAAAGAAGCTCCAGTGAGGGCAACTGCATAAGAAACAATGGTTAAAATTAAAGTCGGTGTGAAGAAAGCACCTACCATAGCAATAATACCCACTCCGAGAAGGGTTATTCTAGATATTCTCAAATAAAATGCTTCAGATTTCTCGATTCCACGTGGCTCATAATAGGATTTTCGGAGAAAATCATGCGCAATAGCAGCACCAGAAAGAAGTAACAAAGATGAAACGGTAGACATTGCCGCTGAAGCAACTCCAGCAAGAGCCATTGCTTTCCAAAAAGGAGAAAGATACTTAGTAATCAACATTGGAAAAGCCTGATCTGGTGACTTGAGGTCAGTCCAAACAAGGAGTCTTGCGGAACCTCCTAAAAAAACTGTTACGCTGAAGAATATGAGAACCAATAATAGCCCCCAGGCAACAGCCTTTTCTGCCGTTTTTTCATCACGCGCAGTAAAAACCTTTGTTACAAACTCTATCCGAGTGAAATATGCAATAAACCAGACAAGATGCCAAGTGAAAAGCCCCATGGTTGTCCAGCCAGTTCCTTTAAATGATGTCCAACCAGGCGCAACTGTGTTAAGCTTCTCTGCCATGCCGGAAAGTCCACCAACGACAGGCCAGAGAACAAAAACAAGAGCGCCTAAACCAACACACATGAAAAGCCACTGAACAATGTCCGTCCAGACAGCCGCCATCATGCCCCCAATACTTGTATAAAATACGAATATCATCGTTGCGAGGATAAGAGAAGTGCTGAGTGAAAGTCCTGAAAGTTGCATAACAACTACACCCATAGCCTTGGTCTGTGCGACAAGAGATACAATTGCTGATACTAGAACCACAAAAGCTGCAAACACGCGAAATTTATTTGATTCATACCTATCCCCAAGGAAATCTGGAAGAGTAAACCCCCCGAAACGTCTAAGTTTCCTTGCCATGAAGAAAAGAACAACCAAAAACCCAAGAGCAAAACTCATGTTGTTAAGAGTCGTTGCTCCTCTGGCTGCAATAGCGCCTGTACCACCGAGAACGGAACCTCCGTGCATTATGGATACAAGAATGGCAATTGCAAGTATGGGAACACCGAATCCCCTGTCAGCAACCCAGTATGACACCGTTGATTTTTGAAGGCGTGCCGCAAAAATACCTATACTGGCCATAATGAGAAGATAACCACAAAATATTAAAAGCCCGATATTCATAACTTCGATCCCTCCTATACAATCTTTAAAACCCAAAAAATCAATTACTTGCGTTTCAAATGCACATAGAGGATCTGTCCTATCGCTATACAAAGCGGGCCTATCCAGAGAAACCACATCAGATCAGACTCGAAATTCAGGATCATTTGTCTCCCTCCTTTTTTTGGGATTTTCTTTCCCATTATGCCTAGCGAAGTGAAAGAACTGATTTAAAACGAGTGAGAAGAAGACTTGAGGTCACCCTTATCACGCCTTCAATAGGATAAATTTTTTCTCTCAGAAAGGTTGCAAGACCGTCAGCGTCTTTTGCATAGGCATGCACGTGAAGTGAGGTGGGACCTGTCATCTGGTAAACAATAGTTACTTGTGGCATTGCGGTAAGCTTTTCGGATATTGGGATTAAAAGGTGTGGGATTATTTCAATATCAAGGAAGACGTTAATATCAAATCCTATTGAACGACTGTCTATTATTGCAACGAATTCCTGTATTACTTTACTTTCGATCAGTCTGTTCAACCTCTCCGAAGTAGCAACCCTAGAAAGCCCTATTGTGCGGGCAATTTGGGCAACAGGGATCCTTGCGTTTTTTTCTAGCAAAGAAATAATCTTCATATCAATATCGTCCAGTTGACTCATCTTTTTACCTTCCATATGTAAAGTGGTATTAAAAATGAGGCTTTACTATATACAACATCTTCTCCTTTTGCTTGTACATAATTCTAAGATTTAGTTACTGAGGTTGTCAAGTTGTCAAATGTAAAAAAAATAAATAGTCACAGACCCCCACCAAAGGTGGGGGCTTGGTTTTATGAACCGCTCAAAGCGGTTGAAAATCTTGAGCCGCCTAAAGGCGGCTATTCCAGCAGCCTCAACTGATCCAAGCGTTTATCCTCT
>Ga0228536_1002264_pt1 | contig 12118 bp, 13 predicted proteins | sample SJ1Smetagenome_FD_168611 | JGI IMG/M metagenome (GOLD analysis project Ga0228536, IMG submission 168611) | Enriched culture of PCE-dechlorinating microbial communities from Ithaca, New York, USA - SJ1.S | ecosystem: Engineered > Modeled > Simulated communities (microbial... > Unclassified... | reverse complement strand
CGCCTTCTCCAGTTCCTCGTTGATGAACCAGACCTGAATTTTATAGCGTTCGCACAGTTTTCCGGCGCAGGCGCATGTTAAAAAAAGCAGAGCCGTGAGGACCAGCAGGGCGGCGATTCGGGAAGTGAAGCGTCGGCGGGCCATGGTCAGTAAAGTTTCCGCAGCTTTGCGCCGCAAAAGTAGTGCGCCAGAATTTCTTCCGCCTTGAATCCTTTGGCGGCCATGACGGCCGCGCCGATCTGGCACAGGCCCACGCCGTGCCCCCAGCCGCCTCCGTGCAGCGTGAAGCGCCTGACGCCGCCTGACGCGTCGTGTTCGGCGGCGACGACAAATGCGCTGGAGTAGAGATGGCTTTCGGACAGCCAGCGGCGGATCTCCAGCTCCCGGCCCACCACCAGCGTTTTTTTGCTGCCGACGATTTTCAGACGGCGGATTCTTCCCGAGGGGCCGCGCTCCAACGCGATGAGATGCCTCAGTTCGCCGAAATCGAAGCCCGATTTTCTTTTGAGCAGGTCCTCCAGCTCCTCGCGCGCGTAGGAAACCTGCCAGCGGTAGAAGTGCGGCGTTTCCTGATCGAACGCCGGCAGAATCCGGGCCAGCAGTTCTTTGTCCCTGGTGTTGCAGCAGGCCGAAGGCGAAGCGGCAAGCCAGTCGGCCGCTTCCGCTTCCGTCAAAACGGGCGGATGCGGCGTTTCTCCGTCGGCGACGCTTTGCAGATAGGGGAAAGATCTGTCTTCCCAGGCGGTGGAAAAGACGTCCGTCCGTCCGCCGCAGCACTTGTAGTAGCGCGCGTCGCAGATTTCGCCGGCATGAACCAGGAAGACGCCGCGCGTCGCGTCGATCGTCCGGGCGACGTTTTCCGAAACGATGCGCGTGATGCCCTGGTAGCGCTGGCAATGGTCGTCGGCGCAGACGTCGAAGCCCTCGTGGTCGTTGACATCCTGCCAGACGGCAATTTCATCGTCCGTCCGGATCTGCGCCGTCCGCGGCGCTTTTTTGCGTTCGCGCATGGCCCAGAGCCAGCTCCGGGCCGTCACGGCCTGCGCCTTGAGAAATTCCAGCGGAGCGCCGGCCGCCATTTCCGACGAAATCACCGAGGCGAGATATTCCTCAAGCCCGACGACATTGATGACGTGAAAGGCGTCTTCTTGTGTCGCAGACAGTTTGAGCGCTCCGCAAAAAGACTGCTCCTGGGTTCTCTGCCAGTGAAAGCCGATGCCGATGGCGACGTCGCGGACGGTGAAAAACGCTCCGGCCGCCGCGTCGGGCAAAAGGCAAATCTCCCGGCCGCCAAGCAGTTTGCGGCCTGCGGCGTCGCAAAGAAAAATCTGCCCTTCCGCCGCGCGCGCGAGAAGGTCTCCCGCAAAGACGCGCCCGCCGGGGCCGGTAAACGGGCCTGACAGCACAAAACCGGCCCGGGCCGCATTTTGCAGCAGGGCCACCTCCAGGTTGGGTTGTGTGTCGATCATGTCGTCATCCGCCGGCTTTTCTGAAGTTTCCGGATTTTTAGAAGCAATGGGAGCATATGTCAAGAAAGTTGTTGCCTCTTCCGATTTTTTTCCGTCTTCGGCGCCGTAGCGCGGCGGAAATTTTCCGGCTGCCGGGTTTTTTGCGGCAAAAAACCGGCTGGTTGATTTTATCGCTTGAATATTAATAATTTATCATGTATAAACCGTGCCAAAAAGTCTACGGATGGCTTATGGCGCATCTTTGGCCAATTGGAGGGGGAAAAGGCGGTTCCGGGAAAAGTTTTTTGACCAGTTCGCTGGGCAGGCTTTCCGCGGAGCTGGGCAAGAAAACCCTGGTGATTGATCTGGATCTGGGTTCGGCCAATCTGCACACCCTGGTCGGCGTCCCCTATCCGCAAAAAGGCCTTTCCGATTATATCCGCAAAAAAATCCAGCGGCTCGAAGACGCGGTGGTGGAAACGCCGCAGTCCAATCTCTTTCTGATCAGCGGCGCCCACGATAATTTCGACATTGCCAACCTCCCTTACGAACAGAAGATAAAAACCCTGCGCGCCATTACAAAGCTCAAGTACGAGCGGATTCTGCTGGACCTGGGCGCGGGGACGTCGTTCAATACTCTGGACTTTTTTTTAATCTCGCAAAACGGCATTTTCATTACGACGCCGGAACCGACGTCCGTCGAAAACGTTTATCGCCTCATCCGCGCCATTTATTTCCGCCGCATCCGCTACTGTTTCACGGCAACGCAGTTCAAGGCCCTGGAGAAGGAAACGGACCGCGAGTTCGGCAACGGCGCCATGAACAAGCCGATCTACATGATGAAAATGATCGCCAAGACGGATTCGGAGAAGTACCGCCAGCTCCAGGACGAATTCGGCGCGTATCGCTTCAAGCTGGTGATCAATCAGGTGCGCAAGCATGACAATACGTCGCTGGGGCTGCAGATGAGCCGGATGATGGAACGGCATCTGGGGCTGCATGTTGAGTTTGCGGGCAATGTGTCGTATGACGACCATGTCCACGACGCCATCTGCCAGCAGGTTTGTTTTCTGGAGCGCTATCCCTACACCAAAACAGCCGGGGATCTGCGGGAAGTGGGCAGGCAGGTCGCTCAGGATGCGGGCAAACAACTGATATTCCATTATGTGTAGCTCCGGCCCTGCCGCCGGGCGAAGCAAGGGGGATCTCATGCAAAAGGGTTTTGACCAGCTCAGCTATTATGAAATGCTGGACATCCGGCCCGACGCAGCGCCTTTCGAAGTGCGCCACGCCTATAACGCCGCGCTGCAGATCTACCAGCCGGGCGCCCTGGCCAGTTACTCGTTTTTTTCCGAAGAGGAAAGACAGGAGATTCTGTCGCTTCTCGAAACGGCCTACCGGACGCTGATCAGCGATCAGGCCAGAAAAGAATACGATGAGGAACTGATCCGCCGGGGAGAACTCGACGTCCGGACCGAAACGCCGTTGTCGCCGCGGAAAGCGGCGTCCTGCTTCGAGATCAGCCGCGCGCCGGTCGTAAAATCGTTCAACAACAATACGCCGGACTACCGGGACAGAATTCGCCAGAGCGAACGCATCAGCGCGATTCTGACCAAGGGCGAACTGAGCGGGGCGGATTTGAAGCAGATCCGCACGGAGCTGGGCGTGGCGGTGGAGCAGATCGCCGAAGAAACGAAGATCCGCCGGGACCACCTGCTCAATATGGAGGAGGACCGCGTTGCACGCCTGCCGGCGACCGTCTTTCTCAAGGGATTTGTCAAATCCTATCTGAAATGTCTGTGCGTGGAACCGGTGGAGGAGCTCAGCGCCCGCTACATGGATACCGTTTCGCGCCATGCGCCGTCCTGAAGCAGGCGTTTGCCTCCCGTTCCCCTTCGTGTTATGAAAGAAAAAACCGGACACCTTTTTGCCGGAAAGCTTTTTTAAGTCCGGAAAGATGTTGTGAACATTCAACCGGCAAACGCCACAAAGGAGGACGCTATGCAGACCGATACGATCAAGACGTCCCAGGGAGATCTGATCATCCATTTCCTGGGGCACAGCTCGCTGATGTTTTCCTGGAACGGAAAAATTCTTCACTCGGATCCCGTGTCGGGCGAGGCGGATTATCCGCGCCTGCCCAAGGCGGACGTCCTGCTGGTGAGCCACGACCATTACGATCACCTGGACCTGAAAGCCGTGGAAATTCTGAAGACGCCCGCAACCCAGGTCGTCGGCAATGCGGACGTGGGCAAACAGATTCCCGGCGCGATCGTTCTGGCCAACGGCCAGGCGCGGACGGTGAGCGGTATTTTGATCGAGGCGGTTCCCGCTTACAACATCGAACACATGATGGCGCCGGGCAAACCGTTTCATCCCAAAGGCGTCGGCAACGGTTACATCGTCACGTTCGGCGACAAGCGGGTGTATCTGGCCGGCGACACGGAAAACATTCCGGAGATGAAAAACCTGCGCGGCATCGACATTGCGTTTCTGCCGATGAACCTGCCCTATACGATGACGCCGGAAATGGCGGCGGACGCGGCGAAAATGTTTTTCCCGAAGATTCTGTACCCCTACCATCAGGGCGAAACGGACACGTCCCGGATTACGGCCCTCCTGCAAAACGAAAAGGGGATCGAGGTCCGCATCCGGACCATGAAGTAATTTTGCCTGCGGGGCGCGGCCGCAGGCCTTCCTGTGGAAAGGGAACTTTCCGGCCGCGCCCCCGGCGGTTTACGGCCGGGACGGATTTTTCGGAAGCGCCGTTTTCCCAATCCTTACGGCCCACAGCAGGCCCGGCTTCGCTTCTTGCCGGTCTTCTTTCAAACAATCGATTTAATTTGCCATTGACAGAAAATTCCCTTTTCCTGTAGGTAGATGACGGATTTTTGCCGAAACCACCGCGGCCCGCAGCGGATACTGAAGCGTGCTGCGGCGTGCGACGGCCGGAGCAGCCGAAATCTTCAGGCAGTAAAGGACAGATACGATGAGCGAATTTTCTGCGGCAGTCTCCAACAAGACCAAGATCCGTCTGCTGGCGCTGATGATGGGAATGGAGATTTACACGCTCTTTGTTTCCGCCATCGGCATAGCGACGTCCAATTCCATCGTTTTCGTGGCGAATTTCGTCATCGCCTTCACGGGCGCCCTGGCCTCGGGTCTTTCGCTGTACACCATCCGGCGAATGACGAGGGGGGCGGACCTGCTCAATACCTACGGCCTGGGGCGGATGGAAACCATCTCCAGCATCGTGGTCGGCGTTACCATGCTGTTTGCCGCTTTGTTTGTCGGCTACGAGACGATCATGAAGATTCTGCATCCGGCCGAACAGCACGGGGGCCTCGCGGCCATGCTGCTTACCTTCGCGTCCTTCATCGCTTCGCTGTGGCTCTGGATCCGCAACTACCGTCTCAGCCAGAAGGAGCATTCCCCGATTTTCAGCGCGATCTGGCGGATGGCCAGAATGGGGGCGCTGGAAGATCTGCTGATCATTCTCGCCGTGGGCATCGCGCTTGCTTTTCACGGCGCGGGCTGGACGCGCTATCTGGATGTCCTGGCGACCTCGCTTCTGATGATCAGCATTGTCAAATCCATTTACGACGTCTTTTCCGGGTCCATCTCCGATCTTCTGGACCGCAGCCTTGACGAATATCATCTGCTCATCATCCTGCGCGAGCTGGTCGCGAATTTCGACGCGTACGACCAGGTGCACGGCTTCCGGACGCGCCGTTCGGGCAGCCAGACCTTCATCGAACTGTTCATCGAATTCAACCCCGACGTGAAAATGTCGTCTGTCTATGAACTGGTGGAACGTCTGGAGGCGGAGCTCAAAAAGAATATCCCCAACGCGCAGGTGATGGTGATTCCCAGCCGGACGCCGGGGCCCGCCGCCGCGGCGTGATCGGGGGCCGCCCGGCGCCGCCGGCTTCCCTCCCGCGAAAAATTTGCAGGAAGCCTCCGGGCCGCCGCAGAATTCGCCTTGACAGGGTTCCGGGCCGCCGGTATACATCATAAAAACAGGCGGATGGCGTCCGGTGCGCCTCTCCGTCACTAAGGTCCACAGGCAGAAAAATCCATGATTAAAAAATTTCAGGAAATCATCAACTGGGGCATCCGGCAGTCCATTAACGATATCCACATCGCCGGCGGCCAGCCGCTGGTCTATCGCAAGGACGGCATCCTGCTTTCCGATCGCAGCAACGTGTGGCATCCCAAGGACATCGACACGCTGGTGGAAAGCCTGCTTTCGGAAAAGCAGCTTTTCAACCTGCGGAAAAGATGGTCCGTTGATTTCGCCCTGTCGGTCAACCGCGTCCGCATCCGGATCAACGTGTTTTACACGACGCGGGGACTGAGCATGGCCATCCGCCTGCTGCCGGAAGTCATTCCGGATATCCGCCTTTTGAATCTCCATCCTTCCCTGGTGCAGATCGCCGAATTGAAATCCGGACTGATCCTGGTCTGCGGCAGCACGGGGTCCGGAAAATCGACGACGATCGCCGCGATCCTCGAAGAGGTCAACCGCAACCGCGCCCTGCATATCATTACCCTGGAAGATCCCATCGAATACCGGTTCCGCTCCAAGAAATCCTTCATCGAGCAGCGGGAAGTCGGCATCCACGTGCCGAGCTTCAAGCAGGGGCTGCTCGACGTGCTGCGGGAAAATCCGGACGTGATCGTGGTCGGCGAGCTTCGCGAACCGGAAACAATCCGCCTGGCCCTGAACGCCGCAGAGTCCGGCCATCTGGTGTTCGCCTCTCTGCACGCCAGCGACGCGGAGGACGCCATCTTCCGGATCAACAACGCCGCATCGGGGGAATCGGACGAAATCATCCGGTTCCAGTTCGCCTCCACGCTGCAGTGGCTGATCGTCCAGCAGCTGTACTTCATCGAACGCCTCGGCTTCCGCGTGCCGGCCCTGTCCATTTTACGGGGAACGACGTCGGTGCGGAGCATCATCCGCGAGAATCGCCTCTCCCAGATCGAATCGACGATCTTCACGAGCCGCAACGAAGGCATGTTCACGATGGACCGCTACATCAACGAATTCATCAACGCGCAGAAAAACTTCACGCATCCCAACCGGATCTTTCAGATGGCGGAGGATCAGCCGGAAGAGCCGGTCTTCCAGTCATCGCTCATCGATCCCAACGCGGTGCAGGATGTCGTGTACATGAGCACCGTCCAGGAAGAGATGGCGGGCGCCCGGAAAACCCGCCCGGTCGAAGACTACGATCAGCAGTACATCATCGAAGAGGACGCGGACCTGAAATCGCTCATCGCCGAAATGGAAAAGAGAATGCCTTCCGCCGCCGGCGGCAGGGGAGTATCAAAGCCCCTCCCGCCCAAAGGCGCTCCGGTAAAAAAACCATAGCGCGATTTTGAAATCCGTTCGCTAACGCCGTCCGAAACGTTCTTCCCGACGCTGTCGCCGTTATTTCCGGCCGCCGAAAAAACCCTGCGGGGCGGGATGGGACTGGGAATTGTTTTCCAGCGTCCAGAAACTGAAAGTTCCGGAGGCGATGCGAAAGACGGCGATCATGGGGTTGTCGGTGCCGTCCCCCAGGCGCAAAAGCCAAGGGTGGACCGCAAACAGCCGCCGCCGGATTTCCCCATCTTCCAGAAATTCGCATTGTCCGGTAATCCGCAGCAGCGTGCCGGTGCCCGGTACGGTTCCCAGTCCCGGCAGGGTTGCGACATCCCCCGGACCGGGCGGACGGAAAAAAGCGATTTCAACTTTGGGATGGGCCCGCAGCTGGCTGTACACCCGCTTGAATTTCGGCAGGTAAAAATAAAAGCCTGTTGCATCCGCCCGCCAGACCGTGAGCGGTCGGACACGGGGCTGGTCGTTTTCGACGGTCGCCACAAAACCGTCGGGATATTTCACGATAAAATCGATGCAGTCCTGAAAATTCATGCGTTCACCTCGGCTTTCAGACGCGGATTTTTCCCGCGATGCGTTTGGAAGTCAAGGATTTTTCACGACCGCCGGACGGCCGCATCATCTCCGCTGCCCGTGACGAGACAGGGGCGGCCGGCGGCGCCGCGGCAGATCTCACATTTCGTTGAATCCTTCCCGAAAGTGTGTTAAGCCTTGTCGCCACAGGTAAATTTAATTGTTTTATCGCGGAGATCGGGCCGATGAGTGTCTATGAATATGAGGCGTTGGACGAAAGGGGACGCGAACGCAAGGGATTCGTGGACGCCTCCGGCGTCACGGCGGCCCGCCAGCAGCTGCGCGAGAAAGGCATTTATCCCGTAGAGATCCGGCCGGCCCGGGAGAAGAAAGCCGCGGCGCTGGCCGGCGCGCTCGAGGTCGGCTTTCTGCAGAAAGTCTCGCCCAAGGAGATTGCGCTTTTTACCCGACAGCTTTCCACGCTCCTGGGCGCCGGCATTCCGCTGGTTCCGTCCTTTTCCGTTTTGCTGGCCCAGACCAAAAATCCGATGCTGCAAAAGATTCTGGCGCAGATCCGGGCCGATCTCAATGAAGGAAAAAGCCTGACGGCCGGCATGGAAAATTTTCCGCGCGTGTTTCCGCCGTTTTACGTCAACATGGTCAAGGCCGGCGAAGCGTCCGGCACCATCAATCTGGTGCTCGAGCGCCTGGCCGATTTCAGCGAGAACCAGCAGGCGCTCTTCAATAAAATCCGTTCGGCGCTGGCCTATCCGCTGATCATGCTGGCCGTCGGCACGCTGGTGATCCTTCTGCTCATGACGTTTGTCGTGCCCCGGATCACGGAAATTTTCGCCGACATGAAGCAGACGCTGCCCTGGATGACGATCGTCCTCATTGCGGTGAGCCATTTTCTGAAATCCTTCTGGTGGGCGCTTTTGCTTGCCTGCGCGGCTGTCGGAGTCGGCTTCCGCTACGTCACCGCGGGCACGGACGCCGGCCGGCGCTTCTGGGACTCGGTCCGCCTCCGGGCGCCGATTTGGGGGGCGGTGAATCTGAAAATCGCCGTCGCGCGCTTCGCGCGGACGCTGGCGACGCTTCTGCAAAGCGGCGTCCCGCTTTTGTCGGCCATGGAGATCGTCCGCAACGTGGTCAACAACGTCTTCATCGGCGAGATCATCGCGCAGGCGGCGCGCGACGTGGAGGAGGGCCAGCCGCTGGCCAAGCCGCTGGCGGAAAGCGGTTTGTTCCCGCCGCTCGTGACGGAAATGATCGCGGTCGGAGAGCAGAGCGGCTCGCTCGAGAAAATGCTCAACCGCATTGCCGTGTCGTACGAAACGGAGGTGCAGTCCGACATTCTGGTGATGACGTCGCTGCTCGAACCGCTCTTGATTCTGGCGATGGGCTTGCTGGTCGGCTTCATTGTCTTTTCGATACTGTTGCCGATCTTTGAAATGAACCAACTGATCAAATGACGATTTTGCAGAAGTGTCGGATGCGGCGTGTTGCCGCGGCGCCCGGCCATGAGCGCAAGGCGGGCGGCATTTTTTTGAAAACCGTCAGAAACTTATGGATGAGAAGAGGAATTGCCATGGAAAAAGAAAGAAATCTGAGGCATCGGGAAGCCGGCTTTACGCTGATCGAGCTGATGGTGGTGATCGTGATTCTGGGATTGCTCGCCGGTCTGATCCTTCCGCGCTTCATCGGAGAATCGGACAAGGCCAAGCAGCAGACCGCCCGGACGCAGATCGCCATTCTGGAAACCGCGCTCAAGATGTACAAACTGGACAACGGCAGCTATCCGACGACGGAGCAGGGCCTCAAAGCGCTGGTGGAGCCGCCGACGGCCGGCAATCTGCCCAAAAACTGGCGCAAGGGCGGCTATCTGGAAAAAGGCAAGGTGCCCAAGGACCCCTGGAAAAATGAATTCGTTTACGTGTGCCCCGGCAGCCACGGCGATTTCGACATCACCTCCCTGGGGGCGGACGGAGAAGCGGGCGGTGAAGACTTCGACAAGGACATCAACAGCTGGGATGTTGAATAGCAGAGGCTTCACGCTCGTTGAGCTGCTCGTGGTCATCGCGCTTATCGGCGTGGTGCTGGCGCTGGCGGTGCCGACCACGCGCGAAGCCCTGAGCGTCAACGACATCCGGAAGGCCTCGCGCCGGTTGGTCGGTCTGACGCGGCAGCTCCAGGCCGAGGCCGTCCGCGATTCCATCGATTACATTCTGATTCTGAAAATTCCCGAGGGCAGCTACCGCGTCGTGACGCCGGACATGACGCCGGAAAAGCTCCTGGAAGTGGAAAAGACCCAGACGCGGAAGCTTGCCCAGGGCGTGTCGGTTCTGGACATCGTCACGCAGCGCAATGAAAAAACGACGAAAGACGAGGTTCGTCTCCGCTTCGGCCGGAACGCCATCGGTACGCCCGCGGTGATTCATCTGGCCGAAGCCGAGGAACGCATGACGCTGGTGCTGAACCCCTACCTGGGCGTCACCGGCATTTACGACCGTTATGTGGACATTTCCGTAAACGACGGTCTGGGCCGCGCGTCGGCCCCTTAGCGACGGAGGACACATGCGCGCCCGGCAAAACGGTTTCACGCTTCTGGAGGTCATGGTCGCCATGTCCATTCTGGCGCTGGCGCTGGTGGCCGTTTTTCATATGCAGTCGCAGAGCATCAGCATGTCTTCCGACGCGCGTTTCCGGGCCACGGCGTCGCTTCTGGCGGCAGGCAAGATGGCCGACCTGGAGGCGGACCCCGGGGCGGCCCGGGAGGCGCAGAAGGGAGATTTTGCGCCGGACCATCCCGAATTGGCCTGGAGCGCCCGGGTGACGGGCACGGGGATCGCCCGGCTGATGAAAATCGAAGTCACGGTTTTTTACAAGGGCGCTGAGGAGGGCGACGCCTACCAGCTGGTCCTCTATAAAACCAGCGGATTGTGACCTATGGGAAAACGATGGAATATTCTGCGCCGGGGCCGGGGATTTACGCTTCTCGAGGTCCTGATCGCCGTCTTTATTCTCGGAATCGTGCTGACGACGGTTTACGCCGCCTACAGCGGCGTTCTTTCAATGATCCGCGTTCTGGACGACGACGCGCGCGCTTACCGCATGGCGCAGACGGCGCTCGACCGGCTCGGCCGGGATTTGTCTTCCCTGCAGCGGTACGGGGATTCCTTCGTTCTGCGCGGCGGAGAGTCGGGCGCCGGCAGCCGGTCCTTCGGATCGCTCATTTTCTGGTCGGCGGCGCACCTGTCTTTCGATGAAAACGCGCCTTCAAACGCGCCGGCGATGATCGCCTATTTTGTCCGGGAGGACGACGCCGGCGGTTTTACGCTGTGGCGGTCCGACGTCGCGTCGGCCGGGCCTCAGCCGGATGCCGATGCGGAAGGCGGAGTGATCCTGTGTGAAAATATTCAGGCTTTCCGGCTCAAATATTTTGACGCGGAGGGCCGCGAATCCGAAAGCTGGGACACCCAAGCCACCGCGGAGGGCCAGAAGGGCAAGCCGCCCCGGCGCATCCAGGCGGAGCTTGCGCTCGTCAACAAAAATGATGCGGAAAAACCCTACCGGTTCTCTATCCGGGTTTTTCTGCCGGTGAAGAAATGAAACGCTGGCGCGACATTTTAAAAAATCAATCGGGCGTGGCGCTCATCGCCGTGATCCTGGTCGTGGGCATCCTGCTGGCGGCCGCCCTGGAATTCAACCGTTCGACGCGCGCCGACGTGTATTTCGCAGCCAACGCGAGCGACGGGCTCAAACTGTCCTGCATCGCCAAATCCGGTTTTTACGGCGCGGCGGCGCTTCTGGCCGATTCTCAGAGCGCTTACGAAACCCTGCGCGACGACTGGGCCGATGCCGAAGCCCTGTCCGCCCGGTCGCAGACGCTTTTTGCCGACGGACGCTTCGTCGTCCGCATCGAAGACGAAAAAGGAAAGATTCCACTCAACAAACTGGTCTCCGGCGGCGCGGTGAACGAAGCCGTCAAAGGCATGCTGCTCAGGCTGCTTCTGCTGCCGGAATTCGACCTCGACGAATACCGGGCGACGCAGATCGTGGACGCGCTCATCGACTGGATCGATGAAAATTCCGAGGTGACCGGCATGGGAGCGGAAACCTCCTATTACGCATCTTTGCCTGCACCGTATGCCGCCAAAAACGCCCCGTTGGATTGCATTGAGGAAATGCTTATGATAAGAGGCATCACCAATGAACTATTTGCGGGAACCGGGAAAAAACCCGCGCTGGGCCGGCTGGTGACTGTTTACGGCACGGGCGTGGTCAACATCAACACGGCGCCGAAGATGGTTTTGCGGGCTCTGGCGCCCGACATCACGGCCGAGAAGGCCGACCGGATGGATGAGTACCGGAGAAACCCGATCAACAACCTTTCTTCCGCCGACTGGTATAAAAGAGTTCCCGGGATGGGGGGGATCACCATCAACCCGGAATTGATTGAGGTGGCCAAAAGCAATTTTTTCCGCATTCAGGCCACCGGCGTGATCGATAAAATGGAGAGCAGCGTGGTCGGCGTCATTCAGCGCTCGCCCCTGCAAATCATGAGCTGGAGGCAGGATTAATGCCGGAGACGATTCTGGGACTGGAGCTCGGAGCAAATGCCGTCAAAGCCCTGCTGGCCGAATGCCGGGGGCGGACGGACATCCGCGTCCTCGCTTCCGAAACCGTCGCCCTGGCCGACGGCGCCGATTGGGCCCCGGCACTGGAAAAGCTGGCCGGCCTGCTCGGGCCCGCCCTGTCCGCCCGGACGCGC
>Ga0228536_1002263_pt1 | contig 12127 bp, 6 predicted proteins | sample SJ1Smetagenome_FD_168611 | JGI IMG/M metagenome (GOLD analysis project Ga0228536, IMG submission 168611) | Enriched culture of PCE-dechlorinating microbial communities from Ithaca, New York, USA - SJ1.S | ecosystem: Engineered > Modeled > Simulated communities (microbial... > Unclassified... | reverse complement strand
TAAACAGATAATCACCGCTGTCAGTTAAAGCACGGAGTTCCGGATTAACTAAACGTTCGACCGCCGCATCCTGGGCAGATATAGAAAATGTCTGATTGACCTTAATAGACCCCTTGCGGAATCCGTGGGGTTTAACGTAATGACCGTCGATATATGTAAAGGTGCCGACAGCTTCTTCATATCCGGCATCGATCATACGAATTTTAACTGCGATGCGGGATACACAGAAAAACGTAGCCAGAGCATCAATGACAATCTCCATTACATCTATGAGTTCAGATGTACCCATTTCAGCACGGAATTGTTTTATATATTCAAAAGCCTTGGTCTTGAATGTCGAAAGAGGCATTTGAATCCTTGGCGCAAGAGCGTTTGCTTGCCACTCCATCCAGTCAGTTGCCGACTTGACTTTGTTATCTTTGATACCGCCGATCACCTGGCATTTGATCTGAGTCGCATTTTCGTTATACAGCCGTTCCAGTTCAAAGGCTTTCCTGTGTTTATCCCAATGAACGCACTCGTGAATGATGGTATTGTTAACAGACCCCAAATTGCGAAAAAAATATGCATCGGGATCTACGAAGATTGTGCCGCTTTTAACTTTTATCTTTTTGAAGGAAGCGGTGTCTTTATCGTAGTAGTCTGTTTCACAATCAGCGAAGAATACTTGCCCGAACGTGGAAAAATCGGATGTGATGTGCTTTAGCTGGATTGAAAGCCCCATCCGTTCTGTAAGAACAGTAGGATCAATGGCCATTGGTTGATATAAGGCTTCTTGATAATACTTTTCCAAGAATGCTCTGGCCACTGATTCCAGATGATCCTTATGTATTATAGGGACAAGTGAATCCGACATTGGGTTGTCTTGTTTACTGCGATAGTTATATTCTTCTGTGCCCGAGATATAGAAATCATCAAGATTAATTGAAAGGTCTCCTGTGCAAGAAATCTTAAACCATCGTCTCTTCTGGTCATATCTGTCGGTGTGCCTGTCATTTTCCGAAATTTCAAACTCAGCTTCCAGCAGAACATCAAAACCTATTTTCATACCAGGCAAATTATCTACAAATACGCTTTTGACGTCTATATCGGAGAGTTCTGCCCTATCAATAGTCCGTACCAGTCGTGATGAAACGTCCAGATCGCGATGATTCTGTTCCAGGTACCTGGACACAGCGTCATGCAACTCGTCATAAAAACGATTTGCGACATAATCTTTAAACGAACGGCTTTGAGCCATAACCGGCCCTCCAAAAATCAAATTAGAATGCGACCCTAATTCGCCGCAAACCTACATTCGGCATCAAAAAAGGGGCTGCAGCTAAATGGTACTGCCTCCCGCCTTCTTATCAAGCTTCTTTCTCATCCTCTCGCAATCTCGCCAGCGATTGGGCGGAGCAGTAGGTGATTTCAGAGATATCAAACTGTCCCTGGCTTTGCTATAGTGGTCCCGTTACATTAATACTTCGGAGCGTGCCTTTCGAGCAAGCTCCCTTGCCTCGACTCGATCATCTATTGATTTTTTGACCATACGAGATATTTGTGTGACCCGTTCCTTGTTTTTTGATATGGGGACATGCAGTTCCTTCAATCGATCCCCAAGCGAGTTGATGATATCTTGGGAGAGCGTCTTTGAGTATATTTGTCCTTTTACTAAATCGGAAGATAGCGCAGCAAGAAGGTAGAAGCCATCAATGCCATGTTTATTGGGCGTTTTGAGACGCAGTTTGTAGATATGGCTTTGATACAGCATTTTGACATCGTATTTCGTTACCATCGCACAAGTTCCGATCAGATACGTGCCATCCTTTACCATAAGGATGTCGCCTTCCTGAACGTCCTGTTTTTCGGATAGCTTATCATAAACATCCTGGCTGACTAACTGCTTAGGATCAGATTTTATTTCCCAATTTGAAATGTCGGAGGTTCTGATGAACGGGATATCGCCTGTCCCATACGATAACTTCCCAATTTCATTTCCGGTCGTTACCTGCAGAATGCCTTCCTGCATCATTTCTCCAATCGAAACAAAATCATGCGTTCCGGAAAGCTCCTGATGTTTTTGTTCGATTGATTGTGTATAGCATCGGGGAGCAAGGACATTATTGTCGAGCTTGCTTAACGGTAACAGAAAACCGTGTGCGCTCTCCTCAAAATCAGAGCCGTCTTGAGACTGTAGGTAGGCACTAGTGATGCTTGGGATATCGTCATTCGGAATTTCTCGCCCGCGCGAATCGTGACCGCACCACTTTGCCTCGGCCATAAATATGGCACCATTTTTTTCTTTATTACTCTTCTTCTTTTCAAGCACAAGCAGGCACGTTTTTGTATGCGTTCCACCTTTTCCGGATGTTTTGAACAGCTCATCCGGCATACCAATAATTGCCTTAATGTTGCAGAACCGCATGATGAAATCATTAACAAATGAGTATTTCTTATTGGAAACCATGCTCTCAGGTGCCACGATGCCGATTCGTCCTCCTGGTTTCACAACCCTGACACACTGCTCAAGAAAGACAACCTGTGGAGGAACAGACTCGTTTATCTCGTCGGTGATTACCATTTCTGACTTTTTACTATCTCGTTTGTATTTATGGGCAAGCTGGAATTTGGATAAGGTCTCAACGGTACCGGTATTAATATTAGTGCCAAACGGCGGATTGGTTAGGATAATATCAAACGTATTCTCCTCATCGCCAAGCAAATTCTTATCCCACACAAGACTATCTGCGCAGGTAATGTTTGCGGACGCACGAGCCATGCAAGCAATATGTATTTTTGCTAATCGGGAAAGATATCTGTCCTTGTCGATACCGAATATATGATTTTTAACATAGGTTGGTACGTCTATTGACGGCGTGGAGGCATATACATGTTTAATGGTCGACACAAGAAATCCACCAGCACCGCAGGCCAAATCTAGAACATTTTCATTAGATTTTGGGGCGATCATTTTCACGAGCGCATTTGCCGCATTCTGTGGTGTAAAAAACTGTCCGGATTGTCCCTTGATTACATCGCCCATAAAAATTTCATATGCGTCACCTATAATATCTCGCTCGATGCCAATTAAATCAATACCGTTAAGAGCGGTGTCGATGTACTTGATGCTAAGCGGATCAAACTCCAACTCACACTCCGTTGCCGAATATATGTCTGGGTATTTTTCAATGACGGTTTTAAATGTCTTTCGATAAATACCTGATAGCTCAATGTCTTCGAACTCGGTGGTAGGTAAGCCATTGATTTCGTACTTGCAGAAGACGAGTTTTATGATTTCTTCCAGAAAGAACTCATCTCGGGTTGCTCCTACAAATCTGCCTGCCAGAAAATTTCTGATATCGTTGAAAGCCGTTTTTGCTGAGAATAACTCCATACGAATTCCTCCGCCTTCATGTTTTGAAATTAGGATAGCAGTATTCAGAAATTGTTTCAAGTTATTTGCAAAACATTTTATGAAATATGGTAAATGTACATTTCTTGTGTTAGAATTTTCCTATATTAAATATAGGAGGAAGCGTCATGGCCTATAAAGATATCTTGGAAACGGCCGTCTCTGCAGAGCGTTTCAGAATAAACGATTGCATCAACATCCAGCCCTATCTCGATCCTGAGGATTCTGCTAAGCTGAGAACGATCAAGAGGGGTCTTTCCGATCGCCAATTCACTGCACTTTCGCGTGCACTTGTCCGATTTTGCTTTTTCATCGAGCTTGTGAATGACGGAATAACGTCAACCAAATTCGAAGTCCGCTGGACGGACAGGCTTAATAGCGACGTAAGGTTCACTTCTTATGAAGAGTGCTATGCGATTCTACATAAACTGATTGATGAGATCGCTGATCTACCACAGGCCTCCTTCGATATTTTAAGGGGATTCTGTGACAATACTGTCATTCCGTATGAAATCCCGGTCGACTATACTGATCGTCGTGCCACTCCTATACACACTGCAGCGAATGTCTCCTTGGTGCTCACCGACGAGGTGAGCACGTGCATTGATCTAAGAACAGCCATAAGCGATCCCGAGATCAATCCGGATGCCGCTGTTTTTATCAGGATACTCTCTGATAAGATAAAGGTGAAAACTTACTTAACAGATCGGGTCTTAACCGGTGCGCATAAAACGAATCGAGAAAAACGGTGGGAGACTCATCCCGAGTCTGTCCATTTTGCCCTACGCATCGACTGCATGAAAATTGAGTCTCTACTACTGGAACAGGTCTGTATGTTTCGAGGAGCAAATGAAACACTTGTCAGAAATCTTCAGCGCTTAGGTATATTGCCCGAGACCTTTGACCACGTAACCTGCCCCATAACCGGAGATATCATTGAGTACGGAGATTTTAAAGATGATGCTGTTAACCCGACGCACGGGAAATCAAAATATCAGGTCGGGCACCTCAACCCATTAAAGGCAGTTGACCCAACAGGTAGAAATGGCCACACCGCGAATAACATCAGTTGGATATCCGAAAATGGCAATAGGATTCAGGGGAGCTTATCAATGGATGAGGTTAATGAGCTGCTCACGCGAATTTTCAGAAATCGCAGATTACCGTGCCCTGGACGGGGGGCTGAGGCGTGAATCGGAGTTTACAATGAAACTCGAAGCGGAGGAGTGTATCATATAAACACAAAAAATATTTCCTCATTCGACGAATATGTCAAACATACCGAGCATTACAAAGGGCGCTATTATTTCCGTGGACAGGCGGATGCAACTTGGGATATTATCCCATCCCTGTTTAGGGGCGAAACAGTAACGCTCGAAACCGAGCGCCAAATTATACATAAAAAACTTTTGCAAAATCCAAAGATGACCCCCCTGGGAGCTCTATTTCATGCACAGCACTACGGATTACCAACCAGAATTTGCGACCTCACTATTAGTCCCCTTTGCGCTCTTTTCTTCGCCTCTGATGGAGATACGGACGGAGTAATCTACGTAATTGATAGGAGCAAAACAGTCACGACAGCCGGATACGAAATGAGCTTATTTACCACCGTCTTAACACAAAAAATCGATAAAATATCTGAGCTTTCCTATGACAACGCTCTCGTATCTCCCAAAGATGTGTTATCCAAAAACTATGTAGTGGACGCGCGTGACTTCAATTTCAGCAATAATCGGGCATTTCGGCAAGGTGGAACCGGGATCGTATTCGGATACGATACAGCTAATGATGAGATAAAGCCTATTGGCAAAGAACTTATTTTTGATTTAATCGTAGAGAAAATTATCATACCCGCTTCAGTCAAAAGGGATAACTCTGATAATCTAAGGCGCTTGGGGTATTCACTTGATATCCTGCTCAATGACCCCAGAGAAGACTGCGCTCCTGAGAAAGCTATCCTCACAGCAACAAAATTTAAAGTTGACAGTCGGTTTGACACCAGGCAGTTCAACAAGGTAACTGCAGAGTATCGCGTAAGCACGTTATATTTTGACCGTGATATGCTTAGCCTTCAAATAGATGAACTGTATAAGGGGCTTTTCAAGAAGTATGGTACCAATGCTCGAATTTGGTTATTTTTCTACTACGATGACAATGATCGCACAAACGCCAATTGGATCTGCAGAGGCGAGTGGCCTCACGCAGATGGACATGAGATTAAATGGAATAAGGACTACAGAGATTTGCGTCTCAACTACATGAACGAGCAAGTATCCCGTGATGAGGCAATAACACGGTTCTCAACCTTGGCAACAAAGATAGAGCCATTCTATGATCTAGTTTACTCATATATTTCATGCGGAGATTATGATGTGCTGGGACTATTTACTCTTGTGAAGAGCATTCAGGCAGATGTGAGAAAAATCTGGTTTGCGGCGGGAGATATACCGCGATCAGACGTAATCACAGAGTCCTTCACAGAAGCAGCATACATATTTATCAGCAATATTGCATGGATTGTTGATGATATGGTGATCTATGCAAACCGGGGAGAGCAAAGTGATCAATCTATTAGGTGGATGGTTTCAAAGATTTACATTCCTGAGTGCGAAGCGTCTAAATTGGCATACCTACAAAGGGCTGAAAACTATAAATAGCTCAAACACTACGGCAGTCTAACTTCTGAAGATTCTCCCGCCGCTTTAGGCTGAAATGATAAACATTAATTGGTGCAGAGATGTATGCCGCTGATTCGGACAGATAATATGCACCCTAGAACTGCTATACTCAAGTTTCAGAAAACCCAAGGAGGATATAGCAATGCGAAATATCAACCAAGCTACGCTGATTCGTTATTTATCTGTCATGAATAACGGGGAGATTGATTTCTTCTTGGGTTCGGGCGCGTCTGCTCAAGCTGGTATTCCCACCGGAGGGGCAATGATCTGGGATTTCAAACGAGATTTGTATTGCACCGAGAATAGCTTATCAAAAGATTTGTTTAAAGACTTGAATGCCGAGACTATACAAAAAACATTGCAAAATTACTTTGATGCTCAGGATGGTTATCCGGAACTTTGGGCACCAGAAGAATATGCACATTATTTTGAACTGTGCCATCCTACCGCGATTGCAAGAGAACGTTACATACAAAACAAAGTTAATGACATTGCGCCATCAATAGGGCATTTATGTTTGGGTGATCTGTTTATCAATAAAAGAGTTGTCAACGTTTGGACAACGAATTTCGATGAGCTTGTTGAAGCGGGAATTAAGACACTTGCTCCACGTCATAGCTTTAATGTATACAGCAGTGCCAATAAAAGCGTTGCTCCAAGCAATGCTCTTTCATCGGTTATAAAACTGCATGGCGATTACCGATACGACCATATAAAGAACACCCCTTCTGAACTTCAAAGTCTCGAAGCTAGTATGCAAAAGTCTTTTTCAGAATCTCTCATTAACAAGGGACTTGTCGTAGCCGGATATTCAGGTTCCGATGAATCCATTATGAGTATTTTTGAAGATGGAATAACAAACTCTGATTTTTTAAAATACGGTCTGATTTGGATAATACCTGAAAGCGCACAATTATCTGTCCGCCTAAACACCCTAATGGAAAAAGCATGTCAGGTAAATGAAAATTCTAGCATAGTGCGAATCCAGAGCTTTGATGAATTTATGCATAGTATCTATGCAGCACAAAGCAATAAGAACGATGTCATTGAGAATCTATGGAAAGACTATGCCAGTAGGAAACTACCCATCATTTTTCAAGCAGCACCGATCACCAATTTCACCAAACTGAACGCATTTGAATCAACATCTTTCCCATCGTGCATGGTATTTGATACTGATATATCCTCCTGGAAACAATTGAAAGAGGTAATCGGCGAAAGCGGAATTATAGCCGCTCTATTTGCTCGTCGCATTTATTGCTTTGATGAAATAGAGGAAATAAATAAGGTTTTTGGTTCTCATGTCAAATCTTCAATAGAACAAGAAAAAGTTGCAAATCGCATTTTGTATCGTACCGATTCAGTCTATATCGGTATGCTATATTCACTCATAAAAAAGGTATTAATTAGTGAATTTGGAATGATTGAATTCCGACGAAATAAATATTATGATCCCATAGTAAGTCACAGTGACCACAATCTCCACTGCCAGATTTATGAGGCTATTGAAATCTCTCTTTCTGTGTACAAAGAGAAAATTTATTTGAACATGGTCCCCACAGTTTTTGTTACTGATTACAATGGCAATACGTTTGAACGTTTTGAAAATCAGAAAAAAATCAATTCGGCAATGTCAAAGGTATACAATGGGCAATATAACGAGAAACTAAAGGCTTGGAATTTGCTGTTTTCAAAAAATAGGCCCTTTTCATTTTCCTATAAGAGGTTTTCCTTGTCTTTTAATAAAGTCCCCATAAGTAGTGGCGGTGTTTCACGTGTCCAGAACTGGCCTACCCAAACATGCTATCGTTTCTCTGAACCGGAAATGCAGTTTAATGTTACTGACATAAGCAAAAGGTCCATCAATCAACTGAAAGGCATTTCAAAATATGCTCCACTTGATTGCTCCTATTACACTCAACAAACACATAGACCATCTATTGAACTGGCCATTATCTCACCGCAGGAACAAATAAAAAAACTTCAGAATCATTTGGCAAAACTCATTCAACCGATCTTGCCACGGAACAAAAATGATGGTTTTTTGACACAATATTCTGGATTTGATGCTGTCTTTAAGAGAGGGATATCGATTCCTGCGGAAAATGATACAACCAAAGTATTCCTTTACTCTCAAAACTGCACTTACAGCATGAACGAAGTCGACTATTCTAACCTTTTAAAGAGAAATATTGACAGACTCGCGGGGCAAAACAATTTTGATATAGCTGTCATATATATTCCTAACATTTTCTCTCGATTTAGAGAAAATCATTTGACTGATTTCAATCTTCATGATGCCATAAAGCTATACGCGACAGACAGGTCTGTTAAAGTACAATTTATCGAGGAAAGATCCATAGACTACTATGATCAATGCAAGGTTATGTGGGGCTTGTCTACTAGCCTTTACGCAAAAGCAACAGGTGTTCTTTGGCAACCAGTTATAATGAATAAAGAAACTGCCTTTGTCGGCGTGAGTTATGCCATCTCAAAAAGTAAAGGTACATGTATTGGTTGCAGTCAACTGTTCGATTCGACAGGAACCGGGATTCGACTACTGCTCAGAAAAATTAACGATCCCGGATTCTGGGGTCGTAATCCTTACATGAAAAGTGATGAGGCAAGGTCAATGATGTCTGCTCTTCGTGATCAATACTATAAATGCGATCCGGCAAATCAGTTAAAGCGTATTGTTATACATAAGACTACACCATTTACTCAAGAGGAAATAAAAGGTTTTATACAAGCCCTCGAGGGTATCGATGATATCGAACTTTTGCAAATTCAAGAATATGCCCCATGGCGTGCTATTCGCTATGATACGACAGATTTCAAAAGCGATCCAGCACGGTTCGCGGTCCACCGAGGAACAGCTATGCCGTTGGACGATGATTGTTTTTTGATGTGGACGCATGGGTGTATCCAACACGATGACTTATTAGGCAGTGGGTATAACTATTATAAAGGTGGGCGTGGGATACCTTCGCCATTGCTAGTTAAGCGGTTTTATGGAAAAGCATCCGGAGATGTATTGGCGAATGAAATTTTGATGCTTTCAAAAATGAACTGGAATAGTGGCGATAGCCTTTACAAGCAATTGCCAGTTACTCTGGATTTTGCAAAAGTACTCTCACGGATGTCAAAGCAGGATGAAGCAATTTATAATAAGCCATATGATTTCAGATATTTTATGTAGAAACGGTCTCCTCTAACACGATTCGGAGACTGAAACAAATGTCAAACGATTACCTCAACTGTTCAACGATTTACTCGAAAAACGCACACCTGTTGATGCTACCCTAATATTAGGCCAGATGCTGGAATAAAAATAGGCCACCTTAATATTCCAATCCTGTATGATGATGTTGTCCACACATTATCGTACAGGGGGAAAGGAAATGATTAAGATGGCACAGTTAGAGCATATCAAGAAAATGTACTACTTGGAAGGTCTAAGTGTTAGGGAAATAAGCAGAAGGACCGGGCACCATCGTGATACCATAGCCAAATATCTGAATTCGACCGATTCGGAGCCGCCCCGGTATAAGTTGCGCAAGGCCAAACCACATCCGGTATTGGATTCCTTCATACCGATAATCGATGAGATCCTCAAAACAGATCTCACCCGCCACAGGAAGCAGCGCCATACGGGGACAAGGATCTATGAGAGACTCAAGAGCGAATATGATTACAGCGGCGGCTACAGCACCATAACCGATTATCTGCGCAGCACCCGCCAAAAGACCAGAGAAGGATTTCTCCCACTGGAATTCGATTTGGGCCAACATGCTGAGGTGGATTGGATAGAAGCATGGTTCCATCTGCGCGGGCAGGAGAAAAAGGCCTATCTGTTTGTGATGAAACTGGGTGCATCCGGTGGCTTCTTCGTCCGGGCCTATCCGTTCGAGAAACAGGAAGCCTTTTTCGATGGGCACCGACGCTGCTTTGAATTCATGGGCGGAGTGCCGGGCGAGATAGCCTATGACAACCTCAAGACCGCTGTTAAGAAGGTCCTCCAAGGCAGCCAGAGAGAAGAACAGGAGCGGTTCATCGCCATTAGAACCCATTATCTCTACCAGGCAAACTTCTGCCGGCCCCGACGAGGTAATGAAAAAGGTGGAGTAGAAAAAGCCGGCCAGGAAGCGGTCAGGAGATTTTTCGTCCCCTATCCGGACGTGGATTCGTTCGAGGAATTGAATGAATACCTGCAGCAAAGGTGTGTGGAGCTGCTGGCTAAGAATCCCCGTTGGGAAGCGGAGTTAAGAGCCTTAAGGCCGTTGCCGGCGGAACCCTTCCATTGTGTAAGATACGTCCAGGCCAAAGTAAATACATATTCCATGATACAATTCGAGACCAACCGTTATTCAGTACCGGTAAGGCATGTCGGGCAAAAGGTGCTGATCAGAGCCGCGGTGGATAAGATCGAGATAATTCCCGATGATGATGAAATCGTCACCCACCGCAGGATCTATGGTCGGAATCAGGAAATACTGGTGCTGGATCACTACCTGGAATTGCTCCTGATGAAATCCAGGGCCCTGGCCAATACCAGGGTATATCGGCCGGAGACCTTGCCGCCGGTGTATGAGGAGTATCGCCGAGGTCTGGCGGCCAGAGATCCCAGGGGCAACCGGCAATTCGTCAGGATACTGATGCTTAACCGGCAATACCCAACCGAGCAGATAGAAGACGCTATCGGCCTGGCTCTGGCCTACAACGTGTACAACTACGACGGTCTGCTAAATATACTGATGCAGCTCAATACCGATAGCCCCAAGATAACTTCCCTGAGCAGCGCACAGACCGCCCATATCCCCGAAGTGCATGTCATGCCTCCGGATCTCAGCAAGTACAGTGCTTTGGTCAATATGGGAGGCAATCGCTGATGAACGCAGCCGGCAATCTGTTGATTGAAACCTACCTTAAAAAACTGAGGATGCCCCAGGCGGCCAAAGTCTATCTGTCTATGGCGCGGGAAGCGGAAGACAACAATTTAAGCTACGAGGAGTACTTTTTGGGGGTGTTGGAACAGGAGGTAACCCAGCGAGACAGCAATCGCATCCAGCGCGGGATCCGACTGGCAACCTTCCCCATAATCAAAACCTTGGACAGCTTTGATTTCAAAGCCGTCCCCTCCCTGAACAAACAGAAGGTATTGAAGCTGGCAAGCTGCGATTACATTAAAAAACAAGAGAATGTGATTCTGGTAGGGAGTTCAGGTGTAGGCAAAACCCATTTAGCCACCGCTCTTGCCTATGAAGCCTGCCGCCAGGGATTGAAGGTTAAGTTCTTTACCGCTGCTGGTCTGATCAACGACCTAATGGCCGCTCAGCAGGAATACAAACTGAATAGACTGGAGAAACAATATTCTTCTTACCATCTGATTGTAATCGATGAATTGGGTTATGTCCCCTTCAGCAAGTCCGGAGCCGAATTGCTTTTCCAGTTCTGCTCCTCCCGGTACGAGCGGGGCAGTATCATAATTACCACGAATCTTGAATTTTCGAAATGGACGGAGGTGTTTAGCGACCATCAAATGACAGCCGCATTGCTGGACCGGTTGACCCACAAGGCACATATCCTGAACATCAACGGCGAAAGCTACCGATTCAAACAAGCTCTTGCCAAGAACACAAGCACCGATTAGTTTTTGCTCAGGTGGCCTAATTTCTCACCAGCAAATGGCCTGATTTTTCATTGACATCAACACACACCCCTTGCTAAATTTTAACGAATAGCCCTCACAACCTCGCCGGAAAATGGCCGTATTCTATCTTATCAAAGCCAAAACAAACCCCCACAAAGTATCAAAAGCCGTTCCGCAAGACCGCGGGAACGGCCTAAATACTGGTTTTTCGGGTAATATAAAAACCACCCACCGATAAAATTATTTTTATCAATAGATGGTAGATAATCTGGCTAACCTACTACAAAATGATACAAATGCACACCCCCTGGCTATCTTTCAACGATTACTAAGTGTGGCGAACCCCTGTGGGCGGACAGTGTTTTGCACCCCTAACGCATGATTGCTTGTTTTATCTCTTCA
>Ga0228536_1002261_pt1 | contig 12141 bp, 17 predicted proteins | sample SJ1Smetagenome_FD_168611 | JGI IMG/M metagenome (GOLD analysis project Ga0228536, IMG submission 168611) | Enriched culture of PCE-dechlorinating microbial communities from Ithaca, New York, USA - SJ1.S | ecosystem: Engineered > Modeled > Simulated communities (microbial... > Unclassified... | reverse complement strand
GTTTGCTGGCCGGTCCCTTTCTATTCAAAAGCAATGGGCGGTTCAGTTAACTTTGCCGTTTGCTCAAAATGCTCTTTTTTGACGGTAAAAGCACTTTGTCCGCTGATTGCACAAAAGTTACGTTAAGAGGAAAAAACTCATGAAAGATGGCCGTTTCCAAATTCTATTGACCAACGACGATGGTATTCAATCGCCTGCCCTGTGGGCGGCGGCTGAAGCCCTGGCGCCGTTGGGTTATGTCACCGTGGCAGCTCCGCGGGAACAATCTTCGGGGGCGGGCCGCAGCCTGCCCAAAACATCCGATGGGCGCATCGAACGCCGCATACTGACCATTCATGGTCAGGATTGGGAAACTTACGCGGTGGGGGGCACCCCGGCGCAGGCAGTGCTGCATGCATTGCTCGAGATTATGCCCACCCCGCCGGACCTGGTCGTTTCGGGCATCAATTATGGCGAGAATGTTGGCACGGTGATCAGTCTTTCGGGCACGGTGGGCGCGGCGCTTGAAGCGGCTTCTTTTGGCATTCCGGCCATTGCCGCATCACTGGAAATTGCCGATACCCGCAAGAATGAAACGTACTCACGTGAAATTGATTTTTCCGTGGCGGCTTTTTTCACCGCATATTTTGCAGAACTGATGTTGAAGAAGAAGCTGCTGCAAGATGTGGATGTTTTGAAAATCGATGTGCCCAGTGATGCCACCCGGCAAACTCCCTGGGTCATTACTAAAAATGCACGGCATCCCTATTATGACATGTCGGCTGAGCGCAAAGGCTCGTGGGATTCACCGGCCATGCTGCACGGCACACGCGCCGAACTGCACTCCTCTGAATTGGACCCCCGCAGCGACGTGTATGCCATGCGCTTTGAAAAGAAAGTGTCGGTTACACCTCTTAGCCTGGATATGACCTCGCGCGTTAACCTGGGTGAATTGGAAAATCTTTTACGCCAACCCTGAAAACGGTTTTGACCGTATACTATATTAATCTCAAAGATTTACAGAATTTCCATTAAACCATTACAGGGTGAGTGATTGGACACACAACACCGCCCGGTTTAAGCTCCGAATATAATGGATGGGAGTGAAAAAACTGGAAAAATGAGCCAAAAGAAAGCACAAATTTTGCTGGTGAACGATGACGGCATCAATTCGCCCGGGTTGTGGGCGGCTGCTGAAGCGCTGTCTGCGCTGGGCTATGTGACCGTGGCGGCCCCGCGTGAGCAGGCTTCGGGCAGCGGGCGCAGTTTTCCGTCCCATTCGGATGGAAAAATCAACATCGAAAAATTGACCGTGCACGACCAGGAATGGGAAACATACGCCGTGGGCGGCACGCCGGCGCAGGTGGTGCAGCACGCCCTGCTGGAAATTATGACCGAGCCGCCCGACCTGGTGGTTTCGGGCATCAATTATGGCGAGAATTTGGGTGAAAGTGTGGGCATTTCAGGCACGGTGGGGGCTGCCATGGAAGCGGCCTCGCAGGGCATTCCGGCCATTGCCGTCTCGCTGCAATTGAGAGATGAACGCATGACGTACAGCTATTCCCGCGAAATTGATTTTTCGACGGCGGCTTATTTCACCACTTTCTTTGCGCGCCAGATTCTAGAGAAGCATTTACCCGAAGATGTGGATGTGCTGAAAATTGATGTGCCGTACGACGCCACGCCGCAAACCGACTGGCGTATCACCCGCCTGGGACGGCACCGCTATTACCTGCCCAAACTGGAGCGCAGCGGTGACTGGAAAGATCCTGGTTTCATCAGCGGCATACGGGCTGTCATTCAACCGGGCGACGTGCCCAATGACACCGATATCTATGTGATTAACATTGAGAAGATGGTGTCGGTGACCCCCTTGAGCCTCGACACCACCTCGCGCGTGCGCTTTGATGATTTTGACCAGTTTTTGCGCAAAACAAAAAGATAGTTTTTACAACCGGCGTTCAGCCATTGTTCTTTTGAAACAGGTGGAAGCATTTCCATCTGTTTTAGTTTAAAGGGGTGAAAAAATCGATGCAGTCACAGTAAAGCGGCTTCTCAGCATACTCTCAGTGAAATGCCCAAAAATCTGCCATTCTTATACCGGTTTTAAACCAATTCTTGATTTTTCCCCGTTATGATCAGGTCAACAAGTAAGAATGATGTTGGTTTATTTGAATGAATGTTTTTTCAACCAAGTTGGAATCGAGGTGCCACGATGAATAAATCTATTCGCAATTTGCTCATTGTTTTATTCACAACAGGTTTGTTGGTAGGTTTTGCGATTTTAGTAATGGATTTTCTATCTTCTCACAACAGCGCCTCGCTGGAATTGATAGCACAAAACAACCAGCAGGCACAAATTGACACGCAGTCGATCAGCGGTCAAATGGCTGCGGGTGAACTGAGTTCAACCTCCAGTGATGTGTTTACGCTGGCGTCCAAAATGGGCGTGGTGGCATTAATCATCATGTTGGTGTTTTTTGCACAAATGGGGATCGCCTGGATGCTGCGCAAACCGGCGCAGGTGGTGCGCTGGTGATGAACATTTCGGCTGACTGACGCTGTGATTCATCTCCTCCCCGGGTAGTAGTCAGCCGTTTTGATGACACGGGATCCCGACTGGCTAACTGTGTCTCTCCGGTCAACCTGGTTTTTGCAGGTTGACCGGATTTATTTATCTGGAACGGATATGAAAAGAGGGAGCCGGGCGGGGTAAGCCTAATTGGTGCTGCCGAAATCGGTGGTGTAATAGCCGCCGTAATAGCTGGTGTTGGTGTAGGCAAACCCCAGGCCGATGTGCACAAAATCGGGGTTGAGCATGTTGACGCGGTGACCGGGGCTGTTCAGCCAGGCTTTCACGGCTTTTTCAGGCGAGTTGTAAACACCCTGGCCGGCATAGATGTTTTCAGCCGCATACACCAGCGGGTAACCGGCGGCTTCCATGCGGTCGAAGGGTGTTTCGCCTTGCAGGTTGTTGTGCCTGAAGAAATTGCGGCAAGACATATCGCGGCTGTGCGCCTGGGCTGATTGCATCAATTCGGGTGTAGTGATCAGCGGGGGGACGCCGGCTTCCATGCGCGCCTGGTTGATCAGATCAAGCATGATCTGGATATATTCTTCGTTAAGCGTAACTTCGCATCCGTCGGGAGTGGGTTCAGGCGGCGCCGCGGTGGGGGTGTAGGTGGGCGTGGGTGATGGCTGCGGGACGTCGACGGCTTCCTCAACGGCAGATTTTGGAGTAGCCTGTTCAATAATTTCGGGTTGATTTGCAACGATGTCTTGCGGGGTCTGGGTGGGCAGGGCGCTGTCGAGTACTGCCGATTCGTTCTGCGGGCTGTTGGCGCCCAGGAAAGGCAAACTGCATGCCAGGATGAAAACGGTTGAAAACAGGCAGATTGCGAGAAGGCGGTATGAAGAAGAACGCATGAAACTTTCCGAAAAATGTGGTCTCGTGTGCTGGTGATATTAAATCGCGCCAATCGACATCAGGCTGATTTTCAGCACAGTTGACATTATAATGAACTTGTGGGGATTTAAACCGTTTGTCCTGATAAATAGGACGAAACTTTAACCTGTGTTCCACACAGTTTTCCCCCTCTGAGCGTGAAAAAATAAACAAAGGCGTTTCCTTGACAATCACGCTGGCTTGTGGAATAATTGTGCCGTGCCTTCCTCGATAGCTCAATTCGGCAGAGCGGGCGGCTGTTAACCGCTAGGTTCCAGGTTCGAGTCCTGGTCGAGGAGCTTTTTACTCAAAATTTTGGTGCAACTTTTTTCTAACCGTATTCATCACAGCCAGTATCAGGGTGATGAATACATTTTAAAACGATCATGACAGTACTTCCCACGTTTCTCACAATCCGTGATGCCGCCCAGAAATACGGGGTGGAAGAGACACGCTTGCGCACGATGATTGAGGCGGGTAAAATTCGCGCAGGCAAGGTCAATGGAGAAGTGATTGTGAGTGAGGAAGAAGTTCAGAAAAAGACGCGCAATTCTAACAATGGCGTAAAAAAAGAAGAATTACCCGAATTCAAGAAATTTGAATACTTGAAAGAAGAAGTGATCGGATTGGGGGAAGCGGCTTCCAAGTATTCGATTCCCATCATGACGATATCCGGCTGGGTCAAAAAGGGAATCATTCGCAAATTAGGGGTAAGTGGGCAAAAGTTCTTGTTGAATGAACAAGATGTGGCATATTGTGCCCACATATACAAACGCGTCGGGAAGAAGGGGAGGATTTTATTCTACTCCGACGGGACGCCTTACAAAACGAAAGCTGAACAGATAAGTAAATAAGAGCGCAATGAAGCGCTCTTTTTATTCCAACAACCCTACGACGAATAACATTGACATACATCGTAGTGTTATGCTATACTTTCCAAAATTTACTGAAACATCCTTTAGATATTTTCATTTTCAGTACATACCTTCTATAAAAAATGATGTGGCTATGAAATACGGCCAACGGATAATTTATACAGTGACTAAATAAAAGGATAGACTGTTGAAATCATTATTTATTGTAGTCTTCGATTACGTTAACAAATTTTAACCAAATATTACAATCAGGAAAAAATGAACAAAAAAATTTCATTTGGCTTTTATTGGCGTGTCATTCATGATCCTACCCGTAATGGAGATGATCCGGGTCTGTTCTATGGTGGGCATTTTCGCTCAATTGATATCGAACTACCAAAGAGCTGTAAGAATTCAAAAATACCCTGTCCCTGGCCTTCTGGAATGATTTTTGAGAACATCCACACAGGAGAAAAAATCCAGGTCAAACAGGACAAAATCATTCATCTAAATAACCATAACAATGATTTGAAAAGCAATCCTACGGGTATAAGAGGATTGCAAAATGGCTAAGGTAATCGCAATCGCAAACCAAAAAGGAGGTGTAGGGAAAACCACCTCAACACTCAACCTGGCACACTGGTTTGCTTTAAGCGGAAAACGCACATTGATACTTGACCTGGATGGGCAGGGACATATTGGTCCAGGTCTTGGAATGGAAAAAGCAGATGGTCTTTATCGTTTAATTGTCCAGGAAATGTCCGTAAATCAGGTTTCAACAACCGCCCGTACCAATTTGGACTTGATCCTGAATGATCACACCTGTGAATTGGTAAAAGAGCATGTCAAACAGGCAAATTTCCGTGAGTATATTTTGGATACGATTTTAGATGATGCGCGAAACACCTACGACATCATTTTTATTGACACCCCACCCAGCACAGATGTGTTGCATGTCATTGCCCTGGTAGCCAGTGATTTCCTGGTTATTCCGGCGAACATGGATTACTACGCATTGGATGGTGTCGGTTATATCCTGAAAACGATGAAAACACTGGGACGCTATCCAGGAGTTGTCGCACCTGTTCTTGTTGGTGTTCTACCGACTCTTTTTGATACAACCACCAATGAGACGCTGAATAACATCCGTTTATTGCAGTCCAGTATTGGATCCGATCGCATCTTCCCCCCAATACCACGTGACACTAAAATTCGCGAAGCATCTTCCCATGGAAAAACGATCTGGGAATATGACAAAAACAGTCGAGCCGCTATTGGCTTTGAAAATGGATCAGTCGAAACCAATAGCGCAGGAAAAACCGGCGGGTATCTGCATATCGCTGAAATTTTGGATGGACTACTGAGGTATGAAGAATGAGTGTTAGCAGACAGAATGAACGTCAACCTTTACCCATAAATCCAGCAGATCTCGATCCAGCTGTTCAAGTTGCGCTTGGGAATCCGTCCGGTGATGATATTTATGACCGAATAGCTAAAGTCCGCTGTATGACTCCCTCACAACGACGGAAAGCACAAAAAGATCGGGAGCGTCATAAAGAAACATTTGATTTGCCTGCCTGGCAGATATCTGCGATCCAAACAATCGCGCAGCGTTACGATGTCCCGAAATCAAATGTGGTTGCTCATCTGATTACCTCAGGCATTCAATCTTTTCTAAGTGGACAGATCAACTTTTCCTGGTTACTGAAACCTTCACGATCGCCAAGGTATTTATCCCTGCTTCATCCTCCCGAAGAAATCGATCTGATTCAAATAAAACAATTTATGGAGAAACAAAAATGACACTTCCAGAAAAAATCACCAAACCTCATTTGAAGGCCAGCGTAATCGCTGGCGCAATTGTCAGCGTTTATGCCAGCGTTAGCGCTGGCGTTATAGGCTGGCGTTTACGCCAGCGATTAATTTACCAGGAAGCCCAACAAGCGATTTGTAAACGTATGTGGCTATATTGACACCTGTGTACCCAAAATGCCGCTACAGGACATTTTTTTGAAAAGAAGACTACTGCTACTTGAGCTAAGGCAGCAACTGTGGCAACGAAAAATAATATGGCAGAAATAATCAATTTGATTAAATCATTTGCTGGTCAGGCAAATATTCTGACGATTCCGCGCGCTTTTGTAGATTTAACGGGTGATCTAAAAGCTGCGTTATTTCTCTCGCAATGTGTTTACTGGTCGAGCCGCTCTTCCACACAGGGGCTATTTTATAAAACCTACCAGGAGTGGCAAAACGAGATTGCCATGAGTCGATATGAAATTGATCAGTGCAGAAAACGCTCATTACGATGGGTCACTACCAGGCTCAAACAGGCAAAGGGTGCTCCGGTTTTACATTACTCGGTTCACATGGATACGATTGCCGCCGATTTGATTGATCTTTATTCAACCAAAGAGAGTAGCGATTCGCAAATGGATTTGCGAGAAACTGACAAATCCATTTGTAAGAAACCAACAAATCCATTTGTAAGTGACTCGCAAATGGATTTGTCAGAATCTGACATATCGTCTATGCGTGCATTAAATGTATTAACAGAGACTACATCAGAGCTTACTGCAGAGATTACAGCAGAAATTAACAGCACGCCACCCACAAAACTTGATTCGGCTCAAAACAACAATTCCAATCATGCTGCTGTTTTACCTCAAAAGATTTTGGATGCGCTTCAATCGTTTCAATGGCGTGGTCCAATAACGGACGTCGAACGTGCCTGGATCGAGGACGCGGAAAGAGTGAGACAGTGGTTATGGTATGCCAGGCTCAATAATTGGAGTGGAGCACTTCTGCGAACGGTTATACGCAGTTCAGGCGAATACCCTCCTGAATTAGACCCGGGCAGCGATCTTTCACGTCGTCGGTATACATCGGGTAAGTATTCAGACTTTATTTCACATTGAGAAATTATGAAACGGAATAATCTTGTAATTTTGGATGGCTTGATTCAATTAATAAATTTTCATAACACCAACAATCTTGCACACGCCGAATTGCGTGTGACCACCGATCCCCACTTACCTGGAGGCAGTCACCAGGTTATTGTTAATGACATTCTCGCACGTGAAACACTTGCGTTTGTCATTGCCACACGGTTTTATCAGGTTGACCTTTATGGGACACTGTATGGCTGGGCATACAGTCCCTCGAACAGCCTGCATATTATTGCCGATAGAGTGAACTTCTATGTTCCACCTCAAATCCGCGAACAAGCCGTTGGGGTGCTGAAATCATTGGGCAATACTGAAAACATACCTCTTGAAGTAAAACTCAATGGTTCACGAATCGCAATAGCAGAATTACTGGGGAACATTTTGGTCAAATAAAAAAATCAGTCAATAATCATCGATGATTGTATGGTTATTACCAAAGGAACAGTTAAAAGCTTATGGACAAGATTGAAGAATTTTCTTACTGTGAGTTTCATCAATGTCCCACAATCCAGGTGACGGACAGGCATCGCCGGTTTGTCTCATCGATTGGTTGATGCTGCATTTTGTTCATCGGCAAGTAGTAGATATGGTTCGTCGTTCGGATATTTTTGGTGATCTTCTATTCGAGAATCGGATGCTGCTGCCTGTTAAAAACCTCCGTCCAACGAATAATCAAAAGATTAAGCCTCTTTGGAATCATCAAAACGTCTCTATTCAACTCGCTGTATTGTCGAAATTCCACCTGGTGGATGTGGCTTATCATCCAAAACAGCAAAAAAATCCTGAGCGCTTGTTGCTCAAATTCACCCTGTCTGATATTCCCGATGCATTGGTTATTGGAGAAGCAGAATTGGACAATTTGATATTTCAATTGCGCGATATGGAAATTAGAAAATACGAACCGTGAGTCTGGGCGACGGGTGAACTTTTTCTCGATCTTTTCGCAAGAAGAGATAAAAATCGATTATCAAAAACAAAACGGAAAATGGTAAGCCCCATGGCACAAGGTACGCTTTTGGTATCATCGAAGCCCCATTCAATTAGAAAAGATCACTGGCAAAGGATCATACAGGCTTTGTTTTGTCTCAGTTCAGGTTATTCAACCAATCTTGAACTTGAAAGGTTATTAGATATTCGCGGTGGTACAACCATGCGTCTTTTGAACAGGTTGGAAAAAGAAAAATTTGTTGAACGTCGGACTATCCCATTGGGACAAATGAAGATCGGGTTGATCACATTGACGGATTTCGGCAAGCGTTTCATCCACCATCAGTTTGGCTGGGAAATCCTGCCTTCTGATTGGGAAATACTGGCTAACCGCCATCAAGCCGAGACTCAAACCAGGCATGCGGCTGCCATTCTTTATTTTGCACACCAAGCGCGGTTGCGCGGCTGGAAGGTTGAAATTTGCCCTGTGGTGAATTCAGATCGCTTTATGCCAGATGCATTGGTTGAAAAAAGTGGGCAACAAATCTATGTTGAAGTAGAGCTAGATCCATATAGTGCCCTGAAAGACAGCAAGCGAAAATTATCAGAGTGGTCGCACAAGTGGAGGAATCAGAATAGTTATCAGAATAAAATAGCTTTGTGCGCTTTGACTCCCTCCCGCAGAAAATATTTTACATGTACTTTTAACCATATCTGGCATAGTTGGGCGACTGATTTGGTATCGTTACGAAAGGGGGCTAAAAAAATTCCAATAAATGATCTTTGGGTGGAAAAACCGGATTAGAAATTCTGGCATTCTAAAGTTTGTTTGCATGTGTATGTTTCTATGAGCATAGTTCCCCATATTTTATGTAGATGACATAGAAATCAAAATATTGAAGTCAGAAAAACCGATTATGGGGGTAATTATATGAACCTCTGTTTTCTTGCAGCATCACGCACCGATTGTAAATTAAGAATTTCACCGATTTCGTATCGTTGAGAAAAACCGTCGGTAACAAGATATATACGTATCACTGGAGGAAAATATCCCATTCGTCCATGCAAATCTGATAAAACCAGGGCGGCGATGAAATTCAGTGAGGGTAGGTTAACAAGAATAGGCGCTGTCTGTAATTCATCTGCTTTTAAAGGTAACCTGTTCATCAAATCATTCAATTGGGGAATGAAATTCGCTTGGTTGTCAAATTCGGCTGGTAAATCATGGATGGTATCAACTGTTTGATCAGTGATATGCTCAATTTGAGTAATCTGATTAGTTGTGAGAGGATGAGAGAAATTCAAAATAATCATTTTTTTAATTTCTTATCAGGTTGACGCTGTAAAGTGTTACGAATATGCAGGGCAATATGATTCACTTCGTTACCGCAAACAAGATTGACTCCCATTGAACGAGCGCGTTCAATCATAGATGGCGGCATTTCATTCATACTGCTAACCAGCACCTTACCACAATATATGCCGGCGGACTCACGACGCGAAAGAGCTGCCAGTTCATATATCTCATCCTTTTCAAGATTTGCGGATGTTTTACAGGAACACACCGACAGTTGTCCATTTAGTGTCACAACGACATCCAGTTCGTTTACAGAAAATCCGGACAAGGTCTGTTTTCGTATAAACACATTACGCTGTACATCATCAAAGTATCCTGATTCTCGTGATTTTCGTTCAACCAGTTCTTCCAACCAGTCACCTTCTTTAGGGGGGGAATATGGTTTTTCACCAATAATCGGTCGAAATGCCAGATTACTACCTACTTCCAGACCATGAGCGGATAAATATTGATGTACACCAATATTGATTTTGATATTATCCCGTCTGGTTTCTGATCCGTCATTACCCATGTAAATGATTTGACCGAGTTCTGTGGAAACATAGAGCATTGGAATTTTCTGCTCAATTGATGTTCGAAGAGCAGCGAAACTCATGATTTTTGTGCCACCAGTGAGATTGAATATAATTTCCTGCCCCTGTTGTTCTAAGAGCGAAACTGTTTTTATAAGGCTCATTCTTGCTTTCCCGATATCGTAAGCATCAACCAAAACGGGTTCCAATACATTCAGATGGTTTAAATCAGGGTCGGATTTTATGATTTCAGCCAGCATTTTTGCTTGATTTTTTGTAGTTTCACTGGCAACAAACTGAACCGTGTTGTATTGACGTTGATCATCCTGCCATAGTGGAATCAGATTGGGGATAGGTTGTTCGCCTACTAATGTTACAAGAACCATAAGTTCCTCCTATATAATAATGCCTGCCGCCCGGCTCCCCCATCCCCTCGATTCTGCTATCGGGCGGTCAGGCATTAATAAATATAATCATTCCATCTGAATTGTCATTAGGGTTTTCCCGTAATTTGTGTGGAAAAATAAAGCGATAGTAGAGAAACTAGTTGTGTACGTCCAACATCCTGAAGATTCCAGAATACAGCAGCTTTTCTGTAAGATGACCGTAAGTGTTGTTCAATCGTTCGTGGTGACAGATTTAACACTTCTGCCATTATCTGGTCAGAGTCTCCCTGTTGAACCAAGGCCTGTACCACATTGCGTTCAGCCGGTGTGAGAGAATTCTGAATGAATATTTGTGCTTTCTTAACTTTTTCGTTCAATTGTAATGAACGCACTCGCTCAATGGCTTGTTCTGGATTGTCGATTGTACGTAAGGGGTCCATCACCGGAGAAATCTGACTCCACAAGATTACTGGAACTGGAATAAGATGTACCTGATCATTGGGCAAGGGATGTAATCGTTTGCTCACCAGGAATTCTCCTTCGGAGAATAAATGCCATAGGCAATCACTCTCGTCAAAAAGCAATTGGGCAACTGCCATGCCGAACACTGACATGGTTTTGCGGCCGCCAGCGATGGAAAGATGTATACGCCAGTTATCTTGTTTTAATTGCCAAATACATCGATAAAGTTGATGGAAGAAACATTGGACGGCTTGTTTTGTCTCCACATCCGATAATGGATGGCCGGCATGTTCAATGGGAAGGAAAAATGTGTTGGAGGATGATGGATAACTTGATGAAAACAACTCTTTTTTCAGAGTTTTTATAGCTCGATCAATTGGTGAATTGATTTCTGAACTTGTGTGTAAAACATAAACAGCTGTAATATCCTCACCCTTCTGTAATAAGAGATCGAGAGCAGACGTTATCACCTGCGGTTCGCTTCCCAGGGTGGCTACCAATGCTACTTGTGCTTGTTTTTTGTTCCCCAAAACACTTTTCCCGTATTACTTTGGTATGAATTTTTTTATTGCACACAACCTATTTGTGATGTATCTGAACTCGTATCATCCATGATACGTTAATGGAAATTAACCTGATTTACCAATCATTTTATGAACCAGTTTTCCGTTTTTCCATTGCGAAAAACCCCTGAAGCCCACCCCTTCTTCTTTGAAATGATGACTAAACGACAGCATAGGATACTTTTGTGCCAATTTCTCGGTGATTGGCAGTGAAGGCGACCATGCTGTTTCAAATGATATGACAACATTGTTGTCACCTGTTCGAATGTTTACTTCACAGGCATTACCTTTTGTTCCCCAATTTTCAACACACCACAAAACCCTGTCAAAACCGATAATATCGAAAGCATCTTTAATGCTTTCATATTCCGGAAAATTTTCTGGACAACAAATAATCATGTTGAAGTCGAGACCAGGCCGCTCTTCAGAACTGATTTCGTTTAAAAGTTTTTCTATGATTTCATTATTTCCCGTTATTGTTATTTCGTTACTGCACCAGTTTGCCATATTCATTCCCCCTTTCAAAAGAACCTGCTTATGAATTTTCTGATTTGTTAAAGTTTTTTGTTACCCTTATGCTTCATTGATTACCGGACACAATTTTTCTCCAAAAGGTTAAAGGAGACGGGGATGGGCAAAACTTCATTCAACAAATGATCAAGGAGCGCCAAACCGAGCCGAAACAAGCTCCAATCACACCGGTCGGCT
>Ga0228536_1002254_pt1 | contig 12198 bp, 10 predicted proteins | sample SJ1Smetagenome_FD_168611 | JGI IMG/M metagenome (GOLD analysis project Ga0228536, IMG submission 168611) | Enriched culture of PCE-dechlorinating microbial communities from Ithaca, New York, USA - SJ1.S | ecosystem: Engineered > Modeled > Simulated communities (microbial... > Unclassified... | reverse complement strand
AGGTCATCGTATGCGGAGAGCATCGCTGCAATTCGTTTTTGCTCTTCGACTTTTTTAGGGATGTGAGCCTTTACACGATAGATACGTTCAGGAGCAGTATGGCGCACTTTTGTGCCGGTTGCGCTTCCGCTGATCTGGCTTCGTACCGATCTAGTGTTGAAAAGGTGATAGAGAAAGTGTTTGTCCAGTTTCCGAGGATCCAAATTATGGACCAAACCCAATCTTTGATTGTGAAGAAATTTATTATCTTCCGGTATAAGAGCGGAACTTCCCAAGAGCCCTGGCGCTTGCTCCGTCATTGCAACGATTAAATCGCCTTCATGCAAAACATAATCTTCGGGTAAATCAGCAGAATAATAACGATCTTTTCCGGGTCTGGTGCGAAAACCACCTTCTTCATTGAAATTGCCTGGTGTGAGCACAACATGTGTTCCAGTTTCGGAAAAAAACTGGCTTTTGAAAGCAAAACCATGTTTAATTCGGAAAGCATCCCCCAGATGAATTTCACACCAACCCATTCTCAATATCCCCTAAGTTCAGCTTAAAAAAACAGAAAAAAACGAAGGTTGAACGCCCAGATTGATTATTCCTTCGTTCGCAGAGTTTCCCTCCAAACCTCATTTTTCTTCCTCCAGCGCCGCTTTCCCTTTTTCGGTCAGACGGTACTTCTGCATACGGCTTTTCGGCTTCTCGGGGATTGTCATTTCTATCCAACCGAGGCCGGTAAGCCGCCTGATCTGTTTATGCAGTTCTCCCGACACTGTTGCGTGCCCGAGCAAACGGGCCAGTTCCGCCTTTCCTACGGCATTGTCCCGAAGCAAGAGAATGATTCTGCTTGCCAGCCGTGACTCTAGCCGTGACTCTAGCCGTGACTCTAGCCGTGACTCTAGCCGTGACTTTGTTTCAACTTGTGCCTTCAGCTCAGGTTTCGTGCCGTCTTCTATTCGCACCGTTTCTTTCAGAGGAAACACAAAACGAAGGCGCAAGCCAAGCTCCGTAATGTACGGCTCGGGGAATCCGGCGGCCGCAGTCTCCCGGAAGATCCGGGGAACGCCCGACCCCCACTGCTCTATCAGCCTCAGTTCCCGGAACACCCGGGCGATGACGGGGTTGCGGATTTTCGATACGCCGCGGCGCATGTCTTCCACGGTCATTCCCGGCGGCAGTATGCCCGGATTTTCTATCTCGATGCGGTCGTCGAAAAAGGCAACCCGCACAGGGCCGCCCCTCTGGGACCAGTCTGCGTGGACAAGGGCATTGATTACCGCTTCCCGCAGGGGTTCCAGGGGGATGCTCCACACATCCCGGCGCCGGATGTCCGAAAAATCGGCTCCCCGCATGGCGTGTTTTTTGAGAAAGAGCAGAATGGAATCCACAAGTTCCGGCAGGGGTTCTTCCAGTTCGATATGGTCGAAGATCCGGGCCTTGTCCAGCCCCAAAAAGCGGCCGCATTGCGCCCAGCAGTCGGGGAAATGCTCCGTGCGGTTCCGGCCGAAAAGCAGCATGCCGCCACGCGTGGGGACGATCCTGCCCTGCTCCCTGACAGCCAGCCTCAGGGTCAGGAGGTTCTGCTCGTCTATGGGCCGGATGCCTTCAAAGGCTTTCTTGATTGCCTCCGTGTCAATGTCTTCAAGGGTCAGCCCCGGCAGGGGCGTTTCGTCAAAGGAGATGCCTTCCGCCGAGCGGCGCAGTTCGGCTACAAGTTCCCGGTCGGCCTTGCGGTTGGTGGAGCCAAGGCGGACGTACACTCCGTTTTCCGGCCCCTCGGAGCGGAGATAGTGGGGGCGGGAACTGCTCAGGAATACCTCTATCACAAGCAGGGTTTTGCCGTCCACGGTGATCATTTCCACACTGGGCACCAGCCGGGGGCTGATAGAGTCGGCAATCAGGCTGCAGAGCCGCTCCTCTTCGTCCAGCGGCTGGTCCACCCCTGTCACTTCCCGGGTTTTGTCCTTCACCCCTATGATCACCCTGCCGCCCGCTGTATTGGCAAAGGCCGCCAGCGTCCGGAGCAGGTTTCTGGGGGAAGAGAGGTCCTGCTTGAATTCAAGGGTTTTGCCTTCGGGGGCCGCAAGCAGTCCGGCATCGCTCATATTCCCAGCTCCTCGAAGTTCTTCTTTATCGCGGCGGCCAGTTTCACGGCCTCGGCGTTCAGGTCTTCCAGTTCGACATGAATCTCCCTGAGGGCCTCCTCGAAGTCGAAGTTTTCGTCCTCTTCCTCGGGGGCCACACCAACATAGCGGCCGGGGGTGAGGCTCCAGTCGTTGGATTCGATTTCGGCCCGGTCCGCCAGTTTGACCAGACCTTCCACGTCGCGGAGTTTCGCGTCGGGGAAGCGTTCGGTCAGCCAGCGGGCCTGTTTCCAGAAGTAGCGCACCTGTTTGAGCTGCTCCACGGCCAAAGACCGGGCTTCGTCGGTGTCCCTGCGGGCACGGGCGACGGTGCGGGCCGCCCAAATACCGCTTTCCCGGGCTCCGCACCCGTTTTCGCAGGTTTCAACCAGGCGGCAAGCGAGCTTGTAGAGCAGGTCCGTCTGTTTGACCAGGTCACGGCTGGTTCCCGCCATAGATGCAAGACGGTCCACGGCTTTCTTCAGTTCACCGTTGCCCGTTCTCTGGTGTTTCCATGCCGCCTGCTCTTCGGCGATCGTTTTCCGGAATGCCTCCGCGTCCCCAGTGAATGTGAGAAGGGCCGCGTCCAGTTCACGAAGGGCTTCTCCGTGGGGTGCGTCATCGGGCAGGGTTTTTAGGAAGGGTTCCGCTGCGTTGCGAAGCCCTTCGATGGAAGCGGCGAAATCCGGCAGCGGCTGTACCGCCCCGCCGTTTTCATCAGGAGCCGCGAAGCAGGACGCTCCTTCTGCCAGCATGCGGCGGCAGTAGTCCGCAACTAGTTCGAGATAGCGTTCGGTCTCTCCCCGGTAGAGCCGGACGATGGCCAGGAGGTTCTGTTCCTGTTCCGGCGAAAAATCGTAAATTTTCCGGGTGACCTTGTGGTAGACATTCCGGGCGTCGATCATCAGCACCTTGTCACGGTGTGCTTCAGGCTTGGCCCGGTTGAGAAACCAGAGCTCACAGGGCACGGTGCGGGTGTAGAAAAAGTTCGAGCGGATGGCGATCATGATGTCCACATCGCCGGTTTCCACCAGTTTCCGGCGGACAGCGGCTTCATCCCGCCCGGCGCTGGAGGCCTGGGAGGACATGACGAATCCCGCCCTGCCCCGTTCGTTCAGGTAGCTGTAGAAGTAGCTGATCCAGACATAGTTGCCGTTGGATACCTTGCCTTTCCTGTTGACACCGGGCAGGCCGAAGGGCAGGCGGGGGTCGTTTTTCACCTTGTCGGCGTCGATCTCGTCCACGTTGAAGGGAGGATTGGCCATGACAAATTCGGCCCGGCGGAGCAGTTCATGGGGATCCTCGTAGTAAGTGATGGCTTTCTTAATGTCCCCTTCGAGGCCATGAACGGCGAGGTTCATCTTTGCCAGACGGATGGTAGTGGCATTCTTCTCCAGGCCGAAAAAGGTGAGTTTTTCGGTGGGATTCTCATGCCGCCGCTCCACCACTCTCGCACTCTGGACGAACATGCCTCCGGAACCGCAGGCGGGGTCCAGCACAATGCCGCCGTCCGGTTCGATGACATTGGCGATCAGGGAGACCAGCGAGACGGGGGTGAAGAATTCGCCGCCGTCGTGGGCTTTCTGGTCGGCGAACTGGGTCAGGAAGTATTCGTAGATGCGTCCGAACACATCGCCGGAGACCCGCTTGAGCTCTTCAGGGTTGAGCGTGCGCAGAAGCTGGCCGAGCACGGCGTTGTCCAGTTCCTGGTATTCGCTTTTGGGCAGGATGCCCCGAAGGCTCTCATAGTCGGCCTCTATGGATTCCATGGCGTCAATGATGGCCCTGGCCCGGTCGGCGCTGTCCGGGAGGGATACGAGGGTGTCGAACTGGGCCTGAGGGCGCAGGAAGATGGAGCTTTTCTGCGAGAAGTCTTCTTTTGTCAGCGGCCGGGATATGCCGCCTCTTTTCGGGAGCCCCGCTTCGATACCCTCCTTGACTGAAAGAAACCGGCTGTAGGCATGGCGCAGAAAAACAAGGCCCATCACGGGAAGGAAATATTCGTTGCCGGCGTAGTTGGAGTTTGCCCGCAGGGTGTCTGCCGCGCTCCAGAGCCTCTTTTCTATGGCTTCGATGTGTTCAAGCTGGGGCATTCCTGCGCTTCCTTTCAATGTTGTTTTTTCGGGTCCTGGCTGCACGGTAGAGGCTCTAAAATCAGTGCCGAATATATTTATGGAATTACAGTGTAGAATTGCTCAAATTTAATTTACTCTACTATATTTACTCGGGATATGTTTGTCAAACAGTTTTCAGGAAAAACCAGAAATATTCTGATCTTTTGGCCCATCCATATGTCGCACCAATCAAAAGGAAGGAGATGTTTTTTCACAGAATCCAATGGACACAGAAAGTTCACATATATACCCCTGATATTTTGGTTCCGGCTCTTTTCTCAACTTCCCGAAAGGCCGACGCTCTTCCCGATAAAAGCCTCCCATTCCTCATAAATACCGCGGAGGTAGTCGTCGAGGTAGGCCAGGGCAGTATTTCGGAAGTCATCGGGGATGCCGTAGAACGGTCCGGCGATGGATCCGGTTATTGCGGCAAGGGTGTCTGTGTCGCCGCCGAGGGAGACGGCGGTCCGAACGGCGTCTTCGAAGGACTCGGACTCGAGAAAGCATTGGATCGCCTGGGGAACGGTGCCCCCGCAGGTAACGTCGAACCTGAACGTGGGGCGGATCCCGTCGATCGTGAAATTCAGGGGATAGTAATTCTTTGTGATTTTCTCCCTGATTTCGTCTTTCGAAAAGCCGGTATTCGCCATATAAACGGCAATAGCAGTGGCTTCCGCACCTTTCAGGCCTTCATCGTGATTATGGGTGACGGCAGTTATGGTTTTCGAAAGCCTTGCGGCTTCCTGTTCGCTGCGGGCAGCCAGCCCTGCGGGACTGATCCTCATCGCCGCACCGTTGCCGAAGCTGTTGTATGGTTTTGGATCGAGTGTGAACAGCCAGCCGCCGAACCTTCCCCCGTAGCCGTCGCTCGGGTATCTCCGTCCGATTCGCTGCATACACTGCACGGCGTTTTTGCCGAGAAGCGTGTGGAAGTCATCGTCTGAACTCGTACCGGGTACCGGCGGTTCGATGGTTTTCACAGTTCCCATTATCGACTTGGCCACGGCGAGGGTCATTATGGTGTCGTCAGTTGCACGGCATCTTTGCGTGAACAGGTCAAATTCCTTTTTCTGGAGGCCTGTACCCTCGAATCTCGATCCGACAATGTCGCCTATGATTGCTCCCAACATTTTCGTTCACCTCGTTTTCGTTTTTTTAACTGGAGGGAGATCACTGCACAGATATTTCCCGTCCGGCAGTATCCCGGGACAGGGGGTGAGGTCCGTTCATGTCTTTTATGACCGGCAGGGCGGACTGCCTATTGTGTCCTTTGTATTCGTATCCGTACGGAGGGGCCTTCCTGCTCCATCACCGAGATCTCGAGCCCGTTGTCCCTGTCGGTGAAAACGGGCCTGTCCGGGAGCCGGAATGCCGCGCCCCTGAGAAACGGGATGTCGGGGTCTGCATTCATAAGCTTCACCGGGGCTTTCCCGTGCCGGCATTCGGCGATCCTGTCATCACAGTACATTACAAGTATTCCTTCACCGGGAAGCGCGATGTCGAACGAACCTGCCTTCCTTCTGTTCTCGACCAGGCAATAGGTGTGCTCCGTAAGAGGGATCTTCACGGCGAGCACACCGGAGGATTTTTCAGAGAGGGGGCCAAGGAGGATCTCGGCGGATTCGCCGGGGTTGACCAGCCGCATCTTTTCCGGGTTGAGCCAGCCGAGACGGAGCTTCGTCCACGAGGAAATTCCGGGAGGGGGGAGATCGAAGGATATCATGTGGCACGACATGGGGTCCCAGTATCCCATGTTGATGAGCGCATGCTCCCATCCGGTGTCCTTGGTGGGGTACCGTTCCTGGAGGTCGTGGTCGTACAGGCAGGGGACGATACGCCTGCCGTCCTTCACTCCTCCCCAGACATGGGCGCAGTCATGAAAGAGTGTGCCGAGGTGTGCCCGGGATGTGAAAATGGCCACACCTCCGGGGACGACCTGGCCGCTTTTCGTCTTCAGTTCGAGCGTCCGGCTCCACCCCAGCATCCCGGGGTATCCGCAGAGGCCTATCATGCCGTACTCTTTAAACCTGGCGCCGAGGAATACCACAAGGAAGGAATAGCGGCTGAAATCATGGTCCCTGTCAGCAGCATCGATGGCATGCTGGATGAGAGCGCTCACCCTCGATTTGTCCACCTTCAGGTTGGAGGGGGAAATGGCGTACCTGCTCAGGGGAAGGGGCATCTCGTACCAGTCGGTGAGGTTCGCTTCCACGGAAGCCTTTCCGTAGGACATTTCCTTCACATAATGATCGAGCCTCCGGAACCGCCTGGAGATCTCTTCCTTTTCGATTCGCGGATCAAGCCCGGGAAATTTTGTGAGGATCACAAGCCCCTTCTTCCTGTCGGGAGACAGCGCCGACCATTCATCGGCGGACAGCATCGAAGGGCATGCTGCCAGGATGGAAAAGAAAACGACCGGAGCTGCGAAAAACAGAACTCCGCGGAAAAAGGATCTCATCTTTTCACCACCTCCTTCTGGCCTGTTCCCGGTCTCTGCGCCATTCTTCCGGGAACCGTTCTCTTTCTCCCCAGTCATTTTCGCCGTTCTACATTCCTTATCCTGAAATTTTGACCTGTGTCAAGGAAATAAAGCCGGTACTCCTGTATTCTAAGCCAACAAAACACAAAAAGGGAGGTAATAATGATGATTAACAGGACATACCAACTTGAAACCGTTTCCTGCCCGAGCTGTATAGCGAAAATTGAAGGGATGCTGAAAAAAACCGCAGGCATAACAAGTTCAGAAGTACTGTTCAATTCTTCGCGGGTGAAAGTGAGCTTTGACGAGAATGTTGTCGCCTCTGATGAGATCAAGGCGAAAATTGAAAGTCTGGGCTACCGGGTTCTGAGCGAAAAGTAGGAAGAAGGGGGTGTAAGCGATGATGAAAATGACGAAAGGACAGATTGTTCTCATCTCAGGGATTCTGGCTGCCGCATCCTTCGTGCTGAAAGAGATGATCGGATATGAAAAGATCACCATTCTTCTGATGTTTGCCACAACTGTTATCGCAGGCGTCCCTGTTTTCAGGAAGGCAATCGGGGCGCTGAAATACCGCATCGTCGGGATTGACGCCCTGGTGACCATTGCCGTTACGGGGGCCGTGATCATCGGCGAGTACTGGGAGGCGGCCGCCGTGACGTTTCTCTTCATGCTGGGCGACTACCTCGAGTCGAGGACCATAGAAAAAACGAGGTCTTCCATCAAGGCGCTGCTCGACATGGCGCCGGACAAGGCCAGAGTGCGAAGAAACGGCGAGGAAACGGAGATAAACCCGGAGGATGTGCTGAAAGGCGACTTCGTGGTCGTGAGGCCGGGAGAAAAAATATCCGTCGACGGGACCATCGTCGAAGGTTCGGCGTACATCAACCAGGCGGCCATTACGGGAGAGTCCATTCCTATCAACCGCGCCGTGGATGAAACGGTGTTTTCGGGAACTATCATCGAATCGGGATATCTGGTTATCCGGGCGGACAGAGTGGGCGAGGACACCACTTTTGCCAGGATTTTACAGATGGTCGAGGACGCCCAGGACAAAAAGGCGAAAACCCAGAAGTTCCTTGAAAAATTCTCCCGGTATTACACCCCGGCGATCATCCTTCTTTCCATAGCCCTGTTCCTTGCGACAAAGGATGTGGTACTGGCCCTGACCCTTCTGGTCATAGCCTGTCCGGGCGCCCTTGTTATATCCGCCCCCGTCTCCATTGTGGCAGGCATAGGAAACGGTGCAAAACACGGAGTTCTTATCAAGGGCGGGGAAATTATGGAGAAACTTGGTGCCGTGAAGGCAGTCGCTTTTGACAAGACAGGAACCCTTACCGTGGGGAAACCTTCCGTGACACGTGCGGAACCGGTGGGCATAAGCGCAGATGAACTCCTGAAGATTGCGGCTGTCGGCGAATCCTACTCGGAGCATCCCCTGGGAAAAGCCATTATCGCAACAGCAATCAAAAAACTGGGCCCCATCAACGAAACACCGGAAGACGCGGAAATCCTCAGCGGACACGGACTCAGGTTCAGCCTTGACGGCACAACGTACTTCATCGGCAACAGGAAATTGTTCACAGATAACGGGATCAGTGTTGACAGGCACGAAAGCTATCTTCAGAGCGAGGAGAAAAAGGGGCAGACGGCGGTTATCGTGGGTACCGAAGAGGGAGTTTGCGGCATCATCTCCATTGCCGACACCGTGAGGCCCGATGCGCGGACGCTGATTTCCGACCTTGAATCCAGGGGGATCAAAACGACTGTCATGCTGACGGGAGACAACAGGAGAGCGGCCGAAGCGATAGCGTTTGAAACAGGGATCCGCGAGGTTCACAGCGAACTGCTTCCCGAGGACAAGGTACAGGTATTGGCCGAACTCCGCAAACGGTACGGAAGCGTCGCCATGGTCGGTGACGGGGTAAACGACGCGCCGGCGCTCGCTTCCTCGGATTTAGGGATAGCAGTCGGCGGAGCCGGCAAGGATATCGCCATGGAAACAGCGGACGTGGTATTATTGTCTGAAGGAATCAAAAAACTGTCTTACGCGGTCGGGCTGAGCCGGGCGACGGTCCGGAACATGAAGCAGAACATCGCATTCGCTCTCCTCGTCGCAGGTTTTCTTCTGGCCGGAGTGCTTGCCAAAACAGTCACCCTGTCATTCGGAATGCTGGTGCATGAAGTTTCGGTACTCCTGGTCATCCTCAATGCGATAAGGCTGCTTCGCTACGGCGAAACGGATACGACCGGGACCGTTCTATCCAGTGAAGGGGAGATCGTCGGTGGACAAATGTAGCTGCAGCGGAAGGGAGAATTGGCGGAACTGCTTTGAAAGCGTACCGCTGTTCAAGTCCCTGAGCCCTGAGGAAATGACGGAGATTGCCTCCATCACCGAACCTCGGACTTTTCAAAAGGGGGAGTTCATCTACAGGGAGGGGGACACCGGCGGAAAACTCTACATTCTCCATAGCGGCGGAGTGAAAATATCCAGGCTCAGCGCCGACGGCAAGGAACAGGTCATACGAGCCATAGGCCCCGGGGAATTCATGGGAGAGCTTTCACTGTTCAGTTCCCTTCCCTTCACGGACGATGCGGCAGCCCTTGAAAACTCCACCATGTGCTTTATCGACGGCGAGAAGCTGAAGCTGCTGATGTCGAAATACATTTCCATCGCTTTCAAGATTATGGATGAATTGAGCAAAAGGCTTGAAAGGGCGGAAAACCTGATAAAGGAAATCAGCCTGAATTCCGTGGAAGAGAGGCTGGCACGGGCTCTTCTCGATGTATCGGGCGGAGGGAGGGAAATCGTTCTTCCCATGAGCAAGGGGGACTTCGCTTCCCAGCTGGGGATGAGCCAGGAAACCCTGAGCCGGAAATTGTCTTCTTTTCAGGAAGAAGGGCTGATTTCGCTCAAGGGGCACAAAAGAATCATTATTGAGAACAGGGAGGGATTGTTGAAACGTATCTGAGTGCGCACCGTGCAAAAGGACCGTGAAACTCCAAAACCGGATTCATGACCGATCAAGCGGCATTATGAACGGACTTGCCGATTCACAGGGATTTCTTGCCCGCAAGAGTGCGGTAGACCTGCTCCATCCTTTGGAACACGGCCTGCCAGGTACAGTTTTTCAGCCGTTCCCCAAGTTCTTTGAACGATGCCGGCGAAGGCGGTCCGGCATAGATGTCCGTCAATACCTCATGCAGCTTTGAAGCAATGTCGATGACGAATTTCGATTCGTATCCGGGAACTATAGTATCAGTTCCTTCAAGGGGAGGACAAGGAATCAGCCGGAGCCATTCGTTTCCCGCGATCCCGAGTATGTCCCTGACGCCGGGCAGGTCAGTTGCGAGGCAGACGCAGCCGGAGGCCAGCGCCTCGGGGAGGACCAGGGGAAGCCCCTCGTACAGAGAGGGAAGGATGAACAGGTTTGCCCCGGACAGGGCAGCCGCGAACTCCTCCTGCCTCAGGGGGCCTGCAATGGTCGCGCGGTCTCCCAGCCTTCCGGCGAGTTCAATGCACTCGGACCGTTCGGGGTCCGTTCCTCCTCCGGCAAGAAGCAGGGTCCACGGCAGGCCGGTGATGGAAGCGAAAGCCCGGAGCATCCAGGGGACTCCCTTTGCGCGGCTCAATTTTCCTCCGTAGACGATCGCCGGGATATCTGTCTTTTTCTCTCCGGGAACAAACAACTCGTTCCGGAATCCGGTGCCGATGACGGAGATCCGTTCGGCAGGAATTCCATAGAGCTGCCCGATCTCCTCCGCCTGCCCTGAATACAGCGCAAATACTGCGTCAAGGCTTGAGCATCCGGAGAGAACGTCCTGCCTGAACCTTTGAGAGGCTCGCATCTGCCGGAGGTCGGTGCCGTGGCACGTGGCAACCATCGGTATGCCCGGAAGGGTCCGGCGGGCGAGTGATGTAAGCAGCCAGAGGTGATTTGAGTGGATGACGTCCGGCCGGAATCGGTCTGCCGACTCCAGGATCGCCGTCCTGAAAGCGTCTTTGTAACAGGAGAACTGCTGGTCCGTCAGGTCGGAGAACCTCATCGACGGATAGGGCATGACGTCGCTCATTCCGGGGATCGGGAAAGGAAGGTCTCCTCCTCCGAAGGTGACGAAACGGGTCCGGAGATTTGAAAGGCCGGGAAAGAGCGGGAGTGGACCCTCCTGTATTCCCGCCACGACCATATTTTCATGCCCTTTTCTTTCCGATTCCATGAGGACAGCCTGCAGTGCCGTACCGCTTCCCGTGGAATCCGGGCGCTGGCTGAGGAGGTGAAGGATCTTCATCCTCCTCTCCCCTTCCCGGCGAGAGCTGTCCGTATCCTCCTGATGTGACTGTTTTCTTCGTGTTCAAAACCCGAGCTTCGGAGCAGCAGGGCCGCGTCTTCCGTACGCCCGGCTCGCAGCAGATACCTGCAGGAAAGGTAGACCAGCTTGCAGCAGTAGGCCCGGAGCGAAGGGACAAGGCGTTCGGGCACTGATCCCTTTGAAAGCCTCGCACGGGCAGTTGCCACAAACGGCAGTTCCCGCTCTCGCGGAATGCGCATGCAGAGCCGGTTATCGGCATCTTTCCTGTAGCGGGCAGGTCCCGTATAGCTGAATGCTGCGGGGTACTCCAGTGCGATGCGTCCCCAGAGGTCAAGGTCTTCTCCGAGGTGCACTCCTTCGGCAAAAAGCCCGGTCTCGAGCAGCACTTTTTTGGGAGCTGCGGCAGCCGAAGAAAAGATCGGAGGTTTTCCCAGAGCTGCAGCCCGGAAGTAATCAGGCAGGATCCCCTCCCATGGCGGACCGGGGAATCCCTGGAATGACGGGATTCTGCTGCTTCCGTCAGGCAGGGTGAACCGGTAGGACGTGGCACAGATTCCTGCGTCCGGGAATGATTTTTGGAGGCGGAGCAGGGTTTCCAGGTGACCGTGCTGCCATTCGTCATCCCCATCGAGGAAGGCGATAAAAGGAGATGCGGCCGACCTGATCCCTGTATTGCGGGCGGAGGAAACGCCTCCGTGGTGCTGACGGATCAGGCGCACCCGGGGATCAGGAAAAGCAGCAATTCTTTCAGGTCCGTCATCAGAGGATGAGTCGTCCACGACAATGACCTCAATGTCAAGTACGCCCTGGTTCAGGACTGTAGAGAGCGCACGGAGGATATAGGGTCCCTTGTTGAAGAGCGGAATGACTACTGTCACTTCGGGCACGGTATCCCCTCCCTTCGGCCTGCGGGGAACAGGATAATCGTAGCATACTTTATGTCCGGAAAGACAGGTTCCTGTTCGCCTGGCCAACTTCCGCATGCTTTTGACATTCTAATAAATAAAAAAGGTAATCCCCCGCCTATGGCGGGGGACCCCCGGAGTTTGACGATTTCGGGAATATGAGTGACTCTCCCTCTGTGAACCGCTCGAAGTTCCCGGAGGAGGAGACGCTCGATGGACGACATAGCCAGTCTATGTCACAGCGTATGGGATTGCAAGTACCATGTGGTATGGATACC
>Ga0228536_1002250_pt1 | contig 12254 bp, 14 predicted proteins | sample SJ1Smetagenome_FD_168611 | JGI IMG/M metagenome (GOLD analysis project Ga0228536, IMG submission 168611) | Enriched culture of PCE-dechlorinating microbial communities from Ithaca, New York, USA - SJ1.S | ecosystem: Engineered > Modeled > Simulated communities (microbial... > Unclassified... | reverse complement strand
CCCATTTCCATGAAGTGGGTGCAGGTGGCCAAGGACCGTGGCGCCAAGGTCATGGTCGTTGACCCGCGCTTCAGCCGCAGCGCCGCACTGGCGGACATGTACGTCCCGATCCGTACCGGTACGGACATGGCGTACTACGGCGGCCTGTTCAATCACATCTTCACGAACAAGCTCTACCACGAGGACTACGTCAAGACGCACACCAACGCCTCGTACATCGTGAAGAACACCTACAGCTTCGACGACGGCATCTTCTCCGGCTACGACGCCGAGAAGAAATCCTATGACCCGACGCAGTGGGCGTACGAGATCGCCGAGGAGATCCCATGGGACACCTCGCCTACCGGTGCGTACTCATGGGTGACCAAGCCCGGTACCCCGGCCTTCACACCGCTTGTCAACAAGAAGGCGAAGAAGGACCCGACGCTGCAGGACCCGAACTGCGTGTTCCAGCTCATGAAGAAGCACTACGAGCGCTACACGCCTGAGGTCGTCTCGCAGATCACCGGCATCCCGCAGGACCTGCTGATCGAGTCGTATGACCTCTACGCGTCCACCGGTGAGCCCGGCAAGGCCGGCGTCATCATGTACGCGATGGGCCAGACCCAGCACAGCTACGGTTCGCAGAACTGCCGCGCGATGAGCGTGCTGCAGCTGCTCCTCGGCAACATCGGCATCGCCGGTGGTGGCGTGGACGCGCTCCGTGGTGAGTCCAACGTGCAGGGTTCCACCGACATGGGCCTGCTCTTCGGCAACCTCCCCGGCTACCTCAACCTCCCGAACGCCTCGGCACACAAGAACATCGCCGAGTACATCGAGAAGGAGACGCAGTACGCCGGCTGGTGGGCGAACCGTCCGAAGTACCTGATCAGCATGCTCAAGGAGTGGTACGGCGACTACGCGACCGTGGAGAACGACTACGCGTTCGACATGATTCCGAAGTTCAGCGGAAAGCCGCACAGCCACATCCACATGTTCCAGGAGATGGAGACCGGCAGCATCGAGGGTCTCATGCTCTGGGGCCAGAACCCGGCCGTTGGTGGCCCGAACTGTAGCCAGGAGCGCCGCGCGATGGCGAAGCTGAAGTGGATGGTCGCGGTCGACCTCTGGGAGACCGAGACGGCCATCTTCTGGAAGGCGCCTGGCGCCGACACCGCAGCGATCGACACCGAGGTCTTCATGCTTCCGGCCGCGTGCCACTACGAGAAGCAGGGCGAGGTCGCGAACTCCGGCCGCTGGATCCAGTGGCGCTACAAGGCCGTCGAACCTCCCGGAGACTGCAAGGACGACGCCGAGATCATCAGCGAGATCTATCTCAAGGTGAAGGAGCTCTACGAAGCCGAGGGCGGTGCCAACCCCGAGCAGATCACCAAGCTCAACTGGGACTACCTCAACGCCGACGGTCACCTTGACATCACCAAGGTCGCGCTCGGCATCAACGGTTATACCGTGGCCGACGGCAAGGGCCTCGCGTCCTTCGCGAACCTCCAGGCTGATGGCTCCACCGCATGCGGCGTGTGGATCTACACCGGCTACTTCGCTGGTTTCTACGAGGAGCCGGATCCCGCGGACGCGACGAAGAAGGTCAAGGTCGCGTCGATGGATCCCGCCAAGATGAAGACGGGTTCGCGCAACAACGTCGACAAGCCGCTCGATGAGGGCATGCCCGAAGTGGGCAGCTACCTCGGCTGGTCATGGGCGTGGCCGCTCAACCGCCGCATCATCTACAACCGCTGCTCGTGCGACGCTGCTGGCAAGCCGTACAACGAGGAGAAGGCGCTCGTGAAGTGGAACGGCTCCAAGTGGCTCCGCGGAGATGTGCCGGACTTCGGCTTCCAGGTCGTTGCGGCCGATGGCACCGCCACACCGACTCCGCCGGACAAGACGCTCTCCTTCATGATGACCAACGAGACTGTGGGCAAGCTGTTCGCCTCGGGCATGAAGGAAGGTCCGTTCCCGGAGCACTACGAGCCGTTCGAGTCCCCGGTCCAGAACCAGCTCTCGAGCCAGCAGACCAACCCGGCCGTGTCGGTCGTGGCGTCGGCTGCCGAGACAATGGGCACCCCGGACGAGTTCCCGATCGCCATGACCACCTTCCGCCTCACCGAGCACTGGCAGACCGGCGGTCTTACCCGCAACCTGCCGTGGCTCGTGGAGACCATGCCGAAGATGTTCGTGGAGATCTCCAAGGAACTTGCCGAGGAGCACGGGATCGTCTCTGGTGACAATGTGGTCATCGAGAACAAGCGTGGCACCATCACCGCGTACGCGATGGTGACCGGCCGTGTGAAGCCGATGCAGGTCGGCGGCAAGACGGTCCACCAGATCGCCGCGCCGTGGCATTGGGGTTACGGCTCCACCTGCTCCATCGGTGGTATGGCCAACGACCTCACCCCGAACGTCGGTGACGCGAACACGCACATCCCCGAGTACAAGTCGTTCCTGGTCAAGATCCGGAAGCAGGAGGTGTGATAAATGGCTGAGACGGCGATTCTGTACGACAGCTCCAAGTGCACCGCCTGCAAGGGTTGCCAGGTCGCGTGCAAGCAGTGGAACCAGCTGCCTTCACCGCTGACGAACGACGAGTATACGTACACCAAGAGCTTCCAGGCACCGCTGGACCTCGCCCCCAACACGTGGTTGATCATCAACTTCAGTGAAGAGGACAAAGAGATCGGCATCGACTGGAACTTCATGCGTAACTCGTGCTTCCACTGCACCGAGGCTGCGTGCGAGATGGCATGCCCGGTGGGCGCCATCTCCCACAAGGACAACGGTGCGGTCGTCATCGACCAGGAGAAGTGCATCGGTTGCCGCTACTGCGTGGCATCGTGCCCGTTCGAAGTCCCGCGCTGGGACGAGGCCAAGAACAAGACGTTCAAGTGCTGGCAGTGCTTCGACCGCACCTCGGCTGGGCGTAAGCCCGCGTGCGTGAGCACGTGCCCCACGGGCGCACTCGAGTACGGCGATCGTGCCGACATGCTCGGGATCGCGCGCGAGCGAGTCGACCAGCTGAAGGCGGCCGGCTACGACAAGGCCGAGATATACGGCGAGAAGGAACTCGGCGGTCTCCACACCATCGTGGTGGCCCAGCGCGGTCTCGAGGCCCACGGCCTCATCCGCGACCCGAAGATCGGCGTCACCGACTTCTGGCAGTTCCTGAAGCCGCTCGGTGGCCTCGGTATCGCGGCAACCGTTGCAGGCCTCGGACTCTCGTACTTCATGGCGCGCGGCTACAACCGTGGCGAGTACAGCTATGACGAGAAGACCGACACGCTGACCGTCAAGGAGGTGGAGAAGTGAGGTACATCCAGAGGCACAGCGCCTTCGCGCGCGGTCTTCACTGGATCCACACCATCGCCTGCTTGTCGCTGTTCGCGACCGGACTGATCCTCTTCATTCCGTCCGTGGCAGCAGCAGTCGGCGTGGCAACGGTCCAGGGTGCCCGCATGGTGCACCGCGTCATGGCGGTCATCTTCATCGTGGCTCCGATCGCGTCGATCATCATCAGCCCCAAGGGCTTCGTCCACTTCTGGAAGAGCCTGTTCTTCAAGTGGGACGCAGATGACAAGGAGTTCATGGCGAAGTTCTTCCCGTACCTGTTCTTCGGTGCGAAGCAGCACATGCCGCCGCAGAGGATCAACAAGTCTGGCCAGGGTGTGGCCGACGGTGCGCTGGTCTTCCTGTCGGTCTTCATCGCGATCACCGGCGTCATCATCTGGTTCCCCGAACTGTTCAGCACCGGTGTCGTGCGGTGGAGCCTGATGCTCCACTCGGGCCTAATGATCCTCATCGGGGTCTTCATGCTCGCGCACATCTACCTCGGCGCTGGCATCTTCCAGCCGTACCGCGGCTCGGGCAGGCTGATGTTCGGCGATGGCCGTGTCAGCGAGTCTGACGCCCTGTACCACTGGGGCACGTGGGCCAAGGAAGAGCTCAGGAAGGGCGACAACGTGATCACGGAGTAACATCCGCCCGTTGTCTCGCGTGAAGAAAGGGCCGGATCCCATTGGGATCCGGCCCTTTCGCATGTGTGCTCGGCCGCTGATGGAGGCGGTGGTGTGGCGCCCTACTCGCCGGTCTCAGTGCCGCCGGTGGTGGGGATCTCGTCGCGCGGGCCGCCAGACGTGCCGCTCACGTCGTCCATGCCGCGCTCGATGAACTTCACCATGTTCTCCTCGGTGGCTGCGCCGGAGATGCGATCGAGCTCGTTGCCGTCGGCGTCGAGCAGCACGAAGGTCGGGGTGATGAACACGCCGAACTCATCAGCCTGGCGGAGCCCCTCATCGGTGGAGACGTCGATAATCTCGAACTTGTAGATCTTCGACTCGTAGTCCCGCTGCAACTTCTCGATGGTGGGCTCCATCTGCTTGCAGAACGGGCAGTCGGGATCGAAGAACTGGATGAAGTGCAGCGGCACCTTCTCCTCGGGCGACGCTCCCCCACAGCCGGCCAGACCGGCGAGCAGCGCCGCCGAGAGGGCCAGCGCTAGCACAATGGTCACCGTTCGCTTCATGACACCCTCCTGTCACGCCGTCCACGCGGCGCTTCGCGTACTACTGCCCTGTCTGCTCCTGGTACAACTTCTCAACCTCAGCCTTCATCTCCTCCACATCACGTGGCTCGTTCAGCCCCGTGTGCTGCGTGTAACGGATCACGCCTTCCTTGTCGATCAGAAAGCTCCATCTGTTCGCGATCTTCGTGCGCACACTGAATGCGCCGTAGGCGGGCATCACAGTGCGATCCCAATCGGACAGCAGGTCGAAGGGAAGCTCGAGCTGCTTGCGGAACTCGGCGTGCGACGCCCATCCGTCGGCGCTGATGCCGAAAACCTCGGTGTCGCGCTCCTGGAAGAACTCGTAGTTGTCTCGGTACCCGGACAGCTCGCCCTCTCAAACGGGCGTGAAGTCGGCCGGATAGAAGACGAGTATCACGTTCTTGACGCCCTTGTAGTCCGAGAGCGCGATCGTCTGCTGTTCGTGGTTCTTCAGACGGAAATCCGGTGCGACGGTGCCGACTTCGAGCCCGTTCTGTTCACCGTACTCGCTATCGGGCCCACCGGACGTACCCGTGCCACTGCTGCAACCGCCGATGATCAGCGTTGCCATCGTGGCGACGGCCATGAGAACGGCGGCCGGTCTTGCCCTCATGTCCCATCACCCCTCGTGTACGTGTAAACTAGTATAGCTGCGCTTACTCGCCATTGTACCCTCGCAGGGCTGTATCCGGCAGATGCAATCGGCCCCTGCAGGCGAGCGAGCGTGGGGTAAGGGAGCGCACGAACGTCATTGGAGGATATCCATGAGCAACACCGCCCGGACAAAAGCGATCGAGCACTACGTAGCCAGTCGCCCCGATCTCCAGCAGCAGCTTCGCTTCTTCGAGGCGCTCTGGGACGCACAGGATGAGATCGCACAGGACGCGTCACCCTACGTGGCGGCATCGGCCGAGGAGACCGAGAAGGCTCTTCAGCAGACCCGCACGCTGTTCTCGCTGGTGGAGCCCACCATCCCGCTCGAGCCTTATCAGGCTGCCGTACGCCGGCTGGCGGCGCTGACGGCCGAGAAGGCCGGGCTACCCGATGAGCAGTCCGCCGCGCTCGCCGAGGTCGACATCGCCGGTGCCGTCACCGGGGAGTCGCTCGCATCGATGCTGACCGGTATGGACGCCTTCGTCACGCGGATCGCCGAAGCCGTCAACGATGACCGTCTGAACGAGCCGCTCCTCATGTTCGTGCTCACGGAGGCCGTCACGCCGTTCCTGCGGGAACCGGCAGCTGCAGCGGTGAAGGCGGCGGGCAAGTACGACTGGCAGCAGTGGGACTCCGGGCTCTGCCCGGTGTGCGGCACCCCCGCATCCTCGGGAGTCGTCCGGGACGAGGGTGACCTGCAGGGTGGCCGGCGCTGGCTGAGCTGCCCCACCTGCCGCACGCAGTGGGAGTTCGCGCGCGTGCGTTGCGCCCGGTGCGGACAGCGCACGCACGACAGGCTCGAGTACCTCTTTGACGAACAGGATCCGGGCCACCGGGTCCACACGTGCAAGGAGTGCCACGGCTACATCCCCGTGACCTTCGAGAAGCAGATCAGCATTCTCGCCGTCCCGGAGGTTGAGGAGATCGTCATGATCCCGCTCGAGACGGTAGCCTCCTCCCGCGGCCTCACCCCGCTCGGCGACGACGTCGACGAGACGGTCAACTGACCGCAGCCCGAAGAATCCGCCAGAACCGCCCGAAGACCTCCTTCGGGCGGTTCTGTTTGTGTCCCGCTCGGGTACTCTGATACGTACGCCGTCACCGAAAGGGGTCATGTATGGAGATGTGGGTCTGGGTATGGCTGGGACTTGCCGCGATCCTGATCGTCGCTGAGATATTCACCGCAGGCTTCTTCATGCTGCCGTTCGGTCTCGGCGCGGCCGTGGCCGCGGGGCTTGCGTTCGTGGGCGCGACACCGGTGTGGCAGTGGGCGGCCTTCCTCGCCGTTTCCGCCATCCTGCTCATGAGCCTGCGGCGCTTCGCCGACCACGTGACGCACGAGCCACCGGAGAAGGTCGGCGTGGATCGACTGATCGGCAAGACCGGGGTCGTGCTCGAACCGGTTGAGCCCGGCGATGGTAGTGGTCGCGTGCGCATCGAGCGCGAGGAGTGGCGGGCGGACACATCCGGTGACGTTGCGATACCGGAAGGCGCCCGAGTGATGGTTGAGCGTGTCAGCGGCACGCATCTCGTGGTCCGTCCCGTCGAGGGACCTCTGGAAGAAAGGGAGTAGGCATGGAAGGCGCGATCGCATTCGTCATCTTCTTCGGCCTGATCGTCCTGGCGGTGCTCTTCGTCTGGGCGATCGCGGGTATCCGCATCGTGCGTCCGTACGAGAAGGGGCTGATCGAGCGACTCGGCAAGTATCAGCGCACCGCGGATTCGGGTCTCACCATCATCGTTCCGGTCATCGACAAGATGACCAAGGTCGACATGCGCGAGAACGTCGTCGACGTCCCGCCCCAGGAAGTCATCACGAAGGACAACGTCGTGGTCACGGTGGACGCCGTGGTGTACTACGAGGCCACCGACCCTGTGAAGCTCGTCTACAACGTGGCGAACTTTTACCTGGCCGCCACCAAGCTCGCACAGACGAACCTGCGTAACGTCATCGGCGAGATGCAACTTGACGAGTCGCTCACCAGCCGCGAGCAGATCAACGCGGCACTGCGCCAGATCCTTGACGACGCCACGGACAAGTGGGGCGTGCGCATCGTGCGCGTGGAGCTGCAGCGTATCGAGCCGCCGATGGACGTGACCGAGGCCATGCACCGGCAGATGAAGGCCGAGCGGACACGCCGTGCCGTGATCCTCGAGGCCGACGGCGACAAGCAGGCCGCGATCACCCGCGCCGAGGGCTCCAAGCAGTCGGCGATCCTCGAGGCCGAGGGCAAGGCCGAGGCGATCAAGCGCGTGGCCGAAGCCGACAAGTTCCAGAAGCTCACGGTCGCCGAAGGTGAGGCGCTCGCCATCAAGAGCGTGTTCAGTGCGATCCATGAGGGCGAACCGACGAACGACCTCATCGCCATCCGCTACCTCGAGGCGCTCAAGTCGATCGCCAACGGATCGGCCAACAAGGTCTTCCTGCCGATGGAGGTGTCCGGGATCCTGGGCAGCATCGGTGGTGTGGCGGAGCTGTTCAAGGACAAGGGTGATAGCGCCGCAGGATAGGGGTCGCTCGCTCAGACAGTCCTCGTACCGAATGATGAGCCGCCCACCGGGCGGCTCATCATTCACTGCGGAACTCGCGCTCGACCCCTATCCTGCGGCGCTCGGGTCGCCGGGCGCACACTGCGCGCGGTTCCCCTTCGATCAGGCGCACCGGTCGCCGGGCGCGACGCCTACGGGAGCTGTGCCATGGGATGGCAGTTGAGGCAGAGGTCGTCATTCTCCTCCACCAGCATGCACTCGTTCACGGTCTCGTGTGGGAAGTTCTGGAAGAGCGGGTTCGCGCCGACAGTATCGACCCAGCTCTCCGACACATCGTCCCACTCAAGACCGTCTCCGTACACACCGGTGAACGGCGCTGCGGTGCCAGATCCGTCCGCAGCCAGGTCCCCCACCTCTCGCGAGTCCTCATGGCACTGCTGGCAGATCGGGAGGTGACCGTCCTGTTGAAGCGTACGCGGCCAGGGCATCAGGAAGCCGCGGTTGCCAGCCAGATTCATGCGTCCCGACAGGTGATGCAGCTGGGAGCTCTCGTCAACCGTGGGTGGTGTGCCGGCGAGCTTGCCGATCAACGTTCCGCGTGTCGATGTGTCGCTATCGAGTATCGCGAGTCGGTCGTATACGAATCTCGAGTCGTCCGAAGGCCACGTGGTCGCGCTCTCAACAGGATGGTTGTGGACGGCGCCACCAGAATCACGACCCGCGTGGCACGTGAGGCACCAGTCCGACCCATACTCGTTCTCGCACGTGGTCGCACCGGTCGGAGAGCTGCGGAGCAGCTTGGTCGACATAGGCGGTGGTGTTCCCTGCCGAATGCGCCTGCGCTCGCCCAGGAACGGCTCTACGAGCCCACTGCCGTGGGGGCTGTGACAGTCCGTGCAGATGAGTCCACCATCAGGCCCGGAGAAGTCCATCGTCCGACTACCCCCCGTGGTCGGGTCTCCCCCTGGGATCACATTGGTACTGCTGAACGAACCGTCTTCCAGGAAGATGCCGTGACGTGCGTTGTCCGGAACGGTACCTCCCCTGGCGGCGACCACTCCATACACCCCCCAGCCGCCGGTGCCGTCGTGGCACGTCTCACACGTCTCCACGATGGTCGCGGCCGGAAGTAGCAGGATCGAGTCAGCCGGTGACTTGTGCACGCTGTGACACGTCGCGCACTTACGCGTGGTCGTTGTGTACCCGTCGTGAGGGCCGCTGTTCTCTCCAGCGGTGTAGCCGGGCCCGGTGAGCTCTCCGTCGAACGCCGCACCGTGACAGTCCGTACAGACTCCCCCCGCGGGGTTGTCTGCGATTGTGGGCACGACGACATGGCACGTTGTACACCCATACGGCGGAGCCCAGCCCATCGTGTTCGGCTCCTGGTACGCGTGCGCCGCTTGGACCGCACCGGCAGACACGCAGAGCATGACGAAGGCCGCGAGCGTGCATGCCTTCAGCACATGCGCGCGCGAGCGACGAGCGCACGAGTCCATGTTCCCCCTAGATGAAGAGCCGCTAACGCGTGGTATTCGCCGCCGGATCGCGAGCCCCTTGTTCGCTACCGGTCGGTTGAACGAATCTTACACTGTCGTCACGACAAGCACGAGCCCGTCGCGGACCACCACGGGATAGGTCTTCACGTCCGCACCAGGATGGTCTGTCGTGCCGGTCCGCACGTCGTACCGCCACCCGTGCCACGGACACACCACTGTGTGTCCGTCGAGCACGCCGCCCGAGAGCGGACCGAACGCGTGCAAGCACACGTTCGAGAGCGCATAGAACTCGTCGCCGACGCGCGCAAGCGCGATGTCGCGCTTCCCCACCTTCACGTGCCGCACAGAACCTGCGGGCATGTCCTCCACCCGGCACACCGGCACCTCGACCTCGGCGCCCTTCTCGGGCTCCTCGATCACGCCGAGCAGGTCAGCGCCATCTTCAACGTCGTTCAGAATGAACAGTCCGCACCAGCACTTGCGCATCGCGGCGAACTGCACGTTGTGGAACGGGATGCACGGGCACACGATCGCGACGTCCTCTTTGGGATTGCCCGTTCGCATGCGACATGGGCAGTACACGTCGCCCGTGGCGTCGAGGATCCCGATCTCCGAGGCGAGCACCTCGTCCACGAACCACTCCTCGGTGTTGAACTTGTAGCCGAGGCTGGCCGCGAACGGCTCCATGTACGCCTTGAGATCATCGATCGTGGTGTCGGCGCTGAAGCGACGGCGAACCGGGCGGCCCTGCGCCGCGCTCACAGGCCCAGATGCTCCTTCATGGCGGCCTTGTTGAAGCCGACGATGACCTCCTCGCCAACCACCAGCACAGGAAAGGAGGTGCCACCGGAGAGGTTCTTCACGTCGGCGAGGACGGCCGTGCGCTCGTCGCCCTCGAGGAGGTCGACGTCAATCACGTCGTACTCCACGTCGTTCTCATCCAGGTACTTCTTGGTCATACGGCAGTACGGGCACGTTGAGAGCGCGTAGAGCATGACTGTCATCGCTGCCTCCGATTCGTGAGGGTGTCGTTCTCAGGATACCTGACCCGCATCCAGCGCTTCGGCCTCGTCGAGCTCCATCTCGATCTTGCGCCAGTGATACACGTACAGCGGCCCGGCGATCACCACCAGCGCGACGTTGCCAACGAGGTTGAGCACGGCCTGGCGCTGCTGCTGGGCCTGCTGGAGCCGCTGCTGGTCCTCGAACTCGGCTTCGGTGAGACCGGATGCGCCCTTCTCCTTCATGTAGGGATCGAAGTACGCGCCCGGGTCGGGGTAGATGAACTCGACCGCGGTGCGCGCCGTGCCGGCGGTGCCCACGATCACCATGATCAGGGTGATCAGGCACACGAGGTACAGGTAGATGTTGCGAACTGACCACCTCGAGTCGTTCATGCCGGCCACCCCTCACGCCGCCGCGGGAGCGACGGGCTCAGGGCGCACGTCCTTTTCGCTCTCGATCTTGCGCCAGTGGTAGAGGTAGATCGGTCCGGCGATGAACACGTAGGACAGGCTACCCACAAGCGAAAGAACCGCATACCTGAGCGTGGAGTCCTTCTGGACCTGCTGCTGGCGCTCCCACTCCTCATCCGAGTACATGGGCTTGCCGTCCTCATCGAGCGGCCGCTCCATGTAGTAGCCCGGATCAGGATAGACCAGATCCACAACGGCCCTGACAGCGGTTGCGGCGCCCACGATCACCATGATGAGGGTGATCAGGCACACGACGTACAGGTAGATGTTCCGTAGCGACCAGCGACTGCCTGCCATCAGCGCACTCCATCCGTGCCGTCAACCACCACGGCGATGTCATGTCTCTAATGTATTCCCCGCAACGTCATCCACACGCGATACAATCGCCACCATGTCATCACACCACACAACCGTAGCGCTATGCGCCTGATCATCCTCGCATCCGGCTCGTCCGGCAACGCGGCGCTCATCGAGTCGGACGGCCGGGCGGTACTGCTCGACGCCGGCATCTCGGCGCGCGAGACGATGCGGCGCATCACCGCCGCGGGCGTGCTCGACGCGCGCGTAGAGGCGATCCTGCTCACGCACGAGCATGCCGACCACGTGCGTGGCGTGCGCGTGCTCGCCCGCACGCTCGGCGTACCGGTGATCGGCACGGCGGGAACGCTGCAGGCGCTCACGGCAATGCTTGCCGACGTGCCGGAGATGGCGCGGATCGGCCGCCGCGACCGCATCTCGCTTGCCGGCATGCGCATCACATCCTTCCCCACCGCGCATGACGCCGCCGAGTCGTGCGGCTACAGCTTCGAGAGCCGCCGGGGTCACCGGATCGTGATCACCACCGACACAGGCGTGGTGACCCCCGAGGCGCTTGAGGCGCTCGCTGGCGCGCATGTGATAGGCATCGAGGCCAACCACGACCCCCGCATGCTCGATGCGGGCCCCTACCCGCCGTTCCTGAAGCGCCGGATCGCGGGCGACAGCGGTCACCTCTCCAACGAGGCTGCGGCGGCGGCGCTGCGCTCGGCCGGTTGGCAGGGACTCTCGCAAGTGTTCGCGCTGCACATCTCGGAGAAGAACAACACGCCCGAGACCGCGCGCGGCGCGCTGGTGCGCTCGCTCGCGACGCACGGTGCGGTCGCGCTCGAGACGGTCGCGCGCGGCGAGATCGCGGGCTGCTCGATCTAGGGGCCGAGGTGCGATGATCTCAGCGTGAACGCTGGATGTGCGCCGGGATCAGAACTCGATACCCTTGCGCGCAGGCACGCCACGATCGAACGGGTGCTTCACGGGCGTCATCTCGGTCACGAGATCGGCCCGCTCGATGATCGCCTCGGGCGCTCCCCTGCCGGTGATCACGACCTCCGTCGCGGGCGGACGCGCGTCGAGCACCGCGAGCACGTCGTCGGTCTCGACGAGGTCGTAGCGCATCGCGATGTTGAGCTCGTCCATGATCACGAGGTCGTACTCCCCGAGCGAAAGCACGTCCTTGGCGAGCGCCCACGCGGCATCGGCGGCGGCGCGGTCGTCGTCGTGGATGCCGGAGCCGAGGAGCCCCGTGGAGCGTTCAGCCGGGCGCTCAACGCGCACGCCGAGCTTCTC
>Ga0228536_1002249_pt1 | contig 12262 bp, 6 predicted proteins | sample SJ1Smetagenome_FD_168611 | JGI IMG/M metagenome (GOLD analysis project Ga0228536, IMG submission 168611) | Enriched culture of PCE-dechlorinating microbial communities from Ithaca, New York, USA - SJ1.S | ecosystem: Engineered > Modeled > Simulated communities (microbial... > Unclassified... | reverse complement strand
CAGAAAATGGTCGCCCTCATCGCAACCATGAGAAAACTCCTGTGTATCATGAATACCATGCTCAAAAATAATCAACCGTGGCAACCAAATGGGCTAAAAAATGCTTGATTATCAAGACAGTCGCTGTTTACCTGTCTTCTTGTATTTCTGTTTCTCCTCTCCCTTTTTTTGTTATTCCCGCAAAGAGCTTGTCCCCGCGAAGGCGTGGGGCGGGAATCCATCGTATTTGATTTTTTTAAAATTTTCAGATTTCGATTTTGTTTAGAATATAGTTTTTCATATTTAGGATTTATCCCTGTCATGCCCGTTGACAATCCCCACGGATTAGCCTATAAATACTCTTGTCCAAAGGAGTTATCCATGGCTCAATCAAACAATCTTCGCCAATTATTGAATCGCAAACAATACCGCATCGCCGGCCTGATGTCGGGCACCAGTGCCGACGGCATCGATATCGCCATCGTAGATATTGCCGCCAGCCGCCGCCGCGTCGTGGCCTGGGATATGGTCCCTTATCCGCCCGCTGTACGCACCCTTGTCTTAAACCTGTGCGACCCGCTGAAATCCCGCGTGGACGAGATTTGCCACGCGAACTTCCTCCTGGGCCGCCTGTTTGCCGAGGCACTGCTCAAAACCTGCCGAAAACATAAAATTCCTCTGGAATCGCTGGATTTGATCGGCTCTCACGGCCAGACTATTTTTCATATCCCCGCCGGACGGAAATATCACGGGAAAACGATGCGTTCTACGCTGCAGATTGCAGAACCCTCCGTCATTGCCGAGCTGACCGGCATCACCACCATAGCCGACTTCCGCCCCCGCGATATCGCCTGCGGAGGGCAGGGGGCGCCGCTGGTCCCCTTTGCCGACCATATTCTCTTCAGCCATAAGCGTTTCCACCGTGCCGTCCAGAATATCGGCGGCATCTCCAATGTGACATATCTTCCCCCGACCGGCCGGATTGACGACATCCTCGCTTTCGACTGCGGCCCCGGCAACATGATTATTGACGCCGTGGTATCCATCCTCACCAATGGCCGCAAACAGTACGACCGCAACGGCACCATCGCCCGGCAGGGACAAGTCAGCGATACACTGCTCAAAAAATGTCTTCGCCACCCCTTTTTCCGCCTCCGTCCCCCCAAGACCACCGGCCGGGAAGCCTTCGGCCTGGACTACAGCCGCCAGTTATATCAGTCAGGCATTGCACTCGGACTCAAGCCCGCCGACATCGTCGCCACTGCCACGGCCCTGACCGCCCAGACCATTGCCGATGCCTATCGGCGATTTCTCCCGGCTGTGCCCCGGGAAATCATCCTTTGCGGCGGGGGAGCAAAAAACTCCACCCTGAAGACCATGCTGGCCCAGCGACTCCCGCAAAGCAAACTGATGACCACCGACGATTTCGGCATCAGCTCCGATGCCAAGGAAGCTATCTCCTTTGCCATCCTGGCCTGGGCCGCCATTCAAGGCCTTGCCAATAATGTCCCCTCCGCCACCGGAGCCGCAAGACCCGCCGTTCTCGGAAAGATCATCCCCGGCCGATTTTCAAAAATGTGAAGAAAACTCTGATTCAGCTTCGGCGGCTTTTGTGTGGACTTTGAAGCCGGATGCGGTGTATCATATCAATCTTGTTGAAATAAAGCTTGGCTGGTTGTAAGGACTTCCCTTGTACTTTCTTGGCATAGACGGCGGCGGCACCAAAACAGCGGCAGTTCTGTTGAACACCGACACAGGACAAGCCCAATCCCTGTCTCTGCCCGGCGGCAACGTCTGCGTTCTGGGCCAATCCGGCTGCAAATCACTGCTGTCCCAAATCATCGCAAAGCTGTTGCCCGGTATCTCGACCGCCGACATCGCCCACGCGACCTTCGCCTTTGCCGGCACAGGCCGGCCTACCGAACGCGGCTGGGTGGAAACCGCCGCCGCCGAACTGGGCTTCCGACATCGCGTCGTCATCACCGATGCCCAGCTTCTGCACTATTCCTTTTTTGCCGATACCCCCGGAATCCTCATCGCTGCCGGCACCGGTTCAGTCTGCCTGCTGACCACCCCCGATGGCCAGTATCATCAGCTTGGCGGCTGGGGCTATCTCCTCGGCGACACCGGCAGCGGTTTTTATATCGGCAAACTCGCCATCACGCATGCCTTGGATCAGATGGATCAAGGCCAGCCGCCGACACCACTGACAGAGGCATTGCTGCAATTCTACCACGCCCAAAGCCCCCGTGAACTGATTACCCTGACCTATGCCGCCTCAGTCCCTCAGCGTTTTGTTGCCTCCTGTGCCCGGCAGGTCATCCAACTGGCCGCCGACAATGACCCCGATGCCCTCCGCATCGTCCAGTCCGCCGCCGAGGCCCTGGTCGAGCTGGCCCGGACAGCAATTCATCACATGCAGACCTCCTCCGGTAAAATCCAAATCGCCCTCGCCGGCGGCATCCTGACTGCCGATTCTATCGTAAGCCGCATATTCAGACAAATGCTCAGCGACCCCAATAAGACAGTTGAATATATGCCCCAGCGATGCATCCCGGCCGCCGCCGCAGTCCTCCTCGCCGCCGCCCGGCACGGTTGCACTCTCTCCGACAAAGACAGGCAAGCCTTATCAAATCTCCATTTAACCGACCCCTAATCTCCTGAGTGTGAGCGCTGACATGACCTTTTCCTGGATAGACATGCTTATCGTGGTCGTATATATGTTCACCACCGCCGCCATCGGGTGCTGGATCGGCCGCCGCCAGAAAACCACCACCGATTATTTCCTCGGCGGCAAACACATCCCCTGGCTGGCCGTCACCCTCAGCATCGTCGCCACCGAAACCAGCGTCCTGACTTTCATCAGTATCCCCGCCATCGCCTATCAGGGCAACCTGACCTTCATCCAGATTGTACTGGGCTACATGGTAGGGCGCATCATCGTGGCCTTCCTGATGATTCCCGCCTATTACCGCGGCTCTATCGAGACCGCCTACCAGTTCCTCGGCAATCGTTTCGGCCAGAAAATGCGCAACCTCGCCAGCCTGACCTTCATGGCCACCCGCCTGCTGGCCGATGGCGTCAGGCTCTTTGCCACGGCGTTGCCCCTGGCCATCATTATCCGCGGCAGCGGCTTCTTCGACGGCCTGACCGACCGCCAGTTCTATCTCGTGTCCATCCTTGTCATCGGTTTCATCACCCTGTGCTATACTTTCCTCGGCGGCATCAAGTCCGTCATCTGGACGGATATGATTCAGTGGACCATCTACATCGGCGGGGCGATTCTGGCCGGCCTGATGATGCTCAATCGTCTGCCCAATGGTATCAACGATGTGGTGGAACTGGTCGTCAAGACCGGCAAGACCCAGTGGTTTCGTATCGGTCTGGACCTCCCGTTTTCCGAATGGATTCGCCAGCCCTACACCTTCTTCACCGCCGTCTTTGGCGGCGCTATTTTCAGCCTCGCCTCCCACGGCACCGACCAGCTTATCGTCCAGCGCGTCCTGACCTGCGGCAATGTTCGCTCCAGCCAGAAAGCTATTGCCTTCAGCGGCGTCATCGTCCTGTTCCAGTTCGTCCTGTTCCTGTGGATCGGATTGCTTCTGTTCACTTACTACCGCGGCCAGACGTGCTCACAACTCAACGTCGGACGCCCGGATGACATCTTCCCCAAATTCATCGTCGAGGTCATGCCCACCGGCATCAGCGGCCTGGTCGTCGCAGCCCTCTTTGCCGCCGCCATGAGCACGCTGGCTGGCAGCCTGTCCAGCCTGGCCAGTTCCACCGTGCTGGATATCTATGTCCCACTGTTCGGCAAAAACAAAACCCCATCCCAACTCTTGGGCATTTCCCGCATTACCACCGTGATATGGACCATTCTCCTGACCGGCACCGCCATTGTCTTTATCGACCTCAAAGGTGCCGTCGTCGAAGCCGCCCTCAGCATCGCCTCCTATACCTACGGCGGCCTGCTTGGCACCTTCCTGCTGGGGCTGTTCTATAAAAACGCCCGCCAGAAAGACGCCATCGTCGGCTTCATTGTTGCCCTGGTTACCATGACCGTGCTCATCCAGACCGTCAAAATCGCCTGGCCGCTTTATACGCTGGCCGGCAGCCTGACCACCCTTGCCGTCGGCATTCTTTCCAGTATGATAGTCAAATCCAACGCCCCAAAAGAGGAATCCAGATAATGAGCGATAAAGTCTATAATGAAATAGTCAATCTTGTCACCGAAGCAAGAAATCCCGAATCCGAAAATATCGACGACAAGAGCACTGAGGAAATCCTTCGGATTATCAATCGCCAGGACCACCTCATCGCCGACGTGGTTCAAACCCAGATTCCCTATATTACCCAGGCCGTAGAAATTATCGTCGCCGCTTTCAAAGCAGGGGGCCGGCTCTTTTATATCGGTGCCGGCACCAGCGGCCGTCTCGGCGTCCTCGATGCCTCCGAATGCCCCCCGACCTTCGGCACTGACCCCGCCATGGTTCAGGGCATCATCGCCGGCGGCGAAAAAGCCCTCACCCGTGCCCAGGAAGGTTCCGAAGACAAAGCCGACGCCGGCGGCCAGGACCTCATCGACCGCGGTCTGACGAATAAAGACGTCGTCTGCGGAATCGCCGCCAGTTTCCGCACCCCCTATGTCCTCGGCGCCATCGCCAAAGCCAGAGAAATTGGTGCCAAAACCCTCTACGTTACCTGCAATCCCCGTGAGAATGTTAATATCGATGTGGACGTGGCTATTTGTGCCGTTGTTGGCCCCGAAGTCCTGATGGGCTCAACCCGTATGAAAGCCGGCACCGCCACCAAGCTGATTTTGAATATGCTCACCACCACCGCCATGACCCGTCTGGGCAAAGTCTATGGCAACATGATGGTCGATTTAATGATGACCTCGCGCAAACTCGAGGAACGCTCCAAACGCGTGCTCATGATGACCACCGGCGTCACGTACGACCGGGCTGTCGAATTACTCAAAGCCGCCGGAGGCCACGTCAAAACCGCCATCGTCATGGAACTGGCCGGCGTGGACAAAACGCAGGCCCAAAAACGCCTCGAACAAAGCGACGGCTTTATCCGAAAGGCAATCCGCCCGTAAATCCCCGCCTCAGCCCTAATTGCCCGGCGTGGGAGCCGCCGCCTGCCAGTTGGCTGCATCATTCGAGTAGTTCTGCCCGGCTGTCATCGGTGTTTTCTGCTGCAGCGAATCACCGCTGCCATCCGCCGAAGTCGGCCAAGGATCAATCCCGTTCTCAAAATTCCCCGGATGCGTCCCGTCACTGTAGCTGACTCGATCCACACGGATATAATACCGCACCCCGTCTACCTCGTCGCCGGGCTTGGCAAGTTCAACTTTCTCGCCGCTGTTGCTCAACTGCGTATCCGGATAAGGCCCGTAAATAATCGACGCGCTCACCTGCGGATACCGCTCCCGGAATGCCGTCGGATTCTTCACAACCAGAATACTCCCGCCTGCCGGAATCGAAACCCCCGGCGGGAACGTATAATCAATCCCCTCCGTGAATTTCCACGGCACAAACATCTGCTTGCGGGCGTCCCATTCCTGCATCGCCACCGCGCTGCCGGAAATATTCCGCAATTCAACATATTCATATTCTTCCTTATTCAGCAGTCCGCCGGCAGGGGGATGATACATGATTTCCGTAATCACCACCGGCCCGACCTTCGGATAGGCATTCGCCTCGCCCGGCGTATTCCGGCTCATCGCAACAAAATTATACGTCCCCGTGGAGTTCCGATGCCTGCCGAAGGCAATATCCTGATCGGATGCCCCGAAATCCTCCTCCTCATAATACCCCGTCAGCACCCCGTCCTGCCCGGATTGCAGATACACCGTCTCACCGTTTTCACTGAGCCGGAACACCGCGAAGCATCCCGGATCCGACGGATTCGCAAAATGCAGATTCTCATAAAAGACCGCGTAATCATGGCTCTTGATAATCGTCCCGTCGGCTATTCGGTATTTCATCCGGTTCGGGTCGTCGTTATTATTATCCGACAGGTACCATCCGCCGATATGAATATCCGCATCGGTGGTATTATACAATTCAATCCAGTCGTAATCCTCCACGCTCGAATGCGCCAGCACTTCATTGATGACAACCGAGCCTGCCGCAGGCACACTGCCCGCATCATCCGCCCCCGGCGAGCCGCCGACCGTCCCGCTGGGCCGCCAGCCCGACTTGTCGCCCCATAGCTCGGGAGCCGTCCTCGCTGCATCGCGAATCGTCAGCGAGAACCCCTTGCCATCGGTAATATCAAACCAACTGTCCTTGTATGCAAACTCATGGATAACCGCCCCCATCGCATCGACCAGCCGGATTTTTTCGCCCGCGTTATCCAGAAAGCCGCTGTACTGCCCCGCGACATTCACGCCGGTCCCATACCTGGCCTCAAAGGCCGCCGCATTTTCCACCACCACCACATACGCCCCCGGATTCAGAACCACACCGCCAAACGTGTATGTGATGCCGTTGGTGAAAGCGACCTTGTTCAGCGAAATCGCCTCGCTGCCGATATTGGTTAACTCGATAAACTCCGTGTTCGGATCAGCCGGGTGATACATAATTTCCGTGATGCGGAGATTGTCCGTCGTCGCACGCTGTGCAAATACCGCCTCATTGAGCGCACTCCACTGGCCGTTGTTCAAACTTCGGGCTTTGACATGTTCCGTTTTGCTAATCGCCAGCGGCCCGCTGTAGTGCACCGCCGCCGGATTCACAGCCCCGCCCGGAAGACGCGGATCGCTGCCGTCGGTTGTAAACCAGATCGGTGTCGTATTGTCCTGAGCCGCTGTGCGCATCAGCAGCCGCGGCAGTACAATCATATCCGAACTGGTCGTCGAATAATTAATCCCGTGAATTGCCAGCACATTCGTCCCGGCCGTAATCAGGTTTTTATGACCGGTAATATCAAACGATTCATACGAAGTCCCCGCCTCATGATTGGCCGCCTGAGCACTGCCCGGAGTGTCATTGCTGATATTGGTGCTGCGGCACACTTCCGTGCCGTTCAGATACGCAATAAATCCATCGTCGTATCGCATCTCCAGAATTAATTGCTCGACAGGCTTGACCCCGTCATACGTAAATCCAATCCGCAAAAATACTGACGTGGACTTGTTATACATACTGCCTTCAACATTCGTCCCAATCCACGATTCATACCCGCTGTCGCGTTCATATCCGACACCGGTCCCCGTGCTGCCGTCGGTCCAGCCCGTCCCCGGCACAAATCCCGGCGCAGTCCAGGTCAGCCCCAGCGCGTTCGTCGTGGGAACATGAACCCGCACCGACTGACCTTCGGCAACCAGCACGGTTTCGTCATACCCGCTTCCCGGACAGCTCATCGACAGCACCTGTCCTGCGTTAAAATACCCGCCATGCTGATCGCCGCCATCCACAAAAAACGCCGGCGCAGCAGTCTGCGGATACAGACCGTTGGCCCGCATCTGTTCCAGCACCACCGCCGTCCGCGGCGGCAGATACGTATTAAGCACCCAGTCCCGCCGCGTAATCCACTCACTCAACCCCAGCGATGGCTGATAGTGCATATCCCCCCAGCGGGCCGACTCGGCCACGATGGACGATTCAACCTTGTCCGCCAGGGCCGAATATCGCGCAATCAGCTTATCCGGGGCAAAGATGCCGCCATGGAAAAACAGCCGATGCACCCGGTCGCCAAACAGCATCCGGTACTCCGCGTTTTCCTTCAGCCAGCGGTGCAGTTCTCCAACCCCCTGGTCGTTATTGCTCGACACCTTATCCGTCACCGCAAACGGCGATCCGATGGTGCTTTCATAATCCCAGCAGTAGAATTTAAATCCGGTACTGTCCTCCGTCCGCAGCCGGCCCATCCAGTAATTCCGCCACGGCCAGTCCCCATTGCCGCCCCAGAAATTGATAATCATATAATCGATGTAATTGGCCGCATCAATCAGCACCGGATACGCCGGATTACGGGTCCCGTCCGGATTGTTGCCCAGAATTTCCTGATACGCCGCCATCGTCGTCATCCCTGCCCGGCACTTGCCCAGCAGTGTATTCCACGCCGTCAAATCCCCGTTGGTCACATCGCCGCTGTTAATTGCATCCCAGTCCTCCTTATTGCCGCCGTAATACTTGGCCCCAAACGCATGGTCCGGCCGCTCCACCGCATTATACAGGCCCCAGTACAGCCCGTTGATATACAGATGCACAAACGTCCCGTGCGCCCCGGCATTGCCCGAATCCCGCTGCAGACTCCGCCCGAACTCATCACGAATATACTGTTCCGTCAGCCGTGCCGAACTCCACGAATAGCCGTCATTGGCACCCGCCCTCAGAACCAGTGTATCCAGCCCGATAATATCCGGATCATCAAACAGCGGATAATTCAGTTTGCCCGGCCCGTAATTTCGCTTGAACAGCAGCCGGAACGATTTCTTATGCGTCAAGTCAAAGCTCCGGAATGCCCCGCCCTGAATCCGCAGCCCGCAGTCAATCTGGAACACATCCGAATTGTCAGGCTTGATAATCTCCATCGACACCGGACGCTCCCAGGCCACGCCTTCCTGCAGCGGATTGACATAAATCCCCGTGCTTGCATTAAACAGGTTATCCAGCGACGTCACAATCGAAATCGCCGGCAAAGATCGCAGCGACGGCTCCATCAGCGGCCCGTAGGTCGCATGGGTCGTCACATCCGGTGCCATCTGGTAATCCGCCGCCACATTCTTCCACATCGAGGGGAATCCCTCCGGAAGCGCCGGCTGATTGATGGCATCCGCCAAAAAAAGGTAGCTGCGGGTACTCGTCTTGCCCGGCACGTATTTATCTTTAAATGCCGCCGCCCGGATACAGGTCGTTTTTGAAATCGTCAGCGGCCCCGTATAAAGCGTCGAAGTCTCGGTTGGAATCGACCCGTCTGTGGTATAACGAATCCGGCAGCCCGGCTCCGGCACCGAAATCTCCACCGTAAACGGCGTATTGAACAACCCGCTGGCCTGCGAATAGACCGGTTTATACGATACCATTGCCGCGGTATTGTCCTGACCCGGCGTTGCTTTCACCAGCAGACTCGCCACCAGCGTCTCTTCTCCCGGCAGCAGCGTCATTCCATAGCTCTCATCATTGCCCAATGCCGGAAATCCCTCGGCAAAGGCATGGGCAATACTCCCGTCCGGCCGCACCAGGGCCACGTATTCCCCGTCACTGCCCAGCTTGAAATTCGTATGCAGAAACGCCGGGTTGTCGGTCAGATTCCGTTCGGATGCAAATACAATCAGCATCCCCCTGGCCTCAAGCGTGACATCCGGAAACGCCCATTTTTTAAGCTCCTTTTTGCTGTCAGTCAAATACCACCCCTGCAGATTGCACGGGGTACTGCCCAGATTTTTAATCTCAATCCAGTCGGAATACTCCCCGAAATTATCCGCCAGCGTCGTCTCATTGTCCGCCATGAGTTCCGAAATAATCACTGATTGTCCCGTCTCCGACCAGTTGCGTGAAAGCACCGCCAGGTCGCCCGTATCCACCCGCGACGAATCGTCCAGGTCCGCCGGATACGCACCAAACGGCTCCGACAGCCACTGCGACGCCATCAGCACCAGGTCCGACAAGCCCACCTGGCAGTCATAGTCAATGTCGCTCAAAAGACGCAGACAGCCAATCTCCGGCTGCACGGTCATAAACCGCCACACCGGCCCGACATACACCGTGTCATTGCCCAGCACATCCACCCGCCAGTAATACGTCGTAAACGTATCCAGCGACGCAGCCAAAAGACTCGTTGCCGTTTGTTCCCCCAGCATCACCGACGCATCGCCGCTTTGAACCAGCAGCGCCGACGGAGAAAGATAAATCCGGTACATCGGATTGGAAAGCCCCTCCGGCCCGACCCAGCTCAGCATCAGATTCTGAACCCCGATGTTGGACGCCGTATCCGCCGGCGTTGGATTCTCCGCGATAAACGCCTCCTCCAGAAGCTCCATCTCCGAAAACCCCGTCAGGTTCGGGCTGCCGTTGTTGCTCGTGATATCCAGACGATACGTATTGTATGCCCCCGGATTGGCGCAGACAAACTCCCGCCGCTGATAGCGGGACGTCCAGCTCTGTTCGCTGCGGGTATCCACTACCACCCAGTCGATTTCATTATTGGTCCCGTACAGCGTCCAGCTTCGCGGGTCGCGTTCCGGCGCATCATTGGCCGACGCGATGGAATATTTCCCGACCAGGTACCGGCTGCCCTGCGGAAACTGGAACTGAATCCAGCCCGTGGCCGTAAAATACGTCAGCCACTTCGTCGTCACGGTATTGTCGAAAGCCATCTCCTTCGATTCCCCCTCATGAATCTGCGAACTGGCCGTCACAATGCCGCCGTAATCCGTTCGGTCAATCCATTTGGACGATCCCAGAAGCTCCATCTCCGAAAACCCCGTCAGGTTCGGGCTGCCGTTGTTGCTGGTGATATTAAGCCGATAGATATTGAAAGACCCCGGATTGGCGCACTCAAACTCCCGCCGCAGAAACCGTCCGCTCCAGCTCTGGTTTACCTGCGTATCCACCACCATCCAGTTGGCTCCGTCATTCGACCCCATCAGCGTCCAGTTCCGCGGATCACGTTCCGGCGCATCATTGGCCGAGGCGATGGAATACCGTCCGATAACGTACTGAATGCCGTCTGGAAACTGAAATTGAATCCACCCCGTCGCAGTTCCCCCGGTCAGCCACTTGGTTGCCGTCGTATTATCAAAGGCCTTTTCTTTCGATTCGCCTTCATGAATCTGCGAACTGGCCGTGATGGTCCCGCCGTAATCGGTCAAATCCATCCACTCGGCAAACCCCGCCCGGCAGAACATACAAACAAAACCAGCAATCAATAAAAGCCTGAACCGTTCAACGCATGTCATGTGTCACCCTCATTTTAAGAACGTTTATTAGAACTATATTATACAAATCTGACCTTGAGATGTCAAGAATCCAGAGCAATGAAAAAAAATAAACCCTAAAACAGGTTAGAAAATATATTCATTCATTGCACACCAGGACTCCGGCACCATAATTTATTGTTCGACCTTTCTATAGGAGTATATAACTAAAATCACATCTCCGGCTCTGTTATGTTATGTGGGTAGGAACTGGAGGCTGTGTTTTACCTCTCTTCCACCCAGAGTACGTGTCAATTGTTATTCCCGGCTGGTACAGCAATTACGGCTTGAACGCAACTGGCCGCCAGGGTATAATGCCACCGGAATAAATGAACAGGGTTACAGTATTCTCGAAGTAGACAGCATGGACAGGATAGGAGTTAAGATGGAGTCGTTCACACAGCCCGGCGAAACGCACACCGCCGCCGCATCCAATCCACCCAACCGCTATACCTCCATCGACAGCCAGACGCTGCTCTATGACGATGCCGGGAGCCTCACCCTCGATAAGGCTGGCTATCACTACGTCTATGATTACGAAAACCGGATTACCCGCATCTACAAACTCGACGGCCAGACCGAAGTCACCGTCGCCCGGTTTGCCTATGATGCCCTTGGCCGGCGAATCATGAAGGAAGACTCCCTCAATGCCGCCAATACGCGCTATTATTACTACAACGACAACTGGCAGATTGTGACCGAATACGACCTGCCGACGTCGGCGGGCGTGTATAAGCAGCTTTATGCCTATGGCAACTATATCGACGAGGTGGTGTATGCCTCCTGCCCGGGTGCGACCTATACGATGCGTCGCTATCTGCATGACCACCTGTACAGCCCCGCGGCCATTGTCTATCTGACGGCCAGCAACTGTATCCTTGTGGAACGGTCCGAATACGATGCCTACGGCGCCGCCCATTACTACAATGCCGACTACACCCAGACCTTTGCGGTCTCCCAGCACGGCAACCCGTTCGCCTTTACCGGCCGGGAAATCGATTCGTTCGACTTTGCCTCCGGCGTCCCCCAACTGACCAAGATGCACTACCGCCACAGGGACTACAGCCCCGTCATGGGACGGTTTTATCAGGAAGATTCTCATGGTGTAAATCCCTCTGGAGGATTGATCAATCCTTTCAGCATTCATAAACAATATGTTGATGGCGTGAATATTTATGAGTATGCACAAACAAATGTTGTAAATAAAGTGGATACATTTGGATTATATACTGAACTTTTGCAAATTTTAGGATAAAGCCAATTGCAGCTTAATACGTTCAAAATCCTGCTTTTCATCCATTATTTGTTTGACTACCCACTCGATAGTCTGGCTGAGAGTCTGCCTCATGACCG